>Ga0101944_10007397_pt1 | contig 11016 bp, 9 predicted proteins | sample DewCreD2012metaG_FD_75245 | JGI IMG/M metagenome (GOLD analysis project Ga0101944, IMG submission 75245) | Hot spring sediment bacterial and archeal communities from British Columbia, Canada, to study Microbial Dark Matter (Phase II) - Dewar... ... | reverse complement strand
TTGCTATGGTTCTGTTCGTCATTTACGGGCTTTGGGGCGCCAAATTATCCGATTACCTGCCTGTTTTTTGGAATGATGCCACAGGTTATTGGCTATGGATACGTCAGTTTAGCCATTACGGATTGGGTGGTGGCTATAATTTCCCTAATGAACTGATGATGCCGGCTGCATTCAACCATTTTGGCGAGGGTTCACCACTCTACATTTACTTTTATGGCATGATTGGCTATTTATTCGGCTGGCTGCCGCATTTGCCGATTTTGGTCAATTTTGCCTTGATTATCATTTCAGTTTATGCTTTTTCGCGTCTGATGCGTCTGGATACTTCCCAGAATTTAGTCCTGGCGCTTGTGATGGCGGTTTCGTGGCCTGTGATGATTTTCGCCGCCACCACCTCCCACGAATCTCTCAACCAGGCCATCGCCGTCGTTTTTGCAGGCATTTTGCTGCGCTTACGTCAAGCCAAACGAGTGAACCCAGCGGCAGCATTTTTGATTGCGCTGTTCGCATTCTTTGCCGGAATGCTGCGCCTATCGTGGGTTATTCTGTTCCTGCCGCTTTTTTACTATCTCGTTCCTGGAAGCGCGATTCGCAAAATGCTGGGCAGTCTTTTGCTCAGCGGCATTTTGGCAATTGGCATTGTCTTGCTTACACAGTTGCTTGTTCCCCCCATCAACAATTCCATTTTCAGCGCGCTCGGCAACGAGCGCGGGCTATTGTTCGGGCTGCAATTGCAGTTCATGGCGCAAATCAAAAAACTGGTTCTTTTACAGCGTTTCGTGCCGGGCATTGCCATTATTTTCCTTCTAATAATGCTGCTCGTTTACAGCATAAGGGAAAGCCTGCCGCTCTTGCGGCAAAAAATGCGGTTCGATGACTTGCTGAAATCGCAAACATTCTTCGACATCTACAATGTGCTGGCCCTGCTGCTGGCAGGCATGACCCTTTACCTGGCCGATGGCTTCTATCGCGTCTTTTTTGCGCCCCTGATGGTGAGTGCGTTCATGCGCATCGCAGAAAAAGAATATGGCTTTGTTTGGCGCATGGCGTTTTTCAGCATTCTTTTCGCGCCAGTCATGCTCACCGGGCAAGGAGACTGGCCGGGAGCGAAACTGAATTACACGTACCGCCCGCCTGAACTGATTGCTTTACAGGATGCGCTGGCCGAACGGGTCACTTACGACGAATCCACCAAGAACCCCTGGTGCAACACCATCTTAATTTCGCTCGATTTCTATGACGCCCGCCTGGCCGGTCTGCGACCGGGAATTGGAGTCTCGTATATCCGGTCGCATCCTTTGCCGAATGTTCCCATCCAATCAAAATACTTATTTCTACACGAAAAAGATTATACTGAGTTGATCGAACAAAACGCCCTGCAAGCCGAACTGTTGGCCGAACTGCCCATCGGAACCCTGCATCGTAATCTTGATTCAAACTGTACCCCTTAAGGTGACTTCATGAAAATTCTCATCACCGGCGCCGCCGGATTTATCGGCTCGAACCTGACTGCCGCCCTGCTCCAGCGTGGACACACGGTCATCGGCTTAGACAATCTCTCGCAGGGTTTCCTGCTCAATATGGAATCCTTCCAAAGCCACAAGAAATTCCGCTTTGTGGAGGGCGATATCCGCGATGAAAAACTGCTGCGGCGCGTCACGCGCGGCTGCGACGTAGTCGTACACCTGGCAGCCTTCAAAATTCCGCGTTACAGCGACGCAATGGATACCCTGCTCATCAACTCGCACGGCACACTGGCCGTGTTGGATGCCGCCGCCCAGCACAAAGCCAAAGTGGTGGCCGCCTCCACCTCAGACGTGTACGGCAAAAACCCCAAAGTGCCCTTTTCAGAAGATTCCGATTTGGTAATTGGCCGCCCCGAAGTGAAACGCTGGTCGTATGCCATCTCCAAAATGTTCGAGGAGCAATTGCTGTTTGCCTATCACGAGCGGCACGGCATGGACATTGTAGCCCTGCGCTTTTTTGGCGGCTACGGCCCCAACCAGCACCTGACCTGGTGGGGCGGGCCGCAATCGGTTTTCATCAACGCCGCTATCGACAACGAGGAAATCCCCCTGCACGGCGACGGGATGCAGACGCGCTCGTTTACCTACATCAGCGACCATGTGGCAGGGATTGTGGCAACCATCGAAAAAGACGAAGCCAACAACCAGGTCTTCAACATCGGCAACACCCGCGAAATCACCATCAAAGATTTGGCGCTGCTCATCTGGAACCTGGTGCGCGGCGATGAGCCCAAACTCAAACTGACGCCATACGAATCGTTCGGCAAATACGAAGATGTCATGCGCCGCGTGCCGGATCTCACCAAAGCCCGCAGCCTGCTCGGCTTCGAGCCAAAAGTCGAGCTGGAAGAAGGCCTGAAGACCACCATCCGCTGGCAGATTGCGCGGCGGCGCGCGCTCGGCACGCCCACTCCCGATTTGAAACTCAACTTTTCGGATTCGGCGGAATGAGCGAACGCCCGCGCTTCTTCATCGTTGTGCCGGTGCTGAACGAAGCCGGAAACCTGCCCCGGTTAAGCCACTCGCTCTCAGCCTTGAATCACGAATTTTCGGAGCAGTTCGACCTGCGGGTGATTCTGGTGGACGATGGCAGCACGGACAACACCTCAGGATTGGCGAAACAGGCGGCAGCGGAGTCTGGATTCGCGCTCGAAATCCTGCGGCACGAGACCAACCTGGGGCCAGGAAAAGCCTTCCAAACGGCATTCATTCACCTTTCATCCATCCTGAAAGAAAATGACCTGGTGATGACCATCGAAGGCGACAACACCTCGCGCCTGGAACTGGTCAAGCAGATGTTTCACCGGTTGGATGAAGGATACGACACAATTTTTGCCAGCCCATATATGTACGGCGGACAAATTGTGAATACCTCGGCCTTTCGGGTGTTCTTGAGCGCGGTGGCCAACCTGTTTGTGAAGGAATCGCTGGGGCTGCATGGATTGTTGACGGTGAGTTCGTTTTTTCGGCTGTAGGCAGGCACCCTGAAAAAGTTACAGCGCCGCTACGGACCAGGGATTGTGGAACGGGCCGGGTTCGAGTGCATGGTCGAGATGGCGATGAAGATGGCCTTTTGCGGCATTTCGATTTCGGAAGTGCCGATGGTGCTGGATACCAAGGCGCGGGTGGGCAAGAGCCGCATGAAAATCATGCGCACCGTTCGCGGCTACCTGATGCTGTGGTTCTACAAACGCGGCTGGAAACAACAAGCGGAGATGGAAGGATGACAGAGAAGAATTTTGCCATTATCGGCGCGGGCGGCTATATTGCCCCCCGCCACATGCAAGCCATTCGAGATACGGGCAACCGCCTGGTGGCAGCGGTGGACCCGAAAGATTCGGTTGGGATACTCGACCGCTACTCGTTCGATGTGCGCTTTTTTACCGAAGTGGAGCGTTTCGACCGTCACCTGGAGAAGTTGCGCCGCCTGGGCGAGGCGGAGCGGGTGCATTACGTTTCGATTTGCTCGCCCAACTACCTGCACGATGCCCACTGCCGCCTGGCCCTGCACGTGGGGGCAGATGCCATCTGCGAGAAGCCGCTGGTCATCAACCCCTGGAACCTGGATGCGATCGAGGAAATCGAGGCGAGACCGGAAGGAAGATTCATACCGTTTTGCAGCTGCGCGTTCATCCTGCCCTGCTCGAACTCAAGGCGCGTCTCGAACAGGAGCCTGCCGATACAATCCATGACGTGCTGCTGACTTACATCACCAGCCGCGGCAACTGGTATCATGTCTCGTGGAAAGGCCAGCCCGACAAATCAGGTGGGATTGCGACCAATATTGGCGTGCATTTCTTCGATTTGCTGCTCTGGCTGTTTGGGCCGGTACAGTCGATTAAGGTCTTTCGCTCGGAGCAAAAACGCATGAGCGGCTGGATTGAACTGCAAAAGGCACGCGTGCGCTGGTTCCTTTCAGTCGAACGAGATGACTTGCCCGCCGCCACCCGCCAGGCCAACAAGACCACCTTCCGCAGTATCACCATCGACGGCCAGGAAGTCGAGTTTTCGGAGGGTTTCACCGACCTGCACACCCGCGTCTATGAGCAGACGTTGGCCGGGCAGGGGTTCGGCATTGCCGATGCGCGACCTTCCATCCAGCTGACCTACGACATCCGCCAGGCCGAAATCTCGCCGATTGGCGACCTGGCGCACCCGCTGCTGAAGAACGCAGGCGCGGGATAAGAATCGAGATGTGAATTTTGCGCGCAAAGAAAAAATCAAAAACCTGGCGTCCTTTGCGGCTTTGCGTGAAAATTTCGAATAAAACCAGGCGCAGACGCCTTATCTCGAATTCACGGCGCAGAAAGAGAGACTATCTATGAGCGCAGATTACTTTGCCCACGAATCCAGTTACATCGACCAGCCTTGCGAAATTGGCGCGGGGACGAAAATCTGGCATTTTTGCCACGTAATGCCGGGCGCGAAGATTGGGCGCAATTGCTCGCTGGGCCAGAATGTGATGGTGGCAAGCGGCGTCGAAATTGGCGATAACGTCAAAATCCAGAACAATGTCTCGCTCTATACCGGGGTTATTGTAGAGGCGGATGTTTTCCTGGGCCCGTCGTGCGTGCTGACCAATGTCATCAATCCGCGCTCGCAAATCAACCGCAAGAGCGAATATCAGCGCACCCTGATTCGGCGCGGCGCAACCATCGGCGCGAACGCCACTATCGTGTGCGGCGCAACGATTGGGCAGTATGCTTTCATCGGCGCGGGCGCGGTTGCGCGAGGCGACGTGCCAGATTACGCCCTGATGCTGGGCGTGCCAGCCACCCAAAAAGGCTGGATGGAACGGCATGGCTATCGTCTCTCCGCGCCTGATGCCGAAGGTATCATGACCTGCCCACGCACCGGCTGGCGCTATCGCCTTGATGAAGGCGGTCAGTTGCGCTGTTTGGATTGGGCGGAAAACAGACCCTTGGAGTAACCATGGCCCAAACCATCCCCATGCTCGACCTGAAAGCCCAATATGCCAGCCTGCGCGAGGACATCAACGCCGCAATAGCGCGCGTGATGGAAAGCCAGCACTTCATCCTCGGCCCCGAAGTGGAAGCCCTGGAGCGCGAAGTGGCCGAATACTCACAATGCCAATTTGGGATTGGCGTCTCCTCCGGCACCGACGCCCTGCTGGTGGCGCTGATGGCGATTGACATTCAACCTGACGATGAAGTCATCACCTCGCCGTATTCGTTTTTTGCCACCGCAGGTTCCATCGTCCGCCTGGGCGCGCGCCCGGTCTTCGTGGATATTGACCTGGACACGCTCAACATCGACGCGGACAAAATCGAGGCCAAAATCACGCTCCGCACCCGCGCCATTTTACCGGTTCACCTGGCCGGGCAATTGGCAGAGATGGATAAAATCCTGCAAATCGCCGAACGCCACGATTTATATGTCATCGAAGACGCCTGCCAGGCCATCGGCGCGGATTTCGGGGGCAAACGCGCCGGTTCGCTGGGGCATTTGGGCTGTTTCTCGTTTTTCCCATCCAAAAACCTGGGCGGCGCGGGCGATAGCGGCATGGTCGTCAGCAACGACCCCAACCTGGCCGACCGGGTGAGTTTGTTGCGCAATCACGGACATCGCCCGAAATACTACAACAAGGCGATTGGCGGCAACTTTCGCATGGACGCCATCCAGGCCGCCATCCTGCGCGCCAAACTGCCCCATCTCGAAGCCTGGACATCTGCCCGCCGCGAAAATGCCGCTCTATACTGCGAGTTTTTCAGCCAGGCGAATCTCATCGGCGAGGGCAAACCAGTCAGCCTGCCGCGCGAAAGCGGCTGGGGACGCCACATCTACCATCTGTACCAGATTCGCGTCGAAAAGCGTGACGCACTGATGGCTTTCCTGAAATCGCGCGGCATTGCCAGCGAGATCTACTATCCCGTGCCGCTCCACCGCCAGGAATGTTTCGAGGGACTGGGCTTCAATACCGACTGCCCAAACGCCGAACGCGCCAGCCGCGAGACCCTGGCCCTGCCGATTTACCCCGAACTGACAGCAGCGCAGATTGAGCGGGTGGTCGGCGCGATTCAGGAGTTTTACAAATCATGAAAGTTCTAACCGTCGTCGGCGCGCGCCCGCAATTCATCAAAGCCGCCCCGCTCAGCCGCGCCCTGCGCGCCGCCGGGATACAGGAATACCTGCTGCATACCGGCCAGCACTATGATTACGGCATGTCGCAAGTCTTTTTCGAGGAACTCGGCCTGCCGCAGGCCGACATCAACCTGAACGTGCGCTCCGGGAATCACGGCCAACAGACCGGCCAAATGCTCATCGAAATCGAAAAAGTGCTAGAAACCGAACAGCCAGATTGGGTGGTGGTCTTTGGCGATACCAACTCAACCCTGGCCGGGGCGCTGGCGGCAGTCAAATTGCACATCCCGGTCGCCCATATCGAAGCCGGGTTGCGCTCCTTCAACCGTCAGATGCCCGAAGAGCACAACCGCGTCCTGACCGACCACTGTGCCGACCTGCTTTTCTGCCCTACATCCACCGCCGTCGAAAACCTGCGCCGCGAGGGGCTGACGGAGGGTATCCACCTGGTTGGCGACCCGATGTACGATGCTGTCCTGCTCTTCAGCCAGGTCGCCGCCCAAAAGTCAACCATCCTTGAAACGCTTGGCCTGGGCAAAGGCGGCTACCTGCTCGCCACCATCCACCGCGCCTACAACACCGACAACCCGCAGGCGCTTGCCGCCCTGCTGGCTGCCCTGCAATCGCTCGAAGAAACCGTCATTTTGCCAGTTCACCCGCGTACGCGCAAGAAAATCGCCGATTTTGGTCTGTTGGATGCTAGAAAACCGGGCAATCTGCGCCTGGTCGAGCCGCTCAGTTACCTCGATATGCTTATCATGGAACAAAATGCGCGCCTGATCCTAATCGACTCGGGCGGCGTGCAAAAGGAAGCCTATTTCTTCGCCGTCCCCTGCCTTACGCTGCGCCCCGAAACCGAGTGGGTGGAAACCCTGGCCGATGGCTGGAACACCGTCGTCGGGTTGGATGCCGCAACAATTCGCCGTCACGTTCGGGATGTACCGCGTCCCTCCACCCCGCCGCGCCCCGTGTTCGGCGATGGGAATGCGGCAGGCAGGATTGTGGACATCTGCCGCCAGCAGTTTGAACAAAGTTCCCCGTCACTTCGTTGACGGGGAACTTTGTTTTTACTTGCGCTCTATCTTGAAGGCCATATCGGCCCTGAAATCGGACAGCGGTATAGTACAGGGCTGCCCATCGGCGCAAACAATCTCGATGGGGGCAAGATAAACTCCCTGCCAGGTGTCGTAGGGGGTGATGCGGTACGCGCCCGCCGCCAGCCCGCTAACATCCACCGAGATGCCGCTGCGCACAACCTGGTTCGCGCGGACGGCCTCGATGCCCTGGCCTTGCAGCGAAAAATCCTGCACCCAGAACAGACCGCCCTCAGACCCGGCCACGCCCCAGCCGCGCACCTGCGGGTCGCTGCTGGAAATTCCCAGGCGGGAGGGATTCCACTTCACCAGCGGAATCTCGGCCACGAACTGTCCCAACCGCGCCATATCGGCCTTCATCTCGTCGGTTGGGCGTCCCCACGTGCCGCCGCTGTTCCACTCGGCGGGGGTCATGGCCGCGCCCGAAGCCAGCGCCGCCCAAATGGAATTGTGAAACAGTTCGGGATAGGCGTCGTTGCCTGGCACGCCAAACTCGCCCACCCAGTTCGGTTTTTCGGCGGTGTCCCACATCCGCATCGTCCAGCGCGCCAAAATTTCGGCGGCCTGCACCGTATCGCGGTTGGGAAAGTCGTACAAATGCACTTGCGGCACATCCATCACCCGGTGGCCTGTCTCCCATTCCACATCACCCGACTGGCTGGCGGTGGTGGGATGCCGATAGGGGTCGTGTTCGACAAAGTAATTGTTGACCTTCTCGTGCCAGGCGTCGGTTTGGGCGTAGGCGTTGGTGCCGTTGATTTCGGAGACAGTCTGCCACAGGCCGATGGCCAGGCTATAGCCCCAGCGGGCGATGATATAACGGTAGAAATTTTCCTGCCAGGCCCAGGCTTCCTCCGAGACGAAAAACGAATCGATGTCGCCCAGTTTTCGGAATCCGTTGGTCACAGTCCAGCGTCCATCACCCCAGGGGTGGGTATTATCGCGCAGTTGGGGATGGTCCCAAATGGTGAAGACCAAAAAGAGACCTTTTGTCTGCGCATCGGCCACAACCGTATCAATTGTGGTCATGTTGGCAGCGGAATAATCGTCATAACTGTTGTTAATGGGAGAGTTGGTGTACAGCGGCCACCAGACAACATAGTTTTCTCCGGCGGCCTGCATGTTCTCGAACAGGACGACGCCCCGCCCGGCCACGAAGCGGTCAATCATGATGTTGAGGGCCTCGCAATAGCCCAACCCGTAGAAAGGCGTGCCGTCGTGATAAGCGAGGTAGCGGGGACTGTACGATGGGTTGACGCGATTACCCACTTGCAGCCAGCCGCGCAATTCGGAGGGGGTCACGCTAAAAGTCCCCTCAGCCGGTTTGCTGGTCCCACGCGAATCGGTCACAGTCAACTGATAACGCCAGGTCCCCGCCTGAGAGGGAGTAAAGCGCAACAGCCAGGCCTCCTGCCCGTTCCAAAAACCAGGGACCTTCATCTCGCTGCCATCGGGCGCGGTGAAGACTCCATCCAACCGCGCCTGGCGGGCGTCGTAGGGATTCTCGTATTCGGCTTCGAGTGCCACCCGGAACTCCAGCGACTCGTAACGCGGCAGTTCGGCGCGGTCGAGTTCAACTGCCGTAATTTTTGGGCTTCCGGCAAACAACCCGCCGCAGCCAGTGGCGAGCAGTGATACAAGCAGGCTGAGAAGGAGTATCCATCTGAATTTGGAGAACACGGTTTCCTCCAGACAATTGAGATTATGGGCATTTGAAGCGCGCCGGGTCGAGGTCGCTGCCTTCTTTCCAAATGCGCTGGAACTCTTCCAGGTATCGCTTGGCAATGTCCGCATTATCAATGATGATGACGTTTTCGTTGTTCTTGGTGTTCGCGCTGTCGCTAAAATTAAAAGAGCCGGTAATGACGATGCGGTTATCAATGATGATGACTTTGTGATGCAGGAAGCCGGGGTTGCCATCGCGCCGAATTTTGCCACCGGCGCAGTGCAGGGGCAACATTTCGCTAAACTGACTGTCGCTGCCAACCGTCTCGAAGACGCCTTCCACCGTGACGCCGTTTTTGATGCGCTCCAGCATGGCATCGCCCATATCGGGCTGAGTGTAAGAGAACGCCAGGAAGCGGATGTTGCGGCGGGCGTTCTGCAAGTATGGCACAATGTGTTGAACGGGCTTATCTTCTGGCGAGAAAACGACAAAAATGGGCGTGCCGTTGACCGTAACTTTTTGCTCGCTAACGAACGACGGGGCGCGCGCGCCAAATTCGCCGCCCCACATTTCCTGGAACTGTTTTTCGTAAATGGCCGCCAATTCACGAGATTTGATGACAATCACGTTGTTGTTTTGCTCGAACATGCCGTTGATGGTGGCGTTGGTCGAGCCGGTCCAAACGATTTCGCCATCGAAGACCCAAAATTTGTTGTGCATCAGGCCGCCGCGCGCGTCATCCACAATTTTGATGCCCGCTTTTTTCATGGCGGCCAATTGCCCATGGCCGGGCTTCTTGTCAGCCTCAATGCCAAATTCATCATCGGTCACAAAGCGCACATCTACCCCGCGTTTGTGAGCGCGGATGAGCGCATTGGAAACATCGGTCAAGTCAATCTCGAAAGCCGCAACGTGAATGCTGGTTTTGGCCGAATCGATGTAAAAAATGAGCCGTTCGGCCAACGAGCCTTTGAGAATGTCGGCAGGCAGGCCGTTGGTGCTATATTCATTCTTTGTTGCTTCGCTCAACCGCAGGGGATTGACGAAGCCCACTTCGTACCACTCGCTGCTCGAGGGCGTGCTGGTTGCGGGGCTGGCGCTCACCGGCGTGGAGGTGGGCGGGCGAAAGGGGGGTTCTGTGGCAGGCCGAATTTGAGTGGGCGTAGGCGCTTCGCTGAACAGCCCCAGCGGGTCGGCGCCGGTGGCAACGAAAACCAATCCTAACAATAAGACAATAGCCAGGACGATGAGCGTCCCTTTTGGGCTGCGTGATTTCTTCTTGGAACGTGTCATGATACAGTCTCCTCTCCATCTTCTAAAAAGCTTCGCAAAAAATCCTTCCGGTTTGGGGCTTTCCTCACTGGCGGGCGGGATTTCACCCGGCGTTGGGGCCTGCGGGGCCGCAGCCTGGTTGCTGATGAGCGCGAGCAGGGCTTTCAGCCGGGCGCGGGAATCGGCGGTTTGAAGAACCATCCGAACGTTTTGCTCAAAATCCGCCGGAGGTTTCCATTCCGCGCCGTAGAGAACCCGCGCGTGTTCCCGAACGGTTTCCAACGTTTGCTGGATGGCATCGGGCGGCCAACCCTGGGCGGTTGCCAGGTCTTTGAGCGCGGTCATCATGCCGCGCAGCGCCCTCATGCGAGGATAAACCGCCTCATCAGCCTCGTCGTCATCTTCGATGTCGGTGGTTTGTCTTGCCAAAGATTCAGCCCACGAAACGCCCCAGTTGAGCAGCGCGCTGGCTGCTTCTTCATCGTATAAGCCATCCCGCAGGGCTTCATTTTCGAGGATGCTGCCTGCGGCCATGCGAATTCGCGCTTCGAGATTTGCCATGCGACCTCCAGTTTCGCAAAGTATACCTGTTTTTTGGCGCGCAAAAATTTTTCATCCCTGCATCATCCCGCGCAGCGCCCGGCACAACGCGGCATAGTCCGCGCTTTCCCGGTATCCTACGCTTCCTGCTCCGGAGTTTTCGATGATGTGGGCAGCGCGGTTGGGGGGTTCGTTCAGGAGCAGAATCTTGCGCCCCAGCAGGGCGGCTTCATCGATGGCGTGGGTGACGATGACCAGCGTGAGACCCTGCTCGGCGGCCAGTTCGAGCGTCAGGGTTTGCAACCCCTCGCGGGTT
>Ga0101944_10007396_pt1 | contig 11018 bp, 8 predicted proteins | sample DewCreD2012metaG_FD_75245 | JGI IMG/M metagenome (GOLD analysis project Ga0101944, IMG submission 75245) | Hot spring sediment bacterial and archeal communities from British Columbia, Canada, to study Microbial Dark Matter (Phase II) - Dewar... ... | reverse complement strand
CGACGGTTTCGCCCGGCATATGCGCGAGGCGTTGCCGAACGCCTCCTTTATCGGATTTACCGGAACCCCCATCGAACTTTCCGACAAGAACACCCGATCGGTCTTCGGCAATTATATCAGCATCTACGACATCGAGCGGGCGGTGAAGGACGGGGCGACTGTCCCGATCTATTACGAAAGCCGCCTGGCGAAATTGGAGCTCAAGGAAACGGAACGGCCCAAGCTCGACGCCGAGTTCGAGGAGGCCACCGAAGGAGAAGAGCTGGATCACAAGGAGCGGCTGAAGACCAAATGGGCGCAGCTCGAGGCCCTGGTCGGCACGGAAAAGCGACTCCGGCTGATTGCCGAGGACTTGGTGAAACACTTCGAGGAACGTCTTTCGGCAATGGACGGCAAGGCGATGATCGTCTGCATGAGCCGCCGCATCTGCGTCGAACTCTACAAGGCCATCGTGGCGATCCGCCCGGTCTGGCATCACGAGGACGACGACAAAGGGATGATCAAGATCGTGATGACGGGTTCGGCATCGGATCCGTCCGATTGGCAGCAACACATCCGCAACAAGCCTCGTCGTGAAGAACTGGCAAAGCGCTTCAAGGACCCGAAAGACCCCTTCAAGATCGTGATCGTCCGGGACATGTGGCTGACAGGGTTCGATGCCCCCTGCCTCCACACGATGTATGTGGATAAGCCGATGCGGGGCCATGGGCTGATGCAGGCCATCGCCCGAGTGAATCGCGTGTTCAAGGACAAGCCGGGTGGCCTGGTGGTGGATTACCTTGGCCTCGCCGACCAGCTCAAATACGCCCTGGCCAACTACACCGAGAGCGGCGGCAAGGGTCAGACAGCCATCGACCAGGAAGAGGCTGTGGCTGTCATGCTGGAGAAGTACGAGGTCTGCTGCGGTATCTTTCATGGGTTCGACTGGTCGTCTTGGAAAACCGGCGGGCCTCAGGAAAGGCTTTCGGTGCTCCCGGCGGCGCAGGAGCATGTGTTGGCTCAAGACGACGGCAAGAACCGTTTGGTGAAGGCGGTCGGCGAGTTGTCGAAGGCGTTTGCGCTGGCCGTTCCGCATGAGAAGGCTTTGCAGATTCGGGACGATGTGGCCTTCTTCCAGGCGGTCAAATCGGTACTGACCAAGAGTACGAGTGGAATCCGGCGCAGCTCGGAAGAGATAGAATTTGCAATCCGGCAGATCGTCTCGAAGGCGGTGTCCTCCGATGAGGTGATCGACATCTTCGCGGCGGCCGGGCTCAAAAAGCCGGATATCTCGGTCCTGTCCGATGAGTTCCTGGCGGAAGTGCGCGGCATGCCCCAAAGGAACCTGGCGGTGGAGATGTTGCGCAAGCTGCTGGAAGGCGAAATCAAAGCCCGCGGCAGAAAGAACGTCGTCCAGGCCCGGTCGTTTGCGGAACTCCTCGAGAATGCCATCAAGAAATACCAGAACCGGGCCATTGAAACGGCACAGGTGATCGAAGAATTGATCGCACTGGCGAAGGACCTGCGCGAGGCGGGCCGCAGAGGGGAGAAGCTGGGGCTGACGGATGATGAGGCGGCTTTTTATGACGCGCTGGAGGTGAACGATAGCGCAGTGGCCGTCCTCGGCGATGGGACATTGCGGCTGATCGCCCAGGAATTGGTCAAGGCCGTGCACGGCAGTCTCACCATTGACTGGACCGCCCGGGAAAATGTTCGCGCCAAGATGCGGGTGATCATCAAGCGCATTCTTCGAAAATACGGCTATCCGCCGGATAAGCAGGCCCGCGCCACGGAGCTCGTTTTGGAACAAGCGGAAGCTCTTTGCAAGGACTGGACGGAAAAAGCATGAAATGAAAGCACCTGCCGCATCGACTCGGACCGGCAATTCCGCTGCGCTGTATTGCCGCCGGTGAGATGGGCCGTTTGTGGGACGAGAAGATCACGAATGGCGTACGCATCGAAAAGGTGGAACACCGTATATCGTGTGCAACGGTCCGGATCATTGAACAGGCGCTTGTCGGGCATTTCAGGTGGACGGAGCCGGGGAGCTGATTCTTGCCTTGCAACGTGACGGACGCTGGTGTAATCAGAGCAAGCGGCGAAGGAATGGCGGCGCTTACATGAAGCAGAGGAGTCCTCGACGAGGGTTCACATGGAAAACCGGAAATCGCTCTACGCTACCAGAAAAGGGTATACAGGAGTTGTATGGGGAGGCTTTTTGGAGAATCCTCAACCCGCAATCCTTGGAGGCTATGACCTCACCGCGGGATGTCTTGGTGCCCCTGGCAGGAATCGAACCTGCGGCACATGGATTAGGAATCCATTGCTCTATCCACTGGGCTACAGGGGCTTATTGGCGGGAGGGAAGATGAAGAAGCGGCAGTTGTTGATCAAGATGGCTATTTGAGTGGATAAGCGATTCAACGGTATGGTCGGGGCGAGAGGATTTGAACCTCCGACCCCTTGAACCCCATTCAAGTGCGCTACCAGGCTGCGCCACGCCCCGACACATGGCGGCATCTTTAACACGGCCGATCCCATAAGTCAAGAAAATGTCCCGAATTTGGAGGCTCCCTTAAGAATTCCTGATGCTACCTTGTTTCATGCTCCGCTTCCAGTGCTGAGAACAGCCATTTCATGTTGTATCATCTCGCTTTTAAAAATAACACCCTGTTGCAGACCTTCCCGAGTCGGTCCGGAAACCAAGGGTACAGTATGGATCGAACGATAGGATGGACGCATCCCTTCCCAAGTCGTTTAGAAAGGAATTGCCGTGAAATGCCCGAAAGAAGTCGTTTTGAAGAACGGTCGTGAGGCGATGATCCGGGCGCTGGAGCCTTCGGATCAGCAGGCATTGATCCGGTTTTATGAAAAAGTCCCCGAAAGCGACCGGTGGTTCATGCGCTACGATGTTCTTGATCCCAAGACCATTCAAAAATGGATCGACGGTATCGATACGGGGACGGTGCATTCGCTGATCGCTCTGTGTGACGGGGAAATCGTGGGGCATGCCAGCCTGCATCTTCGGCAGGCCGGGTGCACCAAACACATCGGTCGTATTCGGATCATGATCCTTCCCGAGGTTCGACACATGCGTCTTGGAACGTGGATGATGCTCGACATCATCAAATTGGCCATGGACCTCGGCCTCGAAGAACTGCGTGCGGATTTCGTAGCCGGCATTGAGGATGCCGCCATCGAAGCAGCCGTCAAACTCGATTTCTTCGAACGAGCCGAACTGCGCAACTATGTGAAGGACTCCTGCGGAAACCTCCACCATTTGGTCATCATGAGCAAACGGCTTCACAAGAACTGGGGAGATTTTTAGATCTCGAAAGTCCATCGGCATCATGCATCCGAACCCTCCATTTGAACGCTACCCTTCCGAACAGCGGGTCGTATCTACAGACAAAGGCGGTATTCTGCTGGAATCCTTTTGTTCGGCCCAACGGATCGAAGCCTGTACCCTCGATCCCCAGTTCGGCGTCTATGCCCGATACAAATCTCTCTATACCAGGAAGGAAAGTCTGGTTCAGTTGGCAGAAACCGAGGGTGCAAACATCGTCCTTGCGTTGATTCACGGCAATCACATCATCGGCTTCGGGTTGCTTGTGCATCCGGAGCCCGAAGAACGCTGGTCACGGGTTGGGCCGGGCATCATGATCGAACTGAAGGCCATCGAGGTCTGTAGGGACTGGCGCTCAACCGGAATCGCCCGTCATATCGTCGAGATGCTGCTCAGCCATCCAAGGCTTGAAGACATGATCGTCTATCTCGTCGGGTATTCCTGGACATGGGATCTGGATGGAACCGGAAAGTCGGCACAGGAATACCGTCAAATGCTGTTTCGGCTCTTCGAGCCGTTCGGTTTTCGGGAATTTCAGACCAACGAGCCCAACATATGCCTAAAACCCGAAAACATGCTGATGGCCCGCATCGGCAGTCGGGTATCAACGGATATTCAGAACCGATTCAAATGGATTCGCTTTGGAGTGGAACCGTAATGTCTCGTTTGAACCAAAAATGGCTTCTTTGGATAGTCGCCTTTTGGCTGGTGTGCCTGCATGTCGGATTTGCCGCTGCGTCAGACCGCATGCAGGAAGGGGCCGTCCCCTGGGTTCAATGGTTGCTGGATGGCATTCGGTCGATCGAAGGGATCGATGTGTGCGGGGAGCCCGTTCCCCTTGCCAATCCGGAAGTCCGGGAGCGCTTCGAACGGGAAATGCTGCTGATGTTGGGGGATCCGGCACAGGTTGTCCTGTGGCTGAAACGCGGGGCACGGTATTTTCCGGAAATCGAATCAACCCTTGCGGAACGCCGCCTTCCTTCCGATCTCAAGTTCATTCCGATCATCGAAAGCGCATTTTTGCCGCATGCCGGATCTTCCAAGGGGGCTGTCGGTCATTGGCAGTTCATTTCCGAAACGGGGAAACGTCACGGGCTGAACATCACTGCAGACGTGGACGAACGTCGGAATCCGGTTGCGGCCACTCGGGCGGCTTTGGACTATCTAACGGCCTTGTATCGGGAATTCGGCGCCTGGTCGCTTGCAGCAGCGGCCTACAACATGGGGGAAGAAGGATTGCGTACGGAAATCTTTCTTCAGGATTGCCGGGACTTCTATCAGTTGCATCTTCCCCAGGAGACCCAGCGATACGTGCTTCGGCTTGCGGCTGCCAAGGCGATTCTGACCCGGCCGGAGCGCTTCGGGTTTGTCTTGAAACCAGAAGACCTTTATCCCCCGCTTGCCACGCAGCAGGTGAAGATCGAACTCGACCAACCGGTTTCCGTTCTTCTGATGGCTCGGGCGGCACGCACTTCCTACAAGACGATTCGCGACCTGAATCCCGAAATTCGGGGATATGTTTTGCCATCCGGTTTTTATTCGTTGACCCTTCCTCCGGAGGGTGCAGCGGGATTTCCGGAACGGCTGAAGACGATGCGCATGCAGGCGGAAGGCAGTGCTGGAACCATCCATGTCGTTCAGAAAGGAGAAACCCTTTCGGGTATCGCCAGGAAATACGGCATTCCCGTAAAAGCCCTGGCGATTCTGAACCGTTTCGACATGAACAAGACGCTGGTTCCTGGAGAACGCATCCGACTTTCTCCGACTGTGGAACCAACCTCCATACGGTAAATGTTCATGAAAGGGAAAACATCCCATTTGCTGCAGGCCCGCTGGCTTTCCGTGTCGGCATACGGCATGATCCGGCTGCTCTGTCGGACCTATCGATATACGATTCGAAACGGTGAGAGCTGGAGCCTTCTGTATCAAGAAGGTCGGAATGTCCTGCTGTGCATGTGGCATCAGCAGTTTTTTCCGGCTTTCGATTATTTCAGCAGACATCAGCCCCCTGCCATCACCATCATGGTCAGCCAGAGCCATGACGGGGATATCGCGTCTGCCATTGCACGGCTGGGTGGGTTTCAGCCGGTCAGGGGGTCTTCCTCTCGGGGAGGGACCGCCGCACTGAAAACCATGATCCGAGCGTTGAAGCAGTCTCGGCTTGCCGGTCACATCGTGGACGGCCCTCGGGGGCCTGCCGGCATCGTCAAACCGGGTGTCGCCGCCCTGGCGAAATCGGCCCAAGCCGTTGTCGTACCGCTCTGGGCATCCGCAGACCGTGCGTGGTATGCCAACAGCTGGGATCGGTTCATGATTCCCAAACCCTTCTCCCATGTCACGCTGACCTTTGGCGCCCCCATCCAGCCGGAAGAAATGGCTTCACGGAGTGTCGAGCAGGCGCGTCTTCTCATCGAGAACACCATGCGCCCCTTCCTGATCGGGTTCGGTTGTTGACAAGTCGGGTAACGACAACAAGGGGTGCAAAAAACGGTATGGTTCATGGTCGCTGAATTCCTTTGACGGTCGCAAATGACGGGTGAGGTCGGTACGCGACTGGTGTCGGCGATGCCATCTTTTACAAAGGTTCGCTTTTGATCAGGGAAACGTCATGATGGATGCTGTTTCCGAACCGGCTTCGCGCTTGTTTACAACCGAGTTTTCTCAACTCTCGGCCCTCGTTCAGAAACGCCTCGATGTCGAATGGCATTACCACCAGCGATCGAACCTCGCCGGGCCGGTTCTTCAGGAATTGATAGAATATGCCGACGATTTCGGACGGATGCTGAAGGTGGTCTTTCGTCACTCCCTTCTCGACGCCCTGCGGCAGGAGGCCGAGTGGTATGCGAGGGTGTTAACGGCGCGGGGTAGAGGCGGCATTTCCTTCGCGGCGCTTCTGGAAAGTTGGATCGTCGTCATTCAAGGCGTCCTCAAACCGCCCGAATGCAACGAGCTTTCTCACCCGCTTCAGCGCTTGCATCGGGATCTGCCGCAACTTCTCCAGCGCTCGGAGGATGCCTTGAAATCCGATATCGACAGAAAAATTTCTCCGCTGGTCGAGGTGCTGATTCGGGGCGATGCGGAGGGTGCTCTGGATGTCGTTTCCCGGCTCATCGGCTCCGGAAAATCGATGGATCAGGTGATTGTTGATGGAATCCTGCCGGCCATGTCCGAAGTGGGATTTCTCTGGGAACGCCGCCGGTTGGATATCTTTCAGGAACATCTGGCTACCGAGACGGTTCGATGTCTGCTGGCCGGTGTCGTATGGACATTCAAGACGGTCGTATCTTCACCGCAACGGACGGCTCTCGTATCCTGTGTCCCCGGAGACAAGCACGACCTTGTGCCGCTTGCCCTGTGGGCCTGCCTCATGATCCGGGGTTGGACGGTTCGGAACTTGGGCACCGGCCTGCCTGCGGATCAAATCGCTCGGGCTGCTGCGGCGTTTTCCCCGGATATCGTTTTTCTGGTTCTCACCCTGCTTTCGCGACTGGATGACGCACTGGAAACCATCGCCATGCTTCGAAAGTACACCCCGGATTTGCCGATAGTGATTGGAGGCCGCGGCGCTGAAGCCGCCAGGGTGGTCCTCGAACGAACGGGTGCCTCCGTTGCGCACGATTTCGAAGAGGCGTTTCGTATGCTTCCAGGAGCATCGTAAGATGAGAAGCCTTGTCGCCTTGCGAATGGTCGTTCACGACCGCTCCTCAACGGCCGGTTCGCTGCTCGGTGTCGTTGCGATCGTTTTTTTGGTAGGGCAGCAGCTTTCCGTATTCTTCGGGCTGTTGAGCTACATGTCCGTTCTGGTGGATCACAGCGGCGCAGATGCCTGGATCATGAGCGCAAATCTTCGAAACGCGGACAGCGGCAACCTGATTTCCGGAAGATACATCGATCGTATCCTCGGACTTCCGGATGTGGCGTGGGTCGAGCCTGTTTTGATCGGAAACGGCCTCTTTCAGACATCCGACGGTTCGTACGAGACCGTTCGGGTCATCGGCCTTCGGCGCCCTCGGCTTGCCGGTGGTCCCTGGCAATTTGCCCGGGCAGACGAGCGAGCCCTTCTGGACGTGGAATCTGTGACTGTGGACAGGCTTGATCTGGCCAAGCTTGGGCATCCGGGCCTCGATCAGGTGAGGGAGATCGGAGGAAAACGGGTCAGGGTTCGCGCCGTCACGAGCGGTGCCCGAGGATTTCAGGGTACTCTGGTGTTTGCCTCCATCGACAAGGTGAAAGAAATTGCGAAACCCCCTCCCGGTCGATACTCGGCTATTCTGGTTCGCTTCACGGAAGGCGCACGTCCGGAGGATGTCCTTGCCCGTATTCGGGCCGTATTGCCGGGCTGTTCCGTGTACAGTACGGCGGAGCTCTCCCGCCTGACACAAACCTACTATATCCAGAACACCGGTATCGGGGGAAGCTTTGTCTTTTCCACAGTGATTGCCGTCTTGATCGGTGTCGTCATCATTTCCCTGACCATGTATGCGAGTGTTCTCGGCCGAGCGAGGGACTTTGCCGTGATGAGGGCCATCGGCGGGCGACGTGTGGACATCGCGTGGGTCGTTGTCTGCCAGGCCTTGATCATTGCCGGAAGCGGTCTGTTTGTAGGCTTCGTCATGCTGGCGACATTGCTCAATGCCACTCGTGGGTCCGGCATTCCGAGCTTTTTCCCAGCCTACGTGCCCCCGGCTCTTGCCGGTGCAACGATGCTCGTCAGCCTGCTGGGGTCCTTGGTCGCACTGCGGGTGGCGCTCAAGGCAGATCCGGCGTCGGTTTTTCACTGATGAGGGCGGAACAAGGCGCGAAAAGACGGTGCTCGTCCGTGGCCAAGCGGGAGACTTTTGGGCGAGTTCGTCACGGAAGGAAGGAGCGCATCGCATGGCGATGCTGAGGCTCGAAGGGGTTGCGAGGGATTTTTCGGACGGCCGTCAGGTTCGACGGGTGCTCTTTCCTGTCAATATTGCGTTTGATCCCCATGAATTGACGGTTCTTTCCGGTCCTTCCGGCAGCGGCAAGACCACTCTGCTCTCGATCATGGGGTTGGTGCTGAGGCCATCGGAAGGCCGTATCTTTCTCGATGGAGAAGATGTCACCACGCTCGGTGACGATGAGGCATCCCGCATTCGTCTGCAACATTATGGCTTTGTCTTTCAGCAGCCGATGCTGATCGAGGGGCTGAGTGTTCTGGAGAACGTGTTGCTGGCTCTCGGTGTTCAGGGCGTTCGCCCGAATTCCGATGCGCTGTGGAAGGCCGAAACGATCCTGAAGACGCTCGGATTGGCAGAGGCTGCTCACATGCAGCCACGATTGCTGTCCGGAGGGATGAAACAGCGGGCATCCATCGCCCGTGCCCTCATCAAGGATCCGGCGATTCTCTTGTGTGACGAACCGACATCGGCTCTGGATGCCGAAAGCGGACAGGCGGTCATGGGAATCCTCAAACGCATCGCCATCGACGAAGGCCGGGTGGTCGTGGTCGTTTCTCACGATTTCAGGGTGTTCCCCTATGCCGACCGTCTGTTGAAGATCGAAAACGGTATGATTGCATCGGATACGCGAGAGCAGACCGGTGCAGAAAGGCCTATACAGACATGAAACCGCGTGTCGTCATCGGCATATTGCTCTTGATGGCCGTATTGATGGTCGGAATCACCTATGTGCGTGTTTCGCTGCTGAAAAGTGGAGCACCTGCCGAGCCTGCTCGAACGCCGTCTGTCGCGGATGCGCCGATCCGCGTATATGGGCGGGTCGAGCCATTGGGGCGGGAGGTCTTCGTCGGTCCCGTTCAACCGGGGAGAGTGAGCCGGATCTGGGTGGAGGAAGGGCAGGATGTATCGGTCGGCATGGTGTTGTGCGAGATCGACAGCGATGTGCCCCGGCAAGTGCTTCAGATCGCCATCGCCCGGGTGGGTGAATTGCAAGCCAAGCTGGATATGGTGCTCGATGAGCTGCAGCGGAAACAGAAGTTGTTGCCCGATCGAGCCGTCGCAGAGATCGAGGTCAGCCAGAAGCATCTGGAGGCCCAGATGCTTCGTAAGCAGATCGTTACGGCAGAGGCCGAGGTCGAATGGAGACGTCGCGAATTGGAAACGTATGTTCTTCGTTCGCCGATTGACGGACGTCTGTACAAGCTCGATGTGCGTCTGGGCGAGTATCTGACGCCTCAGGATGCCCAGCGAATCGTCATCGGAAAGCACCGAAAGCAGGTCCGCCTCTTTGTCGAGGCTTTCTGGGCGGACAAAGTGGCCGTGGGAGATCGGTTTCATGCCCGGGATGCCGAAACCCTTCGCTCGCTCGGAAATGGGTCGATCACCTATGTGGCTGCCTATACCGGTAGCCGGGATTTTCGAACGGAAGATGCCCTCGAGCGATTGGACACCAAATACGGCCAGGCGATCTTAGAGCTCGAAGGTGACATCGACATTCCGCTGGGAAGTCTTGTCTCTTGCGAACGCCTCGACGAGCGAAGGGAGAATTGAGCCAGGGTCTCGTCTTCCGTTATCGATATGGAAGATGGATGTGCTCTACTGCATGAACATCCTTCATCGAAAAACCGTTCACCCTTCATGCCCTGGTCGAAATAGCCTGCAGCCGGATCAACACTTCCTTGAACCACCGGTTTATTCGGAGTATATTCCGAAAAAATCCACTTTTATTCGGAGTTGCTATGTTTGAACCGGTTGTTGTCGATCAAAATGTTCATTGGAAGGGTTCCTTGTATTCAGAAGGCATCCGACGTGAAGCGCTTGCCCAAGTGATCTCCCTTCTCGATCTTCCCCACATTCTTTCCATTGTCGGTGTCCGTCGTGCCGGGAAAAGCACGCTTGTCAAACAGATCATCAATTATTTGATCCGCGACAGAGGGATCCATCCGGGTAATATTCTCTTTTTAAACCTGGAGACCCCGCAGTTCAGTCGCTTTCGAATGGATATCACAGCGCTCGAACAGGCGTTTGAGGACTATCTGAAACTGGTCACACCGGAGGGGATGATCTATTGCTTTTTAGATGAAGCGCAGTTCTTTCCGGAATGGTACATTTTTGTCAAGAGCCGATACGAACAACAGAACATCAAGTTCATCATTACAGGCTCCAATTCCAGTTTGCTTTCATCTGAGCTCATCACACTTCTCTCAGGTAGAGCACTTCCGGTCACCGTCTTTCCGTTCTCGTTTTCGGAATTCGTGCGGTGCAAACAAATCGATATCGGCGATCCGGTGGCCATACTCCGTGAACGGCATCTGTTGAGAAATGCCTTTGATGGGTATCTTGTCAATGGGGGATTTCCTGAGATCGCTTTTATCGAGAGTGACCAGATCCGAAAAGAAATTCTGGTCATGTATGCCCGAAACATCCTGTATCAGGACATCACCCCCCGCTTCGGCATCAAGAAAGCATTGGAGCTGGAAAATCTGTTTTACTATCTGATGTCGAACGTGGCATCGGTCGTTACCTATAACCGCCTGTCATCCCTTGTCTCTTTGAACGATAAAACCATCAAGGACTTCGTTTCCTACTTTTCGGACGCCTATCTTTTGTTCACCGTGGATGCATACGGGTTTTCGGTTCGAGAGCAAATCAAGAGTCCGAAAAAAGTCTATGCCATCGACACCGGAATGGTCCATGCCACTGCCTTTGGTCTGTCGGAAAATACGGGACATGCGATCGAGAACGTGGTTTTCCTGGAGTTGAAACGA
>Ga0101944_10007395_pt1 | contig 11018 bp, 9 predicted proteins | sample DewCreD2012metaG_FD_75245 | JGI IMG/M metagenome (GOLD analysis project Ga0101944, IMG submission 75245) | Hot spring sediment bacterial and archeal communities from British Columbia, Canada, to study Microbial Dark Matter (Phase II) - Dewar... ... | reverse complement strand
TTTCGCCTTCTTGTTTCCGGTGCCGTGGTTCTCTTCGTCGCCCTGTTTGTCCAGAAGCGGCGGCATATTTTGTTGCTCCCACAGGATGCGGCGCGCCGTCGAGGACGGCGGGTTGCACTCCTCGGCCTCGAACGCGTCCAGGGGAAACAGTGTGCGATTCTGGGGTGTGACCAGAACCGTGATGCGCGCGTCCCGCGGCGCGCATTGCGCCAGACCCGACAGAAGTCCGTGCGCATAGACCTCCTGGCTCGGGTTGTATTCCGGCCTCACATGCAATGTGCTGATGACCGCATTCATGGGCCGCCGCTCTCAATCGGGAAGAAACAACAGATTGTCGTAACGGTACTCCTGCAACGGCTGGTGGGGAACGAGCCTGCCGTCCTGGCGCTGATATGCCCGGTATCCGTATTTCAGAAGATGCTCGACAGCTTCCCTGCTGTCTATGAAATCGCCGCCCCGGATGTCGCCGACCTCCACGGTAATGGCGGGCCGGATCTGGGTGAGCGTGCGCTCCATGCCCTGCAGGATGTCGTATTCCGCGCTTTCCGCGTCAATCTTAATGAAGTCCGGCCGCGCGCCCGAAGCCTCTATGTACCGGTCCAGGCTCTCGGCTCTGATATCAATTTCCCTGGCCACGGCGCCCTGCGCCTTTTCCTCTGCAATCTTGGCCCCGTAAATGGAATTGAAAGCGCTGAACCGCACCCCATAGTCCTTGAAGGAAAGGGTTGCGGACTCGGACCACACGGCCATGTTGTTCAGAATGACATTGGGCCTGTGCGCAAGATTGGCGCTGCATATCTCAAAAGTGGAAGGCGTCGGCTCGAAGCTGTGCACCCGGCCCTGCTCTCCCGTAAGGTGCGACGCCAGAAGGCTGAAATACCCGAAGTGCGTGCCGATGTCGAAAAACACGCTGCCCGGTTTCAAATGGTCCAGCACAATGGCGGTCAGATTCTCCTCGAAAAACCCGTAGCGGTACAGGAAACAGGAAATGGCCTCGGGGAACACCACGGTCATTTCGCCTCCCCAGAAGGTTGGCGTTTTCACTTTTTTCGCTGTGTTGTTCCGGATGCACTGTTTTTCGAGCAGTTTGGAATAAACCAGCCTTGCCGGAGCGCGCATGACTTTTTCGAGCGCGCCGCCCCGGCTCCGGGCTGCATGGCGTTTCAGTTGGTCCAGAAGCTTTTCATTCATTGGGGGATTGATCCCTGTCGAATTCGGGCGCCTGCCGGAACCCGGAAAAAATCGCGCTGTTCCCGTAAATTATATCAGACGCCGAAGCGGCATTGAAGGAGCGGCGCATTGATTTCGGATATTGCGCCCCGGCTCCCTCGTGAAATCCGGTTTTCTTGAAAAATACAAATTCATGAATATATTTATCTTTTAGGCTTTGATTCTGCGTAGCCTCTGGCCGGTTTCACGCACTAAACCCGGAATAGCAACATGCTCAAGAGCCGGAACACTGTCGGCTTTTATATTTGATAAAAAGGCGCTGGTGGAGATCATGATTGATGTCAAGCACAAGGAACTCAAGAAGTGGGTCAAGGAAATGGCCGCGCTATGCAAGCCAGACAAGGTTGTGCTTTGCGACGGCTCCCTGGCCGAAAAGAAACGCCTGGAAAAAGAAGCGTTCAAGACCGGCGAACTCATCCAGCTCAATCAGAAAAAGATGCCCGGCTGCGTGTACCACATAACCGCGGAAAACGATGTAGCCCGCACCGAGCATTTGACCTTCATCTGCACCAAATCCCAAAAAGACGCCGGCGCCACCAACAACTGGATGGCCCCGGAAGACGCCTACAAAAAGGCTGCGGACATTTTCCGCGGCTCCATGAAGGGCCGCACCATGTATGTGATCCCCTTCTCCATGGGACCGGTCGGCTCCGAATCCAGCAAGATCGGCGTGGAACTCACGGACAGCCTTTATGTGGTGCTGAACATGCGCATCATGACCCGAATGGGAAGCAAAGTCCTGGATGTGCTCGGAACCAGCGGCGAGTTCACCAAGTGCCTGCACGGCAAGGCCGAACTGGATGTGAACAAGCGGCTGATTCTGCACTTCCCCGAGGACAACACCATCTGGAGCGTCGGCTCGGGCTACGGCGGAAATGTGCTGCTGGGCAAGAAATGCCTGTCCCTGCGCATCGGCAGCTATCTGGCGCGCAAGGAAGGCTGGCTCGCCGAGCACATGCTCATCATGGGCATCGAGGACCCGCAGGGCCGCACCACATACATCGCGGGCGCGTTCCCCAGCGCGTGCGGCAAAACCAACCTGGCCATGCTCGTCCCGCCCAAAGCGCTCAAAAACAAAGGCTACAAAATCTGGTGCGTGGGCGACGACATCGCCTGGATGCGCGCCAAGGAAGACGGCGCGCTCTGGGCCATCAACCCCGAGGCGGGCTTCTTCGGCGTGGCGCCAGGCACCAACATGAAAACCAACCCCAACGCCATGCTCTCGGTGCAGAAAGACTCCATCCACACCAATGTGCTGCTCAAGCAAGACAAGACCGTGTGGTGGGAGGGGCACGACGACTCTGCGCCCGCGCGCGGCCTGAACTGGCGCGGCCGCCAATGGCATCCCGGCATGAAAGACGAAAACGGGAACACCGAGTACGGCGCGCACCCCAACAGCCGCTTCACCGCGCCCATCACCAACTGCCCGGTGGCCAGCAGCAAACTCGAAGACCCCAAAGGCGTGCCCATCTCCGCGTTCCTGTTCGGCGGCCGCCGCGCCCAGGTGGCCCCGCTTGTGTACGAGGCCTTCAACTGGCAGCACGGCGTGTTCGTGGGCGCCACCATGGCGTCCGAACTCACCGCCGCGCAGTACGGCGCCCTGGGCAAGGTGCGCCGCGACCCCATGGCCATGCTCCCCTTCTGCGGCTACAACATGACCGAGTACTGGAAACACTGGCGCTCCCTGGGCGACACGCTCATGCGACCGCCCCGCATTTTCCATGTCAACTGGTTCAACACGGACAAGAGCGGCAAGTTCATCTGGCCGGGCTTCGGCGACAACCTGCGCTTGATCGAGTGGATCATCCGCCGCTGCCGCTACGAAGTCAGCGCCGTGGAGACACCCATCGGCTACATGCCCATTCCCTCGGACATTGACACTTCCGGCCTGGACATCACCCCGGCCAAAATGAAGCAGTTGCTCAATGTTGACAAGAACATCTGGCAGCTCGAACTCAAGTCCCAGCAGGAATTCTTCAAGCAGTTCGGCAAGGACATTCCGAAATTCATTCTCGACGAGCACAAGGCCCTGGAAAAACGCATCAACGCCATGGGTTGAATTTCTTTCTTTCTGTAATCTCCGGCCCGGGCTTTTTCAGCCCGGGCTTTTTCATGCCCGCGCGCTGCGCCATCCGTGGATTTGCGCCCGCCACGGAATTACAATGTAGAGACACGGGAGCGGCATAAACGGGACAATTCGCATGAGACAAGAGGAAAAACATCCCTTCATGAAACGCATGGCTGCGGCATGCGTGCCCCTCAAGCTGCGCCTGGAACTCACCCGCCGGTGCAACCTGCGCTGCATCCACTGCAAGGTTCACTGCGGGGAACAGCCCGGCGGCGAACTCACGGCCCCGGAAATCGCCTCCCTCCTGGATCAGGCGCGAGAACTCGGAACCATCGAGGTCAGCGTCACCGGCGGAGAGGTTTTCGCCCGCCCGGACATCATGGACATCCTCGAGGCAATCCTGGGCCGCGATTTCCTGCTGCACATTCAGACTAACGCCTCGGCCATGGAGCCGCGCCACATCGCGTTTTTGGCCGCGCGCGCGAAAAAAATTCTGCGCGTTTCCGTGAGCCTCTACGCGCGCGACCCGGCGGTCCACGACCGCATCACCGGCGTGCCCGGCTCGAACGCGCGCACCCTCAAAAATCTGTTCGCCCTGCGCGACGCGGGCGTGCCCGTGTTCTGTTTCACTCTTCTCATGAAGGAAAACGCGGCGCACGCGCGCGACATGCAGGCGTTCTACGAGGAACACGCCCTGCCCTTCCAGTTCAACACCTTCATCATCCCCCGCGACGACGGATGCGCCGCGCCCCTGGCCCAACGCATCCCCCTTGAGATTCTGCCCGGTCTTCCGGTAAACTGGTATGGGTATCTGAACCCGGAGGGGCCGGAAGATCCGGCGCAGTTCCACGCCGAGGCCACTCTGGACGCCTGGTGCCCGGCCGCGCGGTTCGCGGTGGTCACGGCCACCGGAGATGTCATCGCCTGCTCCCTGCTGCGCGAATCTGCGGGCAATGTGAGGGAAACGCCGTTCGGGGACATCTGGTTCCGGTCCCCGGCGCTGCAACGCATCAGGGACATCAGGCTCAAGGAACTGGAGTGCTTTTCCTGCGATTTGTTCCCATCGTGCAAGCCCTGCGCGGGCTTGGCGCATATTGAGCATGGAGACCTGCGCAAACGCCCGGCCGAGATGTGCCGCCTTTCCCGCGCCCTATTGCCCGGAAAGGCGTGACAAACCAGTCTGGAAGTGAATCCTTTGAAATCAAGAATCCTTTTACTGTGCCTCATCGCATTGTCTGTTTTCTGCGCGTTCCCCGCAGCACACGCCGCAGACACCGAAACAATATCTTTCGAGCAACTCGCGAACATGTACAAAGCTGGCGAGGCCGTGCCGCTCATAGATGTGCGCACCCCCGAGGAGTTCAAACTCATCCACTTCAAGGGCGCGATCAACATTCCCGAGGACCAGGCCGCTAGCCGCGCGCAGGAATTCGCCGGCAAGCCCTGGGTCCTGTACTGCCGCACCGGCCGCCGCGCCGGTGAAGTCGCCAAAATGCTCCAGGACAAGGGCGTGAACGGCTTCAGGCTCCTCGAAGGGGGCATCGCGCAACTGCCCATGTTTCTGAAACAGCACAGCGCCAAAGACCCGGACGCCACGCGCGCGCTGCAAAAGAACATCGTCGCGTCCATCCCCGCCATCGGGTTCCCGATCCCCGATTTCGAGATTAAAACCGCCAAGGGAAAGCCCGCGAGGCCACTGGCCGAGTTCCGAAACAAAACCATCATCATCCTCTCCTGGAAGCCCGGCGACACGCGCTCCGAAACCGCTCTCCAACAGGCCGCGGAATTCGCCAACAAAAACCAGGGCGTGGCCCTGGTCCCCATCCCCGCGCCGGAACTCGACGCCAAAACCGTGGAAGCATCTCTCAAAAAGGCGGGATACAAGGGAATGGTTTATCTGGATCCCCTTGGAGAAACGGCCAAGGCACTGAACGCGGCGGCGGCGCCCACATTCATCGTGGTGGACAAAGACGGAATTCTGCGCGCGGGCGCATTCTCGGATTTCAACGAGCCGATGATCACGCAGGGCAAACTCTCCATTGCGCAAATCGCGGAACAGGCGCGCGACGGCAAGCCCATGCGGTTCCCGGACTCCGGCCTGTATGCGGAAAAACACGACCCCAATGAACTCATGGGACAGCAAGCGCCCGTGTTTTCGTTGCCGGACGCGGACGGCAAATCCCATGCTCTGGCCGATGCCCTGGCTCGCAAGCCAGCGGTTCTGGTGTTCTTCACCCTGGGATGTCCGCACTCGAGAAACATGCTCCTCAAGCTCGTTGATTACGAACTCGTGAACGCCGCACATCCCAAATTCGAAATCATCGCCGTTTCCCCGGACAGCGGGCCGGAGTACCGCGCCCAAATGCATCAATTCGCTTCCCTGAACAAGATTCAGTATCCGATTGTCTACGACCCCTCCGGCGATGTGCTCTATCAGTACTTTGTGGGCGGGGTTCCGCAGTGGGTTGTCGTGGACAAAAAGGGCGTGATCCGGCATGTGGCCGTGGGGTACTCTGGCGACACGGACAAAATCCTCGACGATCTGTACACGCAGTTCAGCGGCCAATAACTTTATGGAGACACGATCATGCGCAGCGATGTTGTGAAAAAAGGTCCGGCCAAAGCGCCGCACCGATCCCTTTTCAAGGCCCTTGGCCTCACGGACGAAGACCTCAAGAATCCGCTTGTCGGCATCGTGAACGCGGAGAACGAAATCATTCCCGGCCACATCCACCTCGGGACCCTCACCGAGGCCGCGAAGCAGGGCGTGCGCGCCGCGGGCGGCACGCCCATCGCGTTCCCGGTCATCGGCGTGTGCGACGGCATCGCCATGAACCACGACGGCATGAAATATTCCCTGGCCAGCCGCGAACTCATCGCGGATTCCATCGAGGTCATGGCCATGGCCCACGCGTTCGACGCCCTGGTGTGCGTGACCGCGTGCGACAAGATCACCCCCGGCGCGCTGCTCGCCATCGCGCGGCTCGACATTCCCGCGGTCGTGGTCACCGGCGGCCCCATGCTTCCCGGCAACCTGCACGGCCGAAAACTCGATCTCATTGATGTGTTCGAAGCCGTGGGCGCGTACAACACCAAGAAAATCACGGCAAAGCAACTCAAGGAAATCGAGGACTGCGCGTGCCCCGGCGCCGGGTCCTGCGCGGGCATGTTCACAGCCAATTCCATGAGCTGCATGTGCGAGGCCGTGGGCATCGCCCTGCCCGGAAACGGCGCCATCCCCGCAGTGTCCGGCCGCCGCACCGCCCTGGCCAGACAGGCCGGCGAGGCCGTGATGCGCCTCCTCAAAAACAATGTCACCCCGAGCCGCATCATCACGGAAAAATCCCTGCGCAACGCGCTCGCCGTGGACATGGCTCTCGGCTGTTCGTCCAACACCGTGCTGCATCTCCTGGCCCTGGCCCACGAGATCGGCGTTCCGCTGGATCTCGAAGTCATCAACCAGGTCAGCGCACGCACGCCCAACCTGTGCCGGCTGCGCCCCGGCGGCCTGCACTACCTCACCGATCTGGACCGCGCGGGCGGCGTGGCCGCGGTCATGAAGGAACTTTCTAAAAAGAAACTCCTGGATCTGACAACCATAACCGCCACAGGCAATTCGCTGGCGAAAAACCTCGAAAACGCGCCCGGCGCCGACGGCGAGATCATCAAGCCCGTGTCCAAACCCTACAGCAAGTCCGGCGGCCTCACCATGCTGTTCGGCAACCTCGCCCCGGAAGGCTGCGTGGTCAAGAGCATGGCCGTGGCGGATTCCATGCTCACGAACACGGGCCGCGCGCGCGTGTTTGATTCCGAAGACGCTGCTTACAAGGCCATCCTCGGCGGCCGCATCAAGCCCGGCGATGTTGTGGTGATCCGCTACGAAGGCCCCATGGGCGGGCCGGGCATGCGCGAAATGCTCTCCCCCACCAGCGCGGTCGTGGGCATGGGCCTTGGCGAATCTGTGGCCCTGATCACCGACGGCCGGTTCAGCGGCGGCACGCGCGGCGCGGCCATCGGCCATGTGTCCCCCGAGGCCATGGCCGGCGGCCCCATCGCCCTGGTGCGCGAGGGCGACTCCATCTCCATTGACATCCCCGGCAAGAAGATTCATCTGCTCGTGGACGACGCGGAACTGGAGAAACGCCGCGCAAAATGGAAACAGCCCGCGCCCAAAATCACCACGGGCTACCTGGCGCGGTACGCGCAGCTCGTCACCTCCGCGAGCACGGGCGCGGTGTTCCGCTCCTCGCTCGCTGCTTCCCGGCGCTGACGCCGCCCCCGCCGCTTTTCATTGGAACGGCCCGGCGCGGATTGCCTATACTATTACCCGGTATGATTTCGCCGGGAGGTCCGCGCGCATGGCGCTGCTTGAGATACGGGATGTTGTGATGAGGCTCGGGGAAACCCCGGTGCTGAACCACCTCACCATGGAATTCTGGGCCGGGCATGTTCACGCTCTGGTCGGCCCCAACGGCGCGGGAAAATCCACCCTGGCCAACACCATCATGGGCATTGCCACCCTGGTCCTGCCCGTGGGCGGTGTGGTTGCGCAGGTGTGGGGGCTACAAGCGCTCTTTGCCCTGGCCACGGCCCTTGCCCTGGCAGGCCTGGCGAGCCTGGCGGCCTGGCAGGATCCGCGCTCGCAGAGCTACCGCCGACCCTGCCTGGCCGCAGAGGGCTGAGCCCCAGGGAAATCTGCCGGGCACGCGGAGAGTCTCCCTGGCCCATTGGGCACAACCCCAGGGTTATCGAATTTGCGCGATTTGGCGCCCTGAAGAAAACGTGCTATAGTGCCCGGCTGTAAGACGCAGTCTGGCTCTGTTCCGCAGTTCCAAAGCAACCGCCCGGGCCGGCGCCTGGGCGGTTCGTATTTGGATGGCAGGCATCTCGCGCGTTCGATCGCCGTGCCGAGGAACGGGCCGAAGCAGTGGTTTCAAGGGAAAGGAAGGCTCGAGGTCATGGCAGAGCGGATTATCGGCACGGTGAAGTGGTTCAACACCACCAAGGGCTACGGCTTTATCTCGCGCGATGGCGGCAAGGACGTCTTTGTCCACTATTCCGCGATCGCCGGCGAGGGCTTCCGCAACCTTGAGGAAGGCCAGCAGGTCGAGTTCACGGTCGAGCGCGGCCCCAAGGGCCTGCAGGCCGCCAAAGTGGTTGCCCGCTAATCCGGTTTAACTGACCCTTTGCCCCGCCAGAAGCGGGGCAACGCAAACACCCTCTCGGGTTCACCTGAGAGGGTGTTTTTTTACTCAATCCGCCCCGCCTTGGGAGAGTCTGGATATAATTGAACGGGTAAAATCTGCCGGCACGGAAGAATTCACCGGATTTCCCTTTCAACCCCCCGAAGGAAACGAATCGATTCACCCCCGCGAAGCAGCTATACCCATGCCCGGTCTCACAGACGGGTAGGGTTCGTCCATTTTAGTCTATGGGAGTGCAAACCAGGTGGTCATCAAGGTCAATCGTCTATCCAAATCGTTTGAGTATTACAAGAAAGAGCTCGGTCTGCGGAATTCGATACGCAACCTGTTTTACCGCGAAAAGCTGATCAAAGAGGCGGTGAAGGAAATTTCTTTTGAGATCGAGGAAGGTGAGATGGTGGGCTTTCTCGGACCGAACGGCGCGGGAAAGACCACCACACTGAAAATGCTTTCGGGGATTTTGCATCCCACCGCCGGGGAGGCTCGAGTGCTCGGTTTTACGCCCTGGGAACGAAAAAAAGCGTTCAAGATGCAATTTGCCATTGTCATGGGGCAGAAGAACCAGCTGTGGTGGGATTTACCGGCCAACGAGTCGCTGTACCTCAACAAGTGCATTTACGAACTGGACGACCGCCAGTACCAGGAAACGCTGGGCGAGTTGACCGAATTGCTGGACGTGAAAGATCTATTGAATGTGCAGGTGCGGCGCCTTTCGCTGGGAGAGCGGATGAAAATGGAGCTCATCGCGGCGTTGATCCACCGGCCAAGGTTGATTTTCCTGGATGAACCCACCATCGGGCTGGATATCCTCTCGCAGATGAAGATCCGCGAGTTCTTCCGTTATTACAACCAGGAGAAAAAAGCCACTGTCGTGCTCACCAGCCATTACATGCAGGACATTGAAGGCCTTTGTAAACGGGTGATCATCATCAATGAGGGGCAGTTAGTCTACGATGGAGATTTGCATCGGGTCAACGACGCCTTCGCGCAGACCAAACTGATCAAATTACAGCTGGCGGCTCCGGTACAGATGGATGAGCTGGAAGCCTTTGGGCGGGTGAAGAGCCACGATGCGTTCACCGTAACCCTGGAAGTGCCCCGCGCCGAGGTGAAAGAGCGCTCCAAAGCCATCCTTGACCGCCTGCCCGTTTCCGATTTCAACATCGAGGATATTCCGGTAGAAGAAGGGATTGCCCAGCTTTACCGGCGGCGGGAGGCGAATCATGCCCTGGCTTAAGAAATACTTCAAGGCGTTCGAGCTGGGGTTTGAGACGGCCCTCGAATACCGGATTAATTTTATGATCTCGCTGATCAGCGCGGCTTATCCCATTATCATCCAGTCGTTCCTTTGGTCGGCCATTTATGCTGCCTCGGCGGGTTCGGCGGTCTACGGGTATACCTTTCGGCAAATGATTGCGTATACTTTCATGGCCGGTCTGGTGGCGAGGCTCGTCCGGACGGGGTTTGAATACGAAATCATGGACGATGTAAAGAGTGGGAAGTTCAGCAAGTTCCTGGTACAGCCCATGGGGTACTTTCCGTACCGGCTGGCGAGCTTCCTGGGGCAAAAGGTGCCGGGACAGGCGATCATCCTTGGGCTGCTTGGCCTGGTGCTGGTGGGGTTAAAAGTGTTCTGGGGGATTCAGATCGAGCCAGTGCGGGCGCTGGCTTTTCTGGTTACGCTGGCGCTGGCCACGGTGCTTAACTTTCTCCTTTTTTACTGCTTCAGCGCGATTTCGTTCTGGATTATCGAGGTGGGGTTTCTATTCGAGGGAATTCGCATTGTCACCGTGTTGCTGAGCGGGGGCATCTTCCCGCTGGAGGTCTTTGGAGATCGTTTTGCGCGGGTAGCGGGCCTGTTGCCGTTTAAATACACCGTGAACTATCCCATCAATGTGCTCAACGGAAAGTTGACCGGCGGCGAAGCGCTGCAGGGAATGCTACTGCAGGCAATCTGGATCGGCGTGATTCTGCTGGCGGCCAACCTGCTCTGGCGGGTGGGCGGTCGGCGGTATGTGGCAGTGGGGGGCTAGCAGGATGAACGACCTCTGGCGTGAGATTAAAAAACACTGGCTCATTTACCGGCTTTTCCTCAAGAACAGCCTGATGGCGCAGATGGAATATCGGTTCAATTTCATCGGCAACCTGGCGATGGAATCGGGGTATTTGCTGGTGAAGCTTTCATACGTGGTGGTGGTGTATCGTTCGGGGGTGAGAATTCATGGCCTCTCGCCGGACGAAATTTTGCTTTTTATCGGCACCTTTGTGCTCCTCACGGCGGTGTATGCCGGGCTGTACATGATCAACAATTTTGGGCTGCGCGGGAAGATCAAAGACGGCGATCTTGATCTGATCCTCACCAAGCCGGTGTCGTTGCAGTTCATGGCCACCCTGCGCCAGGCCGACCTGACCATCTTCAGTGTAGATGCCCTGGCGGGTGTGGCGATGGTCTGCATTGCCTGGGCGCGGCTGGGCATTCCGGCGAGCCTGGCGACGGTGGGCGGCTACCTGGCTTT
>Ga0101944_10007394_pt1 | contig 11018 bp, 8 predicted proteins | sample DewCreD2012metaG_FD_75245 | JGI IMG/M metagenome (GOLD analysis project Ga0101944, IMG submission 75245) | Hot spring sediment bacterial and archeal communities from British Columbia, Canada, to study Microbial Dark Matter (Phase II) - Dewar... ... | reverse complement strand
GTTTTAAAGGCGATTATGGAACGCGCCGGCGATCAACTAGAAGTTGTCGCAATCAATGATTTGTTTGATACAAACACCAATGCTCATCTTTTTAAGTATGACTCAAATTATGGTCGTTACCAAGGCACTGTTGAAGTGGATGGTAAAGATTTGGTAATCGATGGGAAAAAGATCACGGTTTTTGCCGAGAAAGATCCGGGTAATTTACCCTGGAAAGATCTTGGGGTTGAGGTAGTTATTGAAAGTACCGGTATATTCACCGATGCGATCGGCGACCCTGCCAAAGGAAAAGCCGGGGCGAATGTGCATATTCTCAAAGGTGGAGCAAAGAAGGTTATTATCAGCGCCCCCGCCAAGAACGAAGACCTTACCGTCGTTTTGGGTGTGAATGATGATGTTTATGATCCAGCCAAACATCATGTTCTTTCTAATGCCTCCTGCACCACCAACTGTCTGGCGCCGGCAGCAAAGGTCGTGCATGACAAATTCAAGATTCTGCGCGGAATGATGACGACCATTCACGCATATACGAATGATCAGCGGATTCTCGATTTAGGTCATAAGGATCTACGCCGTGCCCGAGCTGCAGCATTAAGCATCATTCCAACCACAACCGGTGCTGCAAAAGCCGTTGCTTTGGTCATCCCCGACCTGAAGGGCAAGTTTGATGGTTTTGCTCTACGCGTGCCGACTTCGACCGTTTCGGTCGTTGATTTTGTGGCTGAATTGGAAAAATCCACCACAGTTGAAGAGGTCAATGCAGCGCTCAAAGAAGCAGCAGAAGGAAAATTGAAGGGTATCTTGGGATACGAGGAAGAACCTTTGGTCTCGATTGATTTCAAGGGAGATTCCCGCTCTTCCATTATCGATGCCAAAAGCACGATGGTCATGGGCGGTAACATGGTGAAGGTGGTAACCTGGTACGATAATGAATGGGGTTATTCTTGCCGAACTGCTGATTTAGCTTTGATGGTTGCGAAGAAACTATAATTATTCTTAATCGAGTTCGAATTTGATGATGCGTAATCTGGTAGGATTTCCTCAAACCGGTTACGCATCATTCTCTATAACAAAGAGGGTTGTATTATGTTCAACAAGAAGACGATCGAAGATATTGATGTAAAGGGAAAACGAGTATTGGTCAGGGTGGATTTTAATGTGCCATTATCCGGTAATGAAGTAAGTGATGATACCCGCATAAGGGCAGCGATGCCTACCATTGATTACCTCCTTGAAAAAGGTGCTGCGGTATTGTTGTGTTCTCATTTGGGTCGTCCGAAAGATGCGCCTGATCCAAAGTATTCGCTGAAACCGGTGGCGGAATATCTTTCCTCAAAGATGGGGAAAAAGGTTCGGTTTGCCGATGATTGTATAGGACCAGTGGCTGAAGCAGCAGCAAAAGCATTGCAGCCGGGTGAAATTTTGTTATTGGAAAATACCCGTTTTCATGCAGGGGAGTCAAAAAATGATCTGGAAATGGCGAAACAACTCGCTGCGCTGGCAGATGTCTATGTGAACGATGCATTTGGCTCTGCCCATCGGGCGCATGCCTCAACAGAAGGGGTCGCCCGATTCTTACCGGCGGTTGCTGGGTTTTTGATGGAGAAAGAAATTCGCTATTTAGGTCAGGCAATAGAAAATCCGAAGCGCCCGTTTGTGGCGATTTTGGGTGGGGCAAAAATTAGCGATAAGATCGGGGTTATCAAGAATTTATTAACCAAAGCCGATTCGGTCTTGATCGGTGGAGGGATGGCAAATACTTTTCTAAAAGCGAAGGGTTATCAAGTAGGTGATTCGCTGGTAGAAGAGAACGCCTTGGATACGGCGAAAGAATTATTATCTGTTGGCGCCGACAAATTATATTTACCTGTCGATTTGGTCATCGCAGATAAGTTCGAGGAAGGCGCCCAATCGAAGGTCATCCCTGCTGGAAACGTACTTGAGGGTTGGCGGATTCTCGACATCGGACCTGAAACGGTGAATAAGTTCGGCGATATTGCTGCAAAAGCCGGAACGGTTGTCTGGAACGGTCCGATGGGTGTTTTTGAAATGGCGCAATTTGCCCAAGGGACCTTTGGAGTTGCTAAGGCAATTTCAGAAAGTTCTGCTATCAGCATCGTGGGTGGCGGCGATTCGGCGGCAGCTATCCAGCAATCGGGTCTGGCAGACAAAATCACCCATATCTCGACAGGCGGCGGTGCTTCTCTTGAGATGCTGGAGGGCATTCAGTTACCCGGCTTGGCAGCTTTGATGGATAAGTAACCTTACAAGTCATCCAAAATTAAGGTATGATGGAGACGTTTTATTGTAACGTCTCCATTTTTCATTATCGTGTCGATATCTCATTTTCTTAAAGGTCGGATTGTGTATATGGAAATTAGAAAACTATCATTGTTGTCATTTTTACTTTTAACGCTCCTTTTTATTCACTCCTGTACGTCAAGGAACATCAATCCGCAATCGGAAATGACCAGTACCTTTACCCCAAGAGAACCCGGTACAAGAGAAATTGTTGAGACCATCACGCCTACAATAGCAACCGTTGAGACACATGATACCGATCCATCATTGACGCCGACCCCTGTGCCGTCCTTTACCCCAACGATAACCCATACGCCCATCCCGGCTTGTTATAGAGAAAAGTTCCCTCCGGCTTATGAACAATCAGCCGTCATAAGTGGTTTTAAGAAATTTACCGAGGCGAATGATTTGGTCTTGAAATTTATCTATTTCCCGCAAAACTGCAAAATGGAGGATGTCGAAAAAGATATTGAACTGTTATTCTTTCGAGACAGCTTTGGTGAAAATGAATTAGGATTATTTATTCTAGATGAGTGGAATCGTGGTGTATTGGGAGATTTATACCAGCATTTACTCATGTACGATTTTTGGGCAATGGGTCCCGAAGATTACCCGCTGTTTTTTGATAGCGGGACGGTAGTTGAGACCAATATTATTATCTTCAGAGCGGATCGGATCAATGGAGAGGGCACAGAAGGAAATGCGATCCTTTCTCTAATGGAAGGGATGGCTGAACACGAATATATCCATACGGTGCAGGGTCGGAATAATCCAAAACTGGCTGAGATGATTTGGGATGATGCGATATATCGGGCATTTATTGAACGATATGCGAACCTCGGAAACAACTCCGGACACAGATATCGTCTCGCTTCTGTGACGATGATGGAATTGCTGCAATTTCTCGATGGTCTAAACAGCCAGAATCTGCTCTATTCAAAAATGGATAGTTTAATGCAGGAAAGAGGATTAGATATTGAGAGTTATTTTGCCGAAAAATACCTGGTTTATGATAAGAACTTAGCCAAACATATCGAAACAGTTGGAGGAGAAAAGTATTTAAAGATTGTAAAGAATGGAAAAGTGAGTCCGTTTACCCTTTTATCTTGGGCCGGCTGTGGAAATTTGGAGCTGTATCAGATACTCCGGCAGCTTTATGATGAGAACATCGCCCAATATAACCAATGGTTTTATTCAAACAACACGAAAGCGTACCTGCCAGCTACATTTGATGAGTTGTTTTCAGGTGGTTAAGGAAGGATCATGCGCTTGGCTGTAACTCAATCCGGAGATCGTGAATAGTCTATCAATTTCTACAATTTTGACATTCCCATTCCAGATAGCTATACTAATAGCATAGTGAGTGAATGGTGTTAAATTGTTTTTGTTCTTTTTTAGAACAGGAGAAAAGATGACTGAATCCACTTTTAAATTGACATACGCCACAATGTTCAATCCCCCCGAGGAACTGCATCGTCAGTATGAAGATGCGTTGAAGAAAGTAAAAGCTCAATTAGGAAAGAATTACGGAATGATTATCAACGGGAAAGAACGGTATTCCGCTGAGGTCTTTGAGAACAGGAATCCGGCGAATACAGATGAGGTGCTTGGCGTCTTTCAAAAAGGGACAAGGCAAGATGTTGAAGATGCTGTTCAATCAGCAAAAACAGCCCAGATAAAATGGAAAAGAATCCCCTGGCAAGAACGGGTAGCAATCATAAGGAAAGCAGCGGATAATATCGATAAACGGATCTATGAATTAGCTGTGGCTTTATCATTAGAAGTTGGGAAAAACCGAATGGAGGCTTTGGGTGATGCCGCCGAATCGGCAGACTTGATGCGGTATGCCTGCGATCAAATGGAAGCAAATGACGGGTTTATCCATCGGATGGGGAAAGATCCATTAGCCGGTTATGATGCAACCAATATTTCGATGATGCTGCCTTATGGTGTATGGTTGGTCATCAGCCCATTTAATTTTCCATGCGCGTTGACCGGAGGACCTGCAGGTGCAGCATTGGTAACCGGTAATTCTGTAATCATAAAACCTGCATCTGATACCCCTTGGGCTCCGAGAATCTATGTAGAATGTTTATTGGAGGCTGGTGTTCCAGAGGGAGTGGTGAATTACATAACCGGATCGGGAAGCGAAGTTGGCCAAACCTTGGTTGAACATCCTTTTATCGATGGGATCACATTTACAGGGTCGTATGATGTAGGGATGCGGATATACCGAAGTTTTTCCCAATGGATTTATATCCGTCCCGTGATTATGGAGCTGGGGGGAAAAAACGCGGCGATTGTTTCGAAAAACGCCGATCTTGAAACAGCGGCGATTGGTATTATGCGATCGGCGTTTGGTTTACAAGGACAGAAATGCTCCGCTTGTTCTCGGGTATTCATAGAAGAAGAAGTGTATGACGATCTTGTAAATTTGTTGGTGACGCTTGCCGAAAAGATAACCGTTGGCGATCCCACCCGTCGTGAAATTTATATGGGACCGGTGATCAATCGCAATTCGTATCAGGATTATCAAAATTACATTGATGACTTGCGGAAATCGGGGCGGATATTAACCGGAGCAAAGGTCTTTACAGAAGGGGATTATGCTAAAGGGTTTTTCTGCGCCCCAACCTTTGTGGCAGATTTACCGCTAACCCATCCATTGTGGCAGCAGGAGATGTTTCTGCCGATAACCACGATAGCCAAAGTTGATAGTTTGGATCAGGCAATGACCTACACCAATCAGGTTAAATATGGACTAACCGGTGGGTTCTATGGCACCGAAGAAGAAGCCGCTTGGTTTTTTGATAATATAGAAGCTGGTGTTGTCTATGCAAATCGACCGCAAGGTGCTACGACAGGTGCCTGGCCGGGATTTCAGCCATTTGGCGGTTGGAAAGCTTCGGGGGCAACGGGTAAGCAAGCGGGCGGGTTGAATTATTTGCAGCAATACATGCGAGAACAAAGCCGAACCCTCATCCGCCGAATATCCTAAATGATTTCCATAGGATAAGCCCTTGAATCCAATTGATTTATTAATAACAGTGCCGTTGCCCCCACTTCTGGTGGAACGCATTCAAGCGGTTTCATCCAGGTTGCGGATTAATTTGATTCCTACCAGGGATGCAGAAGCAATTGCAGTTGATAAGTGGCAAAATACAGAAATTCTATATACCGATTTTGTGCTGCCCGATCTCGGAAAAATAAACCGCTTACGGTGGATACAATCTCACACCACCGATCTCGGTTTTATCCAGCAATCGCCGTTAGGCAAAAATGAAATGATTGTAATCACCAATATGAGTGGAATTGAGTCTCATGCGGTAGCAGAGTATGTTGTGATGATGATGTTGGTCTTAACCCGCCAATTTTTCTCTTCTAGAGTACGGGATACTGCAGCACCGAATCGTCAAGGTATGCCCGGTCAGAAATGGAATCTAAACGGGGCTGTTGTTGGGATTATCGGTTATGGCAGTGTGGGAAGAGAGGTTGCTCGATTATTACAGCCGTTTGGCATGACCATTTTGGCTACAAAAAGGGATGTCATGGATCCAACCGACTCGGGTTATTTCATTCCAGGAATGGGCGACCCTAAGGGCGATTTATTTCACCGCTTATATCCGCCGCAAGCCATCAAGTCGATGGTGAAAGAATGCGATTTTGTGGTCGTGTGTTTACCGTCCTGCCCGTCAACAAAAGGATTGATCGGTGCTTCTATGATCCATCTGATGAAACCGACAAGTTTTTATATTCATGTCAGTCAGCCGGATGTTGTTGATATCCAAGCCTTTACAGACGCTATCGTTGAACGAAGAATACGGGGAGCAGCATTCGATATCCAAATACCGTCATCTTTATCGGCAGATCATCCTTTATTTAAATCACCAGAAATCATCTTAACCCCCCGTATCGCCGGAGAAACCGAAGATTATATGGATAAGGCAATCGAATTGTTCATCGAGAATCTCCGTCGTTATTTGGAGGGGCTTCCATTACTCAATCAATATCATCCAATAAGAGGTTATTAAGAGGTTTAGAGAATTAATCGGGAAACGAAAATGAATGTGAGATCAGCACGTCGTTTTGAGGTTGTTTTATTTGATTTGGGAAGCACGTTGATTTATTTTGATGGTGTATGGAATCAGGTGATGGCAGAGTCGATTCAACAATTAGCTGCCGCATTAAAACAAAACGGCTTTGATATTCAACCTGAAAAATTTATTCCGATGTTCCAGGAAAGACTCCGTACCTATTATATTGAACGAGACAAAGCATTTATCGAGTTCACAACAGAATATGTTTTATATTTGCTCCTTGAAGACTTGGGGATTAAACCTGTTGAAGTCAAACGATTGCGTCCGTGTTTGGATGCCATGTATGCGGTTACAGAAGCTCATTGGCATGCAGAAGTTGATGCTGTTCCCATGTTGTCTATATTGAAAGAAGAGGGGTATAAGTTGGGGCTTGTTTCGAACGCAGCCGATGTGTGGAATGTTTATCGTTTGTTGGATAAAAATAAACTAAAACCGTATTTTGAGTTGGTGTTAATCTCGGCTAGTGTTGGCATCCGAAAACCTCATCCACGGATTTTTCTCATGGCGTTAGACCATTTCAGAGTCCGTCCATCACAGGTGGTAATGGTTGGCGATACTTTAAGTGCAGATATTCTCGGAGCCAGACAGGTGGATATTGCGAGTGTTTGGATCAATCGATGGTCTAGTGAACCCGGTAATCGTGTTTTTGAGGATGCTATTTTCCCCGATGCGGTCATTAGCCGGTTGAGTGAGCTGCCGGATTTGTTGAGAAATTGGGAATAGTCAATTCGTAGGAGACTATTTTATAGAACCTGATCCTAAGACCCGTAAGATATAGTTGTGTTGTTTTAAAATAACAGGATCAACTACATGGCGACCATCAATAACGATTGGGTGATTTAAAAACTGCTTTAGTTTTTCCCAATCTATTATTTTGTACTCATGATGCGCAACCATGATGATGGCGGCATCGCAATTCGCGGCAAGTTGATATAAATCTGTTTGATAGGGTTCGACGTATGGATCATGGATTCCAACCGATCCGCCTCTGCGGATGACCTCATTTACAAGGATTTGGCTGGGGCTGTTGCGGGTATCATCCGAGTTTTCCAGATAAGCGTAACCCAAGACGAGAATTTTTGATCCCGTGATTGATTTACCAGCTTCTTTTAAAGCGTCTTGCAAGAGATCGGCTACGTGAATCGGCATGAGATCATTGACATATCTGGCGGATGGAATGATTTTCAAGGGGACGTTCTGGCTGCGGACACCATAAGCCAATAACCAGGGATCTTTGGGGATACAATGACCACCGACACCGGAGCCGGGCAAATGCATGTTGCGGTAAGGACTTTTATTGACAAGCTCTCGAACTTTCCAAACATCACCACCCACAGCCTCACAAATCATGGCTACTTCGTTGGCAAAAGCGATCTGTACATCACGGTATGCGTTTTCGGTTGTCTTAACCAACTCTGCGGTTATCCAGTCCACGGCATCTAAGTCTGCATTCACAATATTTTTATAGAGCAGAATCATTACATCTGCAGTCTCCTGATTGCCTCCGCCGACAACCCGGCTCATGCTGCGCAGGTTCGCCAGAAGCTTACCTGGCATAACCCGTTCGGGACAATTTCCAAGATAAAAATCTTGATTTACTTTCCTGGTCCCGTTGTGTTCCAGAATTGGCAAAACAACAGACTGCATGGTTCCAGGCGCAATCGTGGATTCAATGATGACCAAAACACCTGGTTCTAGTACCTGAGATAAGCTGGTCAATGCAGATTTCAAGGCTTCATAACGGGGAATATTTTGATCATCCACCGGTGTTTCTACATCGACCAATATCACATCACACTGGCGTATTTGCGCATAATCGGTTGTTGCCAGTAATTTCTGGTTTTGGATGGTTCGTTTGATCAATTCTTCTAAACCCGGTTCATCTCCTTGAATCGGCGATAGACCTGAGTTGATTATATTTATTCGGTCGGCTTTGATGTCGATGCCTACTGTTCGAAAGCCGATATCCGCGAACATTGCCGCGACAGGAAGACCTACGTACCCTAAACCAATAACACCAATACAGGCAGTTCTGGAAAGAATTTTTTGTTTTAATAATTCAAGAGACATAGAAGTGATTATCCGTTGTTATCTTAGATGACAATTACAATTCAATGACTTTATTTGTTCGACCTGATTCGATTAATGCCAACGCTAATCGTAAGGCTGCCAAGCCGTCTTCTCCTGTGATGGGTACCTTTATCTCGCCCATTACGCTCTTCAAGAAGGCTTGCAATTCTGCTTTAAGGGGCTCATATCGATCGATAGCGAATCGGATCATACTCCCTTCACTGACACCCTTCAAGGTCGCCAGGCTTCCCCATAAATTGCCGGCTACCTGTGCATTTTCATAAAAATAGAGATCCTGAAGCAGATCATCGACCTTAAACATACCTTTTTCACCTAACACAAAGACCTCCCGTACTTTGGTGGGGGTAAGCCAGTTGATTTCAAGAGCGCCGGTGATGTGATCGGGAAACCGTAATAGACCAAATAAAAGGTCTTCATGTTCTGTGTGAATGCGCTGTTCAATTTCAGCATATAGTCTTTTGGGATCGCTTCCGGTGAGATAACGCATGATATCGACATCGTGGGGCGCCAGGTCAATGACCACACCCACATCACGGATGCGAGCTGGAAAAGGGCCTGCGCGGCGGCAGAAAATCTGGAAGATTCTGCCCAAATCGCCGGCATCTAATTTTTGTTTTAGGAGTTGAAGAGCGGGGTTAAAACGGATAATATGCCCGATCATTAAGATGCGGTTGAACTTCCTGGCTGCTTCGATGATGTTTTTCCCCTCATCAAGTGTTGCTGCGATTGGTTTTTCGATCAGGATATGGCAGCCGGCTTCTAAGGTATCCAGGGCGACTTTCTCATGCAAGGCGGTCGGAACTGCGATAGATACGGCATCTGGTTTTTCTTTTTGCAGCATTTCGCGGTAATCCGTGTAAGGGCGTACAGCAAATTGGGCTGCTGTGGTTTCTACAACTTGTGGATTGACATCGGATACCGCTACCAATGTTGAGCCAGACAATTGACTATAAACGCGGGCATGGTTTTTCCCCATCGAACCAACGCCAATAACGGCGGTCTTGAGCATCGCTTATTATCCTTTCATGAAGGTATTGATATGATATACAACCGTTTCCAGGTCGCTTTGGGATAAGTATGGATGTACCGGAATAGACAGAACCTCTAAAGCTGCTTTTTCTGTCTCAGGTAAGGATACTTGATAACCATATTCCTTGACATAGAAATCCTGCTTGTGGATTGGGACAGGATAATAGACTTCGGAGCCGATTTCATGATCGGCAAGGTATTTCCTCAAAGCATCTCTCTTGCCATCCGGTATCCGCAGCGTGTATTGATGATAGACATGGCTGTATTTTTTTGGAACATAAGGTGTGATAACCCCTTTAAGGTTCGCATCATAGAAGGCTGCGTTCGATTTCCGCTTTTGATTAAAGGAATCCAATTTTGTCATCTGAGCCAATCCGATAGCCGCATGGATATCGGTCATACGGAAGTTAAATCCCAACTCATCGTGGTAATAGCGGCGGCGCATGCCGTGGTTGCGCAGGACCCGGCATTTTTCATCGATTTGACTGTCGTCGGTTGTTATCATCCCGCCTTCGCCGGAGGTGATGTTTTTCGTTGGATATAAGGAAAATGCGCCGGTGCCAAACGAGCCTGCTTTTTTACCACTGTAACTGGCCCCATGAGACTGACAGGCGTCCTCGATTACGATTAAATTGTGTTTTTGAGCAATTTCCATGATTGCTTTCATATCACACATTAAACCGAAAAGATGAACCGGCATAATGGCTTTTGTTCTGGGTGTAATGGCAGCTTCGATAAGGTCGGGATTCAGATTGAATGTCCTCGGGTCAATATCGACAAAGACAGGCTTTGCACCGGTGAAAAGAACGGTATTTGCCGAGGCAATGAAGGTGAAGGCAGATGTAATGACTTCGTCTCCTTTGCCGATACCGTGAGCAAGCAAGGCTAGATGCAATGCAGTTGTGCCCGAAGATGCAGCAATGGCAGATTTTACCCCACACATATTGGCAAATGCGTCTTCAAATGCTTTGACACGAGGACCTTGGGCTATGATGCCTGAATCGAGAACCTCAAGAACAGCTTTTTTTTCTTCTTCACCCATTACGGGTTGAGCTATGCGTATCATGCGATTTTCTCCCATAAGTCTTTTGAAATTTGAATGATTTGTTGGCACTTCGTGCATTCAAGGTTAATAAGGTCTTCTTGTTCAGATGAGAAAACCATCTTTGTACCACAAGGGCAGACAAAGCCGTGTAATCTGGCTGGATTTCCATAAACCAAGCCATAATCAGGCACATCACGGGTAACAACACTCCCCGAACCAACCATCGCCCATCGACCAATGGTAATGCCGCAACGGATCGTGGAATTTGCTCCTAGAGAGGCTCCATAGCGGACAACCGTTTCAGAAAGTACCCAATCTGTTGCGCTCTTTAGACTTCCATCGGGATTAATGGCACGTGGATTGAAATCATTGGTGAAACAAACATGAGGTCCGATAAAGACCCCATCTTCTATTGTTACGCCGTGATATACCGACACATAATTTTGTATCTTCAC
>Ga0101944_10007393_pt1 | contig 11018 bp, 10 predicted proteins | sample DewCreD2012metaG_FD_75245 | JGI IMG/M metagenome (GOLD analysis project Ga0101944, IMG submission 75245) | Hot spring sediment bacterial and archeal communities from British Columbia, Canada, to study Microbial Dark Matter (Phase II) - Dewar... ... | reverse complement strand
ACGCGGGTATTCCGGTATATGCTGTCATGCTCAAATCATTTAATGATGTGTACAGAGAAATCAGAGATCTGGGTAAACTGACCGGGAAAAACAACAGGGCAGATTCTCTGATATCATGGGTTCAGGATGAAGTAAAGGATATGAAAAGCAGAGTTCCCGGTCTGGCTTCACGTAAAAAGGTATATTTCATGTGGGCACAGGGACCGCTTGAAACCAGCGGGAAAAACAGTACGGTTAACGAAATGCTCGAAATTGCAGGAACGGCTAATGCCTGTCCTAATGACGATGAGCATTTGACGGTTAACATTGAAAATATTATTGCATGGAATCCCGATGTGATATTAATGTGGAATAATGAACAGCTCGACCCTGAAGATATACTGGGGAATCGCGCCTGGCAGTCCCTGTCTGCGGTTAAAAACAAAGAGGTATATGAACTTCCTCCCGTTTTTTATTGTGATTTCTGGACGCTGAAATTTCCGCTTGCGTCGGCTTTTCTGATGAATAAAACCCATCCTGAACTGATGCCGGATTCTTTGCTTGAGTTGAAACAAAGTCAATTTCTGCAACATTTATATAGAACGAAATGAAGGGTCGTCGTCTGATCATATGGCTGATGTATCTGCTGCCTGTTCCGGTGATGCTGGTTTCGCTTTGTGTCGGTCCCTCAGCCGGACCTGGTTTTACTGAATCTCTGGAATATCTTTTCCGTATTCTTTCAGGCACAGCAGACGATGAAGTGCTGAAAACCATTTTACTTGATGTCCGCCTTCCACGTGTATTGCTTGCTTTTATGACAGGCGGTGCGCTGGCGGTATCGGGGACAGCCCTGCAGGCCGTTTTCAGGAACCCGCTGGTATCGCCCTATATCATGGGGCTTTCGTCAGGTGCGGCATTCGGAGCTGCCCTTGCCCTTGCCTGGGTATGGCTGCCTGTACAGATTTCTGCTTTTGTTTTCGGATTGCTGGCGGTGGCGTTAAGCTATATGGCCGCTCTTCGTCACGGACAGGTTTCGGTGGTGTCGCTCATTCTTTCGGGAGTGATTGTGGGGGGAATTTTTACAGCACTGCTTACAATTGTCCAGTTTGTCAGCGATCCTTTTAAACTGCAGTCCATCGTTCACTGGACCATGGGCAATCTGCACAATACAGGGTGGAAGGCATTAAACAGTGTTTACATTCCGGTAATATTATCGGTCGTTGTTCTTATTATCTTCCGCTGGAAACTGAACGTTATTGCGCTGGGCGATGAGGAAGCAAGAACATCGGGAGTTAATCCCACACTCATAAAAATGGTTATCCTTATTGCGGCTTCTCTGGCTTCGTCAGCAGTAGTTTCTGTAGCCGGCGTCATCGGTCTTTTCGGGCTGATCGTTCCGCACATGGTACGAATGATGGTGGGACCTGACAACCAGACGTCGCTGCCGGTTAACTTTCTTTTTGGCGGAATGTTTCTTCTGATTATTGATGACTTTTCGCGTACCATTGCACATTTTGAGATTCCCATAGGTATTTTTACCATGCTCATCGGGGCGCCGTTTTTTCTTTATCTGATGAAAAAAACAAAAACAGGATGGGAATAAGCGGCAACATATTTTCGGTTCATAACCTTTCATTTTCCTATAAGGACAACCCTGTTCTTAACAATGTCAGCTGTGTGTTTGAGCCCGGGAAATTAACGGTGATACTGGGCAGGAACGGGAGTGGAAAGTCCACCCTCCTGCGGCTGATGGCGGGTTTGCTTGAACCGGACAGCGGCAGTATCATGCTGGGTGAATCTCCGCTGAAGTCCATTCCTCTTGCCCGACGTTCCCGTATTTTCGGCTTCATGTCGCAACGGCATCAGGCGGTTTTTCCCTTCAGGATTCACGAAGTGGTTCTTACAGGCCGGGCCGGAGCGGTGCGCTTTACCCCCTCGGTAAAAGACAAAGAGGCAGCAGCAAGGGCAATAGAACGCATGGGGATCAGCCCCCTTTTCAATCGCTATTATACCGAACTTTCGGGAGGCGAGCAGCAACTGGTAATGATAGCCCGTGTGCTGGCACAGGAACCCGAAATACTCCTGCTTGACGAACCGGCATCAAGTCTCGACTTCAGCAATCAGATACACCTGATGAAGACGCTGAAAGAACTAACCGCAGGGGGGTTAACTGTGATCGCAGTATTACACGATCCCAATACCGCCTTTCAGTACGGCGACGACTTTGCCTTCCTCCGGAACGGTCAGCTGGAAAAACCCGGTAACGATGTCAGCAGCGATTTCCTTACATCCATTTTCGAAACACCCGTAGAGGTAATCAGCCATAATAAAAAGTCAATCATTATTCCCAAAAGCGAAAAAAATGACCTCCGTTAATATACTGGCAGCGGCCTATGATGCCGGCGTGGAAGAGGAATACTTCCGGCTTGAATCTAACGCTTCTTTCCGAAAAGAATTCAGGCAGGTGATTTCACTTCTTGACAAATATGTACAACCCGGAAATACAGTTATTGATATCGGCTCAGGACCCGGAAGATATTCAGAATATCTGCTGAACAGGAACTGCATTGTTGGAGCTGTTGATATTTCGGGACGCTCACTGGAAGCATTGAGCGTCAGGATAAACGGAATTTTCGGTAACAAATTTCTTTTTGCAGGTGTTGACTGTGCTACGAATGTAGGATGGATTGCTTCCGGATCCGCTGATGCTGTTTTACTGATGGGACCACTATATCACCTGATAAGCAGGGATGAACGTCTGTCTGCTCTTTGCCATGCATACCGCATTCTGAAACCCGGTGGCGTTTTATTTTCCGGTTTTATGTGTCCTGATGCATCGGGCAATCAGAGAATGAAAGACGCAACCAGAGAATGTATAACGGAAGTGATGTTTCAGGGTTTCCCTGTGGAGCAGTATCGCTGCAGTCCATGCTGTGCAAGTGAAATGATAACGGGTTCCGGTTTCCATATTTCAGAAGTACAAACCCTGGGCTTGAATCCATCGGATCAGTTTATAATTGTATCAACGAAAATGTAATCACATGAAAGGCATCTTTTTATCTCTTCTGATTTTATTGCAGTTCGTGGCACTCGCCCACGAAGAACCTGCAAAAACCCTGTTCGAAAAAAAACAGAAAAGCGACAGCAAAAAGAAATATGCTGCCGCAGGTATCAAAACCGTCACCATGTGGAAGCAGGTGAGCGGCGAAGCGAAAACAAAAGCCCTCGTAATGGGTTACGGAAAAGACGGAACCTATCTGTGGGTAGAGGCATGGAAAAACAACTCTCTCGATCTGCGCGTGGAATATGGCTATTCGGCGTCGGGCGATATGATTTCGGATACCGACTTTGAACCCAACGGAGCAATGGCCGAAAAGAATGTTTACGAATATGACAAACAGGGACGTGTGGTTTCGGGCATATCGTACGATAGTAAAAACGAGGTAACCGGAACTTTTAAAATTGTTCATTCAGCCGATAAAAAGAAATTGGAATTCCTGAAATACAAATCCGACAAAAGCCCCGAGTACACACTGGTTTATTCTTATTCAACAGATTATGATAAGGAGGATTACTCGTCAGCCGTGAAATATGATGCCGACGGAAAAGTACAGATGAAAGTCACCAAAAAACACAATAAAGATGGTCTGACCACCGAAAAAGCCGTTTACGGAAGCGACGAAAACCTTATGTTTACCTTTAAGTATGAATACGACAGTAAAGGAAATCTGACAAGGGTAACCAAATTTCTTCCCGACGGAAAAACCGAATGGAAAGATACCTATACCAACAACAATTACGGTATCTGCACCGGACTGAAAAGCTATGATGGGGAAGGCGTCCTGAAAACAGAAGTGTTTTACGAAATGGAGAGGTATACAGAATGAAAAGGGTTATAACTCTTTATTTTTTTATTTGTTTTTTTGCGGGATATTCTCCGGCGCAGAGAGATATAGTAATAAGCACCGACTGCGCATTTGACGACATGAGGGCAATCTGTCAGTTTCTGGCTGTCCGTGAAATAAATATAAAGGCCATCATTTCTTCCGATGGGATGCTTCCTCCCGATAAGGGAAGAACAAAGGTTCTTGCTTTGCTTAATGATTTTGAAATAAAAAACATTCCCGTAGGCGAGGGAAAAACGGTTCAGAAAAATAAAACAAAACATTACAGTTCTCTGATGTCATTAAAATGGGGGAACGAAGTTCAGGTCACAGGAATTTCACTTAAAGCCGAAGAACTGCTAAAAAGAGTTTTTTCGGAATCCGTACTCCCACTTACCGTAATATGCATGGGCCCGCTGACTGATATTTATGCCTTTGTAAAAAACAATCCTGAAATGAAGGTCAGGATAAAGAATATTATCTGGTACAACGTATGCGTTAAGCCGCTATCGGGAACAAATTACGAATTCGATAAAAAGGCGGTGGAAGCTCTTATGAACGAGAAAATAGAAATGCATATTATTTCAAATCTGGAAAGTAATCATGCCGTTTTGAACAAACAGTTTTTCAGCGAACTGGAAGCCATTGATACCCGTTTTGCAAAAAAGATTTCAATGTCTGCCGATAACGATTTTGTCCGAAATATGACCGATTCGGGCTATTGCCGGATGTGGGACGATTTGCTTCCGGTCTTTTATCTGTACCCCGGTCTTTTTTATCAGGAAACGTTATTAGGGAATCCTTCTGTCAGCTATACAAAGGATGTTTCTTTTGATGCTGTTAAGGAAAAAATATTTCAGATATTGTCGGGGAATTACTCGCTTGAAAAGAATATTACATTCGAAAGGTTTCCTGCCGATGATAACGATTATCAGTATGATGTAAGGCAAATTAAAAAAGAGGCAATAAACAGATATGGAGAAGAAGAATGGAGAGTGTGTGTGCTGACCAATGAAATTCACGGACATCTTGGAACCTATTCGCTGATTGGCGCAAAAATGGGCATATATGCCAGAGAAATTCTTAACGCAGAAATTGACCGCCTGGAAGTAGTTTCCGATGCCGGGATACTGCCACCTCTAAGTTGTATGAACGACGGAATGCAAATAAGTACAGGTGCAACGTTAGGTCTGGGAACAATTAAAATTACAGAAGGAAATACTCCTTCGGCAACCTTTTCATATAACGGAAGAAAAATTAAACTGACACTTAAGAGTGAAATTTCCGGTCGTATTGAGAAGGATATAAGCGATGCTGTTATTAAATTCGGTGGTCTTACTGACGGTTACTGGAAACTGATACGCGTTATTTCTTTGCAGCACTGGCTTGAATTGGACAGAAATGAAATATTCGAAATGGAGGAAATAAAATGAACCCCGAAACGACAATTCTACTGACAACCACATTATCCATTGCCTTTTTTCACACCTTGGCGGGTCCCGACCATTACCTGCCCTTTATTGTTATTGCGAAAGCCCGTAACTGGAATTTAAAAAGGACGATGTGGTTTACCGTTTTATGCGGACTGGGTCACGTCGGAAGTTCCATTGTGCTGGGCATAGTGGGTATTGCTCTGGGCATTGCAGTAAGTAATATTGAGTTATGGGAAGGGCATCGCGGAAGCATTGTCTCTTTACTTTTGCTGGGATTCGGTTTTGTTTATTTTGCATGGGGATTATTCCGGGCGGTAAAAAACAAACCCCACCGCCATATTCACCATCACGGCGACGGACATGTGCACGAACACGATCACACTCATCACGAGGAGCATGTGCACGTTCATGAAGACGAAAGCAAAAAAAAGAAAGTGAACATAACCCCGTGGATACTCTTTACCATTTTTGTATTTGGACCCTGCGAACCCCTGATTCCTCTGGTAATGTACCCCGCTGCTGAAAACAACTCCTGGCTGCTGATCGCTGTTACCACGCTCTTTACGCTGGTGACCATCGGCACCATGCTTACTTTGGTGTTACTGGCGTTTAAGGGATTTCAGTTCCTGCCCCTGAAAAAGATCGAACGGTACAACCACGCCATCGCTGGCTTCACCATTTTGCTGTGCGGTGTGGGAATGGTGTTCTTTGGGTTGTAGTTATGATTATTACACAGAGAGGCACAGAGAAGACACAGAGGACCACAGAGGGTTTTCTCTGTGTTTCTCTGTGAAAAATCTCTGTGGAACTCAGTGTAATAAAATCACCCTTTTGTTAGAAACTCCTTCAAAAACGCCAGCGCATCCAGCATGTTCTCGGCGGCCTGCTGCGTAAGTTCTTCTTTAAAATCAAACTCGTAAGCGCGGATGTGCAGATTGTAAGCTTCGGGTGCCTTTTTGTAAATCGTCTGGCATAGGTGAACAACAAAAGCGGTTGATACGGCGTGCATGGTGAATTCGATGGTGGCGTCGTTAGGTTCGATGGGTTCGAGCCGGAAGCTCTTCACATCCTCTACTACCGATGCATCAACAAAAATTACCCGTTCGTATTCCGAAATGGTAGCGGCATCTTCGATGTTGAGCTGGTAATTGCAGTCAACGGTGATGTCGTTCAGGTTGTTCTCAGTTATCCACTTTTCTGTCAGTTCGGTAAAGCGTGCGCCTAGCCCGTCATCCTGTCTGCCGGGATTGCCGTAACCATATATCAATGTTTTTTTCACGATGGGTATTTATCTGCAAATATAGCGATGGCAATTGATAAATCCTAAAAGGCGACACGCAATGCTATTTCCCGCTAATTCCAAGAAATATTGATCTGAGGGATCTGCGGGTGAAACCAATAAAAAAAGCCCTCCGTATCCTGAAGGGCCTTTCTTATAAATAAGGTATCTGTTTACGACCTGTAGTGGTCAATCACGTTACCCTGTGCGTCGGTCAGTTTAATGTCGAGGGGCATTTTACCGAGAGCGTGGGTGGCGCAGCTGAGGCAGGGGTCATAAGCCCGGATGGCTACTTCTACGGCGTTTTTCATGGGTTCGGTGATTTCTTTCTGACCGCTCATCATTTTCTTGGCCACAAAATTCACCGACTGGTTCATCGGTTCGTTGTTGTTGGTGGTGGAAACGATGAGGTTGGCCATAGTGATCTGGTCGTTTTCGTTGATGCGGTAGTGGTGGAACAGGGTTCCGCGCGGAGCTTCGATTAAGCCGACGCCTTCGTTAACCTTGGTTCCCTTGGTAACGAGGTCGTTCTTCTGCAGGTCGGGATCGTTGAGCAGGTCGCGGATGACTTCGCCGGAGTGCAGGAGTTCGATGAGGCGGGCCCAGTGCATGTGGAGGCAATGGTTGCTGGGTTTGCCGTTGGTGTGTGCTTTGTAGATTTCGAATTCTTTCTGCGCCATGGGTGTAGGGATGAAGTCGCAGGTGTTGAGGCGTGCGAGGGGACCTACGCGATACCAGCCCTTTTCCTTGCCGAGGTGCTTCATGTAGGGGAACTTCATATAGCTCCAGCTGCGTACTTCTTCTTCGATGTATTTGTAATATTCCTGATAATCCACGTCATTCAGGATCTTGTTTCCTTCGGCATCCACAGCCCTCATTACGCCGTGATAGAGGTCGAGCGCGCCGTCCTTGCGGACCAAGCTGAGGTGATTGGAGGGGAAGTAGGCGAAGTTGTCAACGAAGTCGCGGTTCTTCAGATAGTAATCCTTGAAGAGCTGGACTGCGTCGTTGGCCCACGAAACCATCTTTTCGATGTTGAGGGGATCCGGACCTTTCAGCAGGGTGTCGCGTTCCTGAATGCTGAGGTTTTTGTTAATACCGCCGGGGATGGCACCAGTTCCGTGAACTTTTTTACCTGCAGTGTAGGCGATGATTTCCTGTCCGTATTTGCGCATCATAACGCCCTGAACAGCGAGTTCGGGGAATTTGAGGGCAACGCCGATGACGTTACGGATGGCAGGATCAGCATCGTATCCCAGCAGGAAGTCGGGAGATGCGAGGTGGAAGAAATGGAGGGCGTGCGACTGGAACATCTGTCCGTAGTGCATCAGCCGTCTCATTTTTTCACCGGTGGGGGTCAGTCCGTGGCCGGTGCCGGCGCCTACGATTACGTCGAGGGCTTTGGCGGCAGCCAGGTGGTGACTGACGGGACATATACCGCAAAGGCGCTGTACCAGAACGGGAGCTTCCCAGTAGGGGCGACCCTGTACAAAACGCTCAAAACCGCGGAATTCAACAATATGAAGGCGGGTCTGTGCCACGTTCATATTATCATCGAGCTGAATGGTAACTTTTCCGTGTCCTTCAACTCTGGTTACTGGTTCTATCGTTACTTTTTGCATTGACTTTCAGTTTTAAGGTTAATCAAACTTAACTAGTTCGTAAGGAATTTTCAGCTCGTTACCTGTGACCAGGGCAACAACGGCTTCCCAAATCAGGTCAGCGCGGGGTGCGCAACCCGGCAGATAATAGTCGATCTTTACAATTTCGTGTAAAGGATATACTTTATCAAGTATAATGGGAAGTTCTTCGTCGTTGGGCATGATTTTTTCCTTGTTGTCTCCAACGGTAGGACCATTCCAGTATGCTTCTTCGAGGCATTCTTTCACGGGGATTCCGTTACGCATGGCAGGAAGTCCGCCCATAATGGCACATTCGCCCAATGAGATCAGAATTTTGCAGTTTTTGCGGAACTGTTTCAGTACTTCCACATTTTCGCTGTTGCAGCAGCCGCCTTCAATAATTCCAATGTCGCACTGTTTGGTGAATGTTTTGATATCGTCGATGGGAGATTTGTTGAACTCAACGAGTTCGATCAGTTTCAGGATGCGGTCGTCAATGTCGAGAACAGACATGTGGCATCCGAAACATCCGGCCAGTGAAGCTGTAGCTACAATAGGTTTACTCATTTTATAATCCTCCCTTAATTTTTTGATTTTTCAATATCGGAACCGATGGGTACATGGTCGTATTTCCGTTGACCGATGGGGGTCGAGAAGCCCACTTCTTTGCGCAGGATACAGCCCACAGGGCATATTTCCATTGCTTTCTTTGCGTTTTCTTCGCTCATCGTGGCAGCAAGTTTGCGGTCAATGGTGATTTCGAGGTGTTTTCCTCTGCCTTTGAAAGCAAAATAGCTTCTTCCTTTTTCGTCCTTGATCATGCGAACGCAGCGTTTGCAGAAAATGCAGCGGTTCTTTTCGAGGAAGATTTTAGGTGCTGAGGCATCCAGTTCCCTGCGTTCGAAAGCATAAGGGAAGCGGGGAACCATCATCTGGTACTTGTAACCGAGGGCCTGAAGGTCGCAGTTGCCGCTCTTTTCGCATGCAGGGCAGAAGTGATTACCTTCTACAAACAGCATTTCGACGATGGCTTTGCGGATGTCAAGCAGTTCTTCGGTATTGTTTTCCACTTTCATGTCGGCTTCCACGGGGGTGGTGCAGGCAGCCATGAAGCGTCCGTTTACCTTAACGGAGCAAATGCGGCAGGAACCGGCGGGTTTTACGCCTTTCCAGTGGCAAAGAACGGGAATGTACACGCCGTTTTCGGCGGCTACGTCCACGAGAAGCTGACCTTTGACACCTTCGTATTCCTTACCGTCTATCGTGAATTTCACTTTTTCACTCATGATATATTCTTTTTTCGTTAAAACTTAATGAATTATTCGTGATGAGGAACATGTGCCTTGCGTCCAACCACTGCGCAGGATTCCTGAATGGCCTTGTTCATGTCGAAGTCGCTCTGGTATTCAGCGTCTTTTACTTTGGCATCATACAGGCCGCGGAAGTTTTCGATGGTGGTTGCAATAGGGTTCGACGACGTCTGACCCAGACCGCAACGGCTGGTTTTACGTATAATCTGACTCCATGCCTTCATGTTTTCAACATCGGCTTTGATGCCCTTGCCATCAACCACCTTCTGGATCTGTTTGGCAAGAATCATGTTGAACGAACGGCAGGTGACGCAGGAACCGCAGGATTCGTCTTCGAAGAAGCGCATGAACGGAAGCACAACTTCTTTCAGCAGGTCGCGTTTTTTGCCGATTACGATCATCGAACCGCCGGTGGCGAGATCTTCGATGGCAATCTTACGGCCGAACTGTGTGGGGTTGATGCAAACGCCGGAAGGACCAGCAACCTGAACGGCCTGTACGTCTTTAGCACCGCACATGTCGAGCATTTCAGCAATGGTCATTCCCCATTCAATTTCATACACACCGGGTTTTTCGCAGTCGCCCGAGATACTCAGCAGCTTGGTGCCGGCTGAATCTTTTGTGCCCATCTTGGCATACCATTCACTGCCGTTTTCAACGATCTTGACAGCGGAACAGAATGTTTCAACATTATTGATGATGGTGGGTTTGTCGTTGTATCCCTTTTGTACGGGGAAGGGTGGACGGTTGCGGGGTTCGCCGCGTTTTCCTTCAGCCGACTCGATAAGAGCGGATTCTTCACCGCATACATATGCACCGGCACCGAACTGAATACGGATGTCGTAATCAAATCCCTTGCCCATGATGTTTTTACCGAGGAGGTTTTTGGAACGCATGTCGGCCAGAACGCTTTCGAGATAGGCCTTCAGGTAAACGTATTCCTGACGGAGATACAGAACACCTTCTTTGGCACCGATGGCTTTTCCGGCAATGGTCATGCCTTCGAACAGCATGTTAGCGCGTTCGGTCAGCAGAACCCTGTCCTTAAATGTTCCGGGTTCACCTTCGTCGGCATTGCACATAACGTACTTGTCGCCGGCTTCTTTCGAGCAGAACATCCATTTCATGCCCGTGGGGAAACCTGCACCGCCGCGTCCGCGAAGGTTCGATTTCTTGATTTCTTCGATAATGGCTGCACCATCCATGCCGAGGGCCTTGGTCAGTCCTTTGCCTACGGTATATTCACCGAGGGTTACGGGACCTGCCTTGCGGATGTTGTTTTTCACCATTGATTTTACCAGCGGATTGGCGTTGTTGCCGTCACCGTATTCGGTAAACATGGCTTCAACGGCTTTTCCGGCCTTCATGTCAGCAACAATCTTCTTTACCTTGTCGCGGTTGAGCATGGTGAATACCACCGAGTTGATCAGAGCAGCGGGCTCCTGATCGCTCATTCCGATACAGGCGGTGAAGTGAAGACTGACAAGACCATCGCTGGTCTTCTGGCCAAA
>Ga0101944_10007391_pt1 | contig 11018 bp, 7 predicted proteins | sample DewCreD2012metaG_FD_75245 | JGI IMG/M metagenome (GOLD analysis project Ga0101944, IMG submission 75245) | Hot spring sediment bacterial and archeal communities from British Columbia, Canada, to study Microbial Dark Matter (Phase II) - Dewar... ... | reverse complement strand
GCCTGACAAGATCGCGGCTCGCGGACTGTGCCAAGTACCCGAAGGGCGGCGTCTGTTCCGGGAGCTCTCAGTGCAGGACAACTTGGTGGTAGGCAGTTCAGGTCGCAAAGATTGGCGCACGACCTTGGCTGACGACATCGCCTACGTTTATGAGTTGTTCCCTATCTTAGGGCAGCGTCGGAAGCAGCCAGCCGGAACGCTCTCCGGTGGGGAACAGCAGATGCTGGCTATCGGACGGGCTCTCATCGGGCGGCCCCAGTTGCTGCTTCTGGACGAACCTTCCATGGGTCTCGCCCCGCTAGTGGTGGAGCGGATATTCGAGGCGCTGGCCCAACTCAACAAAGACGGTCTCACGATGTTGATGGTGGAGCAAAGTGCGGAGATGGCGCTGTCGCTGGCCCATCGGGGCATCGTGCTCCAGACAGGTCGGGTGGTGGTCTCTGGTTTGGCGGAGACTCTCAAGTCGGACGATCGCGTGCGGACTAGCTACCTTGGTGCGGCGCGCACCTAGGACGCACGCTTTCGAGCAAGGGGGAATCTAAAAGGTGAGAGACAGGGAGGATCACATGAAGAAACGTTTCCTGACAATCGGACTTATCGTTCTCGTGGCGGTGGTCGCCCTGACGGCGGCTGCTTGTGGGGAGGCCGAGGAGACCACCACTACGGCGGCTCCGACCACCGAAACGACAGCGCCTCCGAGCACCGAAACGACCGCCGCGCCCACTACCGAGACGACCGGCGGCCCGGCTACTGGTGAACCCATCAAAGTCGGGTTCTCCAACAGCCTAACCGGATTCAGTGCGGCTCCGGGGGTGTCGACAGGTAAAGGCGTGGACTTGATGGTGGAACGCGTGAACGCGGCGGGTGGCATCAACGGTCGTCCGCTGGAAGTCATCACTCTAGATGACAAGTCGGACGTGCCGACCGCCATCGCTAATATAAACAAGCTGATTCAGGAGAATAAAGTCGTCGCCACCATCGGCCCGTTCGCACAGTTCATGCAGGAACCGGCTCGTGGTATCGCCGAGCAGACCAAGACCCCCATGGTGGGCATGGGCCCGGCCACCCTTGAACAGCTCGCGGGCACTCAGTATCAGATGAGTGTCATGGTCTCCGCCGGTCCTCCTATACAGGCGGACGCCCTGACCAAGGTGATCAAGGCTAACGGGTGGAAGAACATCATCGGCATTGCCGACGTGCTCGCTATCCATCAGGAGACCCTGGATCTGCTGGTGAAGAACAGCGCGGCCGAAGGTTTCGCGTTCACAAAGCTGCCGGACACCTTCGGTTTCGACCAGACAGACTTCCAGCCCATCTTGAACAAGATCATGGAAGCCTACAATGCGAACAAGCCGGATGCTGTCATCCTGTATGTGAATCCCATCGCAGTACCCCCGCTTTACAAGGGTCTGCGCTCACTGGGCGTGGATGTGCCTATCCAGGGTAGCCCAGCAGCCGCCCATCCGGCCATCCTCGCCATGGGTCCGGAGGCTGTGGAGGGCATGTTGGTCCTCGACTCCGGTGGTCTCGTCAATCCGGCCGGTCTGCCCGACGACTGGCCGCTGAAGGCCGGTCAGCTGGCCTTCTTCGAAGCCTATCAGGCCAAGTATGGCCAACCGCCGGACTTCTTCGCTGCTGCCGGAGCCGACTTGGTCTCCGTTCTTGCTGAAGCCATGAAGCAGGCGGGCGGCCCGGACGACAAAGCTGCGGTCGCGAAGGCTCTCACCACCCTCAAGGATTTCGTCGCGCTCCAGGGCATCGTCAGTTTCACTCCAGAGATGACCTCTCAGGGTGTGACCGGACAAATGGTGGAGTGGAAGGTGCAGGGCGCTCAGTTCGTGCTGGTTAACACAGTGAACTAGTTCTCAACCACCTCTGCCGAGGGATCGCCTTTCCCCCTGTGGTGATCCCGCGTAGTCGAGCCCCGGGGGCCGTGGCCCCCGGGGCTCACTTGCTGAATTCGTGGTTGTGGTCCAGACCTCGTGCCGTATCTGGAAAGACCGGGTCAGCGTAGACCATCCAAGATCATGGTGGAGCCTTTCCCGCCCACGGTCAAATCTTCTCGGGTGACCTCTCCGTGCGGGGTGAAAAGAAAGCCCGGGAGTGCACTCCCGGGCTTCCCAGCGATCAGTGGCGCAGCCGCCAGCTCAAGAGACGGCGGCGCGGATCTCAGCCAAGCATCATCAGTCTTTCTTCAGCGGCTGGATCTCTTTGAAGGTCGGGTTGTTGAAGACCGTGTCCAGGCACTGGCCGGTCTCCTGCAGCTTGGCCTTGCCGACCGAGTAGCACACACAGAAGGCGACTTCCATGAGCTCTTCTTCAGTGGCGCCAGCGGCCTTCGCGTTGCAGGCCTGCGGCAGCACGCCGTCGTAGTGGCCGCTCATCATGTACAGACCGACCAGCAGCAGGTAGCGGGTCTTGGGATCGAGGATGCCTCGGTCGATCAGGCCGGTCAGCTGATTATGGGCGAAGGTATGAAGCATATCCGGGCGGTGCTTCACCCAGAAGTCAAGAGAGGGGTCCCCCTTGGCGCCGGGCTTGTAGCCAGGACGCTGTTTGGCCCAAGCGGCGAGAATCTCCTCGCCCGTCTTGGCTGCTTTGAACGCCTCAACGACTTCGATCTCTTCGGGTCTAGCCATCTCTGTTCTCCTTTTTGAGCCGCGGTTTACAACTACACTGGGGGCTTGTCGCTAATTTCGGGGAGGGACTAGCTAGATAGAGTCCACTCCTTCGTTGGCCGCGCCGCCGTTCAAACGAGCGGCCACCATCTCGGCCACGTCCATTACCTTGATGCCGGTGTCGGCGGCCAGACTCTTCACGCCGTCTTCCATCATGGTAAGGCAGTACGGACAGTTGACACCGATGACCTGGGGTGAAGTCTCGAGCAGCTGGCCCACGCGGACCTCGTTGACTCGGTGACCGGCTTCCTCCTCCATCCACATGCGGCCGCCGCCGGCACCGCAGCAAAAACTCTTCGAGCGATTCCGTTTGGCTTCGAGCAAGGTCACGCCGGACAAGGCCCGGAGGACTTTGCGCGGTGTCTCATACTGCTGCTGGTAGCGGCCGAGGTAGCAGGAATCGTGGTACACGACTCGCTCGGCATCTGCTGCCTGCAGCTGTAGCCGCCCCTCGGCAAGCAACCGTTGGAAGAGTTCAGTGTAGTGGATGACCTCGTAGTTGCCGCCGAAGGCCGGGTACTCGTTCTTGAGTGTGTTCAGGCAGTGCGGACAGTTAGTGACGATCTTAGTCACCCCGAGGTCGTTAAGGCTCTCGACGTTCTCCTGCGCCAGCATCTGGAACAGGTATTCGTTACCCATCCGGCGCATGGGGTCTCCGCAGCATTTCTCGGTGGTGCCCAGAATGGAGAAAGTCACACCCGCGTGGCGGAGTACTTGGACGATGGCCCGGCTGACCTTGATGCTGCGGTCGTCCACCGCTCCGGCACACCCCACCCAGAAGAGGTACTCCCCGAGTTCGCCCTGCCCGGCGATGGTGACGTCCAGGTCCTTTGCCCAGTCGGCCCGGGTCTGCTGGCCGACGCCCCAGGGATTGCCGTTCTTTTCGACGTTGCGGGCGGCCAACATGGCTTCTTGGGGGAAATCGCCCAGATCCATCACCAAGTGGCGGCGCATGTCGATGATCTTGTTCACGTGTTCGTTCTGGACCGGGCACTGTTCCTGGCAGGAGTAGCAGGTGGTGCAGGCCCATATCTCGTCTTCAGTCATGACGTCGCCGATGAGCTGGGGTGCCGCCTCGGCCACCGTGTCGGCCTTCTTGGCCGAAGAGGTTGCGGCAGAAGCCGCTGAGGCGGCCTGACCGGCCTCGCTCTTCGCCGCTGCCCGCAAAGCCGGACCCACCTGGTCGAGGTGGTGGCGCATCTTGGTCATGAGGGTCTTGGGCGAGAGCGCTTTGCCGCTCTGGAAAGCCGGGCAGTGGTCCTGGCAACGGCCGCACTCAGCGCAGGCGTAAAGGTCGAGGAGCTGCTTGCTCGTGAAGCCTTGGATCTTGCTGACCCCGAACTCCTCCACCTCTTCGTTCTCGAGGTCGAGGGCCTCTATCTGGCCTCCCCGCGGCTTGAGGTTGCGGAAGAACTCGTTGACCGGGCACATGATGAGGTGCAGGTGCTTGGAGAGCGGGATATACACCAAGAAGGCCAGCAACAAGAGGACGTGAATCCACCACAGGATGTGGCGAGCCACCTCTAGCGAAGTGCTGCTTAAGCTGTCAGCGCCGGCGGCGACAGCGGCAGCGATGAAGGCACCTCTTTGGGCGTCGGTCAGTTCGGGGGCATAGGTGAACCCGCTGTATAGGAACTCCGAGACTATGAGGAAGAAGATGAGCCCCAGGATGATCCCCGCCTCTGCGCTCGGCTCCAGACGGGTCTTGCGGACCACATACCGGAGGTAGACAAGCACCAGTATCCCGAGCACCACCAGCAGGCTGAGGATGTCTTTGGCGAGGAGAAAGCCGAAGCTCTCGGCCCAGGGGAACTTGAATCCAGGCCGGATGCCCTCGGCGATTATCTGGAGCGTGCCGAAGGCGATGACGATGAAGCCCCAGAAGATGAAGAAGTGGATGGTGCCCACCCACTCCTTGAAGAGCTTCCGCTGGCCGAAGACGAAATATACGAAGCCCCCCAGCCGCCTGGCCGGGTGGTCGAAGCGGTATTCAGGCCTTCCCACGAGCACGTACTGGACTCGCCTCGTAAGAGCGTAGCCGAAAGCCGCCAATGCAGCCGCCAGCACGACGATGAAAACGATGCCGGTGACGGTCAACGCCAGCTCCTAAGAGGCCGCTTTGCGCCGGCGGATCTCCTCCGTCAGCTTGGGCACGACCTCGAACAAGTCGCCCACCACTCCGAAGTCGGCGAACTGGAAGATGGGAGCGTCCGGGTCCTTGTTGATGGCCACGATGTAGCGCGAGGTCTGCATGCCTGCCCGGTGCTGGATGGAGCCGGAGATGCCGCAGGCGATATAGAGCTGGGGTGACACCGTCTTGCCTGTCTGGCCGACCTGATACTGATGGTGTTTCCAGCCGGCGTCGACCACGGCCCGGCTGGCGCCCACGGCCGCGCCGAGCTCGTCAGCAAGCGCCTGGATGACTTCGAAACCCTCAGGACCGCCCACGCCGCGACCACCACTGACGATGATGGTGGCCTCCTCCAAGCTCACGATGCCCACGTTCTCGCAGACCACGTCGGTCACCTTGGCCAGCAGGCTGGCCGGCGAGAAGTCGACCGCCAAGGGGATGGTCTCAGCAGTGGCTGGTGCCTCGCTGCGGGCGAAGGAGCTGGGTCGCACGGTGGCTAAAACTGGCTGCGAGACGGACTGCTTCTCCGCGATGATGTTGCCGCCGAAGCAGGGGTGAACGGCGGTGAGAACGCCGTCTTTCACCTCGAGGCCGGTGATGTCGACCAGAAGGCCGGCATCGAGGCGGGCGGCGCAGGCGGCTGCTATATCCCGACCGTCGGCAGACCCAGAGAAGAGGACCACTGCCGGGTCGGCGGTGCGGATGGCGGCGATGGCAGCGTCCGTATACAGCCCGGACTGGAAGGTGGCCACCTGGGAGTCGTCCACCACGTAGATACGCTCGGCGCCATAAGCGGCGGCCTGAGCGGCCAGCGGCTCCACGCCCGAACCGATTATCACCGTGCTCACTGGTCCACCGACCTCGGCAGCCAGCTCGCGAGCCCGGGTGATGCTCTCAAGAGTGACGTTAGCCAGCCGGCCTTGACCGGCCTCGGCTACGACCAAGATGCCTTTCTTATCGCTCACTTGTTTCTCCTTTTCACAGGAGCTTCTCAGCTGCCAGGAAGTCGGCGATCTTCTGAGCGCTCGTGCCGTCGTCCTCGATCTTCACCCCAGCCGCCCTGGGAGGAGCCACCCGGCCGGCAAGCACCTTGGTCTTGGCACCACTCAGCCCGATCTTGCTGAGGTCGAGGCCGAGAGCAGCGGCACTGGAGACCTCGAGCGGTTTCTTCTTGGCTCCCAGGATGCCCTTCATGGTCGGGTAGCGCGGCTCGTTGATGCCTTTGGCCACCGAGACGACGGCGGGAAGAGGACACTCATAGGCTACATAGCCGAGGTCGGTCTCCCGGTGTACCTTGAGGGAAGTGGCGTCCGATTCCAGCTTGGACAGCGAGGACAGGAAGGGCAGACCGAGCAGCTCAGCCACGGCAGCGGGGACACACCCCGTCTCCCCGTCGGTGGAGCGGTTGCCGAAGATCACCAGGTCGAACGTCAGAGTCTTGAGGGCCGTGGCCAGCGCGTAGGCTGTGCCCATCACGTCGGAGCCAGCGAGCGCTTCGTCGCTCACCAAGACCGCTTTGTCGGCGCCCATAGCCAGGGCTTTGCGGACGTCGTCCGCTGCTCCTTCTGGTCCCATGCATAGGACGGTGACTTCACCGCCGTGCTGTTCTTGGAGTTTGAGCGCCTCCTCGACCGCGTATTCATCGTAGGGGTTGAGGATGTTGGCCACGCTGCGGTCCAGCCGCCACGAGGTGGGATCGAGGCGCTTCTCGGCTTCGGTGTCGACCACCTGCTTAACGCACACTACTATATTCACAGGTCATTCCTCCCTCGGCATGATGACCTTCGGCCGCGCGGCCGCATGCCGCGCAGGACGGCAGGATGCTACATGATAGTCCGCGGGCCTGCTCGGGGGGAAGCTCGGCTGGAACTTTTCATAAACATTGCAAAGTATTACGATGTGGAATAGATGGAGCTCGACCTCTTCAGATCTTTCGTCGCGGTGGCCGAAGCCCGCAGCTTCAGCCGGGCAGCGCGCGCGCTTCACTCGACGCAGCCCACTCTCAGCCGGCAGATCGCGCGTCTGGAACAGGAACTGGGTGAGCGCCTCTTCGAGCGCTACGGCCGCCACGTGGAGTGCACGGTAGCTGGCCAGATCCTCTTGCCGCTAGCGCAGGCCATAGTAGCCAGGGCCGACGATGCCATCAGCCTCATCCGTGAACACGCGGGTGCCGGTTCCAGCACGGTACGGTTCGGTGCCGTGGGGAATGTGTTCGCTCTGCTCCTCACGCCCATCATCGTATCTTTCCTGGCGGCTTACCCCAGCGCGCGAGTCGACCTCATCGACAAGGATGATGCGCCATTGGAGGAGGCGGTCATCAGCGGCGAGTTGGACTGCGCCGTCATGACCCCTTGGGGCTCCACCCGGGCGGCTACCCAGTACCTGCTCACGGAAGAGATCGTGCTGGTGGTGCCGCGCGGGCACAAACTGGCGACGCGCAAGTCAGTGCCCATCAAGCTGCTCGCGAGCGAGTCCATCTTGCTTCCTCGTCCCACGCTTCACGTCAGCAACATCGTCACCGACGCCTGCCGGCGGGCCGGCTTCGAGCCTAAGCTGACCTACCGTCCCAACTACCCGGAGCTGACCAAGGCTTTGGTGCGACGAGGTCTAGGTGTGGCCCCCATGCCTCGGATGCTGGCGGCTCCGGAGACCCTGGACGGTCTGGTAGCCATTTCGTTCGAGGAGCGGCTGAGTCGCGACCTGGTACTAATCTCGCCGCGTGACCGGCCTCTCTCTGCTGCTGCCCGGGCGCTCATGAGTCATATCCGCGCCGGACTGACCGCCAGGGGCACTGCGTAAGTAGAGCAGGCCGTCCGGTGGCCGTCCTGGGTGCTATACGGCCCTGTAATAGTTCTTCTCTATCATGAAATGTTGCGGCGAAAGGCTTTTCCCGTCTTTGGGGCGGACTACTATTGGCGGGGGCGGCGGCCCACCCATGGGCTGCTGGCCAGCCTACGGCACAAGCCTCGGATGCGTCAGGAGACGTCGGCATGGATTTCCGCTTTACAGAAGAACAAGAGATGACGCGGGAGATGGTGCGGGACTTCGCTCAGAACGAGGTCAAACCCGCCGCTATCGAGCTAGACCGCAAGACCAATCCCGAGGACTGTATCCCTTGGGACCTCATCAAGAAGGCCTCCAAGCTGGGGCTGCGCACAGCCGCTATCCCTGAAGAGTGGGGCGGTGAAGGCGCCGATTACGTCACTCTGGCGCTCATCTTGGAGGAGCTGGGAGCCGCCGACCACGGTTTCGCCAGCATCATCCGCGGCTGCTACACGGAGTCGCCTCGCCTGGTCCACGAGCTGACCCCGGAGCAGCGGGACGAGTTCTTGCCCAAGTTCTTGAAGGATGACACCTATCTCATCGCCCTGGCTCGCACTGAGCCCGATGCCGGCACCGATTCGCATTTCTTGTACGATGAGCCCGGCGCCTCCATCCAGACCTATGCGGAGAGGCAAGGCGACGAATACGTCATCAACGGGACCAAGCACTTCATCTCGAGCGGGGGGGTGGCCAAGCTCTACTTCCTTTACGCCCGCACCGACAAGAAGGGCCCCATTTCCACCAGCTTGAGCTTGTTCCTGGTGCCGTCCGACACGCCGGGCTTCACCATCGGGCGTTTTCACAACAAGTTCGGCCGCCGTCTGCTGCCCAACGCGGAGTTGGTCTTCCAGAACGCTCGCATCCCTGCCCGCTACCTGGTGGGCAAAGAGGGCGAGGCTTGGGGCTCCGAGGGCGAAGGCGGGGGCGGCCCCCAGAAAGACTGGACCAAGGGTCCGGGCGCGCCGCCGCCATTCGGTTTGCTGGGCGCCGCCGTCAACCTGGGTACAGTGCGTGCTTGCTACGAGGAAGCTCTCAAGTACTGCCGGGAGAGGGTCCAGGGCGGCAAACCCGTCATCGAACAGCAGCATGTGGCCATCGACCTGGCGCGTATGAAGGTCCAGATCGAGGCCGCTCGCTCGCTCCTTTACCGGGCGGCTTGGTCGTGGCAGTCGAAGTACGACTACGACCCCAAAATGGGCATGCTCTTCAAGGCCTACGTCGACGAGATCGGGGTGCAGATCGCAAGCAAGGCCATCGGCCTCTTCGGCGGTATGGGCACGGGGGACGATGACTTCCCCATTTCTAAGTATCTGCGTGACGTGTACACGTTCCTGCACGGGTTCTCCACTACTGAAGTGGCATATCTCATCGGGGCGCCGACCGCCTAGGGGGTAACGGCATGGCAGAGAATACGTTCGTCAACTGCACGGCTGGGGGACCCATCCGGGTCCACGTCGAGGATGGCGTGATAACCAAGGTCCGTCCCTTAGTGTTCGACGAGACCGACGCTCCGTCGTGGACTATCGAGGTCGACGGTAAGAAGTACACACCGCCACGTAAGTCGTGCGTGGCCACCTTCACGCTCACCGAGCGGGCTCGGGTCTATTCCAAGGACCGCATCCTCTACCCCATGAAGCGGGTGGACTTCGACCCCAAGGGAGCTCCCGGCTCGACCGGACCTGGTGGTCGCAACCCGCAGAACCGAGGCAAGTCACCCTATGTGCGCATCAGCTGGGAAGAGGCCTTCGACCTAGTGGCCGGCGAGATGAAGCGCATCCGCGAGACCTACGGTCCGGAAGCGATCACCTCGCGGGCCTCTTCTCACCATAACTGGGGCAACCTGGGTTACCGCACCGGAGCTTGGGCCCGCTTCTTCAACCTCATCGGCTTCACCGACATCCTCGACAACCCCGACAGTTGGGAAGGATGGCACTGGGGAGCAACCCATGCCTACGGCTTCTACTGGCGGCTGGGTAACCCCGAGCACTATGACATGCTCGAGGATACCCTGCGCCACACCGACCTCATCATCCATTGGGGCAATGACGCCGACTCCACCCACGGCATCTACGGGGGCAACGAGTCGGCTCTGTGGCGGTACTGGCTGAAAGAGAAAGGCATCCGCCAGATCATCATCGACCCCTACTTCAACTACACCGGAGCAGCGGTCGGGGACAAGTGGATCTCTTACCGCCCGGGTACGACGGGAGCGCTGGCCCTGGGCATCGCCTACGTCTGGCTCACCGAGGGCACCTATGACAAGGATTACGTGGCGAGCAAGACTGTCGGCTTCGAGGAGTTCAAGAAGTACGTGCTCGGCGAAGACGACGGGGTGCCCAAGACGCCGGAGTGGGCGGCCGCCGAGACCGACGTGCCGGCCCGCACCATCATCGCCCTGGCCCGCGAGTGGGCGTCACACCGCACCTGTCTAGCCGGAGGCACGAAGGGTGGCGAGGGCGGTCACTGCCGCCAGGCCTACGCTACTGAGCACAACCGGCTCATGGTCTTGCTACAAGCCATGCAGGGCCTGGGCAAACCCGGGGTGAGCATATGGGGGACGGCCAATGGGCCGCCGTACAATCACACGCTGGACTTCCCGGGCTATGCCAGCGGTATCAACTACAACCTCATGGCCAGCAAGCCCATCACCAACCCGGTGAAACAGCGGCTGTACCGTCTCACGGTGCCGGAGGCCATCCTCGACCCGCCGGTGGAGTGGATGGGTGAAGGCTTCTGCGGCGCTTCGCTCGAACAGCAGTTCACCAAGTTCGTGTACCCGCTGCCGGGCCATTCCGAGGTCAAGATGTTCTATCGGTACGGTGGGGCCTTCCTCTCCACCATGACCGAGACCAACCGCTGGGTGCGGATGTACCAGAGCCCGAAGCTGGAGTTCGTGGTCAACCAGGACTGCTGGTTCTCCACCGAGACCCGGTTAGCGGACGTCATCTTGCCCGCTTGCACCAACCTGGAGCGCAACGACATCAGCGAGTACGCGAGCTCCGGCGGGTATTCTCTGCATGCCTCGGGTAGCGCCAACCACCGTGTCATCATCTATCAGCAGAAGTGCATCGAGCCTCTGGGCGAGTCGAAATCCGACTACGACATCTTCTGTGGCCTGGCCGAAAGGCTGGGGGTCCTCGACGAATACACCGAGGGCAACACCATGGAAGACTGGATCGAGAAGATGTTCTACAAGTCGGACCTGCCCAAGTACATCGATTTTGAAGAGTTCAAGACCAAAGGCTACTTCCTGGTGCCGCAGATACCCGACTACAAGCCGACGCCGGCTCTGCGCTGGTTCTACGAAGGGCGGCCCTGTGACACGCCTGACTTCAGCAACCCCAAGCGGGGGACCGATAAAGCGCACGAGCTGGGCACCTACAGCG
>Ga0101944_10007392_pt1 | contig 11019 bp, 10 predicted proteins | sample DewCreD2012metaG_FD_75245 | JGI IMG/M metagenome (GOLD analysis project Ga0101944, IMG submission 75245) | Hot spring sediment bacterial and archeal communities from British Columbia, Canada, to study Microbial Dark Matter (Phase II) - Dewar... ... | reverse complement strand
GGTGTGGAATGTCGCGCCCCAATGCGTGACATCATCTTCGATTCGTGCGTCATCAAGGGCAGTCATCGCGGCGTGGCGGTGCGCCTGGGCGAGGGCAGCGATGTGGAAAATGTGATTTTCTCGAACATGATTATCGAAACCCGCCGTTTTCATCACGCCTGGTGGGGCAGCGGCGAACCGATTTGCGTCAGCGCTGTGCCCTGGGACAGTGAACGCGGCATTGGGCGGGTGCGCAACATCCGCTTTATCAACCTGCTGTGCCGCAGCGAGAACGGCATCTATCTCGAAGGCTGGACTCCCGACCGCGTGCAGGACATCCTGTTCGAGAATGTGCGCGTTGAGTTGACGCGGTGCACTAAATGGCCCGGCGCGCGCTACGACCGGCGTCCATGTCCAACCGAATGGTGGCAAGACCCTGAAAAGGGCTTTCGCCTGCAATCAACCGATGGCTTTTGTCTGATTAACGCTCAGAACGTCACCCTGCGCAACTGCGAAGTGCGCTGGGGCGAGAACCCCGCCAAAGAATACCGCTGCGCCATTTCGAGCGAGGGCGTGAGCGGCTTGCGGCTGGAAAACTTCAGGGGCGATACTGCGCAGAGTTGAATACCAATCGCTGGAAGCTGACTGCCTGATAGAAAGCCATGCGCAGAGGAAAATAAAATGGCCGAAACATGCTTTGCCGTAGAAAAGGCAGTGACCTCAAATCACTGCCTTTTTCCTCCCCCTTTTGCTATAATCAGACCACAATCATCCAATATCCAAAGGAGAAGCCATGCCTAAAAAGAAGGATGCTACAATCCTTCCCCTTTCGCCTGAGGAAATCCTGCACGACTACCGCCTGGCCTATCAGAGCCGCCAGGTATCGCTCATCGGACGCCGCGAAGTGTTGAGCGGCAAAGCCAAATTTGGAATTTTTGGGGATGGCAAGGAGGTCGCCCAACTCGCCATTGCCCGCGCCTTTCGCAAAGGGGACTGGCGCTCCGGCTACTACCGCGACCAGACCTGGGTGAACGCCCTGGGGGTGCTGGACTTTCAAGCCTTTTTTGCCCAACTCTACGCCCACGCCGACCTGAACGCCGAACCCGCCACCGGGGGACGCTCGATGGTCGGCCATTTTGTTTCCCGCTTCATCAACCCCGATGGCTCGTGGAAAAACCAGACCGAACTCTACAACATCGCCGCCGATGTTTCGCCGACCGCCGCGCAAATGCCGCGCGCCGTGGGGTTGGCTTATGCCTCGGTGCTGTACCGCAACCTGCCCGAACTGGCCGATTTTCCACAGTTCTCGCATCACGGAGACGAAGTGACCTGGGCTACCATCGGCAACGCTTCTACAGCAGAGGGGCTGTTTTGGGAATCGGTGAATGCGATTGGGGTGTTGAAAGCGCCTGCTATTATCACCATCTATGATGATGGCTATGGGATTTCAGTGCCAAATCAATTTCAAATGGTCAAAGAGAATATTGGGGCTATTCTGAAAGGCTTCGAGCGCGACCCGAATGCCCCGCCCGATAAAATCGAACGCGGCTATGACCTGTACACCGTCCGCGCTTGGGATTACCCGGCACTGCTGGAAACCTACGCCGCTGCATCCGAAATCGCTCGTGAATATCACATCCCGGCCCTCGTTCACGTTACCGAAGTCACGCAGCCGCAAGGTCATAGCACCTCCGGCTCGCACGAGCGCTACAAGTCGCGGGAGCGGCTGGAGTGGGAGGCCGAGTTCGATTGTCTCAAGAAAATGCGTGAGTGGATAATTCTTAACGGCGCAGCGACCGAGAGGGAGTTGAACGCTCTCGAAACGGAAGCGCGTGACCGCGTGGAGGGCCTGCGCAAGGCCGCCTGGGAGGCATACCAGGCCCCTTTACAGGCCGAACGTCAGAACCTCCTCCAGATCTTCGATGAAATCATCCCGCAGAGCAAATTCGCAGGGGAACTGACCCGCATTCGGAATGGGATATTTGCCCTTCCCAACTTTACGCGGCGCGATTTACACATCGCCGTTCACGAGGCGCTGCGCCTGGCGCGAACCGAGCCGCAGCCTGTCTTGCAAAAACTACGGGCCTGGAAACAGGCTGACGAGGCCGCCAACGCTGAAAGGCTCGGCTCACTGCTTTACACCGGTTCGGCCCTAAAAATTCCCGCCACATCCCCGCTCTATGACGCGGATTCTCCAACTTTGATGGGCTTCGAGGTCATCAACGCCTGCTTCGACGCGGCCTTTGCCCGTAACCCGCGCCTGATTGCCTTTGGCGAGGATGTAGGCAAACTGGGCGACGTGAATCAGGGCTTTCGCGGAATGCAGGAAAAATATGGCCCGCTGCGCGTGACCGATACCGGAATCCGAGAGGCGACGATTTTGGGGCAGGCCATTGGAATGGCCATGCGCGGCTTGCGCCCAATTTGCGAAATTCAGTATCTCGATTATCTGCTCTATGCCCTGCAACTGATGTCTGATGACCTAGCAACGCTGCATTGGCGCACGGTAGGCGGGCAAAAAGCACCGGTGATTGTGCGCACGCGCGGCCACCGGCTGGAGGGAATCTGGCACAGCGGCTCGCCGATGGCCGGAATCATCAACCTGGTGCGCGGGATGTATGTGCTTGTGCCGCGCGATATGACCCGCGCCGCCGGTTTTTACAACACCCTGCTGCGCGCCGACGAACCGGCGATTGTGGTGGAGGTGCTAAACGGCTACCGAATTAAGGAACGCCTGCCCAAGAATATTGGCGAATTTACCGTGCCGCTGGGCGTGCCAGACGTGCTGCGCGAGGGAACGGATGTGACAGTGGTAACGTATGGCGCATGTTGCCGCATTGCGCTCGATGCCGCCGAAAAACTCGCCAAAGTGGGCATTCAGGCCGAAGTGATAGATGTTCAGTCGCTGCTGCCTTTCGACATTTATGGCAAAATTGGCGAATCGCTCAAGAAAACCAACCGCATTTTGTTCGTAGATGAAGACGTGCCAGGCGGAACGACGGCGTACATGCTGCAAAAGGTCATCGAGGAACAGGGCGGGTATTATTATCTCGATTCCGCGCCCAAAACCCTGCCCGGCGCCGAACATCGCCCGGCTTACGGCAACGACGGCGATTACTGGAGCAAGCCCAATGCCGAGGCGATTTTTGATGCGGTGTATGAGATGATGCACGAAGTTGACCCAGATAAATTTCCGGTAGTGAGTTGGTAGTTGGTGGTTGGTGGTTGGTAGTTGGTGGTTTGTGGAGGAAAGAATGGACGAAAAACCGGTTGTGCGAAGCTACCGAGACCTGGTGGTCTGGTAGAATGCCATCAAACTCGCGAAGGCGGTACATCTGCTTGTTCAAAAATTTCCCAAGCACGAGATATACGCGCTCTCTGACCAAACTCGCCGGGCCGCTGTCTCGGTACCATCCAACATTACCGAAGGACAAGCTCGCAAAGCTCCTGCCAATTTTAGAAGATTTTTGCATATTGCCCTGGGACCCCTTGCCGAAGTGGATACGCAATTGATACTGACGCAAGAATTTGGTTATCTCACCAAAGAGGATGTGTGCTATGGATATTGAAATTCAGGATTTGCGTAGAAAACTGTACGCGCTGGTGAACAGTTTGCCTCGCCGCTAACACGCCTGCCGTTCATCTCACCACCAACCATCAACCATCAACTATCAACTAATAACTGGAGAGAATCATGCCTGTAAATGTCCTTGTTCCCCTGCTCGGCGAAGGCGTTGAGGAAGTGACCATTACGAAGTGGCTGAAGGCCGTTGGCGAATCGATTAACGAGTTAGAGCCATTGCTGGAAGTGAACACCGATAAGGTGGATACCGAAATCCCGGCCCCGGCTTCGGGTGTGTTGCTGTCAATTCATAAGCCCGAAGGCCAACCGGCGCGGGTGGGGGAACTGCTGGCGGTCATTGGCACAGCAGGTGAAGAAGTGTCAAGTGTTGAGGTGTCAGGTATTGAGCCCATCGCCTCAATACCCATTTCGCCGCACCTGACACCTGACACCCCGCACCTGAAACCCGAACTCGGCTTCATCTCTCCTGTCGTTGCCAAAATTGCCGCCGAGCATGGCGTTGATTTGCAGCAAGTCACCGGAACAGGGCTAAATGGCCGGATTACGAAAAATGATGTTTTGAAATTTATCGAAAGCGGCAAACAGACCGTTGACCACAGACCACAGACCGTAGAAATACCCCCAATCGTTCATCATCCGCCGTCCACAGTCGCGCCCTCCCACCTGACACCTGACACTTTCTCACCTGACACCCTCCTGCCCTTAACCACAATCCGCAAATCCATCGCCGCCCACATGGTCGAATCGAAACATACCTCGCCGCACGTGCTGACCGTGATGGAAGCGGATATGTCTCGCGTCATCGCCCACCGCGCCGCCAACAAAGACGCCTTTGCCCGCGATGGCGTCAACCTGACCTTTACCGCTTATTTCATGATGGCAATTGTGGCCGGGTTGAAGGCGTATCCAATCGTCAATTCCTCCTGGAGCGAGCAGGGAATCGTGTTGCGCAAATCTATCCACCTGGGCATGGCAACCTCGCTTGGCGAGGAGGGACTCATTGTGCCGGTCATCAAAAACGCCGATGGACTCTCGCTGCTCGGCATGGCGCGCGCCGTCAATGACCTGGCCAACCGCGCCCGCGCGCGCAAACTCCAGCCCGATGAAGCGCGGGGCGGCACGTTCACGCTCACCAATCACGGCATCAGCGGGTCGCTGTTCGCTTTCCCGGTCATCAACCAGCCGCAGTGCGGCATTTTGGGCGTGGGCGCCATGCAGAAGCGGGTGGTGGTCGAGACCGACGAACTGGGCCGCGACTCCATCGCTATCCGTCCGATGGTTTATCTGTCATTCGTCTTTGACCATCGTATTTTAGATGGCGCTTCGGCAGATTGGTTCCTGGCAAAGGTCAAGGAGACGCTGGAGAAGTGGGCATAAAGAGGTATGTTCATACTTTTTGTCTACCATAGTTGACAAAAAGTATTACTTTTTGTAGAATATATTCATGATAATCAGACGCAACATTTACCCTGCTATCGAGAGCGTGCTGCCAGCCCCGGAAGCGCTTGTTGTTACCGGCATGCGCCGGGTTGGGAAGACCACCCTGCTCAAAACCATTCTGGAACACCTCCCTTCACCTAACAAAATTTACCTCGACCTCGAAAACCCGCGCAACCAATTGTATTTCGAGCAAACCGATTACGATGCTGTTTTTGCCACCCTGCAACTGCTTGGACTGAACAAAAACGAGCGCATGTATGTTTTTCTCGATGAAATCCAACGCGTCAGGAACCTCCCGTCGGTTGTCAAATACCTGCTCGATACATATGGGATTAAATTCATTCTCAGTGGTTCATCCAGTTATTACCTGAAAAACCAATTTTCTGAGTCATTGGTTGGGCGAAAGTACATTTTTGAACTCTACCCGTTGAGTTTCTCCGAATTCCTGCAAACCAAAGGACTTCCCCCTCCTCCCATCAGCGATAACCCTGCTGCGCCCGTTTCCCATGCTTTGTATGAAACCTACAAAGTCAGCATGGATGAATACCTGCAATTCGGCGGTTTCCCAGGCGTCGTGCAGAAAACCAGCCAGGAAGAAAAAAAGGCCGCGCTCGAGGATATTTTCACATCGTATTACCAACTCGAAGTATTGCAATGGAGCGATTTTCGCAAAGGTCACAAAATCCGCGACCTGCTGATGCTCCTGCTTGCGCGCACCGGTTCCAAACTCGAAATCTCCAAACTCTCCAGCCTGCTTGGCCTGGCGCGTGAAACGGTCAGCGATTACCTGGCATTCTTGCAAGGGACTTATTTCATCCATCTTGTTCCGCCTTTCAGCACCAACCGCGATGTCGAAATTCGCAAAGCCCCCAAGGTCTACATCTGCGACCCCGGCCTGGCGCGGCAGTTTGCCCAGGTGGACGAAGGCGCGCTATTCGAAAACGCTGTTTATGCCAATCTGCACCCGAAAGGCCATGTGCAATATTACCAACGTAAAAATGGTCTGGAAATGGACTTTATTCTCGGAAACCAGGGTTACGAAGTTAAACTACACCCGCACAAAGACGATGTTCGTAAAACCCAGGCGTTAGGAAACGAAATCGGGATACAAAACGCCCTAACCGTTTCACGCGACTACGTTGCCCTGCCTGGCGTCATCTACCTTTTCAACTTATGACTGACTTCGACTCTCGCGCTCAAACCTGGGATTCTGACCCGATGAAAGTGGAACGTGCCGCGAAGGTGGCTGAAGCCATCCGCGCCGCGCTCCCGCTTCAGCCGGGCATGACCGCCCTGGAGGTCGGTTGCGGCACCGGCCTGCTCAGTTTTGCCCTGCAATCCGATTTCGCTCACCTTACCCTGGCCGATACTTCGGAAGGGATGCTGGATGTGCTGACCGCCAAAATTGCGGAGTCGGGCGTCCGCAACATGACCCCGCTCAATCTGGATTTGACCAGCGACCCTGCCCCGGTCTCCCGTTTCGATGTCACCTACTCGCTGATGACGCTTCACCACATCCCCAACATTGACCATATCCTGCGGCAGTTTCATGCGCTCCTGAAGCCCGGCGGCTGGCTGGCGATTGCCGACCTGGATGCGGAGGATGGCACATTCCACACCGACGGCACGACCGATGTCCACCTGGGCTTCGAGCGCGCCGCGCTGCAAAAGCAGGTCGAATCTGCCGGGTTTGGGGAGGTGAAATTCTCGACGCCTTACATCATCACGAAGAAGATCGGGGAAACCGAGAAGTCCTTCCCAGTCTTTTTGCTCATTGCGCGGAAACCTGTTCTCGAAAATTTGGGCAGAAAACCCTAACCCGGACGGCTTGCCGCCCGAATCCGAATAAAATGCTCGAACTCATTGACATCACCAAAACCTACGAAGGCCAGCCGCTGCTGCGCGGCATTTCGTTCTCCGTTGCGCGCGGCGAGACGGTTTGTCTGTTGGGCGCATCGGGGTCGGGCAAATCGACCATTTTGCGCATCATTGCCGGGTTGGAAGAACCCGAAGCGGGTGAAGCGCGCTGGGAGGGGCAATCGCTGGCGGGCGTGCCAGCCCATCAGCGCCGCTTTGGCCTGATGTTCCAGGATTATGCCCTTTTCCCGCACCTGTCGGTGTTCGAGAACGTGGCTTTTGGCCTGCGGATGCTTGGAAAAGAGCGCGTAGCCAGATTAAAAGATGAAATGGGACTGCGCGAGAGCAGCGGCGAGGCGGGCGCTGATTGGCCGAAGTCACTTGAAGAGCGCGTTACCGCCTCCCTTTCGCTGGTCAAAATGGATGGATTTGCCCGGCGACGCGTGACGGAACTTTCGGGCGGCGAGCAGCAGCGCGTGGCAATGGCGCGCGCCCTGGCCCCGCAACCACGCCTGTTAATGCTGGATGAGCCGCTCGGCGCGCTCGACCGCGCCCTGAAAGAATCTCTGCTCGAAGAACTGCGCCGCATCTTGCGCCAGACCGGAATCCCGGCCATTTACGTCACTCATGACCAGGAGGAGGCTTTCACTATCGCCGACCGAATCCTGCTCTTGCGCGAGGGGCAAATTGTCCAGGCTGGCACTCCGCCCGAAGTTTTTGCCAAACCGGCCTCAGCCTGGGTCGCTTCTTTCCTGGGGCTGGGGAACGTGGTCGAGGGGCGGGTTCGCGCCGGGGTGGTGGAAACACCCTTTGGCAGGTTTCCCCTAAAAACAAACCAACCTGCAGGAGAGCGCGTCTCGCTGCTGGTGCGCCCGCAGGCTGAAATATCAGATTCCGGCGAAATTACAGGCCGCGTGGCCGATGTGGTCTTTCGGGGCGCTGATTTCCGGGTCGAACTGGAGAACGGCTGGTATTTTTTCTTGCCTGCCGCGCCCAAGGTGGGCGAGATGGTCAGGTTAAAAGCGAGGATCGAATGCCTGCCATCATCGTAATCAAGCGTGATATGGAGGGGGATGAAACCTGGCGCTATGCCGGTCAGATTTTGGAGCGCGGCGAGAATTTTGTGCGTCTTGAGGCGCGTTTCAACCGCGAGCAGGATTATCCCTTTCAAGATACAGTTTTGCGCGTGAATGACCGTTTTGTGGAGACGTTTTACACCGACCGCTGGTACAACATCTTCGAAATTCACGACCGCGACGATGACCGCATCAAGGGCTGGTATTGCAACGTGGGCCGCCCAGCGGTGTGGGAGGCGGCAGATACGATTTCCTACGTTGACCTGGCGCTCGACCTGTGGGTCTCGGCGGCGGGCTGGAAGGAGTTCCTGGACTGGGACGAATATGCCCGCCTGCGGCTGGATGCCGCAACACGGGCGCGGGTGCGCGAGGCGCTGTATGAACTGGCGGCGATGTTCGAATCGAAACGACCTCCGGTGTAATGCCGGAGGTCGTTTTCAGTTGGGATGATGATTACATGCCGAGCGCTTCGATGATTTGGTCGCCAAAGGTCCAGCCCAGCGCGCCAATGGCCAGGCAGCAACAGCACAGGATAAGTACCACGACAACAACGATGATGAGGGTTTTGTTGCTTTTGGGGGCTTCAGGGGTGATTGGTTCAGAAGTGGGTTCCATGTTGCGATTGCTCCTCTATAGATTTGGATTATACGCCGGCCCGGGCGCGCCGCCACAACCAGTAAAGGAACAAGGCGGTGGCGAGAACCACGATGCAGGCGACGATGACAGGCAGGACGATTGCCATGATGGAGGTGACGGTCGAAACGATGTCTTCCAAGATGCTGACCGGCACGTTGCCCGCGCCGCCAGTGGTGGCGGTGACTGCCGGACGTACTACCCCAGCCTTGGCCGCGTGAACGCCCCCGGCCACCAGCAGCCCGCAGACCAGCGAAACGAACGGGCTGACATCGGTCAGCACCCGGGCCGCGGCGGCAAAGGCGATGGCCCCGGCGGTGGGACGGATGAAGGTTTGGATGATGTCGTTGATGTGGTTGACGGCGGGGACTTTATCGGCCAGGAACTCGATGATTATCAGCACGCCCAACACGATGAGTATCCAGGGGTTGGCGAGCAGGTCGAAAGGCGAGGCCAGTTTGAAGGCCTGCGGGAAGAAGTGCGCAATCATCCCGATGGTGAAGAGGGGAATGTACGCATTCAGCCCGGCGCTGGCCGAAAGACCGAAGGCAGAGAAAATTCCCAATAAGAGTTCCATAGTTGAATTATATACGCGGATTTGGCAAAAGGGTTAAGCGAATTTCGACGTTAACAAATTTTTCATCGTGCCGCAATAAACCTTGTCTAAAAATGGGCTGTTACGCATGGAATGACCGGATAACTTCTCGCCACCACACATCCTTCTCACCTGGTCGGAAGGGCAGGTAAAGAGTCAGGCGGTTGGCGAGGGAGGCGTAGCGCTCTTTGAGCGCGGCAGCCAGGGACTCGGGGGAATCAGCCTCGGTCATGAATTCGGAAAGCATGGCGTCGCTCACCAGCCCCGGCATCTCGGCCCATTCGCCGCGCGCGGCCAGGGCTGAGAGTTTTTCGCCGGTCCCGCCCCATCCATGCAGTTCCAGAACCGGGCGGTAGGAGGGCGTAGAAGCGTAAAAGGAGACTTGCTGGCGGCAAAATTCGCGCGAGAAGTCATCGGTAGCAGCAAATACGGAAGCCGAAATCGTCACGTCGGCGCGCGTCCGCCCCTGTTTGGCGGCCCCTTCGGCGATGGCGGGCAGCATCACTTCCGCCAGGTAGCGCGGGGTGTGGAAGGGGTGGACGTGGAAGCCGTCGCACAATTCCCCGGCCAGTTTGGCCAGCCCGGTGTTGACCCCGGCGATGTAGATGGGGACGCTGCCCTCACCCTTGCGCCCCTCTCCCGCCGGGAGAGGGGATAGCGGCCCAGGGTTGAAAAACGGTGACATGAGCGTAATTTTGTAGTATTCGCCCCGAAAATTGAGCGGGGCATTATCATGCCAGGTCTGCCACAAGGCGCGGATGACCTGAATTTGCTCGCGCAATTTGCCGGTGACCGAATCGGGCCAGGGCATCCCGAAGCGGCGCTCGATGTGCGCCTTGACCTGCGTCCCCAGCCCCAAAATGAACCGCCCGCCTGATTGGGCGGCCAAGTCCCAGGCAGTATAGGCGATGGTCGTTGGGGAGCGCGCAAACGAGACGGCGATGCCCGTCCCCATTTCCATCCGCGCCGTGTGTTCGGCAATGAGAGCGTGCGGCAGGAAGGGGTCGTGCATGGTCTCGGTCGTCCAAAGGCAATCGAAGCCAATTTCTTCGGCAGCGCGGGCAATGGCCGGGACTTCGGACAGGGAAACAGGGGGCAGAGCGGCATCGAGTTTCATGGCTAGATCCAGGTCGGTTCTTCGTACACGCCAAAGGCTTCTTTCATCACACCAACCATCTCGCCCAGGGTGGCGTAGGCGCGCACGGCATCGAGGATGTATGGCATGGTATTTTCTGTGCCGAGGCAGGCAATTCGCAGCCGGTCGAGGGCCTGGCCCACGCGTCCCGAATCGCGCGTTTGGCGGACTTCTTGCAGACGCGCCACTTGCCGCTCGTAGCCCTGCGGGTCCATCTCCAGGATGGGGATGGGGAGCGGTTTTTGTTCGGCATAAGCGTTGACCCCGACGATTTTGCGCTCCCCGGCGTCGATTTCGCGCTGGTAGCGGTAGGCTGCGTCGGAGATTTCGCTTTGGAAGAAGCCTTTTTCGATGGCGGGCAGCACCCCGCCCAACGCTTCGATGCGCCGAAAATATTCATACGCTTGCGATTCGATGCGGTTGGTTTGGGCTTCGACGAAAAACGAACCGCCTAGCGGGTCCACCGTGTTCGTCACGCCCGATTCTTCGGCGATGATTTGCTGGGTGCGCAGGGCAATCGTGACGGCATGTTCGGAGGGCAAGGCCAGGGCTTCGTCGAGGCTGTTGGTGTGCAGCGATTGCGTTCCACCCAGCACAGCGGCCAGGGCCTGAATGGCGACCCGCACGACGTTGTTCTCTGGCTGCTGAGCAGTGAGCGAAACCCCGGCGGTTTGGGTGTGGAAGCGGCACAGCCAAGAGCGCGGATTTTTGGCTTTGAACG
>Ga0101944_10007390_pt1 | contig 11021 bp, 12 predicted proteins | sample DewCreD2012metaG_FD_75245 | JGI IMG/M metagenome (GOLD analysis project Ga0101944, IMG submission 75245) | Hot spring sediment bacterial and archeal communities from British Columbia, Canada, to study Microbial Dark Matter (Phase II) - Dewar... ... | reverse complement strand
CCGCTGCGCACGCCCAGCCCGCTGCGCACGCCCAGCCCGCTGCGCACGCCCAGCCCGCTGCGCCAGCCCAGCCCGCTGCGCCAGCCCAGCCCGCTGCGCCAGCCCAGCCCGCTGCGCCAGCCCAGCCCGCTGCGCCAGCCCAGCCGACCCTGGCGGAGTTGATCGCCGCGATGCAGGCGCATGCCAAGGCCAAGGCTTTTAGCGGCGGCGCTGTCGCTACGTTGAAGCTTCTCAAAATGATCAATAAGGCGTACACCACAGGAAGCAGTGTACCGGAAGGAGAGCGCGCAGCGGTGATTGCCGCTCTCAACGCGGACGCAGGAGTCTGACAATGGACCACACGGAACGCGAACATGCCCCGTTCAGCCCCTCTGCGGCTGAACGCTGGCTGAACTGCCCGGCGTCGGTGCGCTATGCTGAGAAGAGCGCGGCAACACAGTACACGGACTTCGGAACTCGCTGCCATGAGCTGGCGGAACAATGCCTCCGCGGCGGCTATGACGAGGCTACGCTGCAGGCTGCTGCTGCGGAGGCGGCGAAGGGCTGGATCACGCAATGGAGGGTGATCGAAGAGCCTCTCGGAGATGTCGCCATGCGCATAGTGGAGGTGGTCCGCCCTTACGTCGACTACGTCAACCTGCACACCGTTGAAGGCTGCACCAGGCGGCTGGAAGAGCGCGTGACAATCGCCGGCAAAGACTGTTGGGGGAGCTTGGATTGCTCGATCTACACTACCTTTGACACTCTGCGGATCATCGACCTCAAGGGCGGATCGGGCAAGTGCGTCAATGCCGAGGAGAACACGCAGCTCTTGACGTATGCCGTGGGCGAAGCCGAGCGGTATAACTGGGCCTTCGAGAAGGCTGTGCTGGTCATCGTTCAGCCGGCGCGCATTGACGGGCGCCCGATTGTGGACGAGTGGGAATGCACGCCGGATGTGATCCGCAAGCATCAGAAGCGGATCAAGGCGGCGATCAAAGCGGCGCAGTCGGTGAAGGCGAGGCCAGTAGCAGGAGACTGGTGCGAGTGGTGCCCTGCACGAGCGCTATGCCCTGCGCAGCGTAAGCAGGCATTGGCCTGCTTGGGGGAGGACCCGAGCGAGAAGCAGATTCTGACGCTACCTGACGCGGCGGCGCTCACCCCTGAGCAGCTTTCGCGTGTTCTTCAGCACCGGAAAGCAATCGAGAAATGGCTTGAAGCATGCAGCGCTTTCGCTCTTACGCAGCCGCCGCCTGGCTGGAAAGTCGTCGAAGGCGGTAGCAAGCGGCGGTGGGCGTTGGAGCCTGATGCGCTGTCTGATGCATTGCGTATGGAGGGCGTAGACGCCGACATGTTCTTGACGCGCAAACCGATTGGCGTGACGGAGGCGGAAAAGCTGTTCAAGAAGCTGAATCGCGCCGATCTGATCGACACCGTGTTCGAGAAGCCGCCGGGCAAGCCGATGATCGCCACGATTGACGACCCGCGCCCTGCGCTTGACCCGATAAGAGCTCTGCCAGACCTCGGCGGCGAGGCGTAGGATACCGTTCCCTGCTCGCCCCTCTCACAGCCGCGGGGCGGGCGCAAACCCAACGCGGCATAGCCGCTGGAGGACACTATGGCTGGATCAAAGAACACTACCGGGCCGAAGCCCGTATTCATCAACAACATCGTGACTCCTGTAGGTCGCGTGTCTTTCCCGCACCTCGCGGAGCCGGATCGTAAGGGGGCAGGGAAGCCCTTCGCGGATGACAAGTACAAGGCCACGCTGCTCCTGCCCAAGGACGGCACGGACTTCTCGACCTTGCGCGCCAAGGCTCTGGAGTGTGCGCAGGCGGCGTTCGGTCCGAGCATCAAGACGCTGAATGACTTCGCTCACCCGTTCCGCGACGGCTCGAATCGCACGAGTAAAGATGGCGAGGTCCTGGATGGGTACGACGGTTGTCTGTACATCACCTGCAAGTCGAAGGACCGTCCGCTGGTCATCGACCGCAACAAGGCGAACATTGACCCGAAGGAGGTGTACGGCGGCTGCAAGGCTCGCTTCGTCGTCACCGCCATGAGCTATTCCAGCACCGCGAATGTCAGGCAGGTTGACGGCACGGTGAAGCGGGAGGTGATCCGCGGAGTTACCCTCCTGCTTGATGTCGTGCAGAAAGTTGGCGACGACACCCCCTTCAGCGGCGGCAAGGCCAAGTCGGCTGCGGCGTTGCCCGATGACCTGGGCGACGATGGCGCAGAGGCGGTCGCGGAGGTTGGCGCCGGCCCCGAGGAAGTCAGCGAGGCGGACGCGGAAGCCATGTTTCGGTAGGCCTAGCTGACGAAATAGAGCTATTCATCATCATCGACGAGGAAGAATACACATGAACATCGTTTCCCTTCTCCCGCACCAGATCATCCTCCGCCTGCCGGACGGCACGGACCACGTGGTCCAGCCGTCCGGCACCGTCTGCCGCTGCCGGCCTGGCCAGGCGACGGTGGGAGACGAAGGCCTGCCGGTACCTGTCGCCAGGACCGGCAGGCACGGCCCTGTTGAGGGCCTGCCTCCTCCGGCAGAGGGGACCGTCTACTTGGTCAGCCGGTTGGTCCTCGACCATCCGGACGTTGCCAGCAGGCGCGACGTCCTGGCGCCAGGAACCGGACCGGATGACGATCCGGTCCGGATTGGCGGCCAGATCGTCGCCGTCAGGCGGCTGGTCGGCCGCGCCTAACCCACCACCTGCCGGCCTCGAATCAATCGAGGCCGGTACAATCGAAGGAGACCCTCCATGTTTATCCACTTCAAATTCGCAAAGTTCTACGAGTCACTCGACCACTGACTGCGCGACGCGCTGAGCACGTCGCCCGCCGCCGCCCGCAGGTGCGGCGTGGATATCAAGGACCTCGTGGAAAACCCATGAACACCACCAAACCTCTAGTGCCCTTGGCCGTCCACGGCGGAGGTGGCGGGTATGAGTCTGTATGAATCTTTCTGCCTAATGAGGGGCGGATGCGCGCTCACATAGACGTGGAGACGTACTCACCGGTGGACCTCAAGCAGACTGGGGTGTACCCTTACGCGGAGCACCCTGATACAGAGGTCTTGTGTGCATGCTGGGCAGTAGGCGAAGGCCCCGTGCAGACGTGGCGGTGGGGGGGCCCACCTCCGAAGCTCCCTATGGACGTAGAATGGTGGGCGTATAATGCCCAGTTTGATGCGACGCTGTGGTATCATGTCTTGCACAAACGGTGCGGCTGGCCATTCCCGGGGTGGAGCCGCTTCCGTTGCAGCATGGTGTCGGCGGCATATGCGAATTTGCCGGGCAAACTGGCGGAAGTCGCCTCTGCCCTGGGAACGGCGGAGAAAGACCTGCTTGGTGCCCAGCTCATGCAGGTTCTTTGCCGCCCGGCAAAGGAGACGGCCAACAGTAACGACCCGAAGCGGCGGCATACTCCAGAAGCCCTAGACCGCCTAGCGGCATACTGCGCGCAGGATGTGATTGCTGAACGTGCGCTGCACAAACTGTTGCCGGAACTTCCTGTATCCGAGTTGCAGCTTTGGCAGCTTGATCAGACGATCAACCGCCGTGGGCTGTACATAAACACCGATCTTGTAGCCATGCTGCAGCGGCAGGCCGAGGGGCTGCAAGAGATCTTCCGCGAGGAGTTAGCGGAAGTGACCAATGGGCAGGTGACATCTGAGACGCAGTTGGCTGGAATCATCAGCTTCTGTTCGCGCAATGGCTTTCCGATCAAGTCTGGCGACGGGGCTATGAGCGCAGAGGCCATCGCTGCATATTTGCGGCAGGATTTGCCTCCTCACGTGCGCCGAGTGCTTGAGCTGCGGCAGCTCCTTGCCAAGTCCAGCCTCGCTAAGTTGAAGAAGATGATGACCGCCAGGTGCACGGATGGGCGCCTGCGCGGATCGTTGCAGTTCTATGGGGCGCATCAAACGGGGCGATGGGCCGGGCGGCTCATCCAGCCGCAGAACCTCCCTCGTGGCATCTTTGATGGCGAAGCGGGGTATCGCGAAGGGCTGAGCATTGTTGAGACGGCGGACCGAGACCGCTGCCCGGAGTTTCTGCATGCCTGCTACGGAAATAAGGCTATGGATGCACTTGGAGCCCTTATCCGGCCGTGCATCGCGGCACCGCCTGGGCGTATCTTGATTGTCGTTGACTTCTCGGCGGTAGAGGCTCGTGGGCTTGCCTGGGCCAGCGGCGAGGAGTGGCGGCTCGAAGTATTCCGTGGCGATGGCAAGATCTACGAGGCATCGGCGGCGCGAACGCTAGGCATTCCAGTTGAGAGCATCAAGAAGGGCAGCAAGGAGCGCGGGGCTGGCAAGGTCACTGAGTTGGCTCTTGGCTATCAGGGCGGGCCACAGGCTCTTGAAGCCTTCGGCGCGGTCACCGAATACGGCATCCCGAAGGAACGCCTTAAGCCGATCGTCGATGCTTGGCGTGCAGCGTCCCCTGCGGTTGTCAAGTTCTGGTATGGATTGCAAGACGCTGCGGTTGCTGCGATCGAGCAGCCTGGCGCCATATTCGCTTTCCGGAGTGCTCGGTTCAAGATGGTCGGTCCGCATCTGCGCATGGCGCTCCCGAGCGGGCGGAACCTCTGGTATCGCGATGCCCGTGTTGTGTATGAACCAGCACCGTGGGATCCGGAGAAGCTGCTTCCGCGCATCACATTCTACGGTGAGAACCCCGACGGCGGTTGGGGGTTGCAAAACGCTTACGGTGGATCACTCACAAATAACTTCGTGCAGGGGTTGTGCCGCGATCTCATGGCGGCAGCCATGCTGCGTGCTGAGCAGGCGGGGTTCCCGATCATTCTGACCGTTCATGATGAGATCGTAGCTGAGGTGGATGACCCAGGAACGGAGGAAGGGCGGGATGCGCTCGTCAAACGGTTGAAGGCTATCATGTGCGAGCTGCCAGAATGGGCGGAAGGTTTCCCCGTCGCAGCCGATGGGTTCCATTCAACGTTCTATCACAAGTAGGAACAACACTATGTATAGAAAACATCATTCAACGGCTTGTAGGTCCATATGCTCCTAGTTGTATGCCCCCTTCGAGCGTGGTAAAAGGAGCAGCCCGAGGGGACCCCTCGGGCTGGGTCTGAGGCGACCAATGACGACGAGCATCATGCTACGGACGCAGGATCCTGCGTCAATCCCTGTACTTCGCTCCGCACGGCGGGCTTTCTGCGGTAAGTCCTTTCGCGCTGATGACAGCGTGGATGGGTACGCGGTGGACCGCCCGCGGCCAGGACTGCTCTGGACACCCGGGGTCGTCACGGCGCTGGATGTGCCGAGCATGCTGGCGGCGTTGCAGCCTGTCGCACGTATGGGAGACTGCATCATCATTCGGGGGCGCCTGGTGGCGGACCCGCCCCCCGAAGGCGTGTATCGCCGCATGGTCGGCGGCGGGTTCAGCGATGGGGTATGGGCACCGCAAGAGCGGTATTGGGTGGCGCTCGATCTAGATGGCGTTGAAGTAGACGACGCCGAACCGTGGCGGGCGATCTCGGAACTGCTGCCCGAGCCCTTCACCGGCGCTTCGTTTGCGTGGAACTTGACTGCATCCTTCGGCCTCAAGCCCGGCGTGCGAGCTCGACTGTTCTTCTGGCTGTCTCAGCCCGTATCAGACGCGCAGTTGCGTTCCTGGGCGGCGTCAGCCCCGGAGGCGTTGCACCTGGACACCTCTCTGTTCAACGCGGTACAGCCGCACTACATTGCGGACCCGCGTTTCGAGGGGGTTGAGGACCCTGCGGCCGGTCGTGGACGGTGGGGGCTGTTTTCTGGACGACCGGTCGTCGACGCGGCCCCGCTTTTGGCATTGCCCCCTGCCGGGCAGGATGACGCACACGTAGGCTTCACGCTATCTGGGCTCCCGACACTCGCTGAGGGCGAGTTGGAGCAGCGCCTAGAGCGCATTCGCCGGCAGAGCACGAAAGGAGCCCGCCACAATCACATGGTCGCGGCGGCGTGTGAGATGATCGGCATGGGCCTTGCGCCCGAACTCGCCGAGGGGGAGCTGGAGGACCTGATCCGCCGGCAGGGGCGCGAGCCAGATCCGGGCGAAGCGCTACGCGCTATCAAGCACGCGGTCGGTAAGCTCAAGGAGGGGCGGCTGACCTTGAAGCAGGCCCCGGTTGCGAACGTTCTTGACGCCGCTGACACCCCGACGGCGCCAGATGCGCCGCCGGTCCACCCGGCGGTCAGCGGGGGCGATATTATCGCGGAGGCGCCTAAGCAGCGCACTCCGTTGTATGGCCCGAACGACATGCTTAATGCCGGGCTGTACAAGACGCAGAAGTATCCTAACGGAGGTTTTCTTCGTTGGGCGGAGCAGGATTGGGAATGGACTGGGGCCTATTGGCGGCGGTTGGAAAATGACGAAGTCCTCGTACAGCGGATTCAGAAGGATACGGGGATGAAGATCACCAGGGCGAGGGCCACGGCTGCGAGTTTCCGTTCTCTATGCTCTAGCGAGCGCTTGCAGCCCCCGTGCACGATGAGCGGTGAACCGCTAGGGCATCTGCTCGTGTTCAGAAACGGAGTTCTCGATCTGGATGCTTGGCTGCTTGACCCGCACACGCCGTTGCTCCCGCATGACCCGAATCGATTCGTGACGACTGGGCTTCCTTACGACTACGATCCATCTGCGACGTGCCGCCGACTTCCGTCGTTCATTCACTCGCTATGGCCGACACAGGAAGACCAGCGCATTGAGTACCAGAAGATGCTTGGGTATATGCTGCTGCCGGCCAATCCGTTGCACAAGCTGTTCATTCTGATGGGCTCCCCAAGGTCCGGCAAGGGCACGACGCTGCGTTTGATCCGAGGGCTGGTCGGCGCGGATAACTGCTGCGCGCCGAATCTGTCGAGCCTATCCAACGACTTCGGGCTAGACCCGCTGGTCGGGCGCAGCGTAGCGCTCATTGGCGAGATGAACCAGCAGGCCCGCCCGCCTGAGTCGGCTATTGATCGCATCAAGGCGATCAGCGGCGGGGATCAGGTTCCAGTGAACCGCAAGGGGAAGGGGGAACTGCACCTTGAGCTGCCCACACGGCTGGTCATCTGCTGCAACAGGTTGCCGGGGTTCCTCGACCCGTCGGGGGCGCTTGCTGACCGCATGGTGCTATTCACGCTGTGGAACACCCACACAGGGCGAGAGGACCGGAATCTCGACGCGGACTTGGCGAATGAGCTGCCTGGAATTGCGAACTTCGCCCTCGCTGGCTTGCGCCGCCTGCTCGTCGACGACGGGGACTTTATCCAGGCGAAGTCTGCAGCCCGCGTGGCGGAGGAGTACCGCGACATGCAGTCACCTTCGCGTGCCTTCCTGACGCAGTGCGTCAGACCCGCCCCCAACGGTATGTTGTCGCGTCGCCAGCTCTACAGCGTGTACTGCGCTTGGGCGGCGGAAAACGGGCACAAGCCCATGTCGGTGGCGAAGCTGCTGCTTGAGCTGGCGGCGCGTTGGCCGCACGAGTGGGAGCACAGCGAGGTGCGCAAGCTTGGCTCCCGCGGGGATCGTTTCATCGTCCACACAGGGTTTGAGCTGACCGAGAATGCTCAGAGCTACGCAGCGGCTAACGCATTGCCGGGCGAGGATGGAGACGCCTTGTAGCCCCTTGTAAACCCCTGTTGTGCGCGTATGCTGTCTCTTGTACCTAGATAGGACCTACACCTATGCTCATAGACGTCGCCTCTTTCGCCGCCCTCATCCAGTGCAACGAGGAAAGCGTGCGCCGCTGGATACGCGCCGGGAAGATGCAAGCCATCAAGCTCCCCGGCGGCTTGAAGATCGACCTGGCCGCCGTCGATCTGCCACACGACACGCGCTCCCGGCTAATCGCGGAATGGCGTGCAGCGCTGACTCGCGCTGCCGAGAAAGCGCTCGTGTCGTGATCTACATCGGCATCGACCCCGGACTGTCCGGTGGCATCGCCACGCTCGGCGACGATAGCAAGCAGGTGACGGTCCGCCCTATGCCCGTCGCTGGCGGACAAATCGACGCCCGCGCCGTGGCGGACCTGGTGTGGGGGGCCGCGCTCACGCACGGTGACACCGCCATCGCCGTTATGGAGAAGGTCGGCGCCATGCCCAAACAGGGCGTGGTGTCCACGTTCCGCTTCGGGCAGGGCTACGGCACCATCCTCGGCGTGCTCGGCGCCCTTGGCATCCGTTGCGAGCTTGTGACGCCGCAGCGGTGGAAAGCAGCCATCCTGGCCGGAACGGCGCGGGACAAAGCGGCCGCCATCGCCTGGTGCCGGCGGGCCTATCCCGGCGTGCCGCTGCGGCGGACCGAGCGATGCACCACAGACCACGATGGCATGGCGGACGCGCTATGCCTTGCCGAATACGGCCGAAGGAGTTTCACATGACCAACACGCCACAAGACTTCTTCGATCATGTCAGTGAAGACTCGTTCAAAGAGATGGGCCGCGTCGTTGCGAAACATACCGCCGAGCGGGTGAAAATGGCGAAAGATTGCGGCATCGAGAAACCGGCGCTGATCCTGGCGAGCCACGAGTTTGTCGCACTCGTGTATGTTCTTATGACCGACGGGGCGGCTAAAGATGCCGATCATGGCGAGCATGATGCGATCGTTAGTGGTGCAGTGTCGTCGGGGCGTGTGAAGTTTGACGGGGGTTGGGTCTTTTCTGCGGGCGCTGTCTTGCAGATGATGCGGGGTTTTGCGGTGTCGAGCACGGCGTCGCCCCAAGACGCCACGGCTTCTGCCAACTGAGATCCTATGACCAACAGCACCAACACTATGAACATATCGGAGTCGCCTGGGCAGGTCATCCATGCGCGGATGATATGCTACACGATGACTCCCGACCAGTTCATTCTTGACATCCCCGTAGCAGCGCTCGCCACACTCACGCCCAGTGACCGTGCGCGCATACACGCCTTTCTCGATGACTGGATCGACCGAAACACGCCAGCACGGAGCGCAACGCCATGATTGGAACCCCGGAAGAACGCTTCCAGAAGCGCCAAGCCCGGATGCGTGAGATACGACAGCGCAACGGGGCCAAACGGGCCTATGCGTCTGTTCAATCCGGCACGACCGCGCTGCTTGAGGCGCTTCGTAAGCAGTACGGCATGAGCATGGACAAACTGCTGTACAGGCTCGCCTGTCTCGGGCGGAGGTACGGCGTATGACTGACATCGCGGTGGTCATCAACGGGGCTGGAACCCGGTTCACGCTCATCGAACCGGTGCGCTTTGACGAGGAGGGCGTGACGGTCCCGGCAGGGTATGCCTGCGACTTCGCCAGCGTACCGCGCATCTGCTGGTCCTTCGGCTTTACACCTCTGGGCCGTCACCAGCGGGCGGCGCTCTTGCACGACTACCTCTATGACATCCATCATTGGCGCGGCACCGGTACGCGCAAGGAGGCAGACGCCGCGTTCTTGCGGCAGATGCGCCGAGACGGCGTAGGCTGGCGCTCGCGCTGGACGATGTACTTGGCTGTCAGGGCGTTTGGCTGGCTATACTGGAGGGAACGGTGGTCAACGCAGCGTTGATCACAGCTTCACACCACATCGTTTCTACAACGGAGGAATACCATGGACAAACCTGATGACAATACTACGTGGGCCGTAGCGATCATCGTGTCGTTCATCCTCGGGTACGCTGCCGGGCGCAGCTCGGTGCAAGGCGGTAGCGAGCCGTCTGGAGACTACGAGGCCGAGATGTTAGGCGGCTAATCCGCTTCGCGCTCGCGCCATATGGTGGCGAGAGCCCGCTTGGCTGCCACGCCCCGCATGCGCCGCAGAGCTTCGAGCGCTGCTTGCGGATTTCTTGCCCCAAGACGCTCGATCACGCCCAATCTGGGCTGTAGTATCTTCCAGAAGGCTTCGCCAGTTAGGCGCTCCATGCGAGCGATCTGCTCAGAGCTCATGCGCTCAACAGCCTGGCGGTTCTTCTCGACGGGCAGGTCCTTTCTAACATCCCCGGGCCACCAGCCGACGCCATGCAGGCGTTGCCCCGGGGCAAGTTTCTTGCGCGCCTCCGCTTCGGCGGCGTCGTTCAATCGGACGATCAGCTCCGCAACCCGCTGCTCGTTAGCCTTCGCCCGTGGTGACAAGCCAAAGATGCCGCGCCCGATGATGCCCGTCTTGACAGTGCGGCCTTCGCCTGTTAGCCCAGCTACGGGGAAACGCTCTTGCCCAAGCCCGGGGTTGTCAGGGTCGCCAGGGCGGGTCTGCTCTGTCTCGGTAAGAGCCCGAATGGTGTTCGCCCACGGGGCTCCCGGGGATAGAGTCTGCCTCTTGATTTGGCTCCACGCATACTCGCTCATGGACATTGGCTCGCCCGTGCGCGGGTCCGTCTGCGGGCGGAAGATCGACTTGACGCCGCCCAAGAGAGGCTTTTCAAGGATTGCTCGGCCAAGGCCGGTGATTGCATCGTTCAAAGACTGCCGACCTTTCGCAACGTCGCGTATCGCAGCGCCAGCTTGCAGAGCTTCATATACGGGCGACATGCGTTGGATACTCATGCCGGCAAAGGTGCCTTGTGGCTTAGCCAGATCGCGAATCTGCCCCTCTTGAGCGCTCTCTCCCCCGCCACGAGGGGCGGGGAGAATGTCATCGTCTATAGCTGCGATGATTGCATACCCAAGCATGCCGATGATGGTGTCGGTCATTTGCTCCAACAGGTCGTTGGTCAGTTCGCGCCGAATCTCGCTTTCTTCGACACCACGCTCCGCCGCCATCTCCGCAATGCGTTCGGAGTTCTTGAGTTTCCGCAGTGTGGCTGCAGCCTGGATGCCGCGCACAGGGGCGGCGATATACTTCCCGGCTTCAGCGGTCAGTAACGCCACCGAGCGGAATATGGGCATGAGGTGGAAAAGCGGGTTGTAGAGCAGCTTGGAAACGACGCCGATCTTTTCGTGCGTGAGCGTGCCACCTAGCGATGGCGACCGAAGCAGTTCCGCGCCTTTGAAGAATGCGCCAAACGGCGTATTTGCGTCGGGCCTGGTGCGTTGAGCCACACGGTCAGCATGCGCTACTGCTGCATCGGTGATGTCTGGATCAGTCAT
>Ga0101944_10007389_pt1 | contig 11023 bp, 10 predicted proteins | sample DewCreD2012metaG_FD_75245 | JGI IMG/M metagenome (GOLD analysis project Ga0101944, IMG submission 75245) | Hot spring sediment bacterial and archeal communities from British Columbia, Canada, to study Microbial Dark Matter (Phase II) - Dewar... ... | reverse complement strand
CTATCGTATCGCGCAAGAAGCACTGAACAATATCATCAAGCACGCCCGAGCGACATCTATTCACGCGACCTTGCAGCTGGCTGAAAACGAGGTGCAATTGCGCATCACAGACAATGGACGCGGCTTTGTTCTTCAGCAAGCCAGCGGTGGTTTTGGGCTGGACATCATGCGTGAACGCGCCGAGGAAATTGGGGCGACGCTTGAAATCCATAGCCAGCCTGGTGAGGGAACCACAATCACGTGTTGCTGGAAGGAGTAAAATCGGGCTTATGACCGCTGAAATCATTACGGTGATGATTGTCGATGACCACCCCATGGTGCGCCGGGGGCTGGCGATGTTTGTGGGCGGGTTTGCCGACCTGAAACTGGTGGGGGAGGCCGCCGATGCCGCCTCAGCGCTGGAAATGTATCGCCGTGAACAGCCAGATGTGGTGCTGATGGATATGGTCATGCCGGATGCGGGCGGCGCGGCGGCCATCAGCCGTATTCGAGAAGAGTTTCCAGCCGCCGCCATCATCGCTTTGACTTCCTTCGGCGAAGACCATCTCATTGAAGCGGCGCTCAAAGCCGGGGCGCGCGGGTTCCTGTACAAAACCGTCAGCGTGGAGGAACTGGCAGACGCCATCCGCCAGATTCATCGGGGACGCGCCATCCTGGACCCTAAAGCATCCGATGTGATGTTGCGCATGGTCAGCGGGGAAGAACCTGGCCCGCCCGCCCTGCCCCAATCCGCCTTGAGCGAGCGCGAAAACGATGTGCTGCGCCTGCTGGTGGAAGGCCTGACCAACAAGCAAATCGCTGCCCGGCTCGACCTGCGTCCATCCACTGTCAAACAATACATCAGCAACATTCTCTCGAAACTCAACGTTCAGAGCCGCACCGAGGCGGTAGCCGCAGCCCTCAAACTGGGACTTTTGGAAAGATAACCTCCAATCGGCTATAGCCATGTATCGGGCGAGGGCAACCCGCCTGGCGGCTATCTCTCAGGGGGGGTTACGCGTACAATAAGCGCGAACATGGGAGAAGTTGCTTGAGTAAAAAACTGCGCGTCTTAATTGTGGATGACAACCTCGCCTGGCGCAAAACGCTCTGGCTGGTGTTGGCCAACCTACCACAACTCGAAGTCGTTGGCGAGGCGTCCGATGGAGAGTCAGCTCTGGCGGCCTGCAAGTTGTCCCGCCCCGACTTGGTGCTGCTCGATATCAACATGCCCGGCATGGATGGGTTCGAGACGGCCCGGGCGCTGCGGGCAAATGACCCGGCCCTTTGGGTGATTGGGGTTTCAGCGGAGGTCAATCCGAGTTTTCAGAAACATGCCAAAGACTCAGGCTTCAAGGCGGTTGTGCCAAAGGACCAGTTATTGGATTACCTGTCGCCCACAACATTATCTCCCATGCCAAACACATTTTGAATGGGGCCACGCGAGTGGGGGGCTTCAGTGGGGGGCTTGTCTTTTATGACACTATCTCGTTTTCGCAACGCCGCGAAATGTTTGGGGGTAGGTATTTTCTTAAGCAAGAATCAGTAATACAATATAATAACGGGTCTGTTCACTAGGCAGGGCGGTCGTTGTGCCGCCGGTTTGTCATTTGGAGGAAATACATGAAAAAGCTCCTTTCAACCCCCTTCAACAAAGATGAAGAAATAATTTTCGTTCCAGACACCCAGCCAGGTATAGTTGACCTGCCTGCCGAACCCACTTCCGATGAACTGGGCAGGCTGCGTGACATCTTGTTCGGTTCGCAACCACGTACCATCGAGAAGCGGCTGGCTGAATTAGAATCGGGGCTGCAAACCGTTCGGCGCGAACTCTCCGACACCTTCGCTGACCGGCTGGAAACCGCTTCTAGGACATCCGCCACCCAACTAACTGAGATGCGCGCGGAATTCAGCCGAAAATTGGAGAATTTGGGCAGCGAACAATCCAGCCAACTGCGGTCAGTGCAAAAAGACTTGGCCGAACGGTTGGAAAGGCAGGCCACCGAACAAAACGCCCAACTCCGCGCGGCGCAAAAGGACTTGAGCGACCGGCTCGACAAAATAGAGGCCGATTTCGTCAGCCAGCTGCGCGCCACCCGCAAAGAATTGGAAGACCGAATTCAAAATCTGGCAGCAGAACAGACAGAAAGGCTGCGCGCGGCCCAAACCGAAGCCCGGCAGCGTCACGACAACCTGCGGCAGGAATTATTAGAATTGGCCGCTTCGCTCGAAAACAAGAAAACCTCGCGCCAAGACCTCGGCCAAATGCTTATCGAGTTAGGGCTACGCCTGCGCCGCGATTCCGACTCTGCCACAGCCTGATTGATACTTGCCGATTGATGACACCAAATCCGCCTGAAAAGCCCCCCGCCCCCAACCCAGCAAATGGCGATTTGGATTCCCTGTCTTCCGTTCGCGCCATCCTGCTTGCAGAAGAACAACAACGCCTGCGCGAAATCGAACGCAGGCTTGCTTCTATTCAACACCAATTAGAAACCGAGAAAGAAAACCTAGAGAAACAAAGCGGCGAACTGTACAAAGAGCAGCAACACCTGAACGAACTGTTACACAATACCCAAAACCAGGTCTATCAGCTACAAACCGAGCTGGAAATCCTGCGGCGCAAAGCCCAGAGCGATTCTGAAGGGGTCATTGCGCGCGTTTCGCCCATCCTGGGCGACATGATTGGACGCTCCATCCGCGATTCGCGCGATGAAATGGCCGAAGCGCTCGGCCCGGTGATGGGCGAGGCCATTCGCGTCCAAATCCGCGATTCGCGCAAAGACATGATTGAAGCGCTCTACCCGGTCATCGGCGAGACCGTCCAGCGCGCCGTCAGTGAATTCGCGCGCGAGTTCCAGCGCAACATCGACGCCCGCCTGCGCCAGACCTTTGGGCCACAGGGCATGTTAAGAGCCACCCTCGCGCGGCTGCGCGGCGTATCGCCGTCTGAACTGGCCCTGCGCGATGCCCTGCCCTTTACCATCCGCGAAATCTTCCTGATTCAGCACGGCTCCGGGCTGCTGCTCGCTCACAGCCACCCTGGCAGCCACGAAGTTGCAGACAGCGACCTGATTGGCGGAATGCTGACCGCCATCCGCGACTTTGCGCACGACGCCTTTGGGCAGGGGAACGAAGAAAAAGAGTTGGAGGAAATCCAATATGGAGACCAGCGCATCATCATCCAAAGCGGACGGGCGGCTTACCTGGCGGTCGTCATCCAGGGCGTCGAACCCGAAGGTTTTCGCGCCGTTTTGCATAAATTCATTTCGGAACTTCATGTAAAATACGAATCTGCGTTCAAGAACTATCGCGGCGACCCGGCCAGCCTGCCCAACCTGCAACCCAAACTGGCTCGGCTGGTCATGGAAACGACCGGAGGGCAAACCATCAGCGGCCCCATGAGCCGCCAGAAAAAAGTGGGGCTGGCGCTCGCCGCGCTGTTTGCAATTTTACTGGCCGGCCTGGCCTGCTTTTATCTCCAATTCACCATTGCGCTCTACCCAATCGCATTCCCCAGCAAAACGCCTACGGTAACCACATCCCCCACTGCCACCCCGACCTACACGTCTACGCCAAGCGCGACTCCTTCCGCCACCATCACGCCCTCGCGCACGCCGACCGCAACCATCACGCCTACTCTCACATTTACCCCTACCCACACGCCCACTCCAACAGCAACCTTTACCCCGACATTTACGCCTACCCCCTATCCGGCTTATGCCGCTGCCAATGTGTGGGTACGGTCAGCACCCAATTTTGAAACCAGGCGCAGGATTGTATTACTCAAAGGTACGCCGCTCATCGTGCTTTCGGCCTATGGCAATTGGCTGGAGGTGGAATGGCAAACCCCAAGCGGCGTTCAACGCGGCTGGGTTCCAGCCATCTGGATTACCTTGCGCGAACCCATCCCCTCCCAGCGCATTACCCTGACATCAACCCCATAATTATTTTTGACAGAAGGATTCTTGAACATGTTCAATGTCGTACAGAAGAAAATCTGCCTGCTGGGTGATTTTGCCGTCGGGAAAACGAGCCTGATGCGCCGCTATGTCGAGGGTCGATTCGACGACAAATACCTCAGCACCATCGGCGTCAAAATCTCACGCAAAACCCTGTTCCGCGATTACGGCCAGCTCAACCTACTCATTTGGGATATGACCGGCGGCGATGACATCGGCACCCAGGCCAGAGCATCTTACCTGCGCGGGGCCTCGGGCGCCCTGGTGATATGCGACCTAACCCGCCACGAAACATTGACCGTCTTCGAGCGCTACGCTTCCCAAATGCGCGCGCTCAACCCACACACCCCGCTGGTGCTGGTCGGCAACAAAGTTGACCTGATCGCAGAACGCGTTATTATGGACGCCGACCTGCGGCTCGTAAGCAATTCCCTGGGGAGTGAACAGTTTTTCCTAACCAGCGCCAAAACTGGAACGAACGTAGAAGATGTTTTTACCTACCTGGCAGAAATAGTCGAAAAACAGGAATGAAACCACAAAAAAACCAGGCAAGACTGAAGAACCTGACAGCAAGGTCTGCCCTGGCGTTTGGGCAGTTATACCAACTCGCCAGCGCCGAAATCGCGCCCGATTTGACCATCGTCCAGACTTCCTCCAATTTCCGTTCAATTTTGACCGATAACGAAATCGAAGTCGAAGGCAGCCGATTGACCGATGTTCTTGATGAATTTGTCGGAAACGAATCTATCCTAGAGATGGTCTTATACGGAGCCCTGCCCTCTTTCCAACTAGAACTGGTGCGCCGCGACCAGAGAGACGGCTCGACCCGCTTCCTGACCTTTCACCTCTTGCCCCTAGAAGAGTTCCAAGTCGGAAAAGGCCTGCTCTGCCTGGTCGAAGACTCCTCCCGTTTGGGACAATTGGGGCAGCGGCTGATTCAAAAACGCAACGATGTGCGGTTGATGCAGGAGGCCCTGTCGCGCGCTTACGCTGAGATGGAACGCCTTTCGACATCTCACCGCAAAACCGCCGAGGCCGCACTACAAATGGCGCATCTCGAGCTCCAGGAAGCCTACGACCGCACAATGGAGGGTTGGGTGCGCGCCCTCGATATGCGCGACCACGAGACCGAAGGGCATACTCTGCGCGTGGTCGAAGTCACCTTGCGGCTGGCGCGCGCCATGGGTATCCAGGAATCCGAAATTACCCACATCCGGCGCGGCGCGCTGCTGCACGACATTGGCAAGATGGGCGTCCCTGACTCCATCCTGCACAAAGGCGAAAACCTGGGCGATGCTGAGTGGCTCTTGATGAAAAAACACCCGGCCTATGCCTTCGAAATGCTTTCGCCCATCTCTTACCTGTACCCGGCGCTCGATATTCCATACTGCCACCACGAGAAATGGGACGGCAGCGGCTATCCGCGCGGACTGAAGGGAGAACAAATTCCTCTCGCGGCGCGTATTTTTGCGGTTGTAGACGTTTGGGATGCCTTGCGCTCGAACCGGCCGTACCGCTCGGGCTGGCCGGAAGCAAAGGTTATCGAACATATCCGCGCCAACGCCGGAACGCATTTCGACCCGCGCGTCGTCGAGGCCTTCCTGCGCGTCGTGACCGAAATGGCCCAGGAACAAGAGATAGACGGATAAAAGTGATACTTTGCCCTAGAAAAACCCTGCCAGCCGTCCTCTGGCAGGGTTTTTATGCAACTAATCAATCACTCCTTCCTTTACAAAACGAGTCAACTCGCTCACGCTCCACTGCTCCAGGCCCAGCTTTTCCACCGTGCGCCCGCGCCGCCAGTAATCGGTTTTGTGGATGATACTGCACAGCCGGATGACGCTTTCCATCCCGCGCACACTCACGCCATAACGCATCCCCAGCGAGGCAATCGGCACCAGGCTCATCGGAACATCCTCGAAAATATAACGGTGATTGAGCGTAGGCGGGGCTTTAATGCCATAGTAGCCCGGCTGGTTATGGATGGCCTCATATAGGTCGGCCCCGGTCGTATCATAAGCCAATTTCAGCCATTCCAACGCCGTGCGGGCGCGGATTCCCACCGCCGAAGCCACCGTCACCCGCTCGCGGTCCAGCACCTCCAGGGCGCGCGCCACCGAGGGCGTCACCCCGTCAATGTAGAATTGATAATCGCCGTGCGTATGCTCAATCCAACCGGCGTTGAGCAGGGTCAGGGCTGGGTGGAAAATAGCGCCCATGTTGTTCAGGCCAGTATGCAATACATCCACACCATCAATATACTGCGGATAAGCGTGATGAATGGCATCCAGCACTAACTCATTGCGGGTGGAGGGCAGGGCAGCCAAAGGAACGGCTTCCTTGATACGGAAAATTCGCGCCTGGGCCGGACCATCGGCGCGGCTGGCGTAAATGAATGTTTCAGCCTCGGCCACGGTCACATCGGCAGTACAGCCACTGGCGCGTATCACCCGCACGAATTCGACCGCGCCCAGCGTGCGGCCAGGATGCAAAATTACAATCTGACCATCTTTCAGGTAGGGCGCGGAAATTTTCGCAACATCGGCATGCGCCGAGGATGGCAGGACAACCATGATAACCTGCGCAAAGTCAATCGCTTCGGCGATATCCGATGTCACCAAGCCGATTGGCCCAAAAGAATGCGTGCCGTTTTCTGGAATTTCCAGGTCGATACCGCCGCGTTTTTTGATGACCTCGATATGGTCAAAAGAGCGGTTCCACAGGGCTACTTCCGCGCCCATCACGGCCAGGTGCGCGGCCATGGCTTTTCCGCCATGTCCCGCGCCGAGTACAGTGTAACGTTCGGCCATGTTGTTCTCCTTGTAATGCGGAATTAATTCCGCAGTACCTGCTGAATACGAATTTTTTCGGGAATGGGGCGTCCCTCGCCGTCAACGGCTTCACATGCCCCGTTGATAATGCGCGTGCGAATCTGACCGCGCCCGAACCGGTTGTTGCGTAACTGGGGCGCATCCATCAGCCCGAGCGTGACCGATTTCGCCAGGGTGGCGGCATCGGCCCAGGGGTCATCCACCCCCGGCGCGGCGAGGTCACGGATAGCATAGAGCAAAATGCGCGCTTCAGCGACGAGATGTTCTTTGCGTTCCTGCACTTCGGGCGCTTTGGTCATATCGGGCGCGCCGAGCGCGTTGTTGATGGCGCGCCGCACAATTTTGACTGCCTCGATGATGTCATCGGCAGTGGCAGCGTGGTCGGCCTCGGTATGCCCAACGATATGGTAAATGTGCGGGCGCAGGGCCATTTGCAGGTAAGTGCTGGCCGCCAAATGTCCGCGCGCCGCATCCGGGTCGAGGGGGTGTGAAAGCAGGCCAATGCGGGTTTGTTTCCAGATGCGGAAGATTTTCCGATTTTCTGGTTTGCCAGTTTTCCTATTTTCCTCTCCAGAAGAAAGCGGCGCAATCATCTCTAACACCGCCAGCATTTTTGCCAAGTCCATTGCATCGCTCGTGCCGGGCGGGCTGTTGAACATCATCTGGGCAATATAATCTTTCACGCCATATTTCCGGCCGTTATAAGCCGAAAGAAAAGCAGAAACAACGAACACCACATCCGGCGCGTCGCGCATGCCCCAATGATGGGGTTCATTGAGTTCGACCGGAATATCCCGTTCGCCGTACCAGGCCATAACTCGTTGATGCTCGCGGATCGAACCCTCTAAATCCCAGGGGCCGCGCCCGTCCATCTGGTTGAACCAATAGAGCGGGATGGCGCACCAGGCATTGCGAATCGTCTCGGTCAGCACTTCGGCATAGCGGATGAAGTCGTCGGTGCCAGAATAAGCCCGCAAAAGGGGATAGTTCCCGCGGCGGCTGGCTTGATACAAAGCGCGAAAATCATCAGGCGTGCGCACCGGCACGCCGCCCGCTCCCTTGCGGCGCGGGTCTTGCCGCTCCGGGTGAAAGAAATTCTCCTGGGCGTCCTGGTCGGTGCCGAGCGAAATCAGGTCGAGCGCCCCGGCTTCGGCGATTTTCTCGATACCCGCAATGGTCGCTTCCATCGTTGGCAAACCGAAGTGATGGCGCAAAATGGGATAGGGCGATTTCCATGTAATTCGCGCAGTGGTCGTTTGCGGGTAGTCTGACTCGGTGGCGGCCTGGGCGGGGAGGCCCTTCAGGTAAGCAAGAACCTGTTCGGGCTCCTCACTGCCATCGAATATCTTCTCGAAAAAGCCAATGCGCGCAGCCCTTTCAGCCACCGGCGGCGTACCGGCAAAAGCAAATCGCACGCCCGCCTCATGTAAATCGCTGGCAGCCTCGGCAAATTGCCCCAGCAGACGTTCGCCGGTTTCAGGCGTCAGGCGGTAAGAGACGCCCACCAAATCTGCCTTTTCCTTGCGGGCCGCTGCCAGCAGGGTTTCGACCGGCACGGCAGGGCCGAGGAAAATCGTTTTCCAACCCACCTGTTCAGCCAGGCGCAGGAAATTAGACACGCCCGCCACATGGACGCATTCGCCCAGGGCAGCGGCGATGACCGTTTTCGTCATCATCTACTCCTTTCTTGTCGTGACTTGCAAGCGATGGATTCCTTGCGCAGTTATCAGTAAAGCGCAAAGAACGCGAGCAACTCTATCTCGCTTCAAACTGTCAAAATCATTATACCAACTCCATGCCGCGCAGGGAGTTAAGGCAATGTAAAATCCACCATTTTCTCTGCGAACCAACAACTCTGCAAAAAACCGGAAAAAAACAGGCTTCCTATTGACGAACAGCTTAAAACCCCGTACACTTTAGGCACTCCGATGGGGAGTAGCAGCCCGGCTATACGGGATGGACAGTCGTCAAGACGGAAAGAAATTTCCCGGCTGTCTGAAAGAAACCGCAAGACCATCGCATTATTTGCGTTGGTCTTTTTTTGTACCATGAGAAAGGAGATTGCCATGTCCGTATCCCCGCAACCATCCCCTCGACCATCCATCCTTCGACGCTGGTGGAAACCGGCAACCGCCACCGGTGTAGGCGGTACTGCGGTAGCCGTCTGGTTCGAAGAATTGCTGCTCTTTGCCGAGGAAATCATCACGCTGATTTCCATCACCCTGCTGGCAGGCGTCATCTACCTGCTTAACATCCTCATGTTCAAAGATAGAATGCCGAAGAAAGAGAAATAAACAATGCTACAAATCAGTCCCTGGCACACCCTCGCCACCCAAGAAGTCTTTTCTCAACTCCAAAGTCAACCAACAGGTCTGCCAGCAAATGAAGCGAAAAAACGGCTGGCCGAATACGGCCCAAACGAATTGCAAGCAACGCGCCGCATTTCGCCCTGGGAAATCCTGCTCGAACAATTCAAAAACGTGCTCATTCTCATCCTGCTCGGGGCAACCGCCCTTTCGCTGTTTCTGGGGCATGGCATCGAATCCATCGTGATTGCTATCATCGTCCTATTCGCGGTGGTTTTGGGCTTTGTACAGGAATACCGCGCCGAGCGCGCCATCGAAGCCCTCAAGCAGATGGCCGCGCCCACCGCCAGCATCTTGCGAGACGGCGAGGAAGTCAAAATCGCGGCGCGGGAACTGGTTCCGGGCGATGTCATCGTGCTGCACACTGGCGACCGCGTTCCAGCCGATGCCCGCCTGCTCGAAGCAATCAACCTGCAAGTGGAGGAAGCCGCGCTCACCGGCGAATCGGTGCCAGTTGAAAAGCATGTCAACGCCATCGAAAATCCCGACCTGCCGCTTGGCGACCGCCGCAACCTGGTCTATGCCGGAACAGCCGTTACCTACGGGCGCGGAAAAGCCCTGGTAACCGCCACTGGAATGCAGACAGAGTTTGGCAAAATCGCCCGCATGTTGCAAGATGTAGAAACAACCCGCACGCCGCTCCAGCAAAACCTGGATAAAGTCGGTACTGCGTTGGCGCGGGCTGCCTTCGTCGTCGTCGCCATCATCGTAGCGCTCGGCCTGCTGCGCGGACAGCCCTTCATCGAAATGCTAATTTTCGGCATCGCGCTGGCAGTGGCAGTCGTGCCAGAGGCGTTACCAGCGGTCGTTACCATCTCGCTGGCAATTGGCGTGCAGAAAATGGTCAAACGCCACGCGCTCATTCGCCGCCTGCCAGCGGTGGAAACGCTAGGCAGCACTTCGGTCATTTGCTCCGATAAAACCGGCACGTTGACCAAAGACGAGATGACCATCCGCCGCCTGTATTGCGCAGGGCAGGTATATCACGTCTCCGGCGCGGGATATGCTCCCGAAGGAGAATTTTCACGAAACGGTGGAACGCCCATCGCGCCAACCCCAGAACTCCGTCAAATGTTGATGGCTGCCGTCCTGGCCTCCGATACGCGACTGGTACAGATCTCAGATGGAAACTGGGATATTAAAGGGGACCCAACCGAAGGGGCCTTGCTCGTCGCCGCCGCCAAAGCCGGGCCACATCAGAACGCGATACTTGCCCTTTTGCTCATTTTCTTTCAGCACCGGATAGTTCGGCATATCAATGTGGCGGTCTTGCAAATCGAGCTCGCCCGCCACAGCAGCAAGATTCAGCGTCTTGGCATCCGAGTAGAAAACAAAGCGGAACTCGTCCACGTAGGGGAGTTGATTACCTTCCGGGTCAACCCCAACATAGTACGGATTGCGTTTGAGCGAAAAGATGGGATCGCTCACACGCGAGGTTGGCACCCACGCTGCCATCGTCGGACGTTCGGGATTCTCTGGCGGCGTCGCGCGGGTCATAAAGAGTTCCACCCACGTCTTGAATTTGGCATCCGCCACCATCTTATCGAGGTCATCTTTTTTGGCATAGGACGCGTGGAATTGCTTCAGGTAGTGAGCAGGCAAGAACACCGCCAAGGTGCGATCCCCGCCATCTTTGTTCACCAGTTCGTCCAAGAACATATTGTTCGATTCCTTGAAGGTGAAACGAACGGTGTAATCGTCCACTTTTTCAACGAGGGCTGTGGATTTGTCCGCGTTCTGCATCCACTGTGGAATCGCCGGGGTGAGTTCCTTGTTCAGCAAAACATCTTTGTACCAAAAGAGAATGTCATCCGCTGTGAAGGGATGTCCATCTGACCATTTCGCGCCTTTACGCATATTCAAGGTACAAACCTTAAAGTCGGGA
>Ga0101944_10007387_pt1 | contig 11026 bp, 7 predicted proteins | sample DewCreD2012metaG_FD_75245 | JGI IMG/M metagenome (GOLD analysis project Ga0101944, IMG submission 75245) | Hot spring sediment bacterial and archeal communities from British Columbia, Canada, to study Microbial Dark Matter (Phase II) - Dewar... ... | reverse complement strand
CTGTTCTCGTCAAATATGGTCACCAGGACGGATGCGGGAGAAACACCCAGGTTGGAAGGCAGGCAGCCGAATTTCTTGAGCGCCAGGCTGATCACCAGATCGCCCATAGCAAAGCCAATAGCCGGTAAAGGGTCGCCGCCAACATCTGCTACCAGGTTATCGTAGCGTCCGCCTCCCAAGATGGCGCGAAATTCGCCGTCCTTATCCCAAGCTTCGAAAACCACGCCGGTGTAATAATCCAGGCCGCGCACCAGATACGGGTCCAGCGTATATCCGATGCCTACACTCGTGAGCGCGCGTTTCAGCTCTGCGAAGTGCAATTCGCACTCCCCGCACAAGTATTTCGTGATTTTTGGCGCTCCGGTCAGGAAGCTCCTGCACCCGGGGTTTTTGCAGTCCAGGACGCGCAGCGTGTTTTTCGCCATGCGCACCCGGCATTCCTCGCAAAGCTGATCCCCGCCCTGCTCCAGGAAGGACTTCAACTCCTTCAGATATCCCGGCCGGCACTCCGGGCATCCCACGCTGTTGAGCTTCAGTTCCAGGTTCTCCAGTCCCACGCCTTTATAGAACGAAATCGCGAGGGAGATGATCTCCGCGTCCACGAGCGGGCTTTCAGAACCCAGGGCCTCGACTCCGAACTGGTGGTGCTGCCGGTACCGCCCCGCCTGCGGCCTCTCGTACCGGAACATGGGGCTGATGTAAAACATCTTGTCAAGTTTCTTTATTCCGTAATATTTCTTCTCAACATAAAACCTTACAACGGATGCCGTTCCTTCGGGTTTTAGCGTAAGGCTGCGGCCGCCTTTATCCTGAAATGTATACATTTCCTTGGTTACAATGTCAGTTTGCTCGCCAACTCCTCGTTGAAAAAGCTCCGTATGCTCGAAAATAGGCGTTCTAACTTCATTAAATGAAAATATGTTCATTTTTAACCGTATTTCTCTCTCAATAAAACTCCATAATTTCATTTCTTCAGGAGAAATGTCAACTGTGCCTCTCGGGGCTTTAATCATGGCTCTGACCTCGTTATGTGTGCGCTTGCTAGTTCTTCAATCCCCTCAAATAATCAATGATGCGCTGCAAATCCTCGTTCGAGTAGAATTCTATCTCGATTTTGCCGCATCCGTTCTTTCTTTGGATCGAAACCCTGGTTCCCAGATCCATCTGGATTTTCTGGATTATGCTGTGCTCGTGGATGCTTATAGGAGTCTTGCTTTTAATGTCAAGACGCATTTGGTGCGATTTGTTCAGCCGTCGCGACAACTCCTCTGATTCCCGCACCGACAGCCCCGAGTTCACAATGCGATTTAATGCACGGATGCGCAGCTCTTCGTTTCTTATACCCAGCAATGCCCTGGCATGCCCCTCGGTGATCCTCTTGGCGTGCAGGGCCTCCTTTATCTCGTCATCAAGGTCCAACAGCCTCAAGGTGTTGGCCACTGCGGGCCTGGACATCTTGAATATCTCCGATATCCTTTTCTGGGTGATGCCGAATTTTTCGATGAGGTCCTTGAATCCAAGCGCTTTGTCTATGGGGGAGAGATTGTCCCTGTGCAGATTTTCGATCAAAGCCATCTGTAACATATTTTCGTCAGACACATTCTTTACGAAAACCGGAACCTTGGTCATGCCCGCGAGCTTTGCTCCCCTGAATCTGCGTTCGCCGGCAATGATTTCATACCCGCCGTCGTGCTCACGCACAACAATGGGCTGAATAATTCCCAACTCACGAATAGATGCCGCTATTTCTTCTATTTTTTCTGCATCAAAGGCTGTTCGCGGCTGATAGGGATTAACCCGGATATCGTCAATGGAGATTTCTTTGTACAGATTTTCCTGCATAGTCTGACCGTTTCAGATTTTATTTACAGTGCCTTGACAAAATAGTCTATCTCGATAACCGAATCACGACTTCAAAGAAATCATCGGTCTCTCTTTCTATTACATCCACCCTGCCCCCGGATTGTTTGATCTCGCGGACCACCTCGATCAAAGCATTGTAGTGCTCCATAGAATCTTGAGGCAGTGATTCATGTATATCCTTTTTCTTATTTTTCTTCTTTTGTGCAGGTTCGCCTCCAAGCCTCTTTGCGACCATGTCTTCAGTCTGTCTGACCGACATCCCATCACGCAGGATGATTTCGAGCATTTCGATTTGAACATCTTCCTCGGGGATGGACAACAACGCCCTGCCGTGCCCCATGGAGATATCACCCTGGATCAGGGCTTCACGGATAGGATTCGGAAGACTGGTGAGCCGCAGCATGTTCGAGACATACGGACGGCTCTTTCCAATGCGCTTTGCAATCTCTTCCGCAGTCATGCCGAACTTTGACTTGAGGATCTGGAAGGCGTCGGCCTCTTCCATGCAATTCAAATTTTTCCGCTGAATATTCTCTATCAGGCTGACTTCAGCCACATCAACGCCGTCGAGTTTTACTATAATTGCTGGAATCTCCGTGATCCCCGCTTTTCGCGATGCCCGGATTCTTCTTTCGCCTGCTACAATCTGATAACGCCCGCTAACATTTCTCAAAATTACGGGCTGAATCATGCCGTGCGTTTTGATTGATTCCGCCAATTCATCAATCTCCGCCTCATTGAAGGCCTTGCGCGGCTGAAAGGGATTTTCAGTAATAGAATCAATGCTTACCAGCTCAAGAGACCTGGCGTTATCTGTCACATGCTCCATGCTTTTCCTCCTTCGTCATGTCCCTGCTGATTGCTCCATTGTATTATAAAAGAAATACCATGTAAATGGGTATCCCTTGTTTCACGTGAAACAGTGAAAATGGTATTTGAAATGCAACTCCACTACCAATGATTAATACATCATCATTATATATTTTAGCATATCTTTGAAGATAATTACAACAGAAATAAATAATAAATTTGATATGATAATTTATTGAAACACCAGTTCTTTATTGACATAGTTCTGAAAAGAACAAATGAAACTGGCATCCGGTGTGTTTGAGTTATTGGAAATAACAGGGCAGGTGATATGTGAAAAAATTGAGCCAGAAAGAGGGGCTTCTGGGGGCTTTTCGGGCCGATTTACTGCAAATTCTTGAAGATCGACTGCTTTTTGGGCGCGCCAGGAGTTCTTGGATAATGTTCTGGTGTTGGCAGATACTTGCGAATTACAAGGATATGTCTCGGTTTTACGAAATTAAAAAGCCTGTAATCAACAATTTCGGAGACTTTTCCACCAAGATTGTTGGCAACTTGACATAGAAGCTCCATTTCACGGCTTGAAATCTCACCTCTGTAAAGTATGCTGTATCCACCTACTTTTAATAACGGAAGTGTGAGTTCGAGGCATTCATCAAGATATCCTACGGCTCTGGTGAGTACAATATCGAAATTGGCTCTGTATTCACGACTGCGGCCAAGGGTCTCCGCCCTTTCATTGATAATATTAATATTTGGGAGTGAAAGCTCTTTGGACACATTGTTAAGGAATTGAGCTTTCTTTGCCGTGGCTTCAATCAGGTGCATGGATTTAATGCATTCGTTCAGCTCAATGGCCAGAGGGATTCCTGGTATCCCGGCGCCGGATCCGACATCTGCTACCCGTTTACCTTCCCAGGACACATCCGCATTTAAGGCCATCAAAGCATCTTTGACATGGTTTTCGAGGAAAGATTCGTATCCTTTTTGAATTTCGTTGTTTGACATAACATTGAATTTGCCGGTGGACTGTTGTATACACCCAAAATGCGCTCTGTGTTTTTCATCATGTTTGATGTTCATCAATAAATCATCCTTTGATTATTCCTATTGATTCGGTTATCAGAAATATCTGTTAATATTCATATCAGAATGAAATGAAAGCATACAAAATATAAAAAATATTGCAATACCTCTAACAAGATTCCATTTTATTGCGCAGATGATAAATCAACACTGTCATGTCAGCGGGAGATACGCCGGAGATTCTTGACGCCTGCCCGATTGTGATTGGTTTGATGCGCTGCAGTTTCTGTGCGCACTCTACCGACAGGCCTGTTATCATGGTGTAATCCAGGTTTTGCGGTATAGTGATTTTTTCCATTTTCTGCATGTCCTGTATCTGGTTGTGCTGCTTCTGTATGTAGCCCTGATATTTTGTTTCGATTTCAACGCGGGACAGATCATCTTCCGTAAGGTGTAGATCTTGAAGTGAGAACAGAGAATCTTGTATCATGTGAATGTTGAATTCTGGCCGCCTTAGAACCTCCTCATAGGACCGTCCAATACAGTCCTCAAGAGCAGGGTTGACTGGATTCTGTTTCACGTGAAACGCTTTCAGGGCCTGTACCGCGCGATCTCGTCGTGATCGCGATTCTTTGATCATTTCAAAATCGTCGTCACTCAAGAGTCCGCATTTATTGCCAAGTGCCGCAAGCCTGTCGTCAGCGTTGTCAAATCTGCATGTCAGGCGGTATTCCACGCGTGCCGTGAATATTCTGTATGGCTCCTCGGTACCCTTGGTCACAAGATCGTCTATCAGAACCCCGATATAGCCCTGATCTCTCCCAAGAACAAGAGCCTCATTATCCTTAATATAGGCCGCTGCATTGATTCCTGCCATCAAACCCTGGGCTGCTGCCTCCTCATATCCGGAAGTTCCATTAATCTGACCCGCAAAAAACAGGCCCATGACCAGTTTGGACATCATTGTCGGATAGATTTGTAAAGTATCCACGCAATCATATTCAACTGCGTATCCTGGCCTCATTATGTTCACATTCTGAAGTCCAGGAATGGTTCTAAGCATGGAAATCTGCACATCCATAGGCAAACTAGTTGACATTCCCTGCAAATATATCTCTGTTGTGGCATTGCCCTCCGGCTCAATAAATACAGGGTGCCGATCCCGATCTGAAAATCTTTTGACCTTATCTTCGATAGACGGGCAGTATCTGGGGCCTACTCCTTTGATTTTACCGCCGAACAATGGAGACCTGTGAAAGTTTTTCCTGATGACATCGTGAGTGGAGCTGTTTGTGTAGGTGATCCAGCAAGGCACCTGTTTCAGGGCAAACTGCTTTTCAGTGAAGTATGAGAAATTCAGTGGTTCAGGACTAGGCTCTTGAAGCACACATTGATCAAAATCAAGAGACCTGGAATCCACGCGAGCCACAGTCCCTGTCTTGAGTCTGCGGACATTGCAACCAGCCTCTATCAGAGAATCCGTGAGACCGGTTGCCGCAAACTCCCCAAGCCTACCGGCAGCGTAACTGGTGTCCCCAATGTGGATTGTGCCGTTTAAGAAAGTACCGGTGGTTATGATGACAGATCTGGCAAAAAAACGCTCACCTGTTTCGATTTCAACGCCCCGTACTGACAAATTTGGCAATTTGAGGGATGAGACACCCAGAGACAACGCATATTTTGAATTTACTAATTGTGAAGAATCCTCATATATGAGTTTCTTGACCATGCCCTGTCGTATGAACAAATAATCCTGATTCTCCAAAACATGCTTCATGATTTTTTGATATGAATATTTATCTGCTTGAGCGCGGAGCGCTCTTACAGCAGGGCCTTTTGATGTATTTAGCGTCCGGATATGTATATAGGATTGATCTATAGTACGAGCCATTTGGCCGCCAAGAGCGTCAATCTCGCGGACAATATGACCTTTTCCTGGACCGCCAATGCTCGGATTGCATGGCATGAGGGCGATTGTATCAAGATTTATGGTGATAAGAAGGGTTTTCAGGCCTATTCTGGCGCCTGCGAGCGCGGCTTCCACGCCAGCGTGCCCGCCGCCAACAACAATGATATCAAAATTGCAGTAATCGTCGTAATCCTGCATCATTTTCCCACGCAAAAGTTATTGAAAATGTTGTCAAGAATATCATCTGATACCTTGTGACCCGTAATTTCACATAATGCATCTGCTGCCTGGCGGATATCAATGCAAAGGATGTCCTGGGGTACGGAATCAAGGCTGTCGAGGGCCTCTGTGAGCGATTTTTTAGCCTGTTCCAGAAGGTTTTTATGCCGCACATTGGAGAAGGACATGTCTGCTGCCGAGGAAGCAGCGGTTTTTGCCGAATTGATGATGTGGGAGCGCAAAACATCAATGCCCTGTCCGGAGAGAGCGGATGTTTCAATAAACGGGCCTAATCGTGTTTTTAATTGTTCACGGTTCACACAGCATGGCAAATCAGATTTGTTGATGACCGGAGTCACCTGCTTTTTGTTTGCTAATGCTGCTAAAATGTAATCAATAAGCTGAAAATCTTGTTGATCCAGAGGTTGTGAACCGTCGAAGACAGCAAGGATTTCATCGGCGTCCTGCTCAATGAACGATTTTGTGCGTGAAACGCCCTCGGACTCCACGGGATCGTGCGAATCCGTAATGCCCGCTGTATCCATGAGTAAAATATCGAGTCCGGAAAGATCCGTCCATTCACCGACAAGATCTCTTGTGGTACCTGGTGATTCGTGGATTATAGATCTATTAAAGCCAAGAACACGATTCATTATGCTGGATTTGCCAACATTCGGACGGCCCATAAGCGCGATTTTGAGGCCGCGGTTTGCTTTTTGTGCAGGAACATAAGAATTGAGGAGATTTTCGATAGAAGAGAGTGATTGAGTGAGAGATGATTTCAGCAAATCATGGGAAACTTCCGGCACATCTTCGTCCGGGTATTCGAACACAACCTCTATGGCCGCGAGCATATTCACTATAAATTCACGAATTTCAATTATCTTATTTCCAAAATAACCAACAAGATTCTTTTGGGCAGTTTTTAGAAAACTGTCATTTCGTGCATTAATCACATCGAGCACAGCTTCGGCTTGTGTGAGATCCATCTTATTGTTAGCGAAGGCACGAAGGGTGAATTCACCACGCAAGGCCGGACGCGCGCCTGAATCGAGCACAAGCTGAAAAACGCGGTCCGTGACGAAAGTGCCGCCGTGGGTGTGGATTTCAAGCATATCTTCGCCGGTGTAACTTGAGGGGCCTTTGAAGAATGCAACAAGGACGCGATCAATAACGATGCCGGACTCGGGATCCGTGATTGCGCCGTGAATGAGAGAACGGGGGTGGCGCAGGGGGGATGAAGGAGCGCGGAACAGGGCGCGGCATATATCGGCACAGCTCGGGCCGGAGACGCGAATGAGGGCGATGGCGGCAGTGCCGTGGGCGGTGGAGATGGCTGCGATGGTTTGGTCCGCGTGGTTTTCGAGCATACGAGATCGGCTCCAGGGTTGCGGCGCGGCGCGGCGCGCTCTTGATTATTATACAGACGCGATGCGCAAAGCGCAGCGGGAGGGCAGAGCAGGGGAGGGTTGCGGCGCGGCGCGGCGGGGGTCAGACCTGGGTCTGGAGTTGCGCTTCAGCATCCACGACATCGCGGTAGATGAGTTTGACGCAGCGGTCTACCTTGTCGCGGAACATGGGTTCGTTGATGGCGCGTTTCATCTGGCGCATGAAGTCCACGATGAGGCGGAAGTTGCGGACGAGGTCGCCGTCGTCGAGGTGAGCGGCGCGCAGGTCCTCGAAGTTGGCGCCGCGGCACCAGGCGATAACCGTGTCGGCCATGCCGGTGTCGAGGGGGTCCACGCGGTTGGGCAGTCCGGCCTGCTGTTCGAGGTTGCGCAGGTGGCGCACGGTGCGGTCGGCCTGGTCAATGATCCACTGGAGGTTTTTCTCTTTGATCCGGCGGCGGGGCACGCCGCGGCGGGACTCGAAGATGATGCATGACACCAGCAGGCACAGGCCTTCTTCGTCGAGGTCTTCGAACATGCCTTCGAAGTACAGCTCGGTGAACTGAAGTTCGTAGCCGAATATCTGGGACGCGATTTTTCCGCGCGGCAGGAGGCCGTCGTCGTTGAGGTAGTCGAGGTTGCGGAGCAGTTCGAGGCGGCGGGCGATGCCCATGCGCTGGGTGTTTTCGACCTCCACGGCTTCCTCGCCCATGAAGGACAGTTCCTGCTCGTGGCGGCGGATTTTTTTCATGACGCCGATGCAGTGTTTTTTGCGTTTGCATTGCTGGCACTGGATGTCGTTGAGCGAGTTTTTGACGGCCTCGATTTTTTCGCGCAGCTCGAAGCTGCCGCGTTTTTTTTTGCCGCGGCGGCTTTTGTTGATCTGGTCTGTGTACTTGAAGAACTCCTTGCGCAGGTCCAGAAAGCGCTCGATCTGCGAGAAGTCGCCGTGCAGGCAGTCCTGTTTGCGGAGTTGCTGAACATCGTCGGCCATGCGGCGCATGCGCTCGCGCAGCAGCTCCACCTGGTAGACATTTTTGAAGTTGTTGAAACTGCGTTCGCACACATCGAAGATTTTGTCCGAGAAGCGGTCGTAGAGGTTGAGGAGGCTGGAGTAGGAGAGGCTGAACTGCGACTCGATGTCCTCGACCTCGCGGGCGAAGGTGCCCTTGAGTCCTTCGACGCTGAAGTCCAGGGGGTTGATAACGCTGATTGCGTAGCCGACCTCGTCAATGCCGCGGCGGCCGGCGCGGCCGGCCATCTGCTGGAACTCGCGCGCGGTGAGGTAGCGGAACGAAATGCCGTCGTGTTTCATCACATTCTCGAAGACCACGCTTTTGGCGGGCAGGTTCATGCCCACGGCGAAGGTTTCCGTGGTGAAGAGCAGCTTGATGAGGCCCAGGGTGTAGAGGCGTTCGAGGATGTCCTTGATGGCCGGGAGCACTCCCGCGTGGTGGTAGGCCACGCCGTTTTTGACCAGGCCGCGCATCTGGATGGCGTTGGCGCGCTCGGTCACGCCGAAGCGTTCGCACGACTCGTCGTAGAGGGTGAGCGCGCGGTTGCGTTCCGCGGACGACAGCAGGTTGAGGCCCTTGAAGCGCAGCGCCAGGCTCTGGCAGCCCAGGCGGCTGAAGTGGAAGAAGATGCAGGGCATCAGATCTTCGCGGCGCAGGTGGTACACCAGGGGTTCGAGGTCGAACTTGCGGCCGCGGCTTTTCTTGCGGTCCATCAGGGTTTCGTGCTCGAGTTTCTGCAGGAACTTCATGTCCCGGAACCCGAAGCCCGGCACCCAGATCGAGGTTTTGAGAGGCACGGGCCTCCGGGTTTCCACGATGGTGTGGATTTTCTTGTGGCGCACGCCGCGCATCCAGTCGGCGAACTCGTTGAAGTTGGGGATGGTGGCGCTCAAGCACACGAAAGAGATGTGCTGGGGCGCGAAGATGATGCTCTCCTCCCACACGGTGCCGCGCTGGATGTCGTTGATGTAGTGGATTTCGTCGAAAATCACGGCCTCGACATTTTTGAGGCGTTCGCCCGAGTCGAAGATGATGTTGCGGAAGATTTCCGTGGTCATGATGAGCACGGGGGCGTCGGCGTTGAGAATCACATCGCCGGTCAAGATGCCGACTTGGTCGGGGTAGTCCGTGGAGAAATCGCGGTACTTCTGATTGCTCAAGGCCTTGATGGGCGCGGTGTAAATGATCTCCTTGCCCTGGCGCAGAGCCTTCTCGATGGCGAACTCCGCGATCACGGTTTTGCCCGCGCCCGTGGGGGCGGACACGATCACGGATTCGCCGCGTTCGATGGCCTCGATGGCCTCGACCTGAAAAGCGTCCAGCGCAAGCCCTTTGAAATCCATGGCGGTATTATAATGCGCGAATGCGTGGAACAGGGTGCGGGGCGCGGAAAAGAGCGGGGAGGGCGCGTCAGGCCACGCCGCGGCGCAGCTCGTATTCCCGGTTCTGTGCGGTGATGACCACGCGGCCCGTGTCCAGGTGCAGGGTCATGTTGCGGCCGTGCGAGCCGCCCGTGTCCTCGGCGTGGATCATGAGGCCGTTTTTCCACAGGAGTTTTTTGAGGATGATGAGGTTTTTGCGCGCGATGTCGTGGCCCGTGGCCGGGCCGCCGATTTGCGCGGCGCCGGCGATGCTGATTTGCAGGGTGCGGCGGGACGCGCCGCGCGCGAACAGGGCGTTGAGCATGGCCGCCAGGCCCGTGTCCGCGAACATGAACTCGTTGGAGATGCTTTCGTGACCGCGCGCCGTGGGGAGCTGGAAGTGCAGCAGGCCGCCGATACGCTTTTCCGTGTCATAGGCCGCCACGCCTACGCAAGTGCCCAGGGCGTAAGTCTTGAGCGCCGTGTCCGGGTCCGTGGAAATCTTCATATCGCTGATGCCCACGGGGATGCGGTTTTTTGCGACGGCTGCGAGAGCGCTCACGGGCGCGGCTCCTTTTCGTGTACTGATAACAATTTTACGGCCCCGGGGCCGCCGCGGATATCGCGGGAATGTGGCATTCAGAGTCGTATTTGCACGATTGTTTTGTAGAAAAAAAACGACAGGCCGGGGAAGGGGAAGCCGCGCGGCGGCGCGGAAATCAGCCGCAGATGCGGTAATACACGCCGTTTTCCTCGCGCACGGAGTCAATGAGATCGTTGCGCAGCAGAGCGTCTATGTGCTTGATCGCCTCGTTGGGGTGAATGCCGAGGCCGGACGCGATATCGGGCAGAGTGCAGGGGCGGCGGCGCAGGAGTTCGAGCACATCGTCGCATCGGATGGCGCTGCAGGCCCGGCCCGGGCCGCGGCGGTAGTCTGCGGCGGCCTCCGCGGTTTCGCCGAACAGCGGGGCCAGAGCCTGGAGCCTGCCCGGGGGCACGCGCAGGGCGCACGAGCGCTCCGTGGGCCGCACCGCAGTGTTGAGCTGAATCTTGTCAGGCTCGATCGAGCGGGCGATCTCGGCCAGCGCGGCCAGGGGCACGCCCGCGGTGGTGATCTGATTGATGAGGAACACCTCGAGCCAGATGATGCCCAGGAACTCGCGGCGCAGGGCGCGCAGGCCCTCCACCATGCTGTCGAACGAAATGCCCTCCGCGGGCTGGTTGATGCGCGCGAACAGGTCCGCGTCGGGCGCGTCCAGCGAGGGCAGAATCAGATCCGCGCCCGCCACAGCCTCGCGCACCTCGGGAATGAAGAACAGCGCGCCGTTGGTTAGCACGGCCACGGGCAGGTCCGTAATTTTCTTGATGCCGCGGATGATGCGTCCGATGCCGGAATTGAGGGTCGGCTCGCCGCAGCCCGCAAGGGTGATGACC
>Ga0101944_10007385_pt1 | contig 11029 bp, 15 predicted proteins | sample DewCreD2012metaG_FD_75245 | JGI IMG/M metagenome (GOLD analysis project Ga0101944, IMG submission 75245) | Hot spring sediment bacterial and archeal communities from British Columbia, Canada, to study Microbial Dark Matter (Phase II) - Dewar... ... | reverse complement strand
GTGACCTGCCTTGTGGGGGAGTGCAGCGACTACAGCTGGAAGGACGCGGCCGTTGATTTTGGGGTAGGTGGGTTTTCGTGGGGTGTGTCGAATCTCAGCAAGCTGCGGTACCTCAAGCAGGCGCCCAAGCTTGCGGCGGCGGTGCGGGTGGCTGGGGAGTTTGGGCTTGGCGTGGCAGGCGAAGTCACGAGGAGGGAGCTCAAGGGCGAGGCGTACACGCTTGAGGAGTTGGCGTGGGGAAGCGCGGTCACCACGGCCATTGGCGAAGCGGGCGAGCTGGGCGCGCGGGGTGTTGGTTTGTTTGGCCGGTGGGCGGCGAGCCGCTTGGCAGCGAGCGACAGTGCCATTGCGCAGTTTTTGGCGCAAGATGTTGGTGAGCTTTTCCGCGGCGGCGGCAGGCATGGGGCGGCTGCCCTGGAGGCGCGGCGTCGTGTACTCTCGAACATTGCGGCATCACGCCGGAGTCGTGAGGCCAGCAGGTTTCAAGCGTACGTTGCACGTGAGGCTCAGGCCCTTGCAGGTTATGCGCCCGATATATGGGACGTTACCACCCTTCGCAAGGGAAGCATTCTCATGGGTGGCGTTCCTGGACAATCAGCGTTCTACACGGACGTGGCCACAGTCATTGCTAGTCGCTTGAGCGGAAATCGATTGTGGGAACTACTTCAGGTCAGACCCCACCCGATCTTCGGTTTCAGGCCTGCTGTCCGCGCCTACCGACTGACACGCGACCTTCGCGTGGCAATCGGGCGCGCTTTGGCGAATCCAGACGCAGGCGTCGGCGGCGGCGTTCAAATCTTCCTTAGGTACTACGACCGCGCCCTCGAACCAATTCGGACTTTCAGCTTGGTCTACTAGGAGCACCCGTGCAACGACTATGCGAACATCTCCGCCTGGTGTACGAACTGGAGCTTAATCTTGGCAACTCGGTGCAGCGAGTAGACGAACCCGCCGGTACGCGCTGTCCCCTCGCCGTCATCTTCGCCGCGCCCCTTCATTTTGCGGAAGCTGAGGCGAAGAGCCTCATAAAACCTCCTCTTCGACGATGGGTAAACGTGGATCCCCACTATCCGCGGGAAGCGGGTCTTGTATGCGAGGAAAGCCAACATGTTTTGGCCGGGCCGCTTCCCTAACTCGTGAGTGCTAGCACCCTCTCTCGGCTTCCTAAGGGCTGTTCGAGAGGGCGCTCTCGGCTACGACGGAGCTACCGTCAATGGATGCTCGTGCGCTCTGACGCCGCAGGGGTCCCGAGCGAGACCTTGTGCGAGTCGAAGGCAAGTAGCTGCGAGTTGGGGCCCAACCGAGCTTTGGCGCCCCGAATTCACGAGGAGTGGAGTATCAGCTGCTCGACCAGATTCCGAGTTCCGCCTTTGGACCGTCGGTTCCCTTGGTACCGTGACCATGCTTGACCTTGCCAAGCCAACAAAGACCATTCTGCTTCCGGGCGGTGATCGCATCATTCTGGTCGACACGTTGGCCGTCGCTAGGTCAATGCCGGACGATGAAGTCCAGAGGAACGTAATCCGCGTGGATCGGAGCGGCCGTATGATGTGGCAGATTACTCACCCATCGCCTATCTATGCTCGCTCGCCCTTCACGAACATTTAATTTACGGCGGCCGGTGAGCTCATGGCCTACTCGTGGGATGGCGTCGAATACGCTGTTGATCTGGATACTGGCACCGCAACGCCCAAAGCGTTTCTGAAATAGAGGTGAAAGTGAGCACCACGCCTCGGTGCAGTTGATCGGTACTTGATATCACGCTTCTGTGACCGCGTGGTTCCCTTGGTGCTCGCGAGGTTACCAACGGGCACGCCGAAAGCCGCGGGGCCTTCTTGCAGGCGCCGTGTAGTACGTCTCCTGCGGCATCCCTTTCCGCTACACTTTCCCTCGAGGTAAGCGCATGACCGGGGGAACCGCATGGTAGCAGCGGTGCTGGTCTTGACTGATGAAACGATCGCGAACGGGTGGCGGTCATTGGCAGGAACATGGAGCGGCGGGTCAAGCCGCTGGCAAACTGGCTGCGGGAAGAGGGGGCATTTGAGGAGGTGGAGACGTTTTCGCCGTCGGGCGCTGCGGACAAGGGCTGGCGGGAGCTAATGAAAAAGTACCCTTCCGGTGTTCCCGAGGAGGTGGCGAGGAGGTCGCTCATGTTCCGGGAAGACGAGGCGTGGATTCGGCGAATGGTGGAGGAGGGGTATACCAAGGTCGACGCGGGCGAGCCCCCCGGATATGGACCGAGTACGTTCTACGAGATGGAAAGGAGGGAGGTCTATGGCCGATGACGATGTTGTTTGGTCGGAGGGCCTTCGGGAGTACCTGGCGGGTTTACGGAAGGAGCGGCGGGAGAAGGCGCGGGTTTTTTTGGCGAAAGCCCCCGGGTTTTTTGCCTTTCTCAGGGACGTAGGGTACGACGGGCCTGTTGCGTCTTCTAGCCCGGATTACCAATTCCCGTTCAACGTGGAACTTTATTATGTCAACGTGCAGCTCGATCAGGATTTTTATGTGAGCCTCTCGCGGCTCCGCGGAAAGGGACCCGGCGCCGAACTCCTCACCTGCGGTATCAACCGGGAGGCTCATAAGCACGACACTGCCCCGAGGAGCACGGGGGCGTGGCTTGTTCCCAAGCTGTATCTCCAGCACTACCACCCCGAATACGACCTTGCAAAGCTGGACCTTCGCACCTACGAGGGGCCCTTCGAGGAGCGGCTGGAGCGCTGCCTTCGTGTCTGGGTGGAGGTGCTGCAGAACCAGCTGTGGGACATCATCACCGGCAAGAGGTGGGTCGAGGGGATGGACTACAGCTGGGTCTAACCGCTGGCGGGCGCGTTCCACGAGCTTCGTGCCACGGTCTTCGCGGACTCGAAGCTTGTTGTGACGGTAGGCTTTGGCCGGTCCATGGCATCGCGCTTTTCCTCGACCCGTCTGTTGCGGAGGCAATTCGATGAATGGAGAGGAAATTTGGAGCGCGAAGAGGAGGCAATTCGATGAATCGAGAGGAAATTAGGAAGAGGATTATTGAGCTGCGTGGCAAAGTAGAAGAGGAGCAACTGAAGCCAGGACCCTTTGCGGGGTATCTTCCGTATATTGTCCAATTGCTACAACAAATGTACGACAACCTTGATGCTGGACGTGAGAGGCGAAAGTGGATCTCAGGGGGATTGGGGCGGCTCGTTACCGAGGATTACGAGTTTTCGGAGGGGTGGTTAGGGCAAGCGTTGCTCGAGCTGGGACACGCGTACGCTGACCTGGATTGAGAGGTCCTCTGCAATAAGTGAAGCCTGGTAGCTCGGATTGATCGACGAGTTCTGCCAAGGACCCCTTCCAAGGCGCTGCGGAACGAGAAGCCTGACAATGTTAGACGGGGGAAGGCGCTTGCGGGGGGTGCGGGCGCGGCTGGTGGGGCGTGGCGGCGCCTTGCGGTCGAGGTCCGCGCGGTCCTCGGCGAGCAGCTCCGCCCCGGTAACATCTGGGCAACAGTTGAGCTTCCCGCTCTGATGAGGAATCCAAAGGTCGCCCGAATCATCATTGTCGATCCCGTGACGGGGGCGGAGAAGGCGTTTTTCCAGAGGTAGGCTTTGGTGGAGGCGCAATGAAGGTGAAAGGGCGAGAGCGACCGGCGGTGGAGATCGTCTTTCGTAACCCGTGGACGCTCACGGCAACTATTGGTGGCTGAAGTCTGACGGCTCGAGGCGAGGCATTCCTCCCGGGCTACGGTAGTGCTGATTTCGAGCTTTACTCGGACACCATTAGCCGATGGGATGACGGCACTCCGATCGACCATACCGAGCGGGAAGAGGTCGTGAGGCTGATCCTCGATGCGGCCCAGTGGCAGGGTATTCAGATCGAAGTTGTTTGACTGCCAGCGTCTACGCCCTCCCGTGCGCGGCGAGGAAGTCGTCGCGGGGGATGGCGGCCTGGCTGCAGAGGGTGTGGCGGGTCGAGCCGTTGATCCTCCTGTGGTTGGGATTCGTCAACGGTGTGCGGATAGATACCTGGTATGACGCTTTTGCGAGTGGGTGATTCCTTACATGCCCGGCGCAGTACCACCCGACGCCGCGAAAACTGCCGGGGTTCGTTGCAGGCGCCTCCTCTCTCGTCTCCTGCGACATCGCCTTCCGCTACACTTTCCCTCGAGGTAAGCGCATGACCGAGGGAACCGCATGAGTGCAGCGGTGCTGGTCTTGACTGATGAAACGATCGCGAACGGGTAGCGGTCATTGGCAGGAACATGGAGGGGCGCGTCAAGCCACTGGCAAACTGGCTGCGGGAAGAGGGGGCATTTGAGGAGGTGGCGACGTTTTCGGCGTCGGAGGCTGCGAAGAAGAAATGGGGGGGAGCTAATTGACAAGTACCCTTCCGGTGTTCCCGAGGAGGTGGCGAGGAGGTCGCTCATGTTCCGGGAAGACGAGGCGTGGATTCGGCGAATGATGGCGCAGGGGTATACCAAGGTCGACGCGGGCGAGCCCCCCGGGTATGGACCGAGTACGTTCTACGAGATGGAAAGGGGGGTGGTCTATGGCCGATGACGATGTTGTTTGGTCGGAGGGCCTTGGGAAGTACCTGGCGGGTTTACGGAAAGAGCAGCGGGAGAAGGCGCGGGTTTTTTTGGCGAAAGCGCCCGAGTTTTTTGCCTTTCTCAGGGACGTTGGGTACGACGGGCCTGTTGCGTCTTCTAGCCCGGATTACCAATTCCCGTTCGACGTAAAACTTTCTTATGTCAACGTGCAGCTCGATCAGGATTTTTATGTGAAGCTCTCGCGATACCGCAAAGATGCACCCGGCGCCGAACTCCTCACCTGCGGTATCAACCGGGAGGCTCATAAGGGCGACACTGCCCCGAGGAGCACGGGGGCGTGGCTTGTTCCCAAGGTGTATCTCCAGCACTACCACCCCGAATACGACCTTGCAAAGCTGGACCTTCGCACCTACGAGGGGCCCTTCGAGGAGCGGCTGGAGCGCTGCCTTGGTGCCTGGGCGGAGGTGCTGCAGAACCAGCTGTGGGACATCATCACCGGCAAGAGGTGGGTCGAGGGGATGTACCACAGCTGGGTCTAACCGCTGGCGGGCGCGTTCCACGAGCTTCGTGCCACGGTCTTCGCGGACTCGAAGCTTGTTCTGACGGTAGGCTTTGGCCGGTCCATGGCATCGCGCTTTTCCTCCTGCCTACATCTTTACCTGCCCGGCACGGCAGCACCTAAAACCGCGACCCGCCGGTTGTTCTGGAGGGCCCGCGTATCACCTCCCCTGCCTCATCCCCTTGGGCTACACTTTCCCTCGAGGTACGCACATGACCGGGGGAACCGCATGATTGCAGCGGTGCCGGCACTCATTGCTGGGGCGAGCCTGGCAGCGTCCTTGGCGCCTTTGGACGGCGGGGACCGGTTCAGCTACGACCCCCTCTCGCGCGTGCTGGAAGCCAAGGTGGTGGCAGCGGACGCTGGCTCCCGCACCCTTGACGCTGTCTTGCGCAACGCTGCCGGGCAATCCCTGGAAGGCCACCGCATCGTGTACGAGTACGACGCGTTAGGAAGGTTGCTTGCCCGCACCCACTGGGGAGCGCGTCCGGAAGGGGTCAGGGATGACGCCCAGCGGCCGTTTGTGGCCCAGCGGCTGTTCACCTGGGATGGGGAGGTTCTCCTTGCCGAAGTGGGGAGAAACTTTGCCGGCGAGCTCATCTGGCGGCAGCTCTACCTCCCGGGGGCGCAGGGTGTGGATACCAGCCCGCAGGTGCGCGTCGAAAAAGACCTGCAAGGAAGTCCCAGCGCCAAGACCTACGCGATCCTGCGGGATGAAATGGGCACGGTCATCGGCATTGCCGAAGAGCGGGAGGGGTGGCTGCGGCTTGTGGCGCGGGTCCTGTACACCCCCTACGGTGAGGCGCACCTGGAACGGGGCCCGGAGCTTGTGGCCATCCGCTTCGATGAGGCCGTCACCCAAGCTGGCGGACAAAAGCAGACGCCGGTGCCGGGGGAAAGCGTGGGCGGGGCTTTGGCCATCCACACCACGATAGCCCTTGATCCCAAAACCTTCGGCGCCGGCCTCAGCATCGAGGAGTGGGACCCGGTGAGCATGGCCTGGCGGGCGCCGCCTGCGGGGGCGTTTGTCGTCGCCGCCGCAAGCGACGCTCCTGAAGTGCTGCACATCTTGCCCCTGGCGGGTTGGCCCAAGGCAGGCTCCTTCCGCATCACCGTGCGGCCGCAGCTTGCGGACGGCTTTGGGCGGCCGCTGCAGCTGCCGCCGGAGGACGCACGCGGCTTGGAAACCGTGCTTGCCATCCCTGAGGATGGCGCGAGCCCGCCGCCGTACGCCAGGACCTTCCCCGTGCGCTTTGACACCATCGAAGCGGCCAGCGACACGCTTTGCGAATGGCAAGGGAGTACGTGCGAGCCGCGGCTGCCTGGCGGGCAAACCAGCCTGTTCCAAGGGGCTTGGACCGACCCCGTCACCGGCCTTGCCTACCACCGAGCGCGATGGTACGACCCACGGAACGCCACGTGGCTTTCCGAAGACCCCTTGGAGGACGCCGACAGCCCCAACCTCTACGCCTTCGTCTCCTGGCAGCCGCACATGTACACCGACCCGATGGGGAGGTGCCGGTGGAACGACTGGGAGTGCTGGGGTTGGGTCGGGGAGGAGTTTGCGAAGAACATTGTCACCGACCCGAACGCCTGGAGCACTGGGCTTGGCTTTACACCTGTCGTGGGCGACATCAAGGACTGGCAGGAGGCGATCACCGGCGTTGATCTCGTGACCGGCGAGAGGTTGGCGTCGTGGCAGCGAGGCGTCACCGTGGTGGCAGGGGTTGTGCCGGTCCTGCCGGGCAAGGGCCTGCGGGAGCTTACCGACGCCAAGGGGCTTCTGGAAACACCGGCGTTGCCTCCCGGGCGTGTCGCCAAGGCGCTGCCGCCCGGCCGTGTCGCCTTCGATCCGCGCGTCGGACGATACAGGGATTTGAGGACTGGCAGGTTCGTCGCTCAGGAAAGCGTAGTAGGTCAAACCGTCCGAAACGCTATCCCGCGAAGAGCGGCGAGGGTAATTGTGCTTGGGGATCGGCTTAGTCCAGAGAATGTAACCCACTTAGGACCCCCTGGTGCCACCGATGTGTTTATCACTGCAGCTGCTGATATCCGTCGTATCAAGACTGCACGCGGTTTAGCTAAGCGTTTGACACTTGTCGACGAACAGGGGCAACTCCTTCGTGGACCGATGATGGTAATCGAGTTTGATACCCCACCAGGCATAGCCTCGCCAGTATTCCGCTCAACTCCAGGCTTTGTAGGCTTTGGGCGAACAGCACGTGGAGCACGCGAGTTCGTTATACCGAACCTTCCGCTGGAACAATTGCAGCCATATCGTCCCACTACCAGGATCCTGCGGTAGTCGGGTATAAAAACAGCAGGAAGGGCTACCTTCCTGCTGTTTTGCAACGGAGGATCCTATGACAACTATTACGGATGTGACTAAGCTGCAGTCTTCGCAGAAGCAGTGCCAGTGCGACATACTGCCCATCGGAACTCAAGGGATGCCAGAAACGATCTCGCATCTGTGGCAGGTAAGCAGCTCAGAGCAAGCCTTGACAGAGTCATATCTTGTGTGTCCATATACAGGGATTTTGTGGCGACGCTCTTACCGTGAGCAGCGTGTGACCGTGTCTGAAACTTTGCTGACTGGTTGCAGGGAGACATTGTACGGAGACCGCAGTGTTGCTATCGCGCGTCTAACCCTGTACCGTGAGGCGCAGTTTAAGTTAGATTTTGGACCTCGCATAGTGCCTGACCTGCCTTTCCACGGGCTGTTATGGGTGCAAACCCGTGCCAATCAGCGTGTTGAATGGCGATGTGGAGAGTGCGGGCAGTCTGGACAGCTCGTCTTGTCGCTGTGGATATACACCGAAACTCCTATTTCTGCTATGGGGCAGACAGTACAAGTGTTTTTGGCTTCCCCTTTAGAATGCATTACCTCAGAGGCATTGGTTCCTAAGCATACTTTTTCGTTGCACTTCGGGGTTCTTGGTTGTGAGATTGGTCTGCTCACTATCGAGGAAGTGATTTTGCGAGATAGTTCTCGATTCAGGTCCTGGTTTGATTACAGTCATCCGCAGCGCAACTTGTATGAGGAGTGGCTTTCTAAGATGAGTAGTTAACGAATGTTTTGTAGACAGATGTGATATAGTTGGTTAAGAAACTTTTTTGCTGATTGCGGAGGTACACTTCTGCAGACTCCTCTGCCAGCGAGGGCGAGAAGTTTTTTGCGGGTCTGAACACGCTGGGTCGCCTCTTGGCGGTGGGGAGCGAGCAGGGCAGTTATGCCACGGCGCCTGGAGTTGGTTCTGGAAGGCGGGCTGCCCTGCGCGAAGCGGCCGGTTGATTATTGAGATTGGTCCCGACCCCAACCGCGCGATCCCAAGTATTTTTTATCAGATGGAGCGGAACATGCTAAGGAATTACCAGCGGCTCTATCCGAGCTTTCGGAACCTGGTGCGCCGATGACAGGTCCGGGCTTTGAACGGCTCGTGCGGCAGGCCTTTGCGCCGTTTCTTACCCGCCTTGGCATGGCCATGGGGGGCCCTTTTATCAGCGGTCGAGTGTACCTCGTTCACTTCACGGGCGGTACCCATAAAGTTTCCGTGTCTTACGAGCCGGGCGACGAACGTCTTCTCATTACTGTTTCCCGTGTGGCCCAGGGTGTGTTCTCCGACTACGACGACCGCGCGAAGACTCTCAGGCTTGGTGACCTGAACGCTCGCTACATGAAATTCGTGACAAAGGAGGAACGCCTGGCCAACGAGGCCGCCTTCTCATCGATCGTTGCGGAGGACAAGGATGAACTCCTTTTACTGAAGGCGGCGAAAGAGCTCTGCCTGGTGTTGCCTAAGTTTCTTGGCGACGCTCAGTCGCCAACCGCTCAGCCCGGCGATTAGGCTGCCGCTCGTTCCTCGCCACTGGTTGGCCGCCGCAGGCAGTTGGCTCTGGAATGGCTGCCTGGCCTTTGCGTCCCGAATGAGGCCGTCTTGCGCTGTACTCGTCGCCGCGGGTGTGGGGCCTCCGGGGCGGGCGCTGCGAGGTCCACGGATTCCGCAGCCTGGCTGGAAGGCCCGATGAGCGAGAGAGAGAAGCACAACGGCACAGTGAGCGAAGTCTCTGATGAGATCCAGCGGTGGACCGCCAAGCGTCGCGCGGCATGGGTGCTCTCGACCCTCGAGGGAGAGACGACTCCGGCGGAGGCCGCCCGCAAGCACGACCTGACCAAGGGGGAGATCGAGCGCTGGAAGAACACTTACCCACTGGCGGCGGAAAGCGCATGGCGGTCCCTTCCCAAGGACGTGGAGGCGCTCCACCAGATAGCTACCTGGTATCCCGCATAAATGGCCGTGTGATGCCCCGTGTTCCTGATCAGCTAGTACGCAACGCCACGAAATCCGAAGGTGTATGTTGCAGCTGCCACGTACCACCTCCCCCGCGGCATCCCTTTCCGCTACACTTTCCCTCGAGGTAAGCGCATGACCCGGGGAACCGCATGGTAGCAGCGGTGCTGGTCTTGACTGATGAAACGATCGCGAACGGCTAGCGGTCATTGGCAGGAACATGAAGGGGCGGGTCAAGCCGCTGGCAAAGTGGCTGCGGGAAGAGGGGGCATTTGAGGAGGTGGCGACGTTTTCGCCGTCGGACGCTGCGAAGAAGGAATGGAAGGAGCTAATGGACGACTACCCTTCCGGTGTTCCCGACTGGAGGGCGAGGTGGTCACTCATGTTCCGGGAAAACAAGGCGTGGATTCGGCGAATGGTGGAGGAGGGGTACACCATCGTTGACGCGAGCCAGCCGGCGAGTTACGGCCCGAGTACGTTTTACGAGATGGAAAGGAGGGTGGTCTATGGCCGATGACGATGTTGTTTGGTCGGAGGGCCTTGGGAAGTACCTGGCGGGTTTACGGAAGGAGCAGCGGGAGAAGGCGCGGGTTTTTTTGGCGAAAGCCCCCGGGTTTTTTGCCTTTCTCAGGGACGTGGGGTACGACGGGCCTGTTGCGTCTCACAGGCCGGATTACAACTTCCCGTTCAACGTGGAACTTTATTATGTCAACGTGCAGCTCGATCAGGATTTTTATATGAGCCTCTCGCGGCTCCGCGGAAAGGGACCCGGCGCCGAACACCTCACCTGCGGTATCGCCCGGGAGGCTCATAAGCACGACACTGCCCCGAGGAGCACGGAGGCGTGGCTCGAGCCTGAGGTGTATCTCCAGCACTACCACCCCGAATACGACGTTGCAAAGCTGGACCTTCGCACCTACGAGGGGCCCTTCGAGGAGCGGCTGGAGCGCTGCCTTCGTGCCTGGGTGGAGGTGCTGCAGAACCAGCTGTGGGACATCATCACCGGCAAGAGGTGGGTCGAGGGGATGTACTACAGCTGGGTCTAACCGCTGGCGGGCGCGTTCCACGAGCTTCGTGCCACGGTCTTCGCGGACTCGAAGCTTGTTCTGACGGTAGGCTTTGGCCGGTCCATGGCATCGCGCTTTGCCTCCTGCCTACATCTTTACGTGCCCGGCACGGCACCACCTAAAACCGCGAGCCGCCGGTTTTTCTGGAGGGCCCGCGTATCACCTCCTCCGCCTCATCCTCTTCGGCTACACTTTCCCTCGAGGTACGCGCATGACCGAGGGAACCGCATGATCGCAGCGGTGCTGGTCTTGACTGATGAAACGATCGCGAACGGGTAGCGGTCATTGGCAGGAACATGAAGGGGCGGGTCAAGCCGCTGGCAAACTGGCTGCGGGAAGAGGGGGCATTTGAGGAGGTGGAGACGTTTTCGGCGTCGGGCGCTGCGGACAAGGGCTGGCGGGAGCTAATGAAAAAGTACCCTTCCGGTGTTCCCGACTGGAGGGCGAGGTGGTCACTCATGTTCCGGGAAGACGAGGCGTGGATTCGGCGAATGGTGGAGGAGGGGTACACCATCGTTGACGCGGGCCAGCCGGCGAGTTACGGTCGGAGTACGTTTTACGAGATGGAAAGGAGGGTGGTCTATGGCCGATGACG
>Ga0101944_10007383_pt1 | contig 11030 bp, 7 predicted proteins | sample DewCreD2012metaG_FD_75245 | JGI IMG/M metagenome (GOLD analysis project Ga0101944, IMG submission 75245) | Hot spring sediment bacterial and archeal communities from British Columbia, Canada, to study Microbial Dark Matter (Phase II) - Dewar... ... | reverse complement strand
GCGGCCAAACGCGGCCGGCACGCCGAGGCGATCGAGCATGCTCAAAAGGCCGTCGAAGCCGACCCCTACTCCTTTCGCGCCCGAGACATCTTGGCCGAAGCCTTCATCAACGAAAGCCGCCCGCAGGAGGCCGTCGACGCCCTGAGGGATTATCTGAAGCTCGATCCGCGGGCGCACGGCTTTTTCTTGCTGGGGCGAGCGTACACGCTGCTGGAAGACTGGGCGAACGCCCGCAAGGCCTACGAAGACGCCCTCCGCGTCTATCCCGACTATGCCGAGGCGTGCTACGCGCTCGCCCGCGTCTGCCTCCGCCTGGGCGACCGCTCCGCTTCGCAAGAGCATCTTGCCCGCTACCAGAAGTTGATGAAACGTCGCGATCCGCATGAGCAGGGCATGGAAATGGGCCGGGACGATTTCAAGGAGATGAAGATCAATGCAGCCATCATTTACACGGACGCCGCCCGCATTTACCTGGCCCGCGGCCTGCCGCGCATCGCGGAGCGTTTGTGGCTGCGCGCGGCGGCGTTTGATCCCTCCGGCGTACCTGCCCGCGAACTGGCGGCCGGTCTGATGATGGATGAGGGCCGCTGGTCCGACGCCCTGGCGATCTTCGAGGAACAGCACATAGACCTGGTCGTCACCGACTACAGCATGCCGCGCATTCACGGCATCATTCTCACGGACATGGTCAAGACCGCGCGGCCCGATGTGCCCGTGATCATGATTACCGCGTACAAGACCGACGAGATGCTCGCCAACGCGCACCGAAGGGGCGCGGATCTGGTGCTCGAAAAACCATTCGAATACGAAGCTCTTTACGATGCGATCCGCAAGCTGCTGCATCTGAATTGAAACAAAGCGCGCCCGGACGCGCTCCGATGCCTATGGCCAAAGCCAAGTGGGACCCGCAAACCGTGATCAACCGCATCCTCGCCCTCCACAAGCTGGGCGAGGATCTCACCTGCACCCATGTCAAGGAAATTGACAGCGCGCTCGTGGGCGCGGCCAATTCCTACTTCGGCAACTGGCGCGCGGCCCTGGAAGCCGCGGGGCTGGACTACTCGGAAATCCGGAGAATCTCGCAGCAGCGCCGCAAGGAAAAAGTCCGCAAGTGGTCCGAAAACAAGGTGCTCGAGGAAATCCGCGAGGTCGCAAAAAATGAGCCGGACATCAGTTTCGCGTACATGAAGGAAAAATACTCCTCCCTGGTGGCTGCGGCAAGCAACTATGTGGGAAGCTGGAAAAACGCGCTCGAAATGCTGGGCTTTGATTACGCCGAAGTGCAGCGCAAGGGCCGCGAGGCGCGCATCGAACGCGAATCCCTGTGGTACAAGGACATGCTCATTCAAAAACTGGATAGACTCGGCGTGCGCGACGCCGCCACTCTCAAGGCCCAGTACCCGGATTTCCACAAGGTTCTCATGACACACTTCAAATCCTGGGCGCAGGTCATGAAGCACAAGAACCGCAATAAATGACGCCGGCCGCGGGTTCCGCGCCGGCCAAACCCCATAACCATACCCGGCGGCAACGCCTAGGAAGAAGGAACGGCATCTTGTCCAAGCAGCTCATCAAGGACATCAAGGACGGCGACTTCGTGTCCTCGTTCTTCCAGATCGAGGGAGGACAGCTCAACGAGTTCAAAAGCAAATCCGGAAAGTTCGCGGTGCTGAACCTGTCGGACCGCACCGGCTCCATCCGCGCCGTGTGCTGGGACAACGGCGAAAAGGTGTACCACTCCCTGGAGGTGGGCGGCATCGCCTATGTCCAGGGCCGCGTGAATGTGTTCAACAACAATCTGCAAATCAATGTGGACAAGATCCACATGGACGAGCACAGGGAATACGATCCCGCGGATTTTCTGCCCGTGGGCGAGGTGGATGTCGAAGCGCGCTTCGCGTACATCCGCAAACTCATGGACTCCGTGCAGAACCCGTATCTGAACAGGCTGTTGCGCGCGTTCTTCGACGACCCGGAAATCGCGGCGCCGTTCAAGGAATGCCCGGCCGCCAAGTCCATCCACCACAACTACATCGGCGGCCTCATCGAGCACATCACCAACTGCGCGAGAATCGCGGAAACGCTCTGCGAAATTTACCCCCGGCTCAACCGCGACCTGCTCATTACCGGAACCCTGCTCCACGACATCGGGAAAATCCGCGAGTTGAGCTACGACACCAAAATTGATTACACCGACGAAGGCAGGCTCACCGGCCACCTGGTCATCGGCGAGCGCATGATCTGGGAGCGCATCCGCAACATCGATGGGTTCCCCCAGCGCCTCGAAAACGAGATTCTTCACCTGATCTTGAGCCACCACGGGGAGAACAACACCGGCTCGCCCAAACGCCCCAAAATGGCCGAGGCATGCGCCCTCCACTTCCTCGAAAATCTGGATGCGCAAACAAAACGCTTCCTTCAAATTATCGAGGGAGCGAACTCGCCGGGCAAAAGCGCCTGGACCAATTACGACCGCCTGCTCGAACGCTATGTTTACAAGGGCTACCCGGATGACGACGAGCCGGGAAACGGGGAGTGACGCGCCATGCTGCCGAATGTCCCGCTGCTTCTCGAAACGGCAGCCCCGGCGGCGATTTCCGGCGCGCCGCAGCGACCCGAACCGCCCCGCTCGTTCCTTGATGTGCTTGGCGCTCATCTGGACCGCAGGTACGAAGAAGAAAAACAGCGCCGGATCCGGGACGCGCAGCAAGCGCGCTTCCAGGATTCGGACGCACACCCCGCGCAGATCAGTGAAACCGCGCGGTCCGGCAACTTCGCCATGCACAAGCTCTTCCTTTCCATGCTGCTCAAGCTCGGCGGCCCGGCGCCGGTCATTGATCCGCTTGACCCGGACGCTGCGGCGCTCATGCACAATGCGCTCAAGGCCCGCCGATGCGGCGCGCGCGCTCCTTTCGCTCAAGACTCCGATCTGTTCTCCATGCCCCGATTTCCCGTCACATCCGTGGAATGAGAGAGGCAGGGGGATCCGTCTTCCGTCTTCCGTCTTCCGGCAAAGCAAAAGGCAACAACAAAGGCGAAAGCACACCGCGGAGACGCGGAGTCGCGGAGAAACGCCATGAGCCTTTTTGTGGCGCGGCTGCGCCGCGCTTATTGGATAGATGGCCGAAAGTTTGGAAATTCGGCGCTTGCGTTGCAGTGTGCGAAAAGCTTTGACACAGAGCACACGGAGGCACGAAGAACACGGAGGCTGATAACTCCCGTAACCGCAACCTCTTAAATGTTCGCCTTTGCCTTTGCCTACACGCTACTCGCATTTCCCCTCCACCCTGCCCCTCGATTTTCTTGATTATCCGCCCGGCGCCGCTACAATGTGACAAGCGCGCCACATGCGCGCCAATTGGAAACCATGGACACGACGAACCCGGATCGCATCCGGAACTTTTCCATCATTGCCCATGTGGACCACGGAAAGAGCACGCTGGCCGACCGAATCCTGCAGCTCACCGGGTCCATAGCCGAACGCGACTTCAAGCCCCAGTACCTGGACCGGCTTGATGTCGAGCGCGAGCGCGGCGTAACCGTGAAAATGCAGGCCGTGCGCATCAATTACACAGCGGATGACGGACACAACTATGTGCTCAACCTCATAGACACACCCGGGCATGTGGATTTCTCTTACGAAGTGTCCCGCAGCCTCAATGCGTGCGAGGGCGTGCTGCTGGTGGTTGACGCGGCCCAGGGCGTGGAAGCGCAGACCATGGCCAACTATTTCCTGGCGCGCGACGCCGGGCTGTTTGTCATCCCCGTGCTGAACAAGGTGGACCTGCCCACGGCCGACCCGGCCCGCGTGCGCGACGAACTCGAACTCATCCTGGATCTCGAAAGCGAGCACTCGCTCGAGGTCAGCGCCAAGGAAGGCATCGGCATCCGCGGCGTGCTCGAGGCCATTGTGCAGCGCATCCCGCCGCCCGCGAACCTGCCCCCGCCAACGCGCGCCCTGGTCTTCGACTCCCATTACGACACCTATCTCGGCGTGGTCGCCTATGTGCGCGTGGTATCGGGATATCTGGAGCCGGGCATGCCCATCATGCTCATGGCCGAAAAGAGCCGGTTCGACATCGCCGAAATCGGCACTTTCTCGCCCGAGATGACACCGGCCAAACGCCTGGGACCAGGCGAAGTGGGCTACCTCACCGCGGGCATCAAGGACATCAAGCAGTTGCGCGTCGGGGACACCATTACCTGCCGCGACGACCCCGCGCCCGAACGCCTGCCGGGATACCGCCCCATCAAGCCCATGGTCTATTGCGCGTTCTTTGCGGCCGAGGCGGAAAACTACGAGGACCTGCGCGACGCCCTGGACAAGCTGGCCCTGAACGACGCCGCCCTCATTTACGAGGCCGAATCCTCGTCCGTGCTCGGCTTCGGGTTCCGCTGCGGGTTCCTGGGCCTGTTCCACATGGAAATCATACAGGAGCGGCTGGAGCGCGAGCACGGCATCTCGCTGGTGGCCACTGCGCCCACGGTCGTTTACCGCATCCACTACAGTGAAACTGATGTGCGGGAAATCAAGAACCCCAGCGATTTCCCGGAAAACCGAAAGATTCTCAAGGTTGAGGAGCCATTCGTGCGCGCGTCCGTAATCACGCCCGAAGAGTACATGGGCGCGGTCATGGAGTTGAGCCAGGAAAAGCGCGGCGCGTTCGACAGCATGGACTATATCTCGGACCAGCGCGTGAAGCTGGTGTATTACATCCCCTTGAGCGAAATCATTTTCGACTACTTCGACAAACTCAAATCGTGCAGCCGCGGATACGCGTCCCTGGATTACGAATACGAAGGGTTCAGGGAATCGGATCTTGTGAAGCTGAATGTGCTTGTGGGCGGCCGCGCCGTGGATTCCTTGAGCATGATCGTGCACCGGGACCAGGCGTATTACCGCGGCAAACGCATTGTTGAGAAGCTGCGCAAGCTCATTCCGCGGCACATGTTCGATGTGCCCCTGCAGGCGGCCATCGGCGGCCGCATCATCGCCCGCGAAACCATCCCCGCGCTCAAGAAAAATGTCACCGCCAAGTGCTACGGCGGCGACATCACGCGCAAGCGCAAGCTGTGGGAAAAGCAGAAGGAAGGCAAGCGCCGGATGAAAAATGTGGGCAATGTGGAGATCCCCCAGGAAGCGTTCCTGTCCGTGCTCGAAATCAAGAAAGACAGTTGAGGCAGGGGGTTTCCGGGATCCGGCTTCCGGCTCCCGTCTTCCGGTAAAGCAAAAGAATAAAAATGCAAAGGCGAAAGGACACCGCGGAGCCGCGGCGCCGCGGAGAAATTCCGGGGATTGTTTTGTGGCGCGGCTGCGCCGCTTTTTTAGTGATTGGCGGGTTCGGGGAAATGGGGCGCTTGTAATGCAATGTGCGGAAAACTTGACACGGAGAATGCGGAGGCACGGAGAACACGGAGGCTTTTGAAAAGCGCGTCCGCGGGCCGCGCTCTTATATGGACTCTGTGACCTCGTAACAATACATGTCAATAAATCACGAAACTGTAGCGCCGTCTGCCGTCTGCCGGCTTTCCCCTGCACCCTACCCGCTGCACCCTGCCTTTGCCTTTTCCCTACTGCCTGCTCGCTACACGGGACTCGCTACATGCAATTTCTTTTGATAAATGAGAAATTATCCACATAATTATACGAGTATATTTTAACAGGCGTTTGAGAGCCGGTGCGCTGCGCTCCGGTTGCAAGGATTTTAAGGATGTAATAAAATGCCCCGGATGCCGGGCGAATGCGCCCGCGTTCGATGTTGCTTTTTGGGAGAAAAGGATTCATGCACAAAAACATTGTGGCGCAGTTTTTAATCGTAATCGCGGTGGTGGGCCTGTGCGCGGGCTGGAGCGCGTACCGCTACTACAGCAATTACGAGGAAACCTCGTTCATGTACTACGAGACCCAGATCCAGAAAGCCGGGGACGCCAAAAAGTCCGGCGCGCCCGAGACCCGCACCGTGGAAACCCTCTCCGCGCCGGACAGCCCCGAAATGCTGGATCTGGCCAAGGGCGAAAAAGTCCTGCAGATTCAGAAGAAAAAGAAGGTTATCAAGACGCGCGGGCTGCCCATCAATATGGGGCTGGACCTCAAGGGCGGCGTGCACATCGTCATGGAAGCCATACCGCGCAAGGGCGACACAGCGCCCAAGGCCGAAGAGGTCGAGGGCGTGATCAAGGTCATGCGCGCGAGGCTCGACCCCCAGGGCGTGCGCGAAGTCAATATCCAGAAACAGGGCGTACAGTTCATCAGCATTGACATCCCCGGCGAAAAAGACCCCGAAAAAGTCCGCGAGAGCCTCGGCAAGGTGGCCAAGCTCGAATTCCTGTACTCCGGCGACGAGTATCTGGAGGAAGGGTTCGAGGTTCCGCAGGAATGGCGGGAAAAGCAGTGCGACGCGCGCGCGCGCTCCAACGACCGCTGCGTGGTCATTGACGGCGCCGGGCTGAAGAAAGCGTCCCCGGGCTTTTCCTCGGGCCGCCCTTCGGTTTCCTTCACTTTGCAGAAAGAGGCCGCGGAGCGGTTCTATGAATTCACCCGCCGCCATGTGAGCAGCGAACAGACCGGGCGCAACCATTACCTGGCCATCGCCATTGACGGACGCATCATTTCCTGCCCGAGCATCAACAGCGGCATTCCCAACGGCAGCGGCGAAATCACCGGCAGATTTACCCGCGAGGAAGTCAAGAACCTGGTGGACTGGCTCAACTCCGGCGCCCTGCCCCTCGAGGTCCGCGTGGCCGAGATGCGAGCGGTCAGCCCCACTTTGGGCAAGGACAGCCTGTCCAAGAGCTTCTTCGCCGGTCTTATGGGCCTAGGCGCGGTCGTGATCTTCATGATAGGATACTACCGCCTGCCCGGAGTTGTCGCCAGCATCGCGCTGCTTCTTTACATCACTATCATGTTCGGCGCAATGAGCATGATAAACGCCGTGCTCACCCTGCCCGGAATCGCGGGCTTCGTGCTGTCCATCGGCATGGCCGTGGACGCCAATGTCATCATCTTCGAGCGCATCAAGGAAGAATTGAAACTGGGCAAGACCCTGTATGCGGCCGTGGAAGCCGGGTTCAACCGCGCGTTCACCGCCATTCTTGACGCGAATGTGACCACGCTCATCGCAACCGCCGTGCTCTACGGGTTCGGCACCGGCCCCATCCGCGGGTTCGCCGTAACCTTGAGCCTGGGCATCCTGGCCAGCATGTTCTCGGCTGTGATGATCACCCGCGTCATCATGCTCATCATCGCAAAAGGGTCCAAAAATCCCAACCTGTCACTGTACGGCTTCGGCCTCACACAGGGCAACAACGCTTAATCCGGCCGCAAGGCTTCAGTTTCTGACACAGGAGGCGCAGAACTTTGTCTAAGGAATTCACAGGCTGGCGGGACATAATCGGCAAGCGCAACACATGGTTCGCCATATCGCTCATTCTGGTGGTCGGCATCGGGCTTGGTTCGCTGTTCGTTCCGCCCCGCGGCTTCAACATCGGCATTGATTTCACCGGTGGCTACATCATCCAGTATCCCACTTCGCGGCAGGACATCACGCCCGACAAAGTGGGGGACATTATCGAGAAATCCGGCATCAAGCACCAGCCCGTGCAGATTACGCGCGACCGCATGTCCCAGAAAATCACCGGCTTTCTGGTCCGCACCGAGGGCTACGACAAGGACGAGCAGAAACTCTTCGAGGAACGCATGCGCGACCTCAAGATCCGGTTCCGCCTGGAAATGACGGATCTCAAAGCCCCTGTCGTGGAATTCAAGTATGTGGGCGCAGAAGTAACGCGCGAAAAAATCGAGCAATTCCTTCAGAAGAATTTCCAGGGCAAATATTCAATCAAAACCTTCGAGGTCGAGAACAACCCCGTGCGCGAGGGCGAGGCCGCAAGTTTCAACCTCCAGGTGGGCATCAAGGGCGCGGATTCCGCACAAGCATTCACCGAAGCCGCCACAGCGCTGTACAAGGAATTCGGCGGCTACGAGCCGAGCGCCGAGTCCCGCACCGAGGAAGTGTCCCCGGTGTTCAGTTCGGTTCTGTTCTCCAATGCGCTCAAGGCCCTCATCATCGCCGTGATCGGCATTCTCATCTATGTGTGGATCCGGTTTGAGATGTGGTTCGCCGTGGCGGCCATCGTGGCGCTCATTCACGACTGCCTGTTCACCATCGGCGCATATTCCGTATTCCAGCTTGAAATCAACGCGACATTCGTGGCCGTAATCCTCACGGTGTTCGGGTACTCCATCAACGACACCATCGTGATATTCGACCGGATCCGCGAGAACATGCGCAAAGACCGCAAGGCGCCTCTCGCAGCCGTAATGAACGCGAGCCTGTGGGAAACCATGGCGCGCTCCATCAATACGGTTCTGACCACGCAGTTCACCCTGCTGGCCATCATCTTCTTCGGCGGCGTGACCATCCGGGAATTCGCGCTCGGCATCTTCATCGGCATCCTCACGGGCGCGTATTCGTCCATCTTCATCGCCGCGCCGCTGGCGTACTTGTTCAAGAGCCTGCGCGGAGAAACCGAGCCTGCGCAGGCCCAGCGCCCCGCGGCGCGCGCCAAAAAGAAGGAAAAAGCCCGCACTGCGGAGCAGGCTTCCGCCCAGCCCCAAAAGGCCGCGCCCAAAGCGGACGGCGCATCCGCCAAACCGTCGGACGCCGGCAAAGGCGCCGGCAAGGATTCGCAAGCCGCGGCCGCGGCCAAAAAGAAGTCCAAAAAACAGCGCCGCCGCTGATTCCGGCGCACCCGTCGTAAAATCGCACTTCGCGTGTCACAATATTGGAAACTGTTTTTTTGATCCGGCAGACCCGCGGGCGCAATCGTCCGCTGCAACGCCGCGCCGCTTTTCCAGCGCTTCGCCGGAATTGATTGCCGCACTCCTATGAAAGACACTCGCTGCAACTGGCAATTCCCGGGGCCAGACAAGGCCCTGATTCCGGATATGGCCGCAGCGCTTGATGTTTCCCCGCACATCGCCCGCGCCATGGTCAATCGCGGCATCTTGTCCGTGGACGCCGCGCGCGCCTTCCTGCTCCCGTCCGAAGCCTCCCTGCATGACCCGTTTCTGATGACGGACATGCGCAGGGCCGTGGACCGCGCCGCGGCCGCGCTCCGGAACAAGGAACGAATCCTGGTTCTGGGCGACTACGATGTGGACGGCATTTCCGGCACCGCTTTGCTTGTGTCCTTCCTGCGGCGCCTGGGCGGCAATGTCAACTACTACATCCCGGACCGCGAAACAGAAGGCTACGGCTTGAGCGAGGATGTGGTGCGCAAATCGAGCAAGGCCGGATACAACCTCATCATCACTGTGGACTCGGGCGTGAGCGCAACGCGCGAAGCCGATGTGGCCCGCGCCCTGGGCCTGGACATGATCATCATAGACCACCACGAGCCGCCCCAGGCCCTGCCCCGCGCCGCCGCGCTGCTGAACCCAAAGCGCGAGGACTGCTCCTATCCCTTCCGCGACCTGGCCGGCGTGGGCGTGGCCTTCAAGTTCTGCTGCGCCCTGGGCCAGACCCGCGGCATCGGCATCCGCGACATGCTGGACGGCTACGCCGAACTCGTGGCCCTGGGCACCGTGGCCGACCTGGTCACTCTGGTTGACGAAAACCGCGCGCTCGTGCGCACCGGCCTCGAGCACATGGCCAACACCGGAAACCTGGGACTGCGCTATCTCATTGATGTGTCCCGCTACAACGAAGAGGACCGGCCCGACACCTTTCTTGTCAGCTTCGGCTTAGCCCCGCGCATCAATGCCGCGGGCCGCGTGTGGAAACCCCGCGCGGGCGTGGAACTGCTCCTGGCCGACGCCCCGGACCGCGCCGACAAAATCGCCCGCAAGCTCGATTTCCACAACCGCGCCCGCATCCGCGAGGAAGCGCTCATTCTCGAAACCGCGCAGGATATGCTGCGCGGTCCCGGCATCCTCGAAAAAGACAAGGCCATCCTCCTGTTCCACGAAGACTGGAACATTGGCATCGTGGGCATCGTGGCTTCCAAGCTCCTGGAACGGCACTACCGGCCCGTGATTCTCATGACCGTGTCCGGAAGGCCCGACGACAAGAGCAACCCGCACCCGGAAAAAGGGCGCGTGTGCCAGGGGTCGGCGCGCAGCATCCCCGAGGTGGACATCCACGCCCTGCTCACGCAATGCGAGGACCTGCTCATTACTTACGGCGGACACGCCATGGCCGCGGGCATCAAAATCTACGAACGCGACATCCCCGCGCTGCGCGCCCGCTTCAATGAAATCCTCAACGGCCTTACCCCGCGCGGCCGCTATTCGCCCTCCCTGGCCATTGACGGCGTGCTCCGGCTCGATGAAATCACCATGGATTTCCTCAAGCAGACCCAGCTCATGGAACCCTGCGGCGCGGGAAACGCCAAGCCCCTGTTCGCGGCCACAAACCTCAATGTGCTCGAAACCCGGCCCTGCGGCGCGGACGGCAGGCACCTGCTCATGCGCCTGGGCCAGAACAACGCCATCGCCGAAGCCATCGGCTTCAACCTCGCCCACCGCTTCAACCCCGCCAAATTCCACGGCGCAGCCATTGACGCCGCCTTCAATCTCAAGGAAGACAATTTCCGCGGCAAGCGCTCGGTCAAACTCGATCTCAAAGACATCAGGCTGTCACAGTTTTGACTGTAATGTATAATATGCGAAGGAGCCAGAACACATGAACATCCAGGACACTATTCGCGCCATCCCGGATTTTCCCAAGCCCGGGATTTTGTTCCGCGACATCTCCACCATGCTGCTGCGGCCCGACGCCTTCGCCCAAGCCATTGACAGCATGCACGCGCACTTCAAGGACAAGGGCATAGACGCCGTGGCCGGCATCGAGTCCCGCGGCTTCATCTTCGCCGCGCCCCTGGCGCTCAAGATGAACATTCCCTTCATCCTCATCCGCAAGCCCGGCAAGCTGCCCGCGGAAACCGTGAGCGCCGAGTACAGCCTCGACTACGGAACCGACAGCATCCAAATGCAAAAGGACGCCGTGACGCAGGGCCTGAAAGTCCTG
>Ga0101944_10007382_pt1 | contig 11031 bp, 10 predicted proteins | sample DewCreD2012metaG_FD_75245 | JGI IMG/M metagenome (GOLD analysis project Ga0101944, IMG submission 75245) | Hot spring sediment bacterial and archeal communities from British Columbia, Canada, to study Microbial Dark Matter (Phase II) - Dewar... ... | reverse complement strand
GCATTTTCTTAAGAGGCTTTTCTGCCACCAGTTTCATGAATGCATTCATCTCCGTTTTAAGAGTAAGTTTTACTTTGGTAATTCCCACCTGAGGTTCCAGCAATTGTATCCAGAAGAAAAAATTGCCGCCTTTTTCACTTTCAAAAGAATACTTGATGGTCTTATAAGGTTCCCGGTTGACCACCCTGAGCACAACCTTTCCTACCATCTCTGCCTCAAAAATACATTCATCGGAAGTATGGCTGACTGTTTTGATTTTTTCCTGAGGCATCAGCTGGGCCATTCGTGACACATCAGCAAGAAAACTAAAAATTCTTTCTGCCGATCCCTGAAGGGTTCCGATTTTACTTTCGACCTTTACCTCCATCCGTAATGTGACAAAAATGTTATAATTTTAAAGAAAAAAGTATGAGATTTTCCCGGCTGCAAAAATACATTTTTTCCTTCATCACTGTTTTCCTGCTATTATTTTGCCGGCGGGATGAGCAAACAGCATGGGATGTAAAGATACTGGCTCCGCTGGCAAAAACCTCATTGACCCTTCATAACCTTATTGCCGATTCTCTTCACCGCACCAATGCTGACGGAACCATCAGTCTCGTCTACCACAGCAGGCTTGCTGAAGCCACTATCGACTCTTCTCTTGCCCTACCCGACACCTCCAATCAGGCAAACATCAAACTCAACACACTCACCCTCGATCCTGTAACTGTTAGCAACACGATCACTCTTTCCCAGCTGGTAGCCATGGTACCGGACAGTGATCTTTTGCAGTGGGCCATTGAAATGGGGTTATCTGTTCCTATTCCGCCCTTTGGTCCCATTGTCCAGGACAGCATTCCTTTTGATTTTGGCAGTTATTTCCAGACAATGACCGTTTCAGACGCCACAGTGGATATTACCGTACACAACCATTTTCCATTTCCTTTTACCAACGTGGAATTTAGCATCCGCAACCAGGGAAACGACAGTCTCATCTTTCAGCAAACCATTCCTGTCATTCCGGCCAACGATTCCGTATTAATTTCTGCTCACACGGGACATAAAACCATCGAAAGCCGCCTTTATGCATCCACCAGTATATCAAGTCCCGGTACTTCCACTCCTGTTCAACTCAACCCTTCCTGGTATATTTCTTCCACAGTATCTATTCATGATGTAAAGATAGAATCTGCCATTGCAAAATTCCCTCCCCAGATGGTTATTTACAATGCCGATGAAAATGCTTATGATCTGGAGGGGATTCAGTTTCATCATATTATTTTTCAAAAAGGGAAAATTCGCATTGAAGTTTACAATACCCTTCCCTCCCCCCTTCATTATATTTACACCATTCCCAGTGCCACTGTCCACGGCATCCCCTTCCGCGTGGAAGGCGTTGTGCCGGCTGCCTCCGGTGGCCATGCCTATCATTCCACCAACGAATGTGATATGACCGGCTATGATCTTGACCTCCGTGGAATAGGTCCCATAGAACGCATGCAGAACAAAGATTTGAACAACAACGGATATTTTGATCCCGATACCATTAATACCTTTTATAATGAAGTGAGTGCCGACATTACCCAAACCACTCCGCTGATTCCCTTGTCGTTAAATGACAGCATTTATATCCGTGGGGAATTCCTGGGAATGGTGCCGTTGTATGGAGAAGGTTTTCTCGGTAAAGACACCCTGGTGATTCACGAAACAGCCACGTTCAGCAATTTTCTTTCCGGCATTTCTGTGGAACATTTTGAACTTGACAGTGTCAATCTTCTGCTGGTCATTAACAATTATATCGGAGCCGAAGGAGCAGTAAAAATAGATCAGCTTACTGCATGGAATACCCGCACAGGCCAATCGGCAACCCTTGCCGGTTATCCTGCAGGGGCAATGATAAACATCAACAAACCGGCCAAACCTTTCTCTCCTAACGATTCCGTTATCCCGGCACAAACCATGGTAGAAATAAAAACAGGCCTGTGCAACATAGAAAAACTCCTTGAAATTATTCCGGACAAATTTGAATGCCGTTTTACTGTCTTTATCAATTCAGGTGTTGCCCCACCCCCGCCAGGGAAAGGAACTGATTTTATCTATTACGGAAAGGGCATCCGAGTAGAAATGGCAGCCAGCGTTCCCCTTTCATTTCTGGCCCGGAAATTACAACTCTGCGATACTGTGCCTGTGGATGTTGAACAACTGGATATCTCTTCCGTTTCCGGTCAGCGTTTTCATGTCATTGCTGAAAACAAATTTCCACTCACTGCCTCTGTCCAGTTGTATATTGCCGACTCCACAGGTACTATCTGTGACAGCCTTATTACCGGTGCGGGGAAAATCAATGCAGGCATCCCTGATGAGATGAGTGAACGGGTATTGAAACCAGTCAAAAGCATAATTCCCATCGACCTTACGGAAGACAAAATAGAAAAAATGACAAAAAAACGGCATCTTATTATCAAAGCAGTCTTTGACACTTCGCCCGTGGACAAAAAAATAAAAATATTCGATGGAGACAACCTTTCAGTAATCTTAAGCGGAAATTTTAATTACCGCATTCACTAAAAAACATCATGAATGAAAGAAGGGAATAGGGTTATTGCCGTTATTTTCTTTGCAGGAGTTTTGGTACTGAAAGTATCTTCGCAGGAACAAAAAATTCTTGCAGGAACAAGTTTTGAAGGAAGTTATTTTTCCAATGCCCTTTCGTGCCGGTTTATTAATTCTTTCCTCAGTCATCAATTTCTCAGCGACGAGATAAAAAATTCAAACCGGCCCCGGATGAACAATGCCTTTTTTCTGAACAATGAAAACCAACTGTATATCCAGTCGGCCACGGACAGGCTCACACTAAAATTCCGCTATGCCTCTGCTTCTTCTTTTCCTGCTGATGCATACCATCTTGTCTTTGAGGGCAATGAAGCCTATGCAGGACTCACCGCTACCATGCATCCGATGTATTTCATGCAACAAAGTTACCAGACACTGGAGTATGGAAAAATCAAATCGTTTTCCACGAACCAATGGGATGTGAAGCTGTATGGAGGAATCGGCCTGGTGAAAGGGCAGCAACTGACTCATCTTTCATGTTCAAAGGGACTATTGTATACAGCCCCGGATGGCTCATTCCTTGATCTTGATTTGACCATGACCTACCGTTACGCAGAGAATGGAAATCATCTGCTGGCCATCAATGGCATTGGCACTTCACTGCATGTGGATTTACAGGCTGAAAGCAAGGACAAAAAAACAACCATGCAATGGACAGTTTCCGACGCAGGAATTATGGGATGGATGAACCAATCGCGGGAAATGACTATTGATACTTCTTTCCGTTTTGATGGGCTTGCCATTGACTTGTTTGCTGACAGCATTGCATTTTCAATCAACGACGACACTATTTCCCGGTGGATCAAACAGCACGAGCATCCTTTCAGGAAAATCAAAGCTTTACCTGCTGTTTTTTCTTTTACCCTTACACGAAAAATCTCCCACTCCTGGGATGTAACCGCAGGAACAAAACTTTATGGCTGCAGCCGGATGTCTTTTCCCTATCTCATTGCCGATATTTCATATCATCCGGGAGAAAAACACAGGATTACTTTCTTATTGCGGTATGGATTTTACAACAACCTGAATACCGGTCTTTCCTACCTTTTCGTTCATCCGAAATGGTTTATCCGGGCAGATTGCCTGCATGTGCCTTCATTGATTATTGGCCGCCGGAGTTTTTCTGAAGGATTTTTTCTTTCTTTCGGAATATACCTCTAAGAAAGCTGGTTATCCATTAATAAGATATTTAGCCGCAACAGCATTGAGGGTGATGGTTGTTTCTTTACCTTTCAGGAGATCACACAAAGCTTCATAATCGGTTTTCCATACCCTGTCACCGGGAGCCACAAGACAAATACTTCCTTGCAAATGCTTATTGTACAACTTTCCTTCATGATAATAAAAATGCTCGTTGCTGATCACCGTTTCGTAACGGTGCAGGGCAGGAGGAATATCTGAGGGTTTAAACCATAATTTAATTTCTCTTTCGGCATCGGCCTCATTGGCTGATGCATGAATGAGATTATCCATGCGTTGTCCGATGATATTTCCCGCCTCATCCTTCAAAGGAACTACTGTCCCCAGGGCACGGATGCAACCGGGATTTTTTTCCCGGGCCTCATGAGGATTGGTGGGGCCACAAATATGCCGGATCACTTTGATTGCATTGGGACCGCTAAAAACAAAAGCTTTTACCCGTCTTTTCCATGCTTCCGATTCAGGGTAATGAAGAACTCCTGTGATATACTGAATAAGAGAGGGGAAAAAAACTTTCCCTTTGTGTTCTGCATAATGTTCTTCGGCCAGCATGGTACTTACATGCACTATTTTGGCTCCTGCATAACGCAGGCCTGTATGGTATTCCGACAATTGCGAAAGAATATAACCGGTTAATGAGTTCTTTAAGGCATCCGGTTTAATAAGCACCAGCGTTTGTTCATTGTCTTCCTTTTTCAACATAGCATTTTGTTTTTAATGTCCGCAAAGATAAATCCTTTTTTAAAAAACAAGACTTCCGCTTGAAGAAAATCAGGAAAATTCTTCTGTTTCGTCGTCCCCGTTGTCTCCGTTATCTTCGTTATCCCCTGCTTCACCAAGAAGAAGTTTACTTTCCGGGGCAGGAAGTTCATGAACATCTTTCAGCTTTCGCTGGATTTGCCGCGTTCGCCTGCCCACCAGTTCATCAATGTCGTCTCCGGCTTTCCGTATCTTCTCCTGGGCACGTTTCAGCACTTCGCCAAATTTTTCAAATTCAGATTTCACTGCTCCCAGGAGACTGAATACCTCGCTGGAACGCTTTTCGATGGCCAGTGTACGAAATCCCAGCTGAAGACTATTCAACAGGGCTGCCAGGGTGGTAGGACCGGTAATCACGATTTTATACTGACGCTGCAATGTTTCAATAAATCCAGGCCGGCGAACCACTTCGGCAAACAATCCCTCAACCGGAAGAAACATAATTGCAAAATTGGTGGTATGAGGAAGCTGAATATATTTGTCGTGAATGTCTTTTGCACAACTTAAAATAGTTGCTTCCAGCACTTTTGATTTTTCTTCAATCAGCACAGGATCTGCCCCCTGATAGGCATCAAGAAGTTCTTCATACACTTTCAATGGAAATTTAGAGTCGACAGGCAACCACACAGGTTTCCCCTCCTCCTCTTTTCCGGGCAGCTTAATGGCATATTCCACCACATTACGGGAACCCGGAATCACAATCACGTTCCTGGCATATTGTTCAGGAGAAAGCATTTGTTCCAGCAAAGCCCCCAGCTGCAATTCCCCAAGAATGCCGCGAGGTTTAACTTCGCCCAGTACCCGTTTCAGGTCACCCACATTGGCGGCCAGCGTACGCATCTCTCCAAGTCCCTTATGGACTTCCTCAAGTCGCCCGCTCACTACTTGAAACGATTCACTAAGCCGTTTTTCAAGGGTGCTTTGAAGCTTTTCATCCACGGTGGCCCTCATTTGCTCCAGTTTTCGGGAATTATCCTCCTGCAATTCTTTTATCCGGACTTCAAGCACCTGCCGTATTTTTTCCAGGTTTTCATTGATGGCCTTTGACATGGTGTCTATCCGGCCGCTAAAGGATTCCAGTTGATTCTTCTGAAGACCTGCAATGTCTGTCATTGTCTGGGAAATGGTATCCCGGAATGTTCTGAGAAAAGAAATTAACTCTTCCCTTGTATCCCTGGCACTTTTTGCAGTTTCCTGCCTGTTTATCTGAAACTCCTCTTTCAGCACCCTTTCCATTCGGGCCATCTCACCGGCCAGCAAAGATGTTGCCTCCGGCTGTTTGTTTGCTGTCAGAGCCTTCATGTGCCGGAATGCCATCACCAGCAGAATGCCTTCAAAAATAATGACAATACTCAGTAATACAGGAATAAGCATAAAATAAACAATCAATCAATCATTTTTAAAGCATGATAATACCAGTCAATGGTTTTTTCAAGTCCCTGTCTTATATTCAGCAGAGGCTTGTAACCAAGTTTTTTTTCAGCTTTTTCAACAGAAGCAAAAGAATTACGGATGTCTCCCTGCCGTGGCTCGGCATATTGAGGTTTCACGGAAGCTATGCTTTCATCGTACCGGCAAAGCAAATCCACCAGTATGTGAAATAATTCATTCAGCGAAGTTTGTTCTCCGCAAGCCACGTTATATACGGTATTAAGTGCCTCAGGTGCAGAAACAAGAGCAGCAAGCTGATTGGCTTCTGTCACGTTGTCTACATGGGTAAAATCACGTGTCTGATTGCCATCTCCATAAATAACAGGCGAGCGGTGAGCAAGTAGCTGGCTGATAAACCTGGGGATCACCGCGGCATATTCCCCTTCAGGATTCTGTTTTTTTCCGAATACGTTAAAATATCTTAACCCAACGGTTTCTATCCCATACAGAGAAGAAAAGACAGTGGCATATTTTTCATTCACTATTTTGGTAACTGCATAAGGAGACAAAGGAGTGCCTGTAAAATTTTCTTTTTTGGGCAATTCTTCTGTATCTCCATACACAGAGGAACTGGATGCATAAATGAAACGTCGGACTTTCTCTTCCTTTGATGCGATGAGCATGTTCAGAAACCCATTCACATTTACCTCATGCGTGGTGTGAGGATCTTTCACAGAACGGGGAACAGAGCCCAGTGCCGCCTGATGAAAAACATAGTCAACCCCCGCAACCGCCTTACGGCAATCACGGATATTCCGGATATCCCCGTGAAAAAAAGAAAATCTTTTATGAGAAAGGAATTCTTTTATGTTTTCCTTTTTTCCGGTAGAAAAATTATCCAGACATACCACTTCATTACCGTTTTGCAAAAATGTTTCAACGAGGTTGGAGCCGATAAAACCGGCTCCTCCTGTTACCAGTATCCGGACATTGCAGAGTTTTTTATTTTGCATAACTCACGGCACGGGTTTCCCTGATCACCGTTATTTTCACCTGACCCGGATAAGTCATTTCGTCCTGAATGCGCTTAGCTATCTCAAGGGAAAGGTTTTCAGCTTCCTTATCCGACACCTTGTCGCTGCCCACAATCACACGGAGTTCCCGTCCCGCCTGAATGGCATAGGTTTTCGTTACCCCCGGATACGATAAAGCAAGCGTTTCCAGTTCCTTGAGACGTTTAATGTAAGCTTCCACCACTTCGCGCCTTGCTCCAGGCCGTGAACCGGAGATCGCATCACACACCTGTACAATAGGAGCGATAAGAGTGGTCATTTCAGTTTCGTCATGGTGTGCTCCGATGGCATTGCATATTTCCGGCTTTTCCTTGTATTTTTCAGCCAGCTTCATACCAAGGAGGGCATGAGGCATGTCCGGCTCATCATCGGGCACTTTTCCTATATCATGCAGGAGACCTGCGCGTTTAGCCAGCTTGGGGTTCAAGCCTAATTCAGCAGCCATGATGGCGGCAAGGTTGGCCACTTCGCGCGAATGCTGAAGAAGATTCTGCCCATAGGAAGAACGGTATTTCATTTTTCCTATCAGGCGGATGAGCTCAGGATGCAGACCGTGAATGCCAAGGTCGATGGCAGTACGCTTGCCAACTTCCACAATCTCTTCTTCAATCTGTTTGCGGGTTTTTTCCACCACTTCTTCAATCCGGGCCGGATGAATACGTCCATCCATCACCAGCTGCTGCAAAGCAAGACGTGCAATTTCGCGGCGCACAGGATCAAAACCCGAAAGAATAATCGCCTCGGGAGTGTCATCAACAATAATTTCCACCCCTGTTGCTGCCTCGAGGGCACGGATGTTTCGACCCTCGCGCCCGATAATCCTGCCCTTTACTTCATCGTTCTCAATGTTGAACACAGTGACTGCATTTTCAATGGCTGTTTCAGTGGCCACCCGCTGAATGGTATTTACAACAATCCGTTTAGCTTCTTTGCCGGCCGTCATTCTGGCTTCATCCATGATTTCATTGATGTAGGCCATGGCCTGGGTTCTGGCTTCTTCCTTCATGGATTCAATAAGCTGGTTACGGGCTTCTTCTGCCGACATTCCAGCAATCACTTCAAGTTTTTCAATCTGCTGCCGATGGAGTTTTTCCACTTCTTCCTGCCGCCTCTTCAGGGCTTCTGTCTGGGCCATTACCATTTCTTTGAGCTGTTCTGCTTCTTTTTTCAATTTCTGGGCTTCCTGAAATTTCTGTTCCAGTACCGACTCCCTTTGTTTGATCCGCGTTTCGGCCTGAATGATGCGGTTGTTGCGTTCGTTAATCAGCTTCTCGTGTTCAGTCTTCATCTGGAGAAACTTATCCTTGGCCTGAAGGATTTTTTCTCTCTTGATAATTTCTCCTTCTGCTTCTGCTTCCTGAATGATCTTTTTCTTTCTACGGTTCAGGACAAAATTAAAAAGCACCCATCCGGTAAAAACTCCCAAAAGAAGTCCTGCCCCACCTATAATTATTTCTGTCAACATAATAAATAAAATTAAAAGGTTTATATATAAAAAAAACCCGCAATAATCTTCAGATCATGGATGAAAACCCCGAAAAAACAGGATCGGAGCCAGCCGTTTAATTTCGAACTTCATCTGTCTTCCCGGAAGGAAGAATTCCGCTTGCGCGGAATTGAAGCCTGTTCTAAAAGAAACGAGCAGACCCCCTACACTCTATTGTGTTGAGTTTCACCGTCACATGAAGATATACTGCGGGCATATCTTTCTGTTGCAAAGAACTTATTCTCCCCTGTCTGATAAAAAAGTGTTTATCTGGACATTCAACTCCGATAAGCTGTCGGCAATCATCTGATCGACCGACTGATGACTCTCGCAATCGAGCATGCGAATCACAAACTGCAATGCCGCCATAGCCAGAAAATCCTGATTATCCTTTTCAGGATAATGTTGTTTGTATTGAAGGACTTTCTCATTTATCAACTTTGCTGCCTTGCGGATTTTTTCCTCATCTTTCCTGTCAATCTTCAGAGGATAAAACCGCTCAGCCACATTTACTTTTATCGATAGCTTATCGTCCATCCAGCTTCACTCCTTTATCTGTTCAAGAGAGCAATGCATTTATCAATCTCCCGCACCAGATTGTGAATACTCGCCTTTACGTTGCCATCACCTGTCGGTGCCCCGGCAAGTGTCCTGGCTACCTGTAAAGTGTTGTATTTTGAAACAAGTTCTTCATAAGCTGCTTCTTTTTCAGCAATTGTCTTGCGCAAAATTTCCATCTCTTTTTTAAGAGATTGATTAACAAGTCTTTCCTGTTGAAGACATTCCATCAACCGGCTGACATTGGTACGCAATTCATCAATTACCTGCAAAGTTGCAGTCATATAAAAAACTTTATTTCACTACAAAAATACGAATACTTTTTAAAAAATGCCCATACCCATGAATGTATTGATTATCTGTTATTTAATTTTGTTTAAAAATTTATTGAAGGATATACAAAAAATTCTTATCTTTGATTTTTAATAAAAAACCTATAAAATTAAACAGCTATGAAAAAGATTTTAACCCTTACTTTGATGTTCATTTCTTTGGGAATGATGACCATGCATGCCCAGCCTACGGGATATGCAAGGGACATGAGTACCGATCCCGGATGGTCAAGTCAACCCGCCAATTATGTGTTATTTTCTGTATCCAACGGGGAACTTCTCGTTCGTGATACGGTCATTAACGGAATTGAAGCTTCTTATTCTCTGATCCAAATCTGGTGGGGACCCACAAACTGGGGACTTAAAATAAAAGAAGCGCCCTATTTAAAATTCAGGGCTAAAAGTCCTAAAAACAAATCATACAGTTTTGCAATTAACTATTATTTTACTGATGGTACCTCTCAGGGAGTTTCAAAAAATATCACTCTCACCAACACTTATCAGGATTTTTTCTATGATCTTTCCACTGACATTGCTACCCTTGAAATGACGGGCAAAACCGTCCAAAACTGCTATGAGTTTCAAGTTCAATTAGCTCCGGCAAGGTTAAGTCCTGCGTTCCGGGATACTGTATACTTTGATTACTTTGCCATCGGTGATTCAGCTAATCCCTGCCCGAACAAACGCCCCACGCTGGGAACACTGCCTGCCTCCATTTCCAGAAACTTTAATGCAATCACCCCCAGCGAAGTAGCCCTCTCCGGTATTTCTGACAATAACGGGGGGAAGTTCTCCATGACGGTTACAGCCAAAAGCAGTGATTCCTCTATTGTCCCTCATCCTGTTGTGATATACAACAGTCCTGATGCCACCGGCACCATGCAGATCATAGGAGCTCAGCCTCCCAAAAGCGGTACCGTAACCATTACCGTGACAGTGACCAACGACACAGCTTACTGCAATTCGAAAACCTCAAAGACCATGCAGGTTACCGTTAAACCGGAAGCTTTGTGGTTTGTCCTGCCTACCTTCTCGCTGTTCCCTTCCACCATGTATACCAAATATGTAGATCCGGCAATGGGAGAACAATCCATTGTCATCTCAGGCATTACCAATATTGGCAAGAACAATGTACCCGACAATTACCGCGGACTTTCCATGACAGCAAGTGCTGTTTCCAACGGAGCATGGCTTACTTCCTACACAGAAAACCTTACTATTGATACCCTTACCGGAACAGCAGAATTCAAATTTACCGTTTCGCCCGATGCTCCTGAAGGAACAGAAATAAAAGTAAATTTTGTCCTTGCTTCTGCCACAGGCAAGAAAACTTCACCCACCAATACTTCGGATCCCAAAGCAACGCTTACCATCTCTGTCAAGAAAGGCATTGGTCTTGAACCGGCTGTAGAAGAACAAATGGCTGTGTACCCCAATCCGGCTTCAGAAATTATTTACATAAATCTGCCTCAGGGTACTGAAACAGTTGAAATCACGAATGTTGCAGGTGTGGTTGTCAAATCCTTTGATGTAAAAGGGCAAAAAGGAACAATTGCTCTTTCTACAGCAGGTCTTGCTTCAGGCAATTACGTAATAAGGGCCGGTAAAAAGAGCGCTTCGGTAGTCATTAAATAATTAATAAGATCAAAAAATGAAA
>Ga0101944_10007380_pt1 | contig 11033 bp, 8 predicted proteins | sample DewCreD2012metaG_FD_75245 | JGI IMG/M metagenome (GOLD analysis project Ga0101944, IMG submission 75245) | Hot spring sediment bacterial and archeal communities from British Columbia, Canada, to study Microbial Dark Matter (Phase II) - Dewar... ... | reverse complement strand
CCATGGTTACCGAGCCGCAAATGACTCCGAGGAGCGGATTGATGCCCAGCAGATACGCCAATCCCACTCCCAAGAGGTTTTGGACCACCGTGCCCGCGCTTGCGAGCGCATAGAAGAGCAACACTTGCAACCCGCCGGCTCTGATAAGCCTGAGGCTGGCGCTCATGCCCACGGAGGTGAAGAAGGCGATCATGAAGATCTCGCGCAAGACAAGGTCCATCTCCAGGTTCAGGAACCTGTCCCGCAGCGCAAGCGCGATCAAAGCGAACACCAGCCCCCCGGCGATGGGCGCCGGAATATTCAGGCGGTCGAGCAGAGGGATCCGCTTTTTGAACCACACGCCCAGCGCGGCGCCGAAACACGCCAGCGCCAGCACCTGGACGGCATTGAGTTTGAGTAGAGGCACCGAAGGCATGCGTCTGAGGCTTAAACCTCCAGCTTCCAGGGTTCGCGGTACCGGGCTTTCAGGAACGGCTTGACAGCCTCCTGGCGTACGGTCCAGTTCTTCTCATCCCAGTCCAACCATGTCTTGTGCCGCAAGGAAAGGTTCGCCAGAATGCACACCGTGGAAGATCGCACGCACGTTTCAATGTCGCTGATAGGCTTTTGGCGCGTGCGGATGCATTCGAGAAAATTCTTCCAGTGCGGAACGTTCATCTGCGACATCTGCGCGTCCTTCTCGTAGGCTGCCGGTTGGAGCTTCGATTTCTCGTTAGGGATTAACCAACAGCCGCGACGGTTCACGAAAAGGGTGCCTTCGGTTCCGTGGACGCTGGTTCCGGCGCCATGACCCAAACCGAGCAGCGGCATGGGATTGCACGTGCGGCTTTCGTAACTCGCCAGGAACTTGGGGTAGTGGAAGGTAGCCAGCATGGTGTCGGGCGTGTCCCGGTTGTCCTGAACATAAAACTTGCTGCCCATGGCGCATACGTGGAGCGGCATAACCTCGTCGAAGCATTGATGCAGCGGGTCGATGAGATGCACGCCCCAATCCGTCATGGCGCCGCCGGCGTAATCCCAGAAGTATCGGAAGGTGGGGAACGTTGTGACGCCTACGCCGAAACGGTTCCGGTTAAACGGCGCCTTGGGCGCCGGTCCCAGCCAGAGGTCCCAGTCCAGCCCCAGGGGAGGATCGCTGTCCGGAGGGTTGCCGTAGCCCTTTTGGCTGGTCAAGCCGCTCTGGAACGTGTGGCAGAACGTGATGGCGCCGAGCGCTCCGCTTTTGACGATTTCGGCGGCCTTCTGGAAATAGCCGCCCGAGCGTTGCATGGTGCCGGCTTGTACGACGCGTTGGTATTTTCTCGCCGCCTGCACCATCTTTTGGCCTTCCTCGACGTAAACGCAAGCCGGCTTTTCGACGAACACGTCCTTGCCCGCTTTACAGGCTTCGACGGTCATGTAGGCGTGCCAGTGATCGGGCGTGGAGATACAGACGGCGTCGATGGACTTATCCGCCAGGATTTCGCGGAAATCCTTAACCGCTTTCACCTGAAATCCGTTCTTGCGGGCAGCCGCCTCCGCCCGTTCGAGATGCGGCTGATAGACGTCGCAGACCGCGACGGGCTGCGCCTCGGGGATTTTCATAGCGTAGTTCAAGTTGCCCGAGCCCATCGCTCCCATGCCGATGAAGCCTACCGTAATGCGGTCATTCGCGCCCTTGACCCGCGGCGTGAGAACTGCGCTGGTAAGCGCCGCCCCCGCGCTGGTTAAAAAATTCCGCCTGCCTGATGAAGTTTCGCGTAAGTTCATAAGCCTCCCATCATATCCGAAGCCGGAGCCGGGGACAGGGGAGACAGGAGGGAGGCGCTGACACCATCAGTCAGTAACGGATCCACGGCTCCGGCTTGTGGATCTGCCCGACGCCCGGACGGCTGTAATCGCACACGCCTTGCGGGAAGATCTGTTTCAAGCGCGCGAATTCGTCTCCAGTGAGCGGTTGCCGGTAATCGGCGCGGTCCACGGGCTTGAGAGCGCACTTGAGGACGTCGCCGGCAAGCGGCGCTCCAGCCGCCAAGCGCGGGTCACCATGGGCCGGGTACAGTTCGTTGCACCGCCCGGGCTTCCGGTATTCGGCAGGTTCGGCGATCTGTTGCCCCGCCGGATCCCAACACGCGTCCGCGAGGCCTTCCGGCTTGTTGCGCGCAATCTTTTCCGCGGCGCCCCCCGCAGCACGGTCGGAGCGGATGCGGCTCAGCCACTGGTCCATGAGCAAGATCGCGTTGCCTGCTTTCGGTTCGGTGAGGATCACTTGGTTCGCCGGCGTCCCGTGGGCTTTCACGAGGCGGGCGCGCGTCTGAAAGGAGCGCACACGGTCGTGAATGTCGCCCTTGGGATCCAGATAGCGGCGGAGGTCAATGATGGGAATCGACCCAAGCGAGCCACCGGCGGCGTTCACCCGGCCCGTCCGATAAGCCACGAGCAGGGCCTGCGGATCGGCCGACGTGCGGACGGACACTATGTTTCCGTCCATGTCAAAGCCGCCGATTTTCTCATTCAGCTCCAGGAACTGCTTGGCCGTGATCTTCCCTGCGTTGAACGCCTCCAGACCATACTGCACTCCCACGTTGTCCAGCGGCCTCCGCGCGAAGCCGGTTTTCGGATCGCGCCTGTAGACATTCACCTGATTATCTTGAAGCGTGCAGCGAGCGCCCTTGGGATTGGAAACCGGATCATACACACGGTCCTTGGGCATTGACGCGTCGCAAGAGTCCGGGCGGAGCCAGCCCGGCGAGTAGCGCTTCATCCAGCTCAAGCAGGTTCCCCACGTCGCGAAACCGGAAACCGCCGTCTTCTGCTCCTCCGTCCAGTTCAGGCTGGAAGATTCAAAGTAGCGCGCCAGCAGCGCGCAATCGGCCACCGGCGCGCCGATGCTGACCACATCCGGATAGCTAGCCGAGGGGGTGATGCCGTCCAGCAGCCCAGGGTAGTTCTGTGCGATAAGGTGCTGCTGTATCGAACCACCCGAGCCGCCCATGCCGATGGTGTAGGCCGGAACACCGAAAGTCTTGATGAAGTATTCCTTCACCATCATCATCGTCTCGGCTGAGATCACGTCGTTGCAATTATTGCCGAGCACGTTGAGCGACGACGAAGCGATGGCGAAACCACGCGCCACCAGCGAAACATCAACATCCGCCGGCAGCCGTCCCTGGCGGTAGCCGGCCATACATCCCCCGCCGAACGAGTAGACCAAACGTCCGTTCCAAAACGGGCTTTCGCTCCAAGGATCGGGCAGCGGTTGAGCGGGATCATGCAGCATCCAGATCTGGTAGATCGCCCGGTTGATGACGCCGATCTCGCGCCGCAGAATCAGCGGAACGCGTTTGCCCTCAGTCGTAGTCGTTTCGGCCAGATCCGGCGGCCGCGGCGCCCCAGGGTCAAACGGCTTGAGCCCGGCCGGCAGGTCGCCGGACTTTGTCGCGCCGGCCGGCGTCTTTTCGGTGGTGCGGTAGTAATACAGCACCCGGGTTTTCGCTGTGCAATTCTCGTCCAGCGGCGCGCCCAGCCCCGCTGCTTCCGTCTGACACACGAACGGCGACTGATGCGGACCGGAGAAGACCGGGCCGGAGACAGGATAGTTCACCAACTCCAGCCGGGCGCGCCGGGAACCCGCCCTCACGGCGAGGAGGTTCTTACCGGACCGCAAGCCTTCGACCTTGCCGACCAGCGTTTCAGCGCCACGCCTGGCGCGGAACGCCGTGCTCACATCGCGGCCGTTGAGGTCCGCCGAGACAGCGGCGCCTGCCACCCCCCGGATTTCCACCAGCGCCGTCCCGCCGCTGACCATATCCGGCCGCCCCGACAGCGTGTGCAGCGATAGCACCTGTCCGGCTGCCGGCTGCCCGAGCAGCGCCACGAGCAAAACAATGGCCACCATAGTCCAAATGTTAGCGGAAAAAGCGGGGACCGTCGCCTGCGGCGCCGGGGAAAACCGGGACAGGAACACAATAAACCATTTCTTCTGAGCCGGCGAATGACTGAAAACAGTACCGTCAATGTCGAGCCTTCCGGTCCTCTCTGAAAACAAAAGACTTAGCGTCCAGCGTTTTGGACGCCAAATTGACGCCAAAGGCCTGTTGCGGGGCGTTTGGGACTCCGAACCGACTCCACAGGTCGACCGCAGGGTTTGGCGCCCCACGTGCCGCGCGCGCACGCGCGCGGCCGTTACCGCCTTTTGACAGTCGCCTCGTGAACGTGGAGACGGAGACAAATTTGGTTTCCCTATACATGAGGATCAGCGCTGGCTGGGTTTCCGTTCCCGTGCCGGTTTGCCGGCCAGAGCACTTACAAATGCCCGTACATCGAGGGCCTCTACCCCCAGCGCCAGTCCCCGACTGGACGGCGCTGTGGTGGACGATCGATGCACGACCGCCAACCGGACCGGCTGACGATCGCCCATGGACCGATGGAGCGACTCCAACGGCCTAGCCATGGCGGGTTGGACGGTCCTGGATGCCTTGCACTCCACCATCCAGAGGCCGCCGTGCCCGCTCGGAAACAGGAAATCGACCTCCAGTCCCTGTTGATCGCGGAAGTGGTACAGCTCCTTGCGTCGGCCCTGGTTGACCTGGTTCTTCAGGATTTCGGCGGCCACGTATCCCTCGAACAGGGCTCCGAGAAACGGCGACCGCTCCAACTCTGCCGGGGTGGTAATCCCCAATAGGTAGCAAGCCAGGCCCGAATCCCCCAAGTACACTTTGGGCGATTTGAGCAGGCGTTTGCCGAAGTTTTCGAAATAGGGCGGGACGAGGATCACCTGTCCCGTGATCTCCAGGACGTGCAGCCAGTCGCCCACGGTCGGAACGGAGACCCCGAGCGGAGCGGCCAAATCGGTCTTGTTCAAGAGCTGCCCGTGCCGGCTGGCCAGCAGGGCCAGGAAGCGCCGGAAAGTCGCCAGGTCGCGGACGTTGGTGACAGCGCGGACGTCGCGCTCCAGGTACGTCTGGATGAAGGAACTGAACCACAATCCGCGCCCACTTGGGCGCGCCAGAACCTCCGGATAACCGCCGAGCAGGAGGCTGACGCGATCTGTCTCGGCCAGACTGAACGGCAGCAGTTGCAGGACGGCCGCCCGTCCCGCCATTGACTCAGTGACACCCTGCATCAAGGGAGCTTCCTGGGAGCCGGTGAACAGCCACTGGCCCATCGCCCCCGGCGCCTGGTCGATTCGCGTGCGGATGTAAGCGAGCAACTCCGGCACGTTCTGGATCTCGTCGAACAAGACGGGAGGCCGGAGCTCCTCGATCAGGGTGCGCGGGTCGGACCGCGCGCGGGCCTGCACGTCAGGGTCTTCCAGCAACACATAGGCGGCGCGCGGAAACAGCCGGCGCAGCAAGGTCGTTTTCCCGGCCCGGCGCGGCCCGGTCAGGACCACCGCCGGAAAGCTGCGCACGGCTTCCAGCACCACCTTTTGGACGGCGCGGGAGATGAACCGCATATGAGAATTGTAAACTACCAGTTTAAATTTCTCAAGCTGCGGGCGGCGGCTTCTCTCTCGCCCCACGAGAGTCGGCTAAGCCCGGCGCCAGCTCGGTGATGCGCGCCGGCTGACGTGGACCTCGGTCAAGCACACCGGGAGATCCAGGAGATGATGGCGCTGGGAGTCCCTCTGCCGGATAGCCCAAGTTTGTCACCAAACGGCCCGCAAGCGGGTTAAGTCGTTTAGAAAAACCGGGACAGGAACACAATACCCCATTTCTTCTGTGGCGGCAAATGACTGAAAACAGAACCGCTAATGTGGAGCCTTCGGTTGAGTGCCAGTTCTGGCCCCTGTTTGTAATTGGTTCTGTGTGGCACGAAACAGGGGCAATGTGTTCCTGTTCCGGTTTTCGCAGCAGACTTGGCAGGTTTTCGAAACCTGTGGTGGGCCCGACAGAACTCGAATCTGTGACCTCTACCGTGTCAAGGTAGCGCTCTAACCAACTGAGCTACGGGCCCGTTGGGCATTCCGTAGTATAGCATGCCGGATTGGGCCGGCGCGGAGCAGACGGCGCCGCCGCGGAAGACGCTGAGGTTGTGGCGGCGCAGGATTTGGGCGTCGTGGCGCACCCGGTTGGCGTCGGGGTACAAGGCCGGCGCCAGGCGGCCGTCGGGAACGCGATCGAAGCACAGCAGATCGGCTCGCGCCGCCAGTCTCTGGCGGTAATCCGATTGAACGGCGCCATAAGCTTGCCTGTACCCCAACCCGATTCCCACCGCCATGACCACCAGGAAGCCATGAAAGGCGGCTGCATGGAAGCGGGAGCGCGAGCGCAACAGACTGCCCGCCAGAACCACCGCGACCGGTCCCAAACAGGTCGTTACCGTGTATCGCGAACTGTACGCCTGACCGACGCCCAAACCCAACCTGCTCGGCAGCACCATCGCCAGCGTCGCCAGTACATAGACCATCAAAGCCAGCGGCGGGACGGCAGCCCGGCGGAACTCCCGGTCGCGGACAGCGTGCCAAAAGACCACCGCAAACGCCGCCGCCGTGATGGCGCCTGCAATCCACGCCTGCACGCCGGAGCCGGCAAGCGAAGACCCGAGATAGACCAGCGAATAATCCAGCGCCGCACGGGGATTCGCAAACACATAGCCCCAGCCCGTAGGCCATGGATTCACCTGCTGTCTGTAGTTGGCGAAATAAGCCAGGACCACGGCGAAACCGATGAACCCCCAAGCCGCAAGCTTACGGACCCTTTCGATAAACGGAAACTCTAACACCACAAGGCAGGCCATCCCTAAGGGCCAAACGAACAGCCCGGACCCCTGAGAGAAGCTTGCTCCGGCTGCCGCCAAGATAGCCAGCGGAAAGCACCACGGAAGTTCTGCGCTCCGCCACAGGAAATAAAGGGCCGCCACGACCCCTAGGACCACCATCGTATTCACCAGACAGGCGCCCCAAAGAAGGCTCTCGTGCTGCCTCCACCCGAACCACAACAACGCGCACGGCAGGAAGGCGAACCATGGCAGCGGCGCCCGCGCGGGCAACAACGTCCCTAGCCGGAAAAGAATCAAGCCCGCCAAGAAGACGCACAGAAAGCTCGGTATCAATTGCGCCCGGGAGTCGAAACCAGTGAGCCAAGCGGTCAACAGAAATACCGTCTGCGGCACAAGAATGCGGCTTTCGTTGTGCTGCTTGTCGAAATCCGCCCAACTCAAGCTGCCGGAATAAAGGCGCTCCAAGTGGGGAACCAGCTCGAACTGATCATGGAACGGCACGTCCACCGCAAACGCCGCCACCATGGCGGCGGTAAGCGCGGCAGGCAGCAGGAACACCGCCCTCACCAGCCAGAGGTTCTCCCCTCTCACACCGGTTGACGGCGTCCCGGGCTCCAGGGATTTAATAGGTCGTTTTACCACTATCGGTGCGGAACGGGGATGCCGGCAGCCCCTCTTTGTTATACAGGTTGCAAACCGGATCGTCTTCCCAAGCGTATCTCACGGCCACCGGGTTGGCCACGGACGGGCTTGAAACCACCACCGTCTCGCCGTCAATGCGCGCCTCGGCGGGAACGAAATTGCCGTCGGGGCCGGCGATCACAAAGCCTTTCAGCGGACCGCCGCGCGCCTCAAGCCCGGAACCGGTGAAGTCGAACCACAGCCGGAGGCGGTTGCCCTCGGCGGTCACTTGCCGGTACATCGGTCCCGAATACACCAGCTTCTCGCCGTAGGCAATCGCTCGCGCCGCCAGCCCAAGCCGCAATCCCACATCTTGCTTGTTGCGCGGATGGATGTCTTTCGATTCCCCAATGTCGATGATGACCGCCATGCCGGTATTGCGCAACTCCAGCGCGTCGTTCTGCGACTCTCTGAGCAACGGCCACCAAGGATTGGCCATGAAATTGGCGAGTTGGACGAACAGAAAGGGAAAGCTTCCCTGCCCCCAGGCTCTGCGCCAATCTTCGATCATCAGCCGGAATAGCCGCCGGTAAGCGAAGGCGTGCCGCTCATTGGCGTTCGATTCTCCCTGATACCAAATGACCCCGCGAATGGCGTACGGCGTCAGGGGAGCGATCATGGCGTTGTACAAGCCCGCCGGCGTGTTTTGGTGTCCCGGCCCAGCGGGCGGCCGGGGCGCCTGGGGAGGTGTTTGTCCGGATGCCTTGGCTTTGGCGGCCGCTTCCTTCCATGCAGCCAACTGCTTGTCGTAGCGTTCCTTGGCGGCAGGATACCCTTCCAGCGTCTTCTGCCAGTCATCCAGGATAAACTTCAGCGCCGGTTCGCTTTCCAACGCCGGCTTGCTGGTCCACGACTGCGCCGGAGTGCCGCCCCATGAGGAGTGAATGAAGCCCACGGGCACGCCCAATTTCTGATGCAGGTGACGGGAGAAGAAATAACCCACCGCGGAAGTGCCTTTGGCCGAATCCGGAGTGCACACCTGCCATGAGCCCTCCACGTCCTCGGCAGGGGCATCCGCCACCACGCGCTTTACGTTGAACAACCGTATCCGCGGGTGGTTGGCCTGCGCCACCTCCTGTTCAGCGTCCTTAGCCTGGCCAAGCGTCCAAGCCATGTTGGATTGACCGGAACCAACCCAAACTTCGCCTATGAGAACGTCTCGAAGCGTGATCGTGTTCTTGCCGCTGATGGTCATGTCGAACGGACCACCGGGGCGCATTGGCTTGAGGTAGACAGCCCACTTGCCGTCCGGTCCCGCCACGGCGCTGGCGCTCTCCGACTGGAATTTAACCGCCACCCGCTCGCCGGGATCGGCCTTGCCCCAAATCCGGACCGGCGTACCGGATTGCAGCACCATAGAATCGCCGATCAAGGCGGGCAGTTTGACCTCGGCGCACGACGGTCCGCCTACCGCCAGGGCAAGCCAAAGAAAGAAGATTCGTTCGCGGATCATAACCCCTATATTCTACTCACAGCGCGCCAGGGGCCGGATTGACGCGGAAGCGGCAAGGCGGTAGGCTTAAAGACGTGGGGACCGACGTCACATATTACGCCCCTTCCCGCAATTATTTTTGGATTGGCCTCACAGCGCTCGCGCTGGCCGGATTCAGCCTATGGTGTGCGACGCGGTGGATTCCTGCGTCGATCCCCGCAGGGCTGTTCGCAGGCTCGGCGGTGCTGCTCTTATTCCTGTCGGTGCGCCCGGCGGTGGGAATCACCAAAGATGCGCTTCTGCTTGGCGAGAGGCGAATCCCCTGGGACGAAATCCGCCGGGTAGACCGCACGGGATGGGTATCGCCGCTCGTGTTGCGCCTCGAATTGCGCGGGCGCAAAGCTGTGTATCTGATTTATCCCGGAGACATGGATTCATCCAACAGCCTGCTGCGCCAAATCCGGAGGCAAGCGCGGGAGGCCTTGCTCGACGGGGTGCCCTACAGCCAGTTTTGGGGACTGGAGTCCCCCGCCGCCGGGCGGAAGGAACTGCCTTCTCCGAAGTATCAGATCCTGCGTCCCGAGGATGAAGCGGAAGTCGAGCGTCTGTACGCCCGGTTGAAAGCCGTGGGACGGCTCGAACCGAACACCCCGGAAGAAAAGTAGGCATTGCGCTTCTCGAAACGCATCCCAAACGGCGAGTGTTATGCGTGAGACTCTGCGGACCGCGTGGCCCTATTTGTCGCGCTACCGCAGGGGCTTGGCCGCGGGCTTCGGCGCTCTTCTCGTGAAGGATCTCACCGGCGCGGCTGTTCCCTTGGTCCTTCGCGAGGGGGTGGACGGGCTCACACGAGGGTTTTCACTCAGCGGCGTGATGTGGTTCTCCGCCGCCTTGCTTGCGCTTGCGGCAGTCAAAGGACTTTTCCAATATTGGATGCGCGTGATCCTTATCGGTATTTCGCGCGACGTCGAATACGACATCCGCAACGATCTTTTCCGCAACCTGATCCGTTTGGACGCTTCCTTCTATTCCCGGTTTCGCACCGGCGACATCATGGCGCGAGCCACCAATGACATGAATGCGGTGCGAATGATGCTTGGTCCCGGAATGATGTACTGGGCGGAGACTGCGCTCACTTTCCTGCTCGCTCTCACGGTGATGCTGGCGGTGGACTGGAGGCTGACGATCATCGCGTTAGCGCCGGCGCCGTTTGTAAGCCTGACGGTAATGTACTTCGGGCGCCGCATCCATGACCGGTTCGAGCAGATTCAGCAGAAGTTCTCCGACATCTCCAGCCGGGTGCAGGAGAACATCGCCGGGGTGCGCGTCATCCGGGCTTACGCCCAGGAGTCCGCCGAACTGGCCAAGTTCGAATCGCTCAATCGGGAGTACATCGCTCAAAACATCCGGCTGGTGAAGATTTCGGGCGTCTTCATGCCCCTGTTGCATTCCCTGATCGGTCTCACTTTTCTGGCTCTCCTGTGGGGCGGCGGGCTCAGGTTAATGCAAGGGCAACTGACCATTGGCACGTTCCTGATGTTCAGCGCCTATTTGACGATGTTGATCTGGCCGATGATCGCCATGGGGTGGGTGGTGAACCTGGTGCAGCGCGGGCGGGCCAGTTTGAAACGGATCAACGAGTTGCTGCGCGAGCCGCGGGGAATTGCCGCGCCGGCGGATCCGGCTGTTCTCTCCGCTCCGCCACGGGGCGAAATCGAGTTTCGCAATGTCAGCGTCCGCTTCCCCACGGGCACGGCGCTCGACAGTGTGAGCCTTCGCATTGCGCCCGGAGAGACGGTGGCGATCGTCGGACACACGGGTTCCGGGAAGACAACCCTGGCGAGGCTGGTACCGCGCCTGCTCGACCCGTCCGCGGGGGAGGTTCTCCTGGACGGAATCGACCTGCGGCGCTACGACCCGGAACAAGTCCGGAGGCACATCGGGATGGTCCCTCAGGAGACGTTTCTTTTCAGCATGACGCTCGCCGAGAACATCGCCTTCGGGTCGGAGAGCGCCACGCGGGAAGAGGTCTTGCGCGCAGCCGAGATCGCGGGGCTGGCGCCGGACCTGTCCGCCATGCCTGACGGCGTGGACACGATGGTCGGCGAACGCGGCATCACGCTGTCCGGCGGTCAACGCCAACGTCTCGCCATCGCGCGCGCGATCTCCAATCGTCGTTGCATTCCATAAGGGAGATCGCGGCTGCGCGTGTGCGCGA
>Ga0101944_10007379_pt1 | contig 11033 bp, 9 predicted proteins | sample DewCreD2012metaG_FD_75245 | JGI IMG/M metagenome (GOLD analysis project Ga0101944, IMG submission 75245) | Hot spring sediment bacterial and archeal communities from British Columbia, Canada, to study Microbial Dark Matter (Phase II) - Dewar... ... | reverse complement strand
CTGGCTGTCATCACCGACATGCGCGATGGCCGCATCGCGTTTGCCGGCAGCTCTGCCTAGCCCGATGGCAATTCCTGGCGGCTCGTCCTGCTCCGCTCACTCGTCCCGGAGTCATGCGCGGTGAAGGTCTCGCTTGTCTTCACTGTGCTGAACGAGTCAGCCAGTTTGCCGGCGCTGCTCGACTCCATCGCTGCCCAGACCCGCTTGCCCGATGAAGTGGTGGCGTGCGATGGCGGCAGCCATGATGAAACGGTCGGCCTGCTGCGCGCCGGCCTCCGCATCCGCTTCGCCCAGGATCTGAAAGTAGAACGGCGGCCCGGCCATGTAGGCCGCTTGCTCCGCCGTATCGACCACGCAGATCCCGCATGGCACACCCCCCTCTTCCAGGTGCGCCGCCACCAGTTCGGCATCCAGCGGGCTGTCCTCCAGGTGCAAAATGCGCAAGCGGCGCCGGCTGTCCGGCGGGTCGACCGACTGCTGCTGTGACGCCGACATTGACATTACTACTTCCCTCAGGTGCCGCCAGTGCCGCCGGCGCCCAGACCGGCGCCAATCCGACCATCGGCCGGGCGCCGGTGTCCGTCGACGCCCGAATCGCCGGCACGCTCTGACTTACGGGTTCGTCGTACCCGGAGGCGGCTGGTTAATCACCGCCCAGAACAGCCCAACCTTCTTCAGGGCATTGACAAAATCGTGAAAATCGACCGGCTTGACCACGTACGCGTTGGCGCCCAAGGCGTAGCTCTGCACTAGGTTCCGTTCCTCGCGTGAACTGGTCAGCATGACCACCGGTATCATCCGCAATTGCGGATCGTTCCTGATGTCCGTCAGCACCTCCAGGCCGTCCACCTTCGGCAGTTTGAGGTCCAGAAGCACCACGGCCGGGTTGCCCTCGGCGCGAAGCTTCCACACCCCGCGGCGGTGCAGGTAGTCCAGTGCCTCCTCGCCGTCGCGGGCCACCAGGACCTCGTTGGCCAGGTGGTTCTCTTCCAGGGCCGCCAGCGTCAGTTCGATGTCGTTGAGTGCGTCCTCCACCAGCAGGATCCGCTTGAGTTCCGGTGACATCACTTCTCCTCATCCCGGTGCCTTGGCAAAGAAAAGTAGAACGTTGCTCCCTGGTCCAGCGTACTTTCGGCCCAGACGCGCCCGCCGTGCCGGTTGATCATCCGCCGCACGTTCGCCAGGCCGATGCCGGTCCCTTCGAACTGCTCTGGCCGGTGCAGCCGTTGGAAGACCCCGAACAGCTTCTCCTTATACCGCGGGTCGAATCCGACGCCGTTGTCCCGCACGAAAAACACGATCTCGCTGCTATCGTCCGCCTTGCATCCCACCTCGATGCGGGCCGACTGGCGGCCGCGGCTGAACTTCACCGCATTGGCCAGCAGGTTCTGGAACACCACGCGAAGCATGACCGGATCCGCCTGCACCACTGGCAGATCCGCCACGCGCCACTCTATTGTACGCCCTATCGTTTCCGGCTCCAGGGCCTTGCGGACCTCCTGGACCAGGTGGTTCGGGTCAACCTTGGTGCGCCGCATCTCGCTGCGACCCATTCTCGAAAACGCCAGCAGGTCGTCTACCAGGGTCCCGGCGTGTTTGGCTGTCTCCTCGATGGTCTGCAGGTAGTGCAAGCCCTTTTCGTCCAGGATGGACTGGGCCTGGCGCGCGAGCAGCTGCGCGAAACCGTCTATGTGCCGCAGTGGGGCCCGCAGGTCGTGCGACACCGAGTACGAGAACGACTCCAATTCGCGGTTGGCCTCCTGCAGCTGGGCGGTCCGCTCAACGACGCGACGCTCCAGGGTCTCGTTCAGCCGGCGGACCTCCTCCTCGGCCTGCATCCGGTCCAGAGCCACGGCGATCTGATCGACCACCGCCTTCATCACCGCCAGTTCCTCGGGACTGAACACGGCCCGTTGCCGGCTGCCGAATCCGAGCGTGCCGATCACCTTGTCCCCGGCCATCAACGGGTGGCACGCATACGCCTGAACACCCCAACTGCACAGGATGTCTACGTCCGGGTCGTGGCTGTTGTGAATCGTCTGGGCGACGATGCGCTGCCCGTCCCTGGCCACTCGTCCGCAGATCGCCTGCCCCATCTCCAGCCGTGCGATCCGGCCGGCCTGCTCGGGCGATATCCCGGCCGAGGCATTCAGATACAGGTACTGCCCCGACGGGTCGACCTGGAAGTTCAGGAACAGGTCGCAACCGAGCTGCCGCATCACCGTCTCGGCGGTCCGCTGGATCGTGCCCCCCAGCCGGCGGGTCGACAGCAACTGCGCCGAGACATCCGCCAGAATCTCAAGGCGGCGGTTGCTCTGCTGCACGGCTTCCTGCGCCTGCTTGCGGTCGGTGATGTCGCGGCCATAGAGATTGGCATATCCCTTGAGCGGCAGGGGCGTGATAACGAAAGAGTAGATCCGCTGGCCGCACTGGATGTCCGCCTCACGCACCTGGCCGTCATTGAGACAGTCCTGGATGTGCCGGTAGATGGATGGCGGAACCGTCTGGCCAACCTCGCAGGACCATGTTTTTCGGATGCCGTCGCTGGCCCCATTGGCATACAGGAGCCTGCCGTCCCGGGCCACGCGGAGCACCGGCGAGGGGTTTTCGTTGGGAAACTCGGCCAGGCTTTCGATCTGCTCCTGGGCGCGCTTGCGGTCCGATACGTTCAGGGCCAGCGAAAGAACGGACACCAGATTGCCCGCGGCGTCGCGCAGCGCCGAGTTGTACCACTCGCAGTAGACGACCGAGCCATCCTTGCAATAGTTCCTGTTCGAGCAGACACTGCGGGGCTGCCGGCCGGTCACCAGGGCGGCCATCACATCGGCGACAGACGAAGCGTCCTCCTCGTGCACGAACCGCAGGTCCGCCACCCGCCGGCCGAGCACTTCGCTCGCGGTCCAGCCGAAACAGCGCTCCGCAGCGCCCGTCCAGCGGGTGATGCGGTAGTCCGCATCCCACTCCACTACGGCTAGCGGCGAGTTTTCCACGTGCTGGCGCAGACGCCTGTACGTCTCGCGCAACTGGCCCAGGGCCTGTTCGCGTTCGCTGCGGGCCCGTTCCCTCTCCGCCTCCAAATTGTTCAGCGAAACCGCGTTCCGCCAGATCAGGATCGCAAACGTCACGATCAGTGCCAGCACAAGGGACGAAATGGCAGAATTGACCTCGTACTCTAGATGCCGTTCGCCCTCGACGCGCAGCCAGCCCAGCACAATCGGAAGCACAACCGAGGCCAGCAGCAGCCGGCGGGCCATCACCCCTCCGGCCCGCTCGGTGGTGATCGTCGCCATCAGCCCCTCGTCGGGCCGGGCACACAGGATGCCCGCGGACAGCACGAGCAACCCCAGGGCCGTGTGCACGGCAATTGCAGTGAGTGTAGGCAGCGAGTAGAGCGCGGGGGCATCGTAGAGATAACCGACAACCGGCAGCAGGGCGATGATCCCGCCCGTCAGCGCAAGCACCTGGCTGGTCCAGCGCCGCCGCGGCGTTGGGGCATCGAGCAGCAGGAGCGACAGCCCGTAGAGAAGGAAGCATGCCGATGCCGGCGGGCCCATGCGGTTTGGGCTAACTGTTCCCATTGCCCCAGCAGGCTCGCGGAAGAGGACTTGGTCGATCCCCAAGTCCCACCCGGCCAGATGCTCGAGAAGCGTCAGCGCACCGATCGTGGCCACGACGGCTGCCAGCACCCGGGCGGCGCGGTGCTGCGGCGACATTCGCTGCGGCCCCTGCTGCATCCAGAGCGACAGGCCCGCCAGCACCAAGCAAAGCGCGGTGTTGGCCTTCATCGTGATGCCGTCGGTCAGGACGCCCTTAAGCCGCTCGGTCTCCATGGTCCAGCCGAGCAGTACGAGGACGCCCAGCCCCATTACGACGCCGGCGCAGACGCGCGAAAATGTGCGCATCGAGATCAGCATCCACCGGCTGAACGGCGGCGAGTCATCCGGGTAAGCGAGGGCATCAGCCGAGGCATGCGGCATGGGAGCAGCAGCTTCCTGCACCTGCCGAAGGCTCGTCTCGATCAGCGCCTTGACCATCAGGGCGAATGCGACGATCAGCAACAGATGCCCAGTCAGGTTGAACGGGTCGTCGTAGCGCCTGTAAAGAATAAACGCGACCTCCGCGCCGAAGCTGGCCGCCAGCGACCAGGCGATCGGACGCAGCACACCGGACGGGAAGAAACGCCTCTTGCGGTCCAGCGTGACAATCGAACCCAGGAACATCGCCCCGATTACGATTTCACTGATCCACTTGAAAGGGGTAAGCGGGTTCGGCTCGGCCTCCGGCACATAGCATGTTGGGAAGACCTTCCACCAGAAGATGGACGCCACGACCAGCCCCGTGGCCAGTGCCCAGCCGGCGAAGACCCAACCTACCCGCAACGATCGTCCCAGCCACAGCGGCGCCGCCAGGAACCCAATCGCCAGCGCATACCGTGCGGCGACCCACAACTGTGTGGCTGTGTTGGCGGTTGTGTCGGAGAAGACCCCCATCCCCTTGTAGGCCAGCATGTGAAGCACGTGCAGGACCGCGACAAATAGGCAGCAAATGCCCACGAACAAGAGGTAGTTGTTGTTCAGCCGGTGGCGATACGTCCAGGCCACCACGAACACACCCAGCGCGACAACCACCGCGAACAACTCGACTAAGGCGTGGAATAACAGGAAGCTGTACCGGCTGATTCCCAACAGCCCGAGCAATATGAATAGCGCCGCGAACGCAGGCGCATAGGGTAGCCGTTTCGAAACCTCTTGCATGCATTCCTCGTAATCAACGGGCGCAACCGCAGAGCCGGGTCTGCCACACCGTCCTTTCGGCGGCTGGCTCGGCCGCAGCTGGCGGCTTACCCGCAGCATAGCCTCGATTCACGATCTTGCAGCTTGGGCGCGGCGGGGGCAAGGTCCAAGCCCATGGGCAATTCGCAATTCAAAATCCTGTTCGCCGAAGTCCAACGCACACAATATATTAGGCAACCCGTATCCACCTTGGCCACAGCCATCGTCTGCAATACAGACCGCTAATCCGGCCAGATTTCATGGCGTCGACATCTTAAATCTCAAGCCGATGCATCGGCAAGGCCTCTTGTCTTCTGCCCCAACACCATCATAGGCATAGTAGGCCCATGATCGTTTCGGCGTCCCGCATGCACGTTTTTTTCCGGCCACTGGCTCAGCAGTCAGGGCTCGAGGCGGCTCCCCAGCCTTTCCCGTCCACCCAGGTCCATTTAGAATACGCGCCGTCGAAGCAACGACTTATCCCGCATCATGGAGGGCTCGACGCGATGCGCAGGAAAATATCCGCTGCAAGCCTACTGCCGCTGATCGCAGCGAGTGCCGCCTCAGTCCTGGCCCAGGTGCCGCTCCTGCCAATTCTCGCGGCCGGGCAGGCCGGCGAGCCGACGGCTACACGGACCGCCGTAACCACCCAACCGCCTGTCACGCGCCAGGCCGGCCGGATCCGCATCGACAAGCCCGAGCACGACTTCGGCCAGGTGTGGCAGGGCGACACGGTCAGCCACATCTTTGAACTGGTCAACACGGGCGATCAGCCCCTGGCCATCCGCAGCGTGCGAGCCACATGCGGCTGCGCAAAGGTGGAGGAATGGGACAAGACCGTCGCTCCGGGCGCCTCCTGGCGTGTCCCGTTCAAGGTTGATACCAGCAACCAGCGAGGCAAACTGAACAAGTCGCTGATCGTGCAGACCGACGATCCAGCGCAGCCGGAAGTGCGCTTCATCGCCACGGGCGAGGTTCGCCCGCGCTTCGAACTGACGCCGAGTCGGCATATCAACTTCGGCTCGCCCGACCGAAGCAAGCCGGTCCGCCGCAGCGTGACGATCACCAACCGGCTTGACAAGCCCGTCTTCCTAACCAGGCCCCAGGTTGACAGCGAGTCCTTTCGCGCGGAGCTGCGTGAAGTCGAAGCCGGGCAGATATACGAACTGGCCGTCGAGACAGTTCCCCCGATGCGGGAAGGCCCGATGCGGGCAAAGGTAACCGTTCAGACGGGCCTGGAGGAGTATCCGGAGATCTTCGTGCTGGTGTATGGCTACGCCCAGCCGCGCGTGTCGCTTGTTCCGCAGACGCTCCTGGTCCCGCAGCCGCTGAAGGAGGACTACCGCCGGCGGATCACTCTGCGCAGCAACGACGGCACCCCCATCCACGTCACCGGCAGCCGGGCTTCGTCCGAGAAGATCAGGACCGAGGTCGAAGCCGTTTCTGAGGACCAGAACTACAGCATCTGGATCGAAATCGACGCCGGGACGACGTTTGGGGATGCCAACGAGACGATCACCGTAACGACCGATAGCCCTGACACCGCCACCTTCACCGCAACTGTCAGGCCCTACAACCTCACTGCCAGCCGCGTTGCACCGGGTCCCCGCCCATTTCCCGCCGGGCAGAATGCGTCGACCACTCAGCGTTCGGCCCCCCAACCGGCGCCAGCGGCGCAGATTCGGCCGGGGCCGGTTGAACGCCCTGCGACAACTCATCCAGCAACGGGCGCGACGGCTGACAAATGAGATACGCATTGCACATCCTGATCCTGTTGGCATCGGCGGCGGGACTGGCGGCCGGCACAAATTCGGTTCGCGTGCACCGCCTGCCCTGGTACGTTCCCCGCGACCGCGTCTATCCGCAACCGACGCCGGAGCAACGCGCCGCCGAGATCACCCGCGAGGAAGTCCTCGCCGCGACCGAGCGCGGCGTGGTTCTCATCGACACCCGAGAACCGATGCAATATGAGAAGGGTCACATTCCCGGAAGCATCAACATCCCGGCCCCCAAGGACGGCGAGCCTTTCGACCTCAACCAGGTCTTCACCTATGCCGCCCCCGAGGACGCGCTAATCGTCTACTGCTCCGGCGAGGAGTGCGAGGACAGCCGCAACGTCTTCGATGTTCTCAAGCAGACAGGCTTCCAGAACGTCCGCCTGTACTTCGGCGGCTGGCGCGATTGGACCAGGGCGGGCCTCCAGGTGGAACAATGAACCACCACCGCCGGATGTGGCTGTGGACCAATCGGCTGACCCGCTGGGCATTGGCAGGGGTCTTTCTCTACGCAGGAATCAGCAAGGTGCAGGATCCTGCCCTGCTGGCCCGGCAGATCAAGAACTATCACCTCGCGCCGTGGTGGGCCGTGTACCCGATGGCCATCACGCTTCCATGGGTGGAGATCACCGCAGCTGTACTGCTGGTGCTGGGCGTGTGGATCATCGAATCCGTGAGCGTATTGGGTGCCCTGTCGGTCCTGTTCATCGCGGCGGTGGGCTGGGCGCTGCACAAGGATTTGAACATCCAGTGCGGCTGCTTCGGCGGCGACTCCATGGCCGGCTGGGGACATATCGCCGGCAATGTCGGGCTGCTGGTTCTGGCAGCAGTGACTGTACTTGCGTACTGGCGCAGCCGGCCGGCACGTTCCGAACAGCCGGGTCATATTCTTTCTGCTTCGCAGGGCGTGCAGCGGGAGTAGCATCTGGTATGCAGACGGGTCCTCGCGCCGGTGTTGGCCCCCGCTGGTATCGATGCGAGCGTCCATCCCGGTAGGCAGCGGGGCAACGGAAGGGATTCAGGCACGCGCGGCCAGGAACGTCTGTCTAGGAGCCCTTGGCTTGCATGTAGACCTCCTCGTACGGCTGGAGCACCACCCAGCCGTCGCCCTGGAAGACCATCTGGAGAGATTCGCCGCTGCCCCGGCCGAGAAAGGTCTTGAAGGAGATGTCGGTGCGGAAGTCGGGGCTGAGCGAGCCGGACCAGGCCACGGTGGCGTTGGGGTCGGTATAGACGGGCTGACCGGGCGTGACGCGGAGCGTTATGGGTTCGTAATGCGTGGTAATGGCAACCCGGCCGGTACCGGACAGGCGGATGTTGAACAGGCCTGCTGCCAGCAGGCCGGCGATGCGCCGCATCATCTTGATGTCCCACTCGATGGCGGGTTCGAAGGCGAGCAGGTCGTTGCCGTTGACGAAGAGCGTCTCGCCCTGCAGGTGCAGGACGCGAACCTTTTTTCCCTTGTCGGCCAGATAGAGCCGGCCCTGCCCATGGGCCTTCATGAGCTTGGCGCCTTCGCCGGTGAAGGCCTTCTTGAGGAACTTGCCCAGCCCGTGCTCGAGTATGCCCTCTCGCTCGAAGTGGATCTGCCCGGTATAGCCGATCATGGCACCGGCCTTGGCCCAGACCCGGCCATTGAGATTCACCTCCAGCAAGTAGGGGTTCTCCAGTTCAAACGCGTCGCGAGCCTCGTCACGCTGCGCGGTGGCGGCGAGGAACTGGTCGATCGTGCGTACCGTCTCGGCCATGGACTGTCTCCTAAAGAGGGAACACGTAAGCCTGACAGATGTCTGTTTGAGAATATCGACACGGGGGGCGGTGTTTCTTTCAGCGGGTGTACGGGCAGCAAGCAAGCCTCCGGCAGCGTCGGAACAAAGGGGTCAAACCCTCGGACGACCCAAAGGGTTTGACCCCGGAAGTCGTGGAGCATGCAGACGTCGCACCCGAACCTACTGTCTTGACAACAGCCCGGTGCCGGTGGCATCGGTCATGTGGAGGCCACTGAAAAGGAACTCCGATGATTCCGTCCACACGATCTGGTCATTGGCGTTGAGTGCCGCCTCCCAGTGATAGGTGCACAGGATCGGCGGCTGACCATCGTGGATATCGATCTGCAGGGACAGGCGGACGCTGTAGGCCGTCGCGCTGCGGGTCACATCTTCCACGGCGGCGTTCACGGTTACCATGTGCGCAGGAGGATCGCCGATCGCCTGGAGATCGAACACAGCTGTGTCCCCGGGATTCACGAGGTTCGCAGCGGGTATTTCCAGCAAGGATGGGTCTCCCCAGAACACGAGGAAGGCATCAGGCTGATACGTATCGCCGAAGTCGATGGTGCTGGCCTTGCTCTTCTGCCAGGTACCGACGATCTGCTCCGTGTCGGGGTCGATGAAAAAGAACACGTAGTTCATCGTTCCGTGCCATGTGCCCGTAATCGAGCCGGGCTGGCTGCCTGCGACATAGATCGTGGCGACGCTGGTGCCGATCCTGTTCTGGTCGTTGGTGGCGGTGAATGTGACGGCCTTGGGGCCGTTGGTGGACGGCGTGACGGTACCGGTCCAGATCCACTGTTCAGCGTTGGCCGTCAGGGCCTGGACGGCCGGACCACCGAGCTGCGAGAGGTCTGCGACGACGGACTCTACCGTGCCCTCAGTATCAATGGCCGTGCAGGAAACCGTGATCGTGCCGGGCTGGCCGGCCTGGAGAGCGCCGGTGACGCTGGAGGCAGTGATTGTCGGCCGGCCCGCGGCCGGCGCGATCGCCACGACGGCCGAGGCGGTAGCGGTGGCGCCCCGATCATCGGTCGCGGTCAAGGAGATCTGAACGTGGCCAACCTGCGGCGGGGTGACCGTGCCGGACCATGACCATTGCCCGGCCGAGCCGCTGAGCGGCTGAACGGACGAGCCGCCGATCGGAGAGAGTCGGCAGTAACGTTGCGCACCACACCATCGGAATCGCCGGCTGAACACGAGAGCGATATGGTACAGGGATCGCCCTGGGTGAGGGTGCCGGACACGACCGCGTCGGCGATGGCGGGAGGCACGTTCGGGAGGGCCACCTCGACTGTGGCGACCGCATCTGTCGGATCCTGGAACTGATTGTTGACGAGGAAACGGACATTGAGAGGCCCGCTCTTTGTCGGCAGCACCAAGCCCGACCAACCCCACCTGGCTCCGTTGCGGACAAGTGGTTGTACCGTCAGGCCGCCGACCTCAGACAGGTCTGCGCTGACGCTTTCGACCGCGTAGTTGAACGCACTGACTGTGCAGGAGACGGTGAACATGCACGGCTGGCCGGTGATGAGCGTGCCTGCCACGGTATGATCGGAGATCGAGACGGTGCCCTGTTGGCGATCCGTACGAGTAAAGGTGAAGGAAACGACTGCGCTGGCCCTAAGGCCATCTGCGTAGGCGACCGCACGGACGGTCGTGGTCTCGGTGAGGGTGATCTTGCCGGTGTAGACGGTACCGACAAGGTCGGACGGGATGCTGCCGTCGGTGGTGTATCGGATGGCAGCACCGGGTGTCGGGCAGGTGATGCTTAGTTCCATTGAGTCAAGGAAGGAGCATCCCGCCGGACTGAAGACGGGCGCATCGACGCGGTCGGAGTCGCCTCCGGGGTCGGCGGCGGGGTTGGGCGTCGGACAGCCGCCCAGGCAGAGGACTGGTCCTAAGAGGGTAAGGCAGAGTGCGCACAGCCGAACGGTATGAAGCATGATGATACCTCCGGTTGCAGATGGCCAACTGCTTGAACCTTGTTGGGAATCGAGCGCGTCCCTGTGCCGCGATTGTACTGAGATTCTGCCAAGGTCGGCATCGGGAAACGCAGACGATGCCTGTGAGAGGACGGAGGCCGGCCGGCACTTCGGCATACTTATGAGGATTGCTTACGCCTGTGTCTATGGGTAGTTAAAGACGCCGGGTCTTATCACTCACAGCGCCTGCACGCAGTGGCTGAGACATTCAAGGCTTGTCTGTGGTTGTTCCAGGATCGCGTGGACAGTCGGTGCAACTGGCGCTACACGGTTCGCCGGGCGTTCGGCCATGTCGTCAGCCACCTGAATCCGCACACTCACCTTTTCAGACGGGTCTACGGATAGACCTTGCCCAGCAGGCGGGGGAAGGGGATGGTCTCGCGGATGTGCTTGAGGCCGCAGATCCAGGCGACGGTGCGTTCGATGCCCAGGCCGAAGCCGCCGTGCGGGACCGAGCCGTACTTGCGCAAATCGAGGTACCAGGCGTAGTCTTCGGGGTTCATGCCCATTTCCTTGATGCGGGAAACGAGGGTGTCGTAGTCATCCTCGCGCATCGAGCCGCCGATGATCTCGCCGTAACCTTCCGGGGCGAGCAGGTCGAAGTTGCGGACGGTCCTTCCCTGGTCCTCGGTTTCGAGCTTCATGTAGAACGCCTTGGCCTCGCGCGGGTAAGGGACCACGAAGACCGGCCGATCGTGCGTGCGCCTGATGAGGGTTTCGTCGGCGCGGCCG
>Ga0101944_10007378_pt1 | contig 11034 bp, 6 predicted proteins | sample DewCreD2012metaG_FD_75245 | JGI IMG/M metagenome (GOLD analysis project Ga0101944, IMG submission 75245) | Hot spring sediment bacterial and archeal communities from British Columbia, Canada, to study Microbial Dark Matter (Phase II) - Dewar... ... | reverse complement strand
CCCCTTCTCCCGAAGTTACGGGGCTAATGTGCCGAGTTCCTTAGAGAGGTTTCTCTCGCGCGCCTGAGTGCGCTTACACTCACCCACCTGTGTCGGTTTACGGTACGGGCGAGTAAGACACAACACCATGCGACTTTTCTCGGCGCCTTCTCCACCGGTGCGCTTCGGCCGAAGCCTAAGCTCAGCATTCGATTGCCTAACCGATGTTTTCCAACGCGTCATCACATGGCTGATTCTTACCCGGCGCAGGAATATTTAACCTGCTGTGCATCCGCTACGCCTTACGGCCTCGCGTTAGCTCCCGGCTAACCCTGGGGGGACGAACCTGGCCCAGGAAACCTTGGGTTTACGGCGACCAGGATTCTCACCTGGTTTATCGCTACTCGTGTCTGCATTCTCACTAGTCAGCCCTCCACCGTCCGTTATCCGTCCGGCTTCACCGCGCTGACTACGCTCTCCTACCAAGCATGAAAGACGAATCCCTCACGCTTCCGGAGCTTCGGTACACAGTTTAATCGCCAATCATTTTCGGCGCGACATCGCTCGATGAGTCAGCTGTTACGCACTGTTTAAATGATGGCTGCCTCTAAGCCAACATCCTCACTGTCTTAGCAACGTCACATCCTTTCCACTTAACTGTGTTTAGGCACCTTAGCTGCCGGTCTGGGCTGTTTTCCTCTCGGCTACGGATCTTATCACTCGCAGCCTGACTGCCGTGGTAATGGGACCGGCGGAATTCGGAGTTTGATTGGTTTTGGTAACCTGGTGGGGTCCCTAAGCCATTCAGTGCTCTACCTCCGCCGTTTACTTGCACGACGCTCGCCCTCAAGCGATTTCGGAGAGAACCAGCTATCACGGGGTTTGATTAGTCTATCGCTCCTACTCTCAAGTCATCTCAGGATTTTTCAACATCCACGAGTTCGGTCCTCCACCTGGTGTTACCCAGGCTTCAACCTGCTCAAGAGTAGATCACCTCCGCTTCGGGTCTATTGCCAGCGACTAAACGCGCTGTTGGCACTCGGTTTCCCTTCGCCTCCGCCCCAAAAGGGCTTAAGCTGGCCACTGACAATAACTCGCAGACTCATTATGCAAAAGGCAAGCCGTCACTGCGCTTGCGCGCAGCTCCGACACATTGTAGGCATGTGGTTTCAGGTACTATTTCACTCCCCTAGCAGGGGTTCTTTTCACCATTCCCTCGCGGTACTTGTTCACTATCGGTTGCCAGGTAGTATTTAGCCTTATCCGGTGGTCCGGACAGATTCACGCAGAGTTTCACGTGCACCGCGTTACTTGGGATACCCCTAGTAGGCTACTCGAACTTCGCTCACCCGGCTGTCACGGTCTATGGCCCAACTTTCCAGATGGTTAAGCTCGTCTTTCGCCTTCCATGTCGAGGTCCCTCAACCCCGGGAGGATAAATCCCCCCGGTTTAGGCTCCTCCGCTTTCGCTCGCCACTACTCACGGAATCACGGTCGTTTTCTTTTCCTGGGGTTACTGAGATGTTTCACTTCGCCCCGTTTCGCCTCGCCGGACTATGAATTCATCCGGCGATAGCCGGCGGTTAAACCGGCTGGGTTGTCCCATTCGGAGATCCGCGGATTAACGCCTGTTTGCGGCTTCCCGCGGCTTATCGCAGCTTGCTACGTCCTTCATCGCCTCCTGGCACCAAGGCATCCACCACAAGCCCTTAGTAGCTTGATCACAAAAGTTCTCCACTGATTGCTCAGCGGAAACTCAGCGAACCGTATATTCTGTATGCCCTGTTATTTGCCTGTATGTAGTTGTCAAAGAACGATCCCGGTGTCCCGCCGCCGGCGATCTGGCCGGCGGCGCTTGCCCGGAAAATAGTTGTCGTCAAGTGGTGGGCGTGACTGGACTTGAACCAGTGACCCTGCGCTTATCAAGCGCATGCTCTAACCAACTGAGCTACACGCCCGCGTTAAATCTCAAATCGGAACTTTGTATGTGCAAAGTTGGTGGAGCTGAGGAGGGTCGAACTCCCGACCTATAGCTTGCAAAGCTACCGCTCTACCACTGAGCTACAGCCCCGCCATTTGGGCCCGGCGGTTACCGGACGAGTTCGTGCCTCTTGCCACTTGCCAAAGAGCCATGCCCTCGAAAACTGAGTTGTGCGATAAGGGAGCCCGCGGTTCTTGCGAACCGTTCGACCTAGGAGACCGGTTTTTACCCCGGTTCCATGGTTCTCCTTAGAAAGGAGGTGATCCAGCCGCAGGTTCCCCTACGGCTACCTTGTTACGACTTCATCCCAATCACCGGTCATACCTTCGGCACCCGCAAGGGGCGACTTCGGGTACAGCCGGCTTTCATGATGTGACGGGCGGTGTGTACAAGGCCTGGGAACGTATTCACGGCGCCGTAGCTGATGCGCCATTACTAGCGATTCCAGCTTCATGCCGTCGAGTTGCAGACGACAATCTGAACTGGGCCCGGTTTTAGGGATTAGCTCCACGTTACCGTATTGCAACCCTCTGTGCCGGGCATTGTAGTACGTGTGCAGCCCTGGCCATAAGGGCCATCCTGACTTGACGTCATCCCCACCTTCCTCCTCGTTGTAGCGAGGCAGTCTGTCCAGAGTGCTCCAAACTCTCGTTTGGATGGCAACAGGACACAGGGGTTGCGCTCGTTGCGGGACTTAACCCAACATCTCACGACACGAGCTGACGACAGCCATGCAGCACCTGTGCATGCTGGTGTATTGCTACACCTCGTCGGGCTTTCACCCTTCTACTACACGCATGTCAAGGCCAGGTAAGGTTCTTCGCGTTGCATCGAATTGAGCCACATACTCCACCGCTTGTGCAGGCCCCCGTCAATTTCTTTGAGTTTTAATCTTGCGACCGTACTCCCCAGGCGGCGCATTTAACGCGTTAGCTACGCCACGGGCGGGGTCGAATCCGCCCACAGCAAATGCGCACCGTTTACAGCCAGGACTACCAGGGTATCTAATCCTGTTTGCTCCCCTAGCTTTCGTGCCTCAGCGTCAGGAGTTGTCCAGAGACTCGCCTTCGCCACTGGTGTTCCTCTCGATATCTACGCATTTCACTGCTACACCGAGAATTCCAGTCTCCCCTCCAACCCTCGAGCCGGATAGTATTCGATGCAGTTTCCAGGTTGAGCCTGGAGATTTCACATCAAACTTACCCGGCCGCCTACGCACCCTTTACGCCCAGTAAATCCGAACAACGCTTGGGACCTCTGTATTACCGCGGCTGCTGGCACAGAGTTAGCCGTCCCTTCCTCTGTCGGTACTATCAGCCTTGATGGTATTAGCATCAAGGGGTTGCTCCCGACTGACAGGGGTTTACGAGCCGAAGCCCTTCATCCCCCACGCGGCGTCGCTCCATCAGGCTTTCGCCCATTGTGAAAAATTCTCGACTGCTGCCACCCGTAGGTGTCTGGACCGTGTCTCAGTTCCAGTGTGGCTGGTCGTCCTCTGAGACCAGCTACCCGTCTTAGCCTTGGTGGGCCATTACCCCGCCAACTAGCTGATAGGACGCGGGCTTATCGCGAAGCGCCAGGCCTTGCGGTCCCCAGCTTTGAATCCCAGGACCTTCCCCCGGGAGTCACATCCGGTATTAGTCCCGCTTTCGCGGGATTATTCCAGTCTTCGCGGCAAATTACCCACGTGTTACTCACCCTTTCGCGACTCCAACTGCGGAATATTGCTACCCCGCAGCCAGCGTTCCACTTGCATGTCTTATCCACGCCGCCAGCGTTCGTTCTGAGCCAGAATCAAACTCTCCGTTCAATAAAAACGTCAGCTTGATTCCACCGAGGCTCGCACCCCGGTGATGCAATCTTAAAACTCCAATCTCAGCTCACTGACTTAAGCCAAGACTGAAGGGGCTTGAACTTATCGCACAATTCAACTTTCAAAGAACAGCAGGTCTTGCGACCCTGAAATTTTTCCCTTGTCGGGGACGAAAAATCCGAGTGCCGAATCCTTCTTCGTTTTCGGCATCTCAGATACCGTTTATCGTTACGCGTTGCAATCTACGCTTTCGCCCGGTGGCTGTCAACACCTTTTTGAAATTTTTTTTATTTTTTTTCAGCCACCGGTCCGGCTTTCACCGGCCCCGTTTGACAAAGAGCGGCGCGCTTTTTAGCAAAAGCCAAAATCCGTGCAAGAGTTTTTTTCAATTTTTTTTCATTTTTTTTCACACACTCCAGGCTTGACGCTCGAGCACCCAGCCACGGAATCGTGAAAACCGCCGGAAATCCGGCCTTTTTTCGCAAATATTCCACATTCCCTTGTGCCGACAAATCGGGCCGCTTTTCAGCCTGCAACACCACCGCCACCACCGTTGCGCCCCGCTGTTTCAACAATTCAACTGTCATTAAAATGTGATTCAAACACCCCAAACGATTACGCGCCACCACGATCGCCGCACCCTGTGATGCTTCAATTAGATCCAACACATCGTAATCTTCACCCAGCGGTGATTTCAGCCCGCCAGCCCCTTCCACCAGCAGCAAATCTGCCATTTTTTGCGCAGCCCGAATATGTGCTAAAACCGCGTCTTTATTGGCTTTTTTACGATTTCGCCGCAACGCAATCGCAGGTGTCAACGGCACGTCCGACCACCACGGATTCACAAAATCCAACGGCCACTCGCCCTCCTGTAGTGCACTCAACACCTCCGCATCTTCCCGCCCGCCCGTGCAAAGGGGTTTGAGAGCCAGGACACGCATTCCCCGCCCGCGCGCATGGGCCAATAACAACGCCGTCAGCACCGTCTTGCCCACGCCCGTGTCTGTGCCCGTAATAAACAAAAGGTTGCCGCAACCCACTGACTCATGCTTGCGCATAATCTCGTTTTTCTCAGGAAAACACCCAAAAAGCACGGAAAAACCGCGCTTCAGAAAAAACTCATCCATTAGAAGCACTCAGCTTTTCCGTCTGGTAATTTCCACCATGCCATGTCATCCTGCGACCAGTCTTCCATGAAAAAAAAATTGCCATTGCTGTTGATATTTTTTGGCGCCGTCATCTCGCTCCACGCCGCCCGCCCAAATGTGTTGATGATCGCCATTGATGACCTCAACGATTGGGTGGGCTGTCTTGGGGGCCACCCACAAGCACAAACGCCTGCGATGGACAAGCTTGCCGCAAAGGGCACTCTCTTTCTAAACGCCCATGTCCAATCCCCCCTTTGCAACCCCTCGCGCGCCAGCCTAATGACCGGCCTAAGGCCCTCCACCACAGGCATTTACGGATTGGCCCCCGGCATTCGCAATGTTGCGATTACAAAAAACCGGGTCACTCTACCGCAACATTTCGCGCGCAACGGTTATTTCACCGCCAGCTTTGGAAAAGTGTACCATGACGGCTCCATACCCCCCGCCCTCCAAACCAATGAATTCCACGTCTGGGGCCCCGCCCCTGGCATCCCTCTGCCCAAGACGAAATTCGTCAACACCCCCGCCACCATGCGCCTGATGGACTGGGGCGTTTTTCCCACCGACGATCGCGAACAAGGCGACTGGAAAATTGCGGAAGCGGCTATTCAACAGCTCAAAAACGTCCCCAAAGACCGCCCATTTTTTGTGGCTGTGGGCTTTCGTCTGCCGCATGTTCCGTGCTTTGCATCGCAACCGTGGTTTGACCGCTTCCCGCCCGAAGATAAAATCATCCGCCCACCCTACCGCCCTGACGACCGCTCCGATGTGCCCGACTTTGCATGGTTCCTCCATTGGAAACTTCCAGAGCCACGGCTTTCATGGCTCCAACGCAACAACCAATGGCGTCCGCTGGTACGCGCTTATCTCGCAAGCACCACCTTCATGGACAGCCAGATTGACCGCGTGTTGCGCGCGCTGGATGAAATCGGCGCCGCTGACAACACCCTGGTTGTCCTCTGGTCCGACAACGGTTGGCATCTTGGCGAAAAAGGCATCACCGGCAAAAACACACTTTGGGACCGCAGCACCCGCGTGCCCCTTATCTTTGCCGGCCCGGGCGTGGCGCGCGGTGCCCGCTGCACAAGGCCCGCAGAATTGTTGGACATCTATCCCACACTCATTGAGCTTTGCGGCCTGCCTTCGGTGGACGGTTTGGAAGGCCACAGCTTGGTGCCACAATTGCGCGATGCCAACGCCCCACGCCCGTGGCCCGCCATCACCACCCACAATCAGGGCAACCACGGCATTCGCTCCGAGCGCTGGCGCTATATCCGCTATGCCAACGGCGCCGAAGAGCTCTACGACATGACGGAGGACCCCAACGAATGGCACAACCTTGCCGGCGACCCCAAATATCGTAAAATCATCGAAGAACACGCACGCTGGCTGCCTCGCGTGGACCAACCCGCCGCTCCCGGCAGCGCCCAACGCGTCCTGACCCAGACCAACGGCGTCTGGTATTGGGAAGGCAAAGCCATTGACCCCGCCGAAAAAGAGGAATAATCCAGCCCTGCGCCGCGATAAAAAAAACGCGCGACTCACAGCCGTCGCGCGTAGGAATATTGATGTTTTAATCGCTTTTGCAGGCTTAATCAAAAGCGTGTCCCGCGCAGCAAAGCACGTTGCGCACCTTGTGCCGCACCAATTCCTTGACCATGGCACGGGCCGGACCCAAGTACTTGCGCGGGTCAAATTCCTTCGGATTTTCCCACAACACCTTGCGCAATCCCGCCGTCATTGCGAGGCGCAAATCGGTGTCAATATTCACCTTGGTGCATCCCACCCGGCGGGCCACCTCGATGTCCGCCTCCGGCACACCTTGGGCATCAGGCATCTTGCCACCATACTTGTTGATGATGGCCACCAAATCGGCTGGCACACTCGAAGCCCCATGCAGCACCAGCGGATAATCTCCCAGGCCGGCATCCATCAACGCCTTCTTGATGGCCTTGAGACGCTCCAAGTCCAAATGTTGCTCGCCTTTGAACTTATAGGCGCCGTGGCTGTTGCCGATGGCCACCGCCAATGAATCGCAGCCGCTTTCCTTGACAAAGCGCACAGCCTCATCCGGATGGGTGTAATGACCACCTTTGCTGTAGGCGCCGCCCTCCTCACCTTCATCGAATTGCGCCCCCACCAGATGACCCAGCTCGGATTCAACCACACAATTATGCTTGTGAGCGTACTCCACCACCTTGCGCGTGATTTCCACGTTCTTTTCAAACGGCTCGTGGCTGGCGTCAATCATCACGCTCGTGAAGCCCTCATCAATGCACATCTTGCACAGCTCGAAGGAATCCCCGTGGTCCAGGTGGACCGCAATGGGAATGGTGGACAGGCTGACGGCGGCCTCGATGAGCTTTTTCAAGTACACCGGATTGGCATACTGCCGGGCGCCCTTGGAAATCTGTAAAATCAGGGGCGCCTTTTCCTCTTCACAGGCTTCTACGATGGCCTGAATCAATTCCATGTTGTTGACGTTGAAGGCGCCCAGGGCGTATTTGCCCTTCAGGGCCTTCGCGAACAGTTCGCGCGTGTGTGTTAATGGCATAACGACAATACTTAGAGTTTAACCGCGCCCACGGCGCGGGCTTCGTTCATAATAAGAAAAATTCCTCCGTGGGAAAATAAAAATTCGAAATCCTTTTCATGCGTCCTTTGCTATGCCCATCACCTACACCCACAGAAAACCTCACCTCCCCGGTTGCCCGGCCTGGCCTGATGTAATAGATGCGCTGGACAATTGGAGGGGGGTGCGCATCGCCAAACCCAACTGCTTAATCTCGGCTGCATGGGCCAGCATCTGCTCCGGCGTCAAACCCGGCTGACTCAACTGCGCTTGCAACGCCTTGACCCGCCGCGCCAGGTATTGATTGCGCAGATGTTGCAAAGCATCACGCACTTCCACCGCCGGACGGTTCATCGGCCGCACATCCAACAAGGCTTCGCTTAACAAATTGCGCAGGCTCTCCTCCTCCAACGTCGTCAACAACGCTCCAACCCCATGCCACTCCCCTCTTTCCCCCGCCACACGACGCAACGCCAGAAGGCGGCGCACTGGTTCGCTGTTCACCCATGCCAAATCCATTTGAGCCAGCCACGCCGGTGCATCCTCATCATGACACATCACCAATTGCAACAGCCGCATCTCCACCTCCGGCGGCCGCTCGAATGAACTTTCGGGCACCTCCTCCACCATCAAGCCCTCAAGCCTGGTCTCCGGTGTTGCCCGAAATTGTTGGATAAATGCCGAGGGACTCATCCCAAATCGCAACGCCGTTTTCTGCGCATAAGTTTCCAGCAGCACTTCGTTGCGTGTCCTCTTCAAAGCAGAGGCCATCCGGCGGGTAATTTCCAACCGCCCTTTGTCGCTGTTGGTCGAGTACTCGGCACAAAGCCTGTCCAATAAAAAATCAAAATAATCCGGCGCCTCCTTCACCACCTCTTGCAACGCTGCCGCCCCCTGCTCCCGGACAAGGCTATCGGGATCGTGCTGCGCCGGCAACACAGCCACCCGCACCGCTATGCCCAAAGGCATCAATCCCTCGGCCACCCGCTCCGCGGCCTCCTGACCTGCGCGGTCTCCGTCAAAACACAGCACCACCTCCTCGACATACCGCTTGAGAATCCGGGCATGCTCCCCCGTGAACGCGGTACCCTGCGGCGCCACCACATGCCGCACGCCGGCCATGTAACAAGCAATCAAATCAAGCTGGCCCTCGCAAACAACCGCCTGCCGCTCCTCTTGAATGATGCGACGACTCTTGTCCAAACCATAAAACACCCGGCTTTTGGTAAAAATGGGCGTCTCCGGCGAGTTGACATACTTCGCCCCCTTGTCTTCCGGATTCAACGTCCGCCCGCTGAACGCAATCACCCGTCCCTGCTCATCACAAATGGGAAACATCAAGCGCCCGCGGAAACGGTCATAATAATGCTCCCGCCCCTCTGCTCGAATGATGAGCCCCGCTTGTTCCATCACCGCCAAATCATATCCCTTGTGCCGTGCCCAGTTCACCGTGTCATCCCAGGCATCCGGCGCATATCCCAACCGAAAAAGCCTTACCGCTTCCTCGTCCACGCCCCGCTGGGCCAGGTAATCCCGCGCAACCTGTCCGCCGCTGTCCTGCATCAGCGCCTGTTGCCATCGCCGCGCAAGCTGCTCGTGTATCTCCAGCAAAACTTCCTTGAGCTGCCGGCTCTGCCGGTATTGCGGGTCATCCTCAAAAGCCAGCGGGATGTTGGCCCGCTCCGCCAGCCGGCGCACAGCTTCAAGAAACGAAATGTTTTCGTACTCCCGAATGAAGGTGAAAACATCACCCCCCTTGTGGCAACCGAAACAATGAAATATCTGCCGCTGCGGATTGACGTGAAAGCTCGGCGTCTTCTCCTTGTGAAATGGACACAAGGCCACAAAATTGGAACCGGCCCGTTTCAGCGGAAAATAACCGCCAATCACCTCCACGATGTCGCTGGCCGCGCGAACCTGTTCAATAACCTGGGGTGAAATGAGTCCGCCCACAATCCATCATTTGCCCATGATTTTATCCAGCTCACGCTCCCGCTGCCGGCCCAGCCCCTCCTTCGTCCGCAAGTCTTCACCCTCGGACTTGCAGGGAGGAATGAGCAAAAACGGTGCATGCTTGGCAAGCTGCGACCCGCTGAATGACTTCTTGAAAATTCCATCCTGAATGTCGCCAAGCGTCGGGAAAAAACTGCTGCCCAGTTCTTTCTCCTGCTCTTTACGCGCCCTATCCTTCTGCTCCTCGGTTTGAAACTTGGCATTCACCACCGCCGCAAGCAACACCAGGATGCACAGAAACCGCACAATGGCGGACAAGATGCCCAGAGGATATTCAAGCCGCCCGAAAAAATCACTGCCGGCCAGCTTGTCACGAAAAGCATTCTTCAAGAGCATGAAGATGAACCACACCACCACCACTGTCCCCAAATACCCCAACAAATGCGCCGTAAGCTGGCTTAACCCGGTCCACTTGATAAGATAAGGAGCCGCCTGCCGGCAGACGTATGCCCCTCCGCCCACCATGCCTATCCACATCAAAAAATCCAAAAGCTCTTGGGACATGCCGCGCCGCCGGCCCCGCAGCACACCAATCACCACCATGATGACCGCCAAAGCATCAAACCAACCAAAAGGCAAATTCATACGCTTTCATCCTGCACCCTGCCGCCCTTGTGGGTTGTGCCGGCTGGCCTCCGGCCCTGCCATTAGCGCAAGGCTTATTTTTCTGTGGCTTTCTTCAGTTCCTGTTCTTTGATTTCCTTCAAAGTCGGGCGCCCACCACCTCCGGACACCGCGTCCGTCGTGGGCGTGGGCCGGATCAGGAGCTGCTCCAAATTATGCCGGACCCACTGCCCGCAAAAGCTTTTTTTCAAGATGGACTCCTGCAACTGCCCCGGAGTCGGGAAAAAATTGCTGCCCAAATTCCTAAGCTGTGCATCCACTTGAGCCTGTATCTCTTCCCGGGTGTACACAGGCGCATTCAACAACGCCAAGCCCACCACCAAATACCCCGCATATCGGATCATACCCGCCAACATGCCCAAAATGTACTCCATCCGCCCAAACAAATCGCTGCTCACCAACTTTTCCCCAACCGCCCGGCGGGTTAACGCAAATACAGATAGGATGATGATTACCAAGGTCACGTACACAAACATGTACGCAAACAAATGAGTGACCCCGGCCATCCGCGCAAACCAGTCCCCCAACGGCCGGTAATACAGCCCGCATACCACCAACACCGTCAGTATTTGCAAAAGGGATAGCAATTCCTCGGACATCCCCCGCTTGCGCCCTCGTATGATGCCCCAAATCAATACCACAGCCGTTAAAACGTCGAACCAAATGCCGGAGATTTCCGTGCTTGGAACGGTAGCACCGCCTGCTGTTGCTAGAAAAATCATTGACATACCCCACGACCCACTGGCCGCCCTAATCTATCGCTTTCAGGCAAAATTGCCAGCCTGTTTTTCAGCTTCAACCCAATGCCGGCGCATTTCAGTTTTTGAGCAGACGGAGGGGAGGGGGAGGTGGTAGAAGGGCGGCATGAATACAAAATGCATGACGGGTACTGTTTGTTCGTGTG
>Ga0101944_10007375_pt1 | contig 11037 bp, 9 predicted proteins | sample DewCreD2012metaG_FD_75245 | JGI IMG/M metagenome (GOLD analysis project Ga0101944, IMG submission 75245) | Hot spring sediment bacterial and archeal communities from British Columbia, Canada, to study Microbial Dark Matter (Phase II) - Dewar... ... | reverse complement strand
CTTCGGGGGGAGAGGGTCGGGGTGAGGGGGGCTTACAGAATCAAGATCTCCCCTCACCCTAGCCCTCTCCCTGAGGGAGAGGGAACGAACTTCACGCTAATCTGCGATGAACCGATCATTCATCAAGTTGCGGCCGTCTCTATCAACGGGGGACCTTATACCAGATTTAATTTAAAATGGATACCTCGTGAATGTGAGGTTTCCTGGGTATTTTTTTGGGATATTTTTTCGGAAAGATCCATTGGGCCCATTCCACAGTGGAGCCTGAGTTGTGAACTGCCACGGTGCCGGGACCTCAAGGCGCTGCATTCGTTGACAAGCCGTCACGAGTCTGGCAGTAAGGTCGCGGCCGCTTTGGCCGAGCGTCAGGAAATCATTGGAAGAAAGGTTGAGCTTGACCGAGTCGCTTCACTCAATCAGTCCAGGCAGGATCCTGATCATCAAGCCCAGTGCCCTTGGAGACGTGGTTCACGGTCTGCCGTTTCTCAACGCCCTTCGCGCACGATTTCCGGCTGCCGAGATCCACTGGCTTGTGTTCCGCTCGTTCGAGCCACTGCTTCGGGACCTTCCCATGATCTCGAAGCTATGGGTCATCGACAAGGCAGCATGGATGCGTTTTTCGAACCTGCGAGAGTCATGGAAGGATCTGCGGCTCCTGCTGGCTGGTCTGAGGGAGGAGAGATTTGATCTGGTTGTAGACCTGCAAGGTCTTTTGCGGAGCGGCATCCTTTGCGGGGCCACCCGGGCTCCCCTGCGGTTGGGCTTCCTGGAAGGACGCGAGGGGAGTCCTTTCTTTTATACGCATCGCGTGCGGGGAGGGACGGACTGCCATGCCATCGAGCGCTACCTGAAGGTTGCAGGGAGTCTCGGCGCTTCGATGGATCGCATCGATTATCGCCTGGACCTGGCTTCACGTGGCTCTCGACTCCTGGACAGTCTCCCGCCGGTTTATGTGGTCATGGCGCCCTCGGCCGGGGGAGAGGCCAAAAGGTGGCCGGTGGAGAACTTCGGTCGGCTCGCCGCCCAATTGCCCTGGCCTTCGGTGGTGATCAGCGGAAAGAGCGATGTGGTCCTTGCGGAGCAAGTGGTTGCCGCATCGAGGGGCAGGGCGATCTCCCTTGCCGGGCGGACCACGCTGAACGAGATGATCGAGGCGATCCGTCGGGCGAAGGCCTTCATATCCAACGATACCGGGCCCATGCACATCGCCGCGGCCCTCGGGGTTCCGGTCTTTGCCGTATTCGGCCCCACAAGCCCGCTGCGGACGGGGCCTTATGGGCCGGGCCACACGGTCATAACGGCTGGTCTTGCCTGCTCGCCGTGCTTTCGGAGGAAGAAGTGCTCCCATTGGATTTGCATGGAGCGGATTTCAGTCCCCCAGGTTTTGAGCGCCATCGAGTCCAGGATGAACTTTGCTCGGGCTTCCTGACTCGGCGGTGGGGATCGTGACGCCATGGTCGATCTGAGCGCGGCAATCATCACTCGAAACGAGGCCCAAAACATCGGTCCCTGCCTCGACAGTCTGCATTGGGTGTCGGAGGTGGTTGTGCTGGATCAGTTCAGCGAGGATGGAACGGTCGAGACGGCCGCATCCCGCGGCGCGAGGGTCTTTCAGGAAGCCTGGCGCGGCTTTGCGGCTCAGAAGAACCTGGCCCTCGATCGGACGACCCGGCCCTGGGTCCTGAGCATCGACGCCGACGAAAGGGTGACGGAGCCTCTGCGGGCTGAAATCGAGACAGTGGTCGAGCGTGACGGACCTGAAGACGGCTATTACATCGCTCGCAGGAACTATTTCTGCGGCCGCTGGATCCGATATGGCGGCTGGTATCCGGATTACAGCCTGAGACTCTTCCGAAGAGGGTTGGGGAGGTTTGAGGACAGGGCCGTTCACGAGAAGGTGGTGGTCCAGGGAAGGACAGGGTATCTCAAACAGCCTCTCGAGCATTTCACCTATGTTTCCGTGAGCGACTATCTGCAGAGGATGGATCGATACAGCGGCCTGGCAGCCCGGGAGCTGGCCTTGGGGGGCGGGGAGGCCCGGTGGCATCACCTGGTTCTGAGGCCCCTCTTCACATTCCTCAAAATGTATGGTTTAAAATTAGGCTTCCTGGACGGGCGAGCAGGCTTCTTCCTTGCCGTATCTTACGCTTACTATACCTTTTTGAAATACTATCGCCTGGGCTCCGATCCAGCATGATTCAAACGGGGAGGTCTCAAACGGTTCATGGAGCTGTATAAACGCCTGCTCACCAACGCCATGCCTTACTGGCGCAGGATCGCACTCGCCATGCTTTCCATGCTGGGCGTGGCGGGCTGCACCGGGGCCACGGCTTATTTGATCAAGCCTGTCCTTGACGATATTTTCATCCAGAAGGACATGGCGATGCTTCGGGTTCTCCCCCTCATCGTCCTGACCATCTTCCTGGTGAAGGGCGCGTGCTCCTGGTGCAACACGTATTTCATGTCCTACGTCGGCCAGAAGGTCATCGCGCAGTTCCGCCAGCAGCTTTACGATCATCTGCAGACCCTGTCCCTCTCCTTCTATGACAAGACACCCACGGGCGTCCTGATGTCACGCATCATCAACGACGTGAACATCACCCAGGGGGCCGTTTCCGACGCTGTGGCCGGCTTCATCAAGGAGATCATCACCATCGTGGTGCTCGTGATCGTCATCTTCTACAGGGACTGGCAGCTGGCCATCGTGGCCATGGTCGTCCTGCCCTTCGCCTTTCTGCCCATCGTCAAGTTCGGCCGCAAGCTCAGGGTGATCAGCAAGAAGAACCAGGAGTCCATGGCGCAGATTTCGGTGACCCTCCATGAAACCTTCGCGGGAACCCGCATTGTGAAGGCGTTCTGCATGGAGGAGCACGAGAAGAAGCGGTTTGCCCGAAACAACGCCCGCTATTTGAGCTCGGTCCTGAAGTCCGTGAAGGTGCGGGCCCTGTCGAGCCCGCTGATGGAGTTTCTGGGCGGTCTCGGGATCGTGGCGGTCATCTGGTACGGGGGCTACAGCGTCATTCGGGGGGTTTCGACTCCCGGCAATTTCTTCTCGTTTCTGGCAGCCATCATCATGCTCTATGAGCCCGTCAAGAAGCTCAGCAACATGAACAACACGATCCAGCTCGGGATGGCCGCCGCAGAGCGCATCTACCAAATCCTGGACACGAAACCTGAAATCCAGGATCGCCCCGATGCCGGGGAGCTGGCGCCGCCCATTCGAACGATTCAGTTCAAGGATGTGTCGTTCGGGTATTCCGATGAGCTCATCCTGAAGAACATCAACCTTGAGGTCAAGGCCGGCGAGGTCATCGCGCTGGTGGGCATGAGCGGGTCGGGGAAGACAACCCTGGTCAACCTGATCCCGCGCTTTTACGAGGTCAGCGACGGGGCCATCCTGATCAACTCGACGGATATACGGGATGTGACTCAGTCCTCCCTCAGGGCCCAGATCGGCATCGTGACCCAGCAGTCGATCCTTTTTAACGATACTATTTACAACAACATCGCTTACGGAGACATTCGAAAGGGCGAGGCCGAGGTCATCGCCGCTGCCAAGGCTGCCAACGCCTATGACTTCATCATGAAGACGCCGAATGGATTCGAGACCCGGATCGGCGAGCAGGGAGTGCGGCTCTCCGGGGGACAGCGCCAGAGGATTTGCATTGCACGCGCCATTTTGAAGGACGCCCCCATCCTCATCCTGGATGAAGCGACTTCCTCCTTGGACAGCGATTCGGAGCTGGAGGTTCAGAAGGCTCTCGAAAACCTCATGGTGGGAAGAACGACCTTCGTCATTGCCCACCGGCTCTCCACCATCAAGAACGCCGACCGCATCATCGCGTTTGCGGACGGTCACGTGGTGGAGGAGGGCCGTCACGACGAGCTCCTGAGAGCCCACGGCGAATACCGCAGGCTTTATGAGCTGCAGTTCACCCATCTGGATGCCAGCCTTTCGAGGGAAGTCTCCTGAGATGGGCGACGGCTCCAGCATCACCGGAGCAACGAAAGACCAGGGTCCTCAATGCAGTCTCGAGGCGGCTGGTCGCCTTCTATTCAGTCGTTCAAGCAGGCTAGAGTGCTTTATGGGGCCAATTGACTGGTCATTGTACCGGCTGCTCGAAAGCATGAGGCTGCGACACGGCGCTTACCCCTGGCGCAACGGAGGCATTCGGTGAGCCTACTTCCAAGATCCGCGCGGGAAAAGGCTGATGCCTCACGATACCTGATTCATCGATTTCTCGACCAGGCCGCGAAGGAGATACCGGTGGGAGCGCTGATTCTGGATGCTGGAGCGGGCAACGGGCGCTATCGTCCACTCTTCGAGCGTCAGCGTTACATTGCCGCGGATTTCTGTAGAGTCGAGGGGAAGAACTACGGGCGGATCGATGTGGTCACCGACCTGGCGGAGCCCGGGCTTAAGGACGGGTCACTGGATGCGGTTGTCAGCACCCAGGTCCTCGAGCACATCAGGGAGCCTGGCCAATTTTTGGCTCAATTGGCGAGGCTGCTCAAACCGGGCGGTTCGCTTTACCTGACGTGTCCGCTCAACTGGGGTGTCCACGAGGCGCCTTACGATTTTTACCGCTATACCCGTTACGCTCTGGAGGACCTCGTTCAAAGCGCCGGACTGGAGTTGAGGTCCATCGTGCCCATGGGAGGTTATTTCTGCCTGCTTGGCAAGATTCTGAGCCGGCTTCCGTATCAGTTGGACGAGCCCCGCCGGGGAATCTTCAGGAGATGGATTTTCAAGACCTGCTTTATACTCTTGAAAGAAGTCTTTCATTACTGGATGCCGTACCTCCTCGTTCACCTGGACTTCCTGGATAAAAAGAAGGACTTCACGCTGGGCTATCTCTGCCATGCAACCAGGCCGGCGGGACCTGCATGGGGAGAGCCGGCCAGAGCCTGTCAATGAGAGGATTGTCCGGATTGGTCATGAGAGATTGATATGGGCGACTTGCCGCTCGATTCGATTCAGCGCGTAATTTTCATCAAGCTCCGCCACATCGGGGATGTGCTGCTGGCGGCGGCGACATGCCGGGCCTTGAAGGAAGCCCTTCCGGAGGTCCGGATTTCCATGCTCGTTCCCGCGGGTACCGAGGATATGTTGACGGAACATCCTGACATCGAGGAAGTGATTCCCCTGCGGCGAGGGGGCGGCTGGCTCCATGATCTGCGGCTCATTCGCCGTCTGCGAGGAAACCGTTTCGACCTGGCCGTCAACATGACGGAGGGGGATCGGGGGGCTATTCTGTCGTTTCTGAGTGGAGCGCGGTACCGCATCGGCATCGATCCAAGGCACAAGGGGTTCATGGGCAAAAGGCACCTTTTCACCCACCTGGTCAAGCCCGTTTACGACGGCAGACACCGGGCCCTCATGGACATGGATGTTCTGGAGCCCCTGGGAATTGAGCGGAAAGACCCGCGAGTGGAGCTTTTCGTCCCCGCTGCGGACCAGGATTTTGTTGATGAGTGGCTCCGTCGGCAGGGACTGCTTGACCGGCGACCCTTTGTGGTGGTGCATCCCACATCCCGATGGCTTTTCAAATGCTGGAGGGACGAGGCGGTCGCCGAGGTGGTGGACCACCTGGAGGGCCGTGGTGTGCGGGTTGTCCTGACCAGCGGGCCGGACCCCAGGGAGAGGGGCAAGCTGGCGGCCATCGCAGCCTTGTGTCGCCGCGAGCCGTTGGTGCTCAGCGGCAGCCTGACCCTCAAGCAGTTCGGGGCGCTTTTGCGTCGCAGCGCGCTGTTTTTCGGAGTGGATACGGCGCCCATGCATATGGCAGCGGCCCTGGGCAGGCCGGTGCTTGCGCTTTTTGGTCCTTCGGATTCCCGGGTTTGGGGGCCCCTCGCTCCCGTCCGGCGAATCATCGATCGCGGCAAGGATTTTCCGTGCCTTCCATGTCGCGGGGACGGCTGCAACGGCACCAAGAGAAGCCTCTGCCTCGAAGCCATCTCGACCGAGGAAGTCGTTCGGGCCCTCGATGAAATGCTCGCCGCGGCCGGCTGTTCAAGCTCCGAAGCATCGCATTCATGACTTCTGCACACTCCATTCTTTACGTTTCCCACACGGCGGCCCTGAAGGGGTCGGCCGTCAGCCTGGCCCAGCTGATCCTGGGCCTGGACCGGACTCGCTTCGAGCCCACCGTGGTCTTTTCCAAGCCGGGATACTGGCTCGAGAACCTGGGGGAGCGCGGCATCTCCTGCCATGTCCTGAGGAGCCGTGGATTTCTTGGCTGGAGGCTGGTCTCCGAGGCGAAGGCCGTCATGGATCGTGCCCAGGTGGAGCTCGTTCATCTGAACAGCGCGGTGCCCTTCTGCAAGTACGTGGGGATTGCGGCCAGGATGCGACGCACGCCGGTGGTCTGGCACATCCGGGAGGACCCCCGGAGCAAGCGGGTGCGCAGGCTGAAAAAGTGGATCCGGGCTCTGGCGGACCGGGTATTCGTGGTTTCTTCGGAGCTGGAGCGGTTCTTCGAGGGCTTTCCCGTAGTCAAGGCCTTCAACGGGGTCGACCTGGAACGTTTTCGACCCGGTTTGAGCGGCGAGGATTTCAGGGAGCGGTTCGCCATCCCCCGGACGGCTTTCGTGTTCGGGATTGTGGGAACCATTGAGGAGCGCAAGGGCACCCTGGCATTCCTCGGGGCAGCGGCGGTCCTGGCCCGGTCGGATTCGGACGCCCGGTTCGTCGTCGTCGGTGACGGCCTGGCCGATGACGTCGAGAGGGTCAGGCGTTACCTCTCGGAGCATGAGTCGCTGGCATCACGGGTGATTCTCACGGGGCGGCTGGATGACATCCCCCGGGTCATGGCCGGTCTGGATGTGCTGGTGCTGCCTTCGCTCTGGGAAGGTTTCCCCCGCAGCCTCATCGAGGCCATGGCCGGCGGTAAAACCGCCATCGCGTCGGATGTGGGCGAGATTCCGTTCATCCTGGAAGGGGGAAAGTGTGGGATGCTGGTCCCGCGCGGAGACCAAGCGGCCCTGGTCCAGGCCATGGCCCGCTGCCTCTCGGATCGCGCCGGCCTGAACGAGATGGGCCGATTGGCCCGGGAGCGCGCGGTGAGGGAGTTCAGCCTCGAACGGCATGTGGAACTTATTCAGAACGAGTACCTGGAGCTGCTCTCCGTCCCCTGACGGCCGGGGACGAATAGGGGGGCACCGGGCGCTGGGCGGATGGAGCACACGTGGTGCGGCGGACGGGAGCTTTCCATGAAAAAGGTCCTCTTCCTCTTTGTGACGATGCCCGTGGGCGGCGCGGAGATGCTCTGCTTCAGTTTCCTGAAAGGACTGGACCGGTCGCGTTTTCAGCCTCTGGCCTGCTGCATCAAGGATCCTGGGGAACTGGGCCTTGAGATCCGGGGGGCCGGCTATGAAGTGATCTCGCTCGGGAGAATGCGGAGCCGGCGATTTGAGATGGAGACGGTCTTCGCTCTGGCGAACCTTTTGAAATCACGCCAAATTGACATCATCCATACGAATATGTATCATGCAAACCTTTATGGCCGGCTCGGGGCGCTGCTCCTGGGGAGGCGGAGGCCAAGGAGCGTTGCGGCCGTGCACAGTCTCTACACGGAGAAGAAGCCTCGCCGGCTTCTGGTCAACAGGATCCTGAACCGATGGACCGATCGGATTCTGGCGGTGTCCGAAGCGGTTCGTGAGGACGTGCTGCGATACGAGAGAGCCGAGCCTCGCAGGGTGGAGGTCCTGCCGCTGGGGGCCGATTTCGAGCGGTTGGATGTCGATCTGAGCCCGGAGGAGGCCAAGGAGAGGATCGGACTGTCCCCCTCGGACTGGGTAGTGGGAACGGTGGGGCGCCTGGTGGAACCCAAGGGACATCGTTACCTGCTCGAATGCCTCTCCATTCTGGTCCGGCGCGGGGTGTCCCTGAAACTGGTGATCGCTGGAGGCGGAAGGCTCGAGGCCGATTTGAGGCGACAGGTTGCGGAAAACGGACTGGAGAGTCACGTGCTGCTTCTGGGTACCCGCCGGGACATCCCCGAGCTTTACAGGGCCATGGATCTCTATGTGATGGCCTCCGTTTCCGAGGCGGCGTCCATGGCGTTGCTGGAGGCCATGGCGGCGGGACTCCCCTGCGTGGTGACCTCGGTGGGCGGGATGGTGGACCTGGTGGACGGGGGGCGCTGCGCCCGGGTGGTTCCCCCGGCTGACGCCATTGCTTTGGCTTCCGCCGTGGAAGGTCTTCACGCTTCAAGGGGAGAGCGTTTGAAGCTGGGAAGCGCCGCCATGGAGAGAGCCCGGTCGCGCTATGGGACGGAAGCCATGATCCGCGGGCTGGAATCCATCTACGACGACCTTTTTGCCGGCTGATGGGGGAGTCGCTTCGAATGTCACTGCCCAATTTCCTCATGGTGGGAGCGGCCAAGTGTGGAACGACTTCGTTGTTCCATTACTTGAAGCAGCACCCGGAGGTCGGGATGCTGGAGTCCAAGGAGGCCCATTTCTTCGTTGACTTCAGGGTGAAGGTCCACAGTCTCGAGGAGTATGCGGCTCTTTTTGAGGGGTTTGCCGGCAGAAAGGCCGTCGGCGAGGCTCCCGTAAGGGCGCTCTACGACGAGGATGCCCTGAGGAAAATGAAGGAAGTGTTGCCCGGCGTGCGCATCATCGTCATTCTCCGGAATCCTGCGGACATGGCGTATTCGCTGTGGGGACACATGGTGAGGAACGGGGAAAGGCTTTCCTTCAGAAGGGCTCTGAAGGTGGAGTCATGCCGGATGGCCGATCCCGCATTCAAGGAACGGTGTAACAACTGGTACGGGGACTACCATTACTTCCACCGCGGCCTGTATTCGGACCAGGTCCGGCGCTGCTTTGAGCTGTTCGGACGCGACTCGGTTCTGGTGCTCCTGTTTGACGACATGCGGCGGGATCCCCTCCGCACCTGCAGGAGTTGCTTCGAGTTTCTGGGCGTCGATCCCGATTTCGAGCCGGTCCTGGAGCGGCACAACGTGGGGAAGGTCTATCGACATCGGGGCCTTCACAAGCTGCTTTCCCAGCCTCCTTCCTGGCTCGCTGGGCTGGAAGGGGGATTCATGGGCGGAACGGTTCACCGATGGCGGGAATCGCTCATGAGTTGGAACACCAGGGGCCTGCCGCCTTTCGACCCGAAATTGAGGGCTGAACTGCTCTCCAGGTACCAGCCGGACATCCGGAAGCTCGAGACTTTGCTCGATCGAGACCTTTCCCACTGGGCTTGATCCGTGTGAGGCTCGGGACACCACCGCCGGGATTTTGGGTGATACCTCTGCATCTTTTGGCTGTTGGGCAGAATCAAGAATATGCTGCTCTCACACAAATATAAATTCATATTCATCAAGACCCAGAAGACGGCTGGGACGAGCATGGAAATCAGCTTGTCTCGATACTGCGGTCCTGACGATATCGTTACCCCGTTCTTGAATCCTGAAGACGAAGCGTTCCGGAGGGAATTGAATATTTTCCCCAGAAATGACCTGGTCCCGCTCAGGAAATACAGGGGCAGGGAACTCCTCAAATGGTTGCGGGGATGGCGATTGAGATACTGGGATCATATGCCGGCGAGGCAAATAAAAAGATTCATTGGTGATGAAATATATAATAATTATTATAAATTTTGCTTTGAAAGAAATCCATGGGATAAAGTCATCTCTTACTATCATTGGGAAAATCGAAAACAAAAATATTCGTCCTTAGATGACTTTTTTTCCAGAAAACCATTATGTACAGACTACTCAAAGTATACTATCAATGGAGATATAGCTGTCGATTTCATTGGCCGATACGAGAATTTGATGGAGGATCTCCAGACTGTTTGTGGAAAACTTGGGATTCCTTTCGATGGATGGATGCCGAGAGCCAAGGCGGGCTATCGAAAAGATAAACGTCAATACCAGGACGTCTTGACGCTGCCTCAGAAGGAATTCATCGATCGATGCTTCGAAAATGAAATACGGTTGTTACATTACAGTTATGGTGGGTGACCCGTTACTGGTTCTCGTTCACCCCAGGAAATTCCCGACCGCAGAACTTCGTGCCCCCCTGGGCCGGCCGAACCCATGTTAAGGCCCACGGCCGGGCTGATTTTCAGCTGTAAACCAGAGACCAGAAACTAGAAACCTTTTTTGGGGGTGGGCTGCCATCTTTGGCGAAGATCCTGTTTCTCATCATTGGCTTCCATAAGCCCAGCAGCAGAAAGCGGGTGCTCGACAGCCGGGCGTATTTGGACTCCCGGGGTCATGAGGTCACCGTTCGCGAGGTTCCCAAGGGGGGGATGGGCCGCGTTGCACTGTTCGCCGGACTGCGGCGCCACGACCTGGTGGTCATCCAGAAGAAGCTTTTTGGCAGGGTCGAGCTCGGGATCATTTCCGTGCTGAGCTCGCGGCTTGTCTATGATTTTGACGATGCGGTGATGTTCCACGAGATCGAGCGGAACGAGCCGCTGCGGGGCAAATACTTCACCCGCTTTGCGGCGATGTGTGATCGATGCCGTGGGGTGATCGCCGGGAACAGCAACCTTGCCGAATTCGCGCGGTATGCCCGAGGGGCGGGCGAATCGGATCCTTCGGTGCTGGTGCTCCCGACCTCCGTGGACACCGAGGCCATCGTTCCCAGGGCTCACGATCCATCCCGCCGGGGACTGCGGATCGGGTGGATGGGGACCCGCGGCAACCTTGACCACCTGATGAGCATCGCGGCCCCCCTGGGGCGAGTGATGAGTGCCTTCCCGGACAGCGAATTGCTGGTTGTGACGGACGGCACCCCGAAATTTGATGCCATGCCGGTTCGGGTGAAGCCATGGAGCGCTGTCGAAGAGGCCGACGATCTTCGGAGCTTCGACGTAGGGATCATGCCCCTGAGGGACAACATCTGGACGCGCGGGAAGGGCGGGTTCAAACTGCTCCAGTACATGGCGGCCGGGGTCGCAGCGGTGGCGTCGCCGGTGGGGATCAACGGGGACATCATCGAGCACGGGGAGAACGGTTTTCTGGCCGGGAACGAGCTCGAGTGGGAGCAATGTTTGCGTCGCCTGCTGGAGGA
>Ga0101944_10007373_pt1 | contig 11044 bp, 8 predicted proteins | sample DewCreD2012metaG_FD_75245 | JGI IMG/M metagenome (GOLD analysis project Ga0101944, IMG submission 75245) | Hot spring sediment bacterial and archeal communities from British Columbia, Canada, to study Microbial Dark Matter (Phase II) - Dewar... ... | reverse complement strand
ACCGTAAGAAGCATAGGAGAAAATAGCGGCATCTTTATCTTTGTCAATAGCCACAATATACTTGGAGCCGCTGATGCCTCCGATGTGCTGAATGGCGCCCGAAATTCCTACTGCAATATACAGGTCGGGTGCAATTATTTTTCCGGTTTGTCCCACATGCTCTTCGTGCGACCTCCATCCTTCGTCGGAAACCGGACGTGAACAGGCAAGCCCTGCGCCCAGAAGTGCAGCAAGTTCCTCAAGGGGTTTCCAGTTATCGCCCGATTTCATACCACGACCACCCGAAACGACAATACCGGCTTCGGAAAGAAGGATTTTACCGGTAACCAGATCAACGTTTTTAATCTGTGTCTTTGCAACAGAAGCGTCAACCGATGGTGTAATATTCTCAACCTGTCCGGCTGCAGGATTCTCGGTTAGGTCTGCCGCGTTGGGGTTAAGGCAAAGGATTTTTACATCGGTATTAATGCTAACATTCGAGAAAGCGCTTCCGTTGTAAGCCCTTCTTTTAACGGTAAAGGGGGATATGCTGACAGGCAGAGAGGTTACTCCGGTGGCCAGCCCGGCTTTCATACGAACCGAGAGACGCGGGGCAACGGCTTTGCCGAAACCCGAATGTGTGAAAAGGATCACCTTTGCACTTTCTTTCTGTGCGATCTCCTGTATGGCAAGGGTATAAAGCTGGTTGTCGAGATATTTATAGGTGTCAGATGTTACCGTTAATACTTTGGCGGCTCCGTATTTTGCAAGCTGCGACAGTTCATCGGCGGTCACTTCTCCGAAAACGACAGCGGTAACATTACCGGAAGTGCTTTTAGCCAGATTACAGGCATACGAAACGGCTTCGAAACTCTGTTTCTTGATTTTTCCGTTTCTGTTTTCAGTAATTACTAATATACTCATACTGTACTGTTGTTAAATTAAAGAACTTTAGCTTCGTTTCTGAGGAGGTCGATGAGTTTGTCGGTATCCTCGGCATCCACCATTTTGCAGGCAGTACGGGCGGGTGGTAATTCAAAGGCGCCCATGCTTACCAGCGGCTCAATGGGGGCCGCGGGAACCACCTTAAGGGGTTTGGTGCGTGCCATCATAATGCCTCTCATGGCAGGGATACGGGGATTGATGCAGATTCCTTTCTGAACGACAACCAGGACAGGGGTGGGTACCGAAAGGGTTTCCTTGCCACCGTCAATATCGCGTTTCAGAACAATCTCGTCGTTTGCGATTTCGAAAGAAGAAACCGCTGAAACCGAAGGAATTTCAAGGAATTCGGAGAGCATGGCACCAACAGCCGAGCCGTTGTAATCGCTGGTTTCGATACCGCAGAAGATAATATCAAAATGATCGGCCTTTACTGCCTGTGCAATTTGACCGGCAATCACGTACGAATCTGCAGGATCTGCGTCCACGCGGATGGCATCATCGGCGCCAATGGCCAGTGCTTTGCGGATTGTAGGTTCGGTTGCTGCTTTGCCGACATTTACCACGGTAACCTGTGTGATTTTTCCGCCGGACTGTTCTTTTAGTTCAATGGCACGAGTAAGTGCCAGTTCATCCCATGGGTTGATAACCCACTGTACCCCGGTTTCGTCAAAGGCAGTCATGTTGCTGCTGAACTTTACCTTTGTCGTCGTATCGGGTACATGTCCAATACAAACAAGAATTTTCATGTTTCTGTCAGTTTTTTGATTTAAAAATGATCATTAGTCTTTAATGAGAGCACGCGAAATTACAATTTTCTGTACTTCGGAAGTGCCTTCGTATATCTGTGTGAGTTTTGCTTCGCGCATCAGACGTTCTACGTGATATTCCTTAACGTAGCCATATCCGCCGTGAATCTGAACGGCTTCGGTGGTAACTTCCATCGCGATGTCGGCAGCATACTGTTTGGCGTAGGCGCTGGCAATACCGTAGGGTTTGTGCTGATCCTTCAGCTATGCGGCTTTCAGGCAGAGGTTGCGTGCATTTTCAACTTTAACAGCCATGTCGGCCAGTTTAAAGGCAATGGCCTGATGGTTGCAGATTTCAGTGCCGAAGGCCTTTCTTTCTTTCGAGTATTTAATGGCTCTTTCGAGTGCGCCGGAAGCGATTCCCAGTGCCTGCGAGGCAATACCGATACGGCCGCCGTCTAAGGTTTTCATGGCAAAGGTAAAGCCAAAACCGTCTTCACCGATGCGGTTTTCTTTCGGAACTTTAACATCGTTGAACATCACCGAATGAGTGTCGGAACTGCGCATTCCCATTTTATCTTCGTGCGGTCCCAAAGTGATGCCGGGGGTGTTGCGGTCAACCAGAATGGCATTAATACCTTTGTGCTTTTTTTCGGGGTGGGTCTGGGCAATTACAATGTATGTGGATGCATGCATGCCGTTGGTGATCCAGTTCTTGGTGCCGTTGATCACATAATGGTCGCCTTTGTCTTCGGCTGTGGTACGCTGTGAGGTAGCATCCGAGCCGGCTTCGGGTTCCGAGAGCAGGAATGCACCGATTTTACCCTGGGCAAGGGGAACAAGCCATTTCAGTTTTTGCTCTTCAGTCCCGTATGTTTCTATGCCCCAGTTAACCAGCGAATTGCAAACAGACATAATAACGGCAACCGCAGCATCGTGCTTTGAAATTTCTTCCATGGCAAGTACATACGAAATAGTGTCCATACCGCCTCCGCCGTATTTGGGACTGGTCATCATGCCCAGAAAGCCAAGCTCTCCGAGTTTTTTTACCTGTTCGGCGGCAAAGGTTCCGTGTGCATCACGTTCGATGATTCCGGGCAGAAGTTCGCGTTCAGCAAAATCTTTTGCGGCCTGACGTATCATCAGTTGTTCTTCGGTGAATTCAAAATTCATATTGATTTGATTTAGAGGTTAATATTCAATGTTTTAAAAGCAAGGACGACAAAATTAAAAAAAAATGTTTATTAAAAAAAATCATTTATCATGCTTTTGGTAAAGCTATGACTGTAAGAGGTCTTTCAGAAAATTACGTACCCTTGCTTCTACTATATCTCTTGCCTGATGGTGGGGTATATGGCCGCAATGGGGAATCAGTTCAATGCTGACAGCTGATTTTACTGCATGTTTTTTTATACGCTTCAATTGCTCGGGACTGCCGTAGTTGTCGTCGCTTCCCTGTATAGCGAGAACCGGACAGGTAATGGTTTTCAGCTTATTTTCTATACTCCAGTTTTTCATGGCATCCGATTGCCAGACCTGAATCCAGGATCGGAACATTTTTTCGGTTTTATTACCGTGGTAGCGTGCCAGTTTAACGGGCAGATCGGTGGTTTCGTACAGTTTTATAACATCCCGCTGTCCCTGCATGGTAATTTCTTCGTTTATCACATGTGCGGCTTCGGTGATGACGGCAAGGGTCTGTTCCGGAAATTTTGCTGCAAAAAGAAAGGCAATTGTACCACCGTCGCTGTGCCCGAAGATTATTTTCGGGAGATGGCCCAGATTCAGTTTTTTGAACAGTTCGGGTAACGTAATTTCTGCTTCGTGGTCGAGAAAATAGGGCTGACGTGGTTCCTGAATTTCCTGTGATTGTCCGTAACCGTAGCGGTCGTAATAGAATCCCGGCAGCGACAACTGCGCACAGAGTCCGGTATGAAAATCTTTCCATTGTTCGCTGCATCCCAGACCCTCATGGAGGAAAACGACTAAAGGCCTGCCGGAATGCAGCAGTTCCGGTTGAATGACACCGTAAAAAAGTTGTCGATTGTTTACTTTGACCAGTGGCATATTTACTGCATATTTACCTGTGCCACGATCTGACAGCATACTACTGCAGCGGTTTCGGTGCGAAGGGTGGATGGTGAAATCATGACGGGAACAAAGCCCTTTTCTTTTGCAAGGATGATTTCAGCAGGACTGAAGTCGCCTTCGGGACCGATAAGCAAAGTGGTTGCTATACCCGGTTTTATGCAATGGTGCAGCGGCTTTTTTTCTGCATCGGTATCGCAATGTGCAATGAAACACTGACCTGAATTGTTGTTCTTAAGGAAGCCTTTTAGCGATACGGGTTCATTTATAACAGACATTAACGCACGTTGTGATTGTTTGAGGGCTGCCAGTGCAATTTTCCGGAGGCGTTCGGTATGGATGCGTTTTTTCTCGGTTCTTTCTGTGATCAGCGGGGTTATTTCGGTTACTCCTATTTCGATGGCTTTTTCCACTAACCACTCAAAGCGGTCGGGGTTTCGGAGGATGGCTACCGCCAGGTGCAGCGGACAGGGGGGAATCCCGAATCCGGCAGTTGTATTATCAATACGTAGTTGTGTCTCCCTGTCGCTTATACTTTCTATGGTTGCCTGAAAGAGATTTCCTTTGCCATCAATACAGTGAAGTCTGTCGCCCTGCTTATGACGCAGTACTTTACAGGCATGCCGGCTTTCGTCGGCACTCAGGTGAAGGATGTCTGTACTTTCCTGTACTGCAAAAAAAAGCTGATAGCCCATGTGTGATTCCTTAATTTTGTGCAATTTTAAGCAAAAAATATGAAACGTATCGGTTTGCTAAGCGATACTCACGGAAAACTCCCGGATGCATTCTTTGATTTTTTCGGAGAAGTGGACGAAATATGGCATGCCGGCGATATAGGCAGTATGGAAGTGCTGAAGCAGATCGAGTCATTTAAGCCCACCCGTGCCGTATGGGGAAATATTGACGGGCATGAATTAAGGCGTGCGGTTCCGGGTATGCAGCATTTTAAAGTTGAAGACTGCATGGTTGTTATGATCCACATTGGCGGATACCCCGGTCGCTATACACCCGATGCGGCAAGAATACTGCGTTCGTACTGTCCGAAACTCTTTATCACCGGCCACTCGCATATACTAAAAGTGATGTACGATAAAAAATACGAATGTCTGCACATTAACCCGGGAGCCGCAGGGTCATATGGCTTTCATACACATATTACCATGGTAAGGTTTGAAATCAGCGGAGATAAAATTGAAAATCTCGAGGTGTACGAGAAGTACAGGCGTTAGGCGAAAGCGAAGCTCTTTTTATCTTTTCTTTGCAACGATAATCACGCTCCAGGCAAAGTTTCGGATTACCGGAATTCTCAATAATCTCTTGTCGCATTTTTCGAGAAAGCGGAGAAATCCGTACGGAAAATACCTGAAAACCCGAATGACATCGGGAAATCCGAAAGGATATGCAAGCAGTCCGTAACGCTGGAGTGTGACAATGGTGTAGCCGTTTTCGTGCAGTAGTTTTTTCATTTCGCCCAAAGTGAATGACTTATGGCCCGATGCAAAATGCGATGACAGGCGATACATTATCCACCGCATTCCTTTGATGAGGATATTGCTGGTGGGTTCTGAAATGATTAGTGACCCATCATTTTTCATTGCCTTTTTAATACTACGGAGTCCTTTCCCCGGATCAGGCAGGTGATGCAGGGCACCGCGTGAAATAATCGCGTTGAAGCAATCGGTGTACTCAAGATTTTCACCGTCCTGTTGTGATACGATGAATGAAGTAAGGTTGCTGAAGCGTTTTCGGCCAACGTTCAGCATTTCGTTTGAAAGGTCTATCCCGTAATATGTGGCATTGGGGAATTTTTCGGTGATAAAGGGAAAAAGGATGCTGGTGCCGCAGCAGTAGTCAAGAATGTGTTCCGGATTTCCGGGTGTGGCAGCTACCATATCGCGGATCCACTGCTCCTGATAATGTTTCGAAAAACGGCACGATTCGCGTACTGACTCGTATTCCTTCGCGATTTTTTTATCGTGAAGGTCCATGTCTTCTTTTTTCAGTTTGTCTGCATCAGAAGTCATCAGCGAAAAAGTTCAGCTGAATTTTTCCATTCGCTTATGCAGTTCGGCGGTCAGGTTTTCGTAACCGGGTTTTCCCAGCAGGGCAAACATATTGGTTTTGTAGTTTTCGACTCCGGGCTGATCGAATGGGTTAACCCCCAGTGTATAACCGCTTATTCCGCATGCCACTTCGAAGAAATACAGCAGCTGGCCGATGGAATTTTCGTTGATATTGGAGAGTTCCATCATGATGTTGGGTACTCCGCCGTCAATATGTGCCAGCATTGTTCCCAAGCCGGCCATTTTATTGATATAATTCAGCGGCTTGTATGCGATATAATTCAAACCGTCGTTATTATCGTGATCCGAAGGAATGGCCAGTGTGTTGCGGGTCTTCTCAACTGTTAATACGGTTTCGAAAAGATTGCGGTGGCCGTCCTGAATATACTGACCGAGAGAATGAAGGTCGGTAGTAAAATTGACTGCAGCCGGAAAAATCCCTTTGCCGTCTTTTCCTTCGCTTTCGCCGTAGAGTTGTTTCCACCATTCGGTAATGTAATGAAGCCGCGGGGTATAGTTGACCAGGATTTCTGTTGTTTTTCCCGAACGATAGAGTGCATTGCGTGCAGCGGCATATTGCAGTGCCGGGTTTTCGCTGTAGTTGTATTTAGGGGAGGTGAGTTGTTGCATGTGTTTTGCCCCTCTTAACAACTGATGGATGTCGAAACCTGCGATGGCAACGGGCAGCAATCCTACCGGAGTAAATACCGAAAAGCGTCCTCCCACGTCATCGGGAATAACAAAGGTCTTATACCCTTCTTTTCGGGCAATGTCCAGCAGTGCTCCCCGGCTGGCGTCGGTTATGGCTGCAATGCGGGTACGGGCTTCCTGTTTTCCGTATTTGTCGTACAGGTGTTTTTGCAGAATGCGGAAAGCAATGGCAGGTTCGGTAGTGGTTCCCGATTTGGAAATAACAACAATGCGGTAATCGTAGTTGTCAAGTACCTCAATAAGTTCATACAGGTAATCTTCACCCAGATTCTGTCCGGCGTATAGAACCAGCGGACTCTTATTTTCGGGAAGCAGCGCTTTGAAATTGTGCGAAAGGGCATCAATAACTGCACGTGCGCCGAGATAGGATCCGCCGATTCCCACCACAACAACAATATCGGTTTTTTTCTGAAATTCGTGGGCGGTTTCTTCAATGTTTTTAATTTCTTTTTCGCTGATGCGTGAGGGTAAGTCCAGCCATCCCAGATAATCGCTGCCCTTTCCCGTTTTGTCGTACAGGGTTTTAAGTGATTGTGTAACCTCGGGTTCTAATTGTTCAACCTTTTCTTTTTCAACAAAAGGGTATATGTTTTCGATATCAATGACCAGTTTTTCCATACTTCGGTATTTTAACGCAAATTAAAGACTAATTGCTGAATCTCGGAACGGGGTTCTGCATTTTTATATAAAATGTTATTGACAGCATTACAGACCGGTACGGAAATGTTTAAACGCCTTGCCGTTTCAGATAAAGCAGCGCAGGCATAATACCCTTCGGCAATCATTTCCATTTCCATCTGTGCGGCTTTTATTGTATATCCCCTGCCTATCATATTTCCGAAAATGCGGTTCCGGCTGTGCTGACTGTAAAGCGTAACGAGCAAATCGCCGAGGTAGGGGAAGGTATTGAAATCTCTTTCGGCAGGGACTGCAATGTTAAGGAAATCCCTTATTTCACGTGAGGCATATGCCGCAAGTACTGCAGAAAAATTGTCGCCGTATCCGAGCCCGTGACAGATACCCGCAGCAATGGCCATAACATTTTTCATCGCCGATGCATATTCAGCACCCGATATATCCGATGATACGATAGTATTAATAAATGTATTACGGAGCATATCTGCAAATTCTCCGGCCAGTTCTGTGTTCTGAGAGAAGACACCCAGGAACGTGCTTTTTTCCTCTGCGACTTCTTCTGCATGTGAGGGGCCGCTAACAAAGGCAAGATTCTCAGGAGAAACCTGCAAATACTCATTGAAAAAAGTGCACGGGGTAATCTGTTTATCGGGAATCAGTCCTTTTGTTACTGATATAATCTGCTTGTCTTTCAGCATTGAAGGGGCAACCGGATGAAATACCTCCTGAATAAATGCGGCAGGAACCACAACGAGAAGTTGGTTGCTTTGCGAAATGGCATCGTTAAGTGAAGCGCACAGGGTGGGACGGAGTCCGTTAAAATGAATAAAACGGAGATAGTGGCTGTTAAAATTATTTTTTTTCAGCGATTCGAGAATTTCGGGGGTGCGGATATGCCAGATCACCTCTGTGCCGTTCTTCAGCAGTACATATGCCAGAGCGGTAGCCCAGCTTCCATCACCTGTTATCGTTATTTTTTTACTCATTTTTTTTTGATAGCGACGGTGCAAAAGTATAATTCATTTCGCTATTAAAAAAATGAGGGGAATTACCGGGAAAATATAAAAAAAAGAGGCACTGCGCAGCAGTGCCCCTTTCTGCAAAAACCAAACCGCTTAGTATATCACAGTTACGACACCCTGCATGGGTTCTTCGCCGTTTCTGAGGTCAAGAATAAATACGTAGGGTCCCATGGGTACAGGTTCGCCGTTCCATGTTCCGTCCCAGAATTCATTGATAACGGTGGATTTGAACAGGAGATCTCCCCACCGGTTGTATATCTGTATAATGGCTTCAGGGAAGGCCTCTATACCCTGTATTTCGAATGTCTCGTTTACCCCGTCACCATTGGGAGTGAAGACATCAGGAATTACCAGACAGATATTGTCGGAATTCAGAACTTCGGCACTAAGGGTGAATTCGCATCCATAGGAATCGGATACAGTAACTGTGTACATACCATACAGCAATGCGTCTGCCACACTGTCGTTTGCGGAAACGGAGTGACTCCATTCATAGGAATATGGGGGGAACCCTCCGTTGGCCGTTACTGTGATTGTTCCGGTAGGACTGTTATGACACTGAGGGTGGATAATCGTGGTCGTTCCATTCATTGCCGTACCCTGTAAGACAGTAATTGTATCGGTGATGCTGCAATTGTTGTTGTCATATACAGTAACATAATAGGTACCAGCAGTTAAAGCGCTGTTGGAAAGTCCTGTCGCGCCATTGCTCCAGTTTGCTGAATATGGACTCGTGCCACCGATAAGAGATACGGAAATAGCCCCGGTATTGCCGCCGTAGCATGCAACATGCGAAACGGTATAGTCGGGGATAATTTCAGATGCATCCCGTACAAGAATATTACTGGCGGCCCATGTACATCCGTTATTATCTGTAACGGTAACCGAGTAGTATCCTGTAGGAACGTCTGTCAGGTCTTCGGTGGTCACAACGTTGCTCCAGCTGTAGAAATAGGGCTGGGTTCCTCCGGAAACGGTGAGATCAACGCCTCCGGTTGATGTGCCATAGCATATTACATTTGAGGTTACATAGATTCCTGACAACGCATCAGGTTCGGTAATCGTGGCATTAACCACCGCCGAACAACCATAGGAATCGCTTACTGTAACGTAGTACACACCTGCGCCAAGTCCGCCTGCGGTTGCTGAATTAAGCGAAGGATTGTGCGACCATACGTAGGTAATGGGGGGTACTCCGAGAGGCATGGATACGGTAATGCTTCCGTCTGACATGCCCTGACAAGAAATGTTCTGAAGGTTAGTTACAGAAGCTGAGCCGCTTCCGCCCAGATCTTCAACCTCAAGACTGTCAAACGTGAGCGTACATCCGTGGTTGTCGGTAACCGTTACTTCGTAAATGCCTGCACTGAGTCCTGAAATCAGACTGGTATTGCCACCATTACTCCATGCATACTGGTAAGGCGATGTTCCGCCGGATACCGTAATGGAAACCGAACCGGTAGGTCCGCAGGTAGCATCATTGATGGTTGTTGTGGCTGACAATACAGCAGGTTCGTTGATGGTGAACTGTGTCTGAGCCACACATCCGTATGCGTCGGTAATCGTTACCAGATAGGTGCCGGCTACCAGTCCGCTTGCGGTATTGGTGTCAAGCATGGCATCGTGCGACCAGTTATAGGTGTACGGACCGATTCCGAAGTTCATGGCCGCAGTAATGGATCCGTTGGCTTCGCCGTTACATGCCACATGCGTGAAGGCCGTAATGGAAGCGGTGCCGGTACCGGGCAGTGAGCCGATAATGGCTGAACTATTTGTTGTACATCCGTTCTGATCCGTTATGGTCACGTTATATGTGCCGGGTACCTGTCCGGTAAGTATCTGAGATGTAGATCCTCCATCCCACAAGTACTGATAAGGCGGGGTGCCTCCATAACAGATAATCTGAGCCGAACCGGTAGGTCCGCATACCGCGGGTGATACAAGGGTGTCAGTCGTCATTGCCAGCGGCTGTGTAATGGTTACAGAACTAACGGCCTGGCAGTTTCCGCTGTTCACAACAATAATGGGATAAACGCCTGCATCAAGACCGGTGAAAACCCCTGAGGTTTCATAGCTGACACCATTATTAATACTGTATGTAACGGCATCGGTTGCATAAATGGTTATTGATCCGTTCATATCGCCGTTACAGCTTATGTTTTGCGAGACAACCGAATCAATTACAAAACCGGTGTTACTGGTAATGGTGAAGTTGCCGGTTATGGCACAGCTGTTAACTCCGGTGATGGTATAGGTGTGATTTCCGGCAGTAAGGCCTGTGAAGACTGAACCTGCCTGAGCAGTACCCCCGTCAATAGCGTAATCGTAAGGACCCGTTGCACCCGAAACCTGAAATTCCACTTCGCCATTATAGGGTGCGTTGCACATCGTGTTGGCGGTTACAATGATGGTATCGAGTTTCGGGGATTCAAGAATGGTAAGGTCCAGTTCAGCCGTATCTGCCACGCAGGGGTCGGTGCCTGAAACAATGTATAGGTAAACTCCCTGAAGTGCTGTGGCAGGGTCAATAGGTTGAGTAACCTGTATGTGATTGGGATTTAGCCACATTCCGCCTGCATCGGGACTGCCGCCAAGGTAATTGAACAGATTAACCGGCCCGGCAGATGAACAAACGGTATGCGACGCATCCAGACCGGGGTCCGGAGCCGGGATGACATTGACCTGAACACTCTGGCAAATGGTGGTATTGCAGTCGCCTTCTGCTCTTACGTAATAGGTGGTAGTAACAGCCGGATTCACAACAATACTGTTGCCTGTTCCGGCGGATGCACCACCGCATGAGCCCGAATACCACTGCCATGAAGCACCGGTACCCAGCGTGCCGCCATTAACG
>Ga0101944_10007372_pt1 | contig 11045 bp, 8 predicted proteins | sample DewCreD2012metaG_FD_75245 | JGI IMG/M metagenome (GOLD analysis project Ga0101944, IMG submission 75245) | Hot spring sediment bacterial and archeal communities from British Columbia, Canada, to study Microbial Dark Matter (Phase II) - Dewar... ... | reverse complement strand
CGATCGTCAGCCACGCGGCGTTGCTGACCGGGGTCCAATCGCATCCGCTGCCGCTCGTTACGCGGAACACGCCGGCGCCGCCCGTGCCGCTCACCCGTCCGGAGTCCGGCGAGACGGCGTAACTGCAACCTTTCCCCGCCTGTGAGACGGAGAATAGCGTTCCGCTCACCGAGATCGTGGCGTTACGGCTTTGGGTCGTGGGGTTGTCACGCACGGTGTAACGAAGCACGCCGTCGCCGGAACCGCCGGCCGGCTCCGCCAGGGCGATCCACGAAACGGGGGTCGAAGCGGTCCAATCGCAATTCGAAGCGACGTTGATCGCGCCGGCGCCCCCAGCCGCGGGGAAGCTCCCGGACAGCGGCGAAAGGGAGACCGTACAAGCCGCGCCTCGCTGAGTGATGCTGAATAGCGCGCCGCCCACTGTAATCAATCCGGTGCGCGTTTGGGAAGTCGGATTGGGGTCCACTCGATAAGCGACTTCTCCGTTCCCTTGCCCCGCGTTGCCCGCCGTGATCGTCACCCACGGCACAGTCGCCGAAGAGGTCCATGAACATCCGTCGGAGGCTTCCACTTGGATGATGCCGGAGCCCCCCGTGGCGGCGACATCGCCGCTCGACGGAGCCACTCGCGCCACGCACGAGCGCCCCGTCTGATTGACAACGATGTTGAAATTCGAAAGAACTATGAAAGCGGACCGGGGCAAACCGGTGGGATTCGGATCGACGACGAAACTCCCCGAACTGTCGCCCGTGCCGGACAGCGGAGCGGAAAGCCGGAGCCATCCCAAGGCGTTGGTGCTCAATGTCCACGGGCATCCCGCCGCCTGAATGGTGAAACTGCCCGTCCCGCCGTCAGGACCGAAGGTGAAACTGGCAGGCGTTGCGGTCGGATTGCAAGCGATGCCGTCTTGGGATACAGTCACGGCGATTCCGGCTACAGTCAGCCGGCCCGTGCGCGGAGGCCCGGTCGCATTCGAAGCGATGGAAAAGTTGACCGTTCCGCTGCCGCTGCCTGAAGCTCCCGAGCTGATGGTGACCCACGACGCGCTGCTGGTGGCAGCCCACGTGCAGCCGCTCGGCGCCGTCACGTTGATGCTGCCGGTGCTGGCGAAATACGGTGCTTCCACGGACGTTGTGGACAGCGTGTAGGTGCACGAGCCGGTTTCCTGCCTGACGCGCACCGTGAAACCAGCCACGGAGACATTCGCCGTCCGTGCCTGCCCCGAAGTGTTGGCGGAGACTGAATAGTTGAACGAGCCGCTCCCCGTTCCCAAGCCGGCGCCTGAGATGGTGAGCCAGCTTGAATCGCTGGTAGCCTGCCACGGGCATCCGGAGCCCGCCGTCACGCTGATGGTGCCAGTGGCGGCGGTGTTCGGCACTTCCACCTCCAACGGCGAGACCGAATAGCTGCACACGCCCCCCGCCTGGGTCACACTTACCGGGATGCCGCCCACGAGGAACGTGCCCGATCGGGGACTCGTGGTGTTGTTAGGGGCAATGCGATAGCCCACCGTTCCGTTTCCGGTGCCACTTGAGCCGAATGTGATCGACATGAAGCTGGGCACGTTGGTGACGCTCCATGTGCAACTCTGATCGCTCGGCGTCACCGCCACAGTGCCGAGAGTTTCGCTGGCAGGCGCGTCGATCGAAGTCGGACTCACCGAGTAGCTGCACGGCGCACGCTGCACGACGTTAAACGTAAGATTGCCGATGGTGATGACGTCGTTGCGCTGCGGTCCGGTGTTGGGCGCCACAGCGTAGCTCACTGTGCCGTTGCCGGCGCCGCTAGCCCCGGCGGTGATCGTGATCCAGGAAGCGGGCGAAGTAGCCGTCCACTGGCATTCGGAGGCTGAAGCCGAAATCGAAATGTTACCGCTGCCGCCGGCGGAGTTGAACGTGGCGCTCGATGAGCCTGTCGAAAACGACAAACTACAACTCGCGCCCGCCTGCGTTACGGTATACGTTTGGTCGCCGTGGGTAATAGTGCCCACGCGCGGATTGATGGAAAAGTTCTGCTTGACCGTGTAGCCGAATGTTCCGCTGCCCGTGCCTCCCCCGAAGGAGATCGTGATCCAATCCGCATTGCTCACCGGAAGGGGACGAACGCAGGTGGGGTTGCTCGCGGTCACTGTAACCGTGAAGTTCCCTCCGCTTGCCGAAGGGGAGCCCGAAGCCGGGCTGAAGGTGAATGTGCAGGGCGCTTGCGCCATGCCCGGACTGGCAAAGAGAATCAGAACAACGGCCAAGGCAAGGACCAGCCCCGCCATGTAACGGCTATACACGCAATGCTCCTTCAGGTAATGTAACCCATCTGTGGCCAGATAGTTTTCCACTGGCCGACGCTTTGTAGTTACAATCAGTTAGCGGCGTCCATGCCAGTTCTCGAATTCGCGTTTTTTGATGCCGGAGGAGGTCACCGGGCGGCGGCCCACGCCCTGCGGCTGGCGGTTCAGATGCAAAACCGCCCCTGGGAAATACGGTTGTTGAACATCCAGGAGCTTTTCGATCCCATCGACGTCTTTCGCAAAGCGACCGGACTCAGGCTGCAAGATATTTACAACACGATGTTAAAAAAGGGATGGACGCTCGGATCGGCCCAATTGCTTCCGCTGATGCACTTCGTGATCCGGCTTTTTCATCGGCGGCAGGTGGAACTCCTCGGGGACTATTGGCGCCGCAGCCGCCCCGATTTGGTGGTTTCATTGATCCCGAACTTCAACCGCGCGCTGCATGAGAGCTTGACTCGTGCGGCGCCAGGAACCCCGTTGGTCACCATTTTGACCGACTTGGCGGACTACCCGCCCCACTTCTGGCTGGAGCCGCAAGACCAATGGGTAGTGTGCGGGACCGATCGGGCGGTGGAGCAGGCGAAAGCCATCGGATTGCCGCCGGCTAAGATTCTGCGCTCCTCCGGGATGATTTTGCACCCTCGCTTCTATGAGCCCAGGAGAGATGACCGGGCAGAGGGGCGCGCGCGCCTCGGACTGCGCCCGGAGACGCCCACAGGCTTAGTATTGTTCGGCGGACAGGGCTCATCGGTGATGGAAGAAATCCTCGAGCGGCTGGATCAATCCGGGCTGGAACTGCAACTGATCTTCATCTGCGGGCACAACCAGCGGTTGGCGGAGCGCTTGCGGAACCGCCGCACTCGCGTTCCGGTGTTCGTCGAAAGGTTCACGGACCAAGTGCCGGCTTACATGGCGCTGGCGGATTTCTTCATCGGGAAACCAGGTCCGGGCAGCATCAGCGAAGCTCTCGCCATGGGATTGCCGGTCATCGTCCAGCGGAACGCCTGGACGCTGCCCCAAGAGAGATATAACACCGACTGGGTGCTAGCCAACGGTTTCGGACTGGTGGTATCGAGCTTCCGCCAATTGCCTGCAGTTGTTCACGAAATGCTCGAACCGTCTTCGTTTCAACAATTTCGGGAACGGGTCGCGTCCTACCGCAACCACGCCGTCTTTGAGATCCCCGAATTCCTCGAAGCCATCCTCGCTCAAGGACGGTGAGGCCTGCCAAGCAAGCGGGAAACCCGGTCTTGCCTTCCGCATCTATACTGTCGTAGGCTAGGTAGAAGGAGGACAATCTCCTGAAGGGGAATTGTGCATCCCTGTAGAGGCATGGTTTGTTCCAGAACTTAGCGAGCGTTTTATTCTTCGGCGCAATTGCTTCGGGCTCGCTGTTGGTGGCTGACCCGGGAGAGGGTCCGCAAGCGGCCGAGATCCTGAACCGCTATTTGGCCGCCACGGAGGACTCGAGAGCCAAGGTTGTCGGCATGATCATGGATGCCGAGATCCAGGCTAAGATCCCGAGGCTTCATAAAGAGGGTAAACTGTTCGCCCTCCGTCACATTTCATCTTTAGGGCGGGTGACCTATAACGCGCTCCGGTTCAGCGGCGATGACACGGTAAAGAAGGAAGTGATCGCCCGGTATCTTAAAGCCGAAGAGGAAGCCGTAAGCCGCGCCGAGGCCGTGGCCGTCAATCCCAAGAATTACAAGTTTCGATACAAGGGCTTAGCGCTGCGGGACGCCAAAAGGGTGCATGTCTTCGAGGTGAAGCCCCACAAGAAGCAAGTGGGCTTGTTCCGGGGCGAACTGTGGGTCGATCCCGAGACTTATCTGGCGGTGCGGGAATCGGGGGTCCTGGTTAAGAACCCATCTTTGTTCCTGAAGAAGGTGGAGTTCGTGCGGAATTATGAGATTCAGGACGGGGTGGCGCTGCTCACTCGCCTGACGACGACGATTGACACACGCATCGTGGGCAAGACCGAGCTTCAGATTCATTACTCAGATTACCGGCGGGACGCGCAGGTCGCCCAAGCCGGGAGCGGCGGCTCCGACCATCCGTAAAACTTGAGATTCCACCCGTAAGTCCCCTAAGCTGGAAGGACAAGGGTCGCATGCGCACACTTTTCCTGAATCCCCCGTCATTTGAGAATTTTGACGGAGGGGCGAGTTCCCGGTGGCCCGCCTCTCGCGAGATCGAGTCCTATTGGTATCCCGTGTGGCTTTGCTACCCGGCGGGCATGTTGCCCGACAGCAAAGTAGTCGATGCGCCGCCGCACAAAGTCACCATCGAACAAACCGTGGCCATGGCGGGGGATTTCGAACTCCTGGTGCTCTTCACTTCCACTCCCGGTTTTCATGTGGACGTGAAGATTGCGGAGATGATGAAGGATTCGAACCCGAAACTCAAAGTCGCCTTCGTCGGACCCCCGGTGACTGTGGAGCCCGAACAGTGCCTTCGCTCCTCATCCGCCATCGACTTTGTGGTGCGGCGGGAGTTTGACCACCAGATTGTGGCGTACGCCAGCGGCAAACCGCTCGAGGAGTTGCCCGGCGCCAGCTTCCGGAAAAACGGCGGCTTCCAGCACAATCCCGAAGGCGGTTACATCGAGAATTTGGACGAACTTCCCTGGGTCACCAAAGTCTACAAGCGGGACCTGGATTTTCGCCGGTACAACGTTCCTTTCCTGTTGAACCCTTTCGTTGCTCTTTATACTTCCCGCGGTTGCCCGGCGATGTGCACCTTTTGCTTGTGGCCGCAAACCCATTCCGGCCACCGGTGGAGGCTAAGGTCGGCTGCGGATGTGGCTAACGAAGTGCGGTGGGCGCTCGAGAACTTCGACGGTTTAAAAGAGATCTTCTTCGACGACGATACTTTCAACTATCAGAAGGCGCGAACGGTCGAGTTGTGCCGGCATCTGAAGCCTCTGAAGTTCACCTGGTCCTGCACGTCGCGGGTGACCACCGATTACGAGACCCTCAAAGCCATGAAGGAAGCCGGCTGCCGGCTGCTCATCGTGGGCTACGAGTCCGGCGATCCGCAAATTCTTAAAAACATCAAGAAGGGCGCCACGGTGGAGATGGCGCGGCGCTTTACGGAGAACTGTCACAAGCTGGGGTTGAAGGTGCACGGGGACTTCATCATCGGACTGCCGGGCGAAAGCCGCGAGAGCATCCGCCGGACCATCGAATTCGCCAAACAGCTCGATTGCGAGACCATACAGGTCTCCATAGCCCATCCTTATCCGGGCACCGAGTTCTACGAATATGTCAAGCAGAATGGCTTGATCACCATCGATCCGATGACCGACGAACGCGGACATCAACTGCCGAACATCGTCTACCCGGGATTGGACCGCGCCGAACTGGTGGACTGGGTGGAGCGTTTTTACGGCGAGTATTTCTTCCGGCCGAAGGTGGTGTGGCGCATCGTCCGGAAAGCGGTTTTTGACGGCGCCGAACGGCGGCGCCTCCTCAAGGAAGCCCGCGAGTATCTTGCGCTTCGCAGCAAGCGCAAGCAGTTCGTCCGCGAGCAGAAGCAGGCGGCGGGCGCGATGGCCAACGCAGGCGACTAGGCGGCGCTTATGGATTCCGGCGCTGCACGCCTCCGCGTCAAGACGTTGGCCGCCAGTTTGGTGGTCGTGCTGGCGAACGTTTCCGGCAATTTCCTGATGGGCTGGGGCTTGAAGCACGGCGCGCCGCTGTCGGCGTCGCCGTTGTCCTATCTTCGAGTGCTGTTCGACCCGTTCGTGGCGGGAGGCATAGCGCTGCTCGTCCTGTGGCTGCTTTCCCGCATGGCGCTGTTGAGTTGGGCGGATCTCAGTTTCGTTCTGCCGGTGACCGCATCCGGCTATGTGCTGAACGCGGCGCTTGGATACCTGATGCTGGGCGAATACGTCAGCCCGCTGCGCTGGGCGGGCACGGTCCTGATCGTGCTCGGCACGATGCTGGTGGGCGTTACGTCTCCGAGGACCACATCATGAGCCCGTGGCTGCTGGTGGGAGTGATCGTCGTCTCCACCACCATTGGAGATCTTCTTCAAAGCCGCGAGATGAAGCGGCACGGAGAGATTCACAATCTGCATCCCAGCCGCTGGGGCGGCATTGTCGCCGGGCTGGCGCGGAGGCGCAATCTGATCCTGGCGGTGTTTTTCATGGCGGTGTCGTTTTTCGCCTTTCTGACGCTGCTGTCGAAGACGGACCTGAGTTTCGCCGTCCCCGCCACCGCCGCCAGTTATGTGGTGGAGACAGCGCTGGCGAAGTACGTGCTGAAAGAACGGGTGAGCCCGCAGCGCTGGCTGGGCGCCTGGCTGGTGGCTGCCGGCGTGGCGTTGTTGGCGCTGTGATCTACCTGATCGCTCTGGCCTGCGCCGTTACGGCGTGTTATCAGATCGCGGCGCTCGTAGCGAGTTGGCGGCACCTCAGGCGGCGCCCGCCGGCGGGCGGCTGGACTCCCGGCGTGTCTCTCCTCAAGCCGGTGCGCGGCGTCGAGCCTTGGTTTGAGGAAGCGGTACGTTCCCACGCCACGCAGGATTATCCGGAATTCGAAATCCTCTTCGCCGCCGGCGCACCGGATGACCCGGCAGTAGGGGTGATTCGGAAAGTCATGGCTGAGCGCCCCTCAGCTCCCATCCGGATTCTGGTGGGCGCGACGCGGGCGCCTAACGGCAAGGTGGGACTCCTTGTGGATGCGGCGCGGGAAGCGCGTTATCCCATCCTGTTGGTCAACGATGCGGACATCGCCGTGCCGCCGGATTACTTGCGGACGGTTGTCGCTCCCCTGGAAGACCCGCGCTGCGCCCTGGTGACCTGTTTGTACCGCGCCCGGGCATCGAGCCTGCCTGGTTGGTGGGAGGCGCTCGGCATTGCCGCCGATTTCGCCCCCGGCGTGCTGGTGGCGCCGCTCGTGGGCGTCCGCGAGTTCGGGCTAGGGGCGACACTGGCTTTCCGGGCGGCAGACTTGGCTCGCATCGGAGGCTTTGAAGCCATCGCGGGTTACTTGGCGGACGATTACCAACTGGCGAAGAGGCTCACGCGCCTGGGGGGCAGGGCGATTCTGTCGACCACGGTCGTCGAAACAGCCACAGGGGGAGAAACCTGGAGCGGCGTCTGGAAGCACCAAGTGCGTTGGGCGAGAACCATTCGGGTCTCTCGCCCGGGTGGTTACAGCGGTTTGCCGGTGACTCACTCGGGTGTGTGGGCGCTTCTAGCCGCGGCAGCGGGGTGCTGGACTATGGCGCTCGCCGTGTGTGCGCTGCGGATCATGGCAGGCTGGGCGGCGGGGTGGATGGTGCTCGGCAGCAAGGCCGTGCGCCGCGGTTGGCCGCTGATACCGCTGTGGGACCTTTGGGCGTTCGCCGTTTGGCTGGCCGGTCTCGCCGGCGCCACGGTGGAATGGCGGGGACGGAGGCTGCGGATTGGGAAAGACGGACGCATTCTGACCGAAGAACCGCTTTCCAGGGGCACATTCTCATCGAAGGATAAGCCTGAAAAGGGGTAGTGGAGGGCAATGGAAAGAGTGGGAAACCCTAGTCCGCATTCCCTCGCCTTCCGTGACCGGGCATCTCGACAGCGCTCGCTCGACGTCGCCGCCGACCGGCCCCTGCGATCTTCCTGCCGATGCGCAGCAATCCCTGCCACCTTTCAGATTCATCTTGAATGAGACAGGGCCGGCTGTGGCAGCAAAATGATAATGTCCCCTTTGGGCAAAGTAGAAATGTCCCCTTGACAGCCTTCCGATTGAAAGGGGGTGCAGGAAGGACAACTACTAATGAAGCAAGCCGATCGCGACCGGCTGGTGACGCTGAAGAAGGCGAAGAAGAAGCTGATCACGCAACGCGAGGCCGCCGAAGAGTTGGGACTGAGCGTGCGGCAGGTGAAGCGGCTATTGTTGGCCCTGAAAAAGCGCGGTGACAAAGCGGTGGTGCATGGGCTGCGCGGGAAGCCGTCGAACCGGAAGATCGATGAGAAGGTGGAGCAGGAGGCGGTGAAGATTCTGTCGGCGCCGGTGTACGCAGGCTTCAGGCCGGCGGCGGCGGCCGAGTACTTGCAGAACAAGCACGGGATCGAGGCCAGCAAGGAGACGGTGCGGCAGTGGATGATGCGGGCCAAGCTGTGGCGGGGAAGGCGGGCCCAAGTGCGGGACGTACACCTGTGGCGGCCGCGGCGGAGCCGGTTTGGCGAGCTGGTGCAGTGGGACACCAGCGAACACGATTGGCTGGAAGGGCGGGGTGAGAAGCTGTACTTGATCGCGATGATCGATGACGCGACGAGCCGGCTGTTCGCGCGATTCGTGCGACACGATTCGACCGAGGAGAACATGAAGCTATTGTGGAGCTACCGGGAGGAATTTGGCCGGCCAGTGAGCTTCTATACCGACAAGGCGAGCCTGTTTCAGACGGCGGAGAAGCGCAAACGAGATGAGCCGGGAGTCGAGAAAGATCCGGTAGAAATGCCGCCGACGCAGATCGGCCGCGCCCTGCGGGAATTGGGGATCAGCTGGATTGCCGCCCATTCGCCCCAGGCGAAAGGACGCGTGGAAAGGAGCTTTTTAACGGCACAAGATCGGCTGGTCAAAGGGATGCGGGTGGCGGGGGTGACGACGCTGGAGCAAGCCAACGCTTACCTGACCAACGAGTACCTGGTGTGGTGGGAGCGGGAGTTGACCGTGGAAGCGGCCAATCCTGACGATGCGCATCGTCGGTTAGAGAAGAGCCACGATTTGGCGGCCTCCCTGAGCCACGTGGAAACGCGACAAGTGCGGCCGGATTACACCCTGCGCTGGGACGGGAGGTTGTACCAGATCGAGCGAGCGGCAGTCACCCCCGGATTGCGTGGGGCCAACGTGCGGGTGGAGCGACGGCTGGATGGAACGTTGGCGGTGCGGCATGGCGACCGGTATCTGCCGATCCAAGAGTGTGTGGTAGCGGAAAGGCCCCACAAGGACCTGGCGTCGAAACCGGCCCGGCCGCGCCGAACCCCGCAGCGGGGTAGCGACTGGAACAAGAATTTCGACTTGAAGCAAGGGCCGAAGGTGTGGCAAGCGGCGCAGGAATCCGGTTGCCGGCGGGGGCCAGCCATCGAATGAACTCGGTTCTGGGGCAGTGGCGGGAAAGCAAAGTTCGCCCGATACCGGGAAATGCTCCGCACGACCGGCCGGTGAGCCGGGGGATGATTTCGCCAAGGAGCATTGGCGACGATGCCTTCCGCACCACTCGATTCCCACCGCATTCTGGAATACTACCGGGGCCCTCGGTAGGCGTTTTCAAGGCATGGCGGAATCTATCTGGTCCGATGGGGTATCAAAACCAAACCCTGGCCCGGGACCCTACCGCCTCCCGCCGGTCGGCCCCCAGCCAGGGTCAAAGAACGCGCCGGGAGGATCGCGCTCCTTCTCATCGTCCGCAGATGAGTTCCGGCCGGCTATTCCTCGATCGGGTTGGTCGCCACCAGAGCCCGTCTCCGCTTCACCGGCAACCCGAGCATAACACGCACTCCTCAGGCGGCCAGGCAAAAGGGGACATTTCTACTTTGCCAGAGAGGGGACATTTCTACTTTGCCTTGACAAAAATGATTTGGGCCTTGACACGTCCGGTGGGTGGGTGTACATTTGAGCAGTTTCGGATTCCAAAATAGAAATTCCGGATAATGTGGCCTGCGTGATGGAGCTCCTACATGAAACTGCACCGGCTAAGCGTGATGGCGCTTGCGCTGGCGGCTGTTCCGGCTGACGGCGCTGTCCAACTCCTCAGATCCTTCATGACCAAGGCGGTGCCGTCGGACGCGTGTTCACCCACGCCCACCCCGGCAACGTCCTTCTCCACCAACGATGCCGCTGCCTGGCTGTGGTTTGAGATCAGCCAGGGCGCCAAGGGGGATGTGGCCAGGAGCGAGTGGTTCGATCCGAACGGCCGACTCCTGAGCCGACCAGGCGGTCCCTGGGAGGCGCTGGAATCCCCTGGGCCCTATTGCTTCAGCGAGAAGCTCACCGTCTCGGGCAACTCCGCCGCCATCCAAGGAACCTGGACCGTAAAGGTGTTCTGGAACAACGCGCCGCTGTTCACGCTCACCTTCACCATCACGTCAGCCGGCGGACCTGCCATCGCTTCGGGCGGCATCGTCAATGCCGCCAGTTACTCGCCCGCTATCTCGGCCGGCGCTATGGTGGCGCTCTACGGTCAGAGGCTGGCGGCGCGGACGGTGGCGGCATCTGCCGTGCCGCTGCCCGAAGAGCTGGAGGGAGTTCGGGTGGAGGTACGGGAGGCCGGCAAAAACCCGGTGCGTGCGCCGTTGTATTTCGTTTCCGAGGGGCAGATCAATTTCCAGATGCCTTTTGGCCTCACTGCTTCCAGCGTCGAGGTGCGTGTAGTGAACACGGCCGGGGAAAGCCCATGGCAGGCCGTCGCCTTGCAGGCCACCTCGCCCGCCATGTTCACGCTCACTATGGATGGCAAAGGCGCCCCGACGATGGTGCACGCCACAGATTGGAGGTGGGTGGAGCCTTCCTATCCGGCGCGTCCCGGGGAGTACCTGCTGCTGATGGTCACCGGACTCGGCCCGGTCAAGCCCGCCATTGCGGCCGGCCGCCCGGGCGGGGACAATGGTGCGAACGGCCCGCTGAACTACTGCACCAACGAGGTCACGGTTACGATTGGGGGCAAGAACGCCCTCGTGCTGTTTGCGGGCTTGATGCCAGGGTTTCCGGGCATATACCAGGTCAACGTGCAGGCGCCGCGTGACCTGCCGGCGGGAACGCACTCC
>Ga0101944_10007371_pt1 | contig 11045 bp, 9 predicted proteins | sample DewCreD2012metaG_FD_75245 | JGI IMG/M metagenome (GOLD analysis project Ga0101944, IMG submission 75245) | Hot spring sediment bacterial and archeal communities from British Columbia, Canada, to study Microbial Dark Matter (Phase II) - Dewar... ... | reverse complement strand
TGGTCCTGCGGGCGTTCGGCGAGCCAGCCGCGCAGGATGCCGGCGGCGCCGCGCCAGTCGCCCCGCCATCCGGCGGCCCGCGCGCGCACCAGCGCCTGCTCGCGTGGCGTCAGGCGATCGGCGAGGGCGAGCGCGCGGTCGAAGTGCCGGTCGCCGGTCGGACGGTCGTTCAGCCAGTACGCGAGCGTGCCCAGCGCCGCGTGGGCCAGCGCGAAGTTGCTGTCGAGCGCGACGGCCCCCGTGTAGAGATCGCGGGCGCCGCGGTAGTCGGCCCGGTCGAACGCGGCGCTCCCGGCGGCGTAGCGGCGCAGCGCCTCGAGCGAGGTGGTCGTCGCGGCCGGCAGCGGCAGGCGGCGGCTCCCGCCACCGCGGCGGCGCAGCGCGCCCCCCACGTCGTCCAGCGCGTCCGCCACGCCCGTCACAAGGGCGTCGCCCTCGCGCGCCCGCGCGGAGGCCGTGCGCAGGACGGAGCCGTCGGCGGCGTCCGTGAGCCGGAAGGTCACGAGGAGCTCCCGGCCGACGCGCGTGATCTCGCCGCCGAGCACCGCGTCGGCGCCCTCGCGCTGGGCGAGCTCCAGCGCGAGCGGCTCCGGGAGCGCCCGCAGCGTGTCGGGGCGCCCCATGCGGCGCAGCGCCTCGCGCACCCGCGCCGGCGGCACCACGTTGACCGCGCCCGCCTGCTGAAGCTCCGCGGCCATCAGAGGCGCCAGCGCGGCGCCGAGCGTGCTGTCCTCGCTGGAGTTCGCCAGTTCGGCGAGCACGATCCAGCGCGGCCCCGGTGCCGGCCGGCGGGTCACCGCGACCGACACGACGACGGCCAGCAGCACCACGAGGACCGCGGGCCAGAGGAGGCGCGACCCGGCGGCGGCGCGCACCGGGCGCACCGGCGCCGTGGCGGGCGCCGGCGAGTCGGCGCTGCTCGTGTCGGCCTGGCTCGCCATGATCGGCGGCGGCGCGGGCGCCTCGCTGGCGGAACCCGGCACCGGCGCGGCGATCCGCCGCGCCCGCTCGGCGGCGTCGAGGACCAGCGGGTCCGGCTCCGCCTCGAGCTCGCGCCGCACGGTGTCCGCGTGCAGGTCGGCATGCTGCCGCGCGCCCACCCGGTCGCCGCGGCGGGCGAGGACATCAATGAGGCCCGCGGCGGGTCGTGGGTCGAGCGGCGCGATCTCGGCGAGGCGGCGCCACGCCGCCTCGGCCTCCGCCAGCCGGCCGTCGCGCGTGGCGGCAGTCGCGGCGCGGAGGCCGGCCTCGAGCACCTGGCGGTGCAGGCGGGCACGCTGGCCGTCCACCCACTGGTCGAACTCGGGCACCTCGGCGAGCGCGAAGCCGTCGAGGAAGGGGCCGATGTAGCGCTCGAGCGCCTGGGCGATGTCGTCACGCCGGAGTGCCTCGTCGAGCGCGGCGACATCCGCCGTCAGCGAGGCCGGGTCGAGCGCCAGCGTCGAGGTCCCGGCGACGAGCGGCGCGTCGAGATCCCGGCGCAGCGCGTAGAGCAACTGATTGAGGGCACGGCGCGCACGCTCGTCGTCGGCCTCTGGCCACAGCAGGGCCTGCAGGCGCTCCCGCGGCACGCCCGCCGGCCCCGCCACCGCGATCGCCGACAGCAGCGCGAGGCGCCGCCGCTGGCCCGCGAGTTCGTGGAGCGGCCTCCCGCCGGACTCCAGGTGGCAGCCGCCGAGGACCTTCAGGTGGAGCATGGGTGCGGGAAGATCGCGGTCGGGCCGGGCGTGAGTCGAGGGAGGCAGGTCGAGAGACTACCGAGAGTTGTGGCGCGCCGCAACCGGCGCGCGCGAGGCGGGCGGCGCGGGTGGCACGCCTCTTTCACGGGCCGCGGGCGGCGGCGGCGGGCTGTCCTCTGTCGCGGACGCCATCCGGCGGATAAGCTTGGCGCGCGCCGTCGTGGTGCGGTGAACCCAACGTGGAGGTTGCCCGGTGCGCATGGCCCTGCTGCTGGCCCTCGGTCTCGTGGCCCCGGCGGTACTCTCGGCGCAGGACGCCAAGGACGCGAACGCGATCCTCGGCTCGTGGGAGGCGCTCGACCCGCCCTCCACCGCCAGGCCCGCGAGCGGCAAGAGCGAGGGCCCGCGCATCGTCATCGTGCGGCCCGACTCGAGCGCGAGCTACGGTCGCGAGACGGTGCGCTGGCGGCTGAAGAAGAAGGACGTGCTCGCGCTCGCCATCGGCGGCGAGTGGACCGACTACAAGTTCTCGGTGAAGGGCGACCGGCTCGTGCTGTCGGAGGGCGACCTCGAGAAGCCGGTGACCTTCAAGCGGGTGGGCCCGCCGACGCCGCGTCCCGAGAACGTGAAGGTCCCGCCCGATCCCGACACGGAGGGGTGAGGCGCCCGCGGCTCACAGCCGCAGGGCGAGCTGCGCCCCCGCGCGCGGCCGGCAGCTGATCGGCGCCAGCGGCGCCTCCTGCCGCGCCACGTGGAGGGTGCCACGGAACCGGGCCCGCCTGAGTGCGGGCTCGATCGTCTTCCGGGCGGCCGCCTCCGAGTTGCAGCGCTCGCTCAGGTGCGCCAGCACGACCGCCGCGAGCGCGGGATGCGCGAGTTCGCGGAGCAGCTCCGCGGCCGCCCGGTTCGAGAGATGCCCGCCCGCGCCCGCGATCCGGTCCTGCACGCTGGGCGGGTACCCGCTCGTCCGCAGCAGCAGCTCGTCGTGGTTCGCCTCGAGCACCACCGCCGTCGCCGCCCGGAGCAGGGCGCGCACCGCCACCGTGGGGCGCCCCAGGTCGTAGGCGAAGCCCACGCGCGCGCCGCCGTCGGCCTCCACCAGCACCGCCATCGGGGCCACCGCGTCGTGGCTCGTGGGCGCGGCCCGAATGGTGAACGGCCCCACCGTCGCGGCCTGGCCCGCCTCGAGCGGCGCGAGGCAGTGGGCCGGCACCTCGTCGCCGAGCGCGGCCCAGGTGCGCGGGTTCGTGAACACCGGGGTGCCGAGCTCGCGCGCGAGCCGCGCCACCCCCGCGCTGTGGTCGCCGTGCTCGTGCGTGAGCACGATCGCGGTGACGCGCGCCAGCGGGAACCCGCAGGCGTCGGCGCGGCGCGCGAGCTCGCGCGCGCTGAAGCCCGCGTCCACCAGCAGCGCGGCGTCGTCGGTGGCGAGCCCGAACGCGTTCCCGCGCGACCCGCTGCCCAGCGCGAACAGCGTCGTCACGCGGCGTGCCGGCGGTGCAGGGCGCGGAGCCACGCGCGGCGCGCCTCCGTCACCTCGATCCCGCGCCGGGGCAGCACCCGCTCGGCGATCGCGACGAAGCCGTCCTCCGTGAGCCCGTCGCCGTCGAGTCCCCACGCGAACGGCGGCACGTACTTCGGGACCGGCGCGCCGAAGACGTTGGCCCCGGTGCCGATCACCGTGCCGGTCGACAGCATCGAGCCGATGGCGAGCTTGGCGTGGTCGCCGATCAGCGAGCCCAGGAACTGGCGCCCGGTGGCCAGGACGCTCCCGGCCACCGTGGGGCGCACCTCGCCGTAGGTGTTCTTCAGGTTGGAGGTGGTCGTGCCCGCGCCGAGGTTGGCCCACTGGCCGATGACGCTGTGGCCGACGAACCCGTCGTGGCTCTTGTTCGCGTAGCCGACGAAGACGCTCGCGGCGATCTCGCCCCGCACCACGCACATCGGCCCGATGATCGCGTTCCGCACGTAGCCGCCCAGCACCCGCGCCCCGCGCCCCACCCAGCACGGCCCCTCCAGCCGGGTCCCGTGCCGCACCTCGGCGGCACCGTCGAGCACCACCGGCCCGGGGCGCACGTCGAAGACGACGCCCGGCTCCACGCCGGCGCCGCGCAGCACCACCGCCGCCGGGTCGCCGAGGACGATCGTGCCGGCGGGCGGCGGGTCGCCGCCGAGCGCCTGGAACGCGGCGCAGTCGGCGGGCAGCTGCGTCTCGAGCGCCGTCACGAGGTCGGCGGCGCCGCGCAGCAGCAGGCCCGGCACCTCCACCACCCCCGTCGCCTCGGGCCAGCGGTCGGGCTCCCACACCTCGGTGACGTCCAGCACGTGGCCCACCGTCGCGCCGCCCGACAGGAGCCGCGTGCCGCCAGGCGGCAGCGCCATCGGCGCGGTCGCCGACGGCGACAGGTCGCTCCGCACGACGACGGCGGGACCCGCGATGGGCTCGAGCCGCTGCACCGGCACGGTGCCCGTGTCGGCGAACCCGGCGCAGGAATCGGACAGGACCGCCTGCACCGCGCAGCCCAGGAGCCGCTCCCAGCGCTCGCGCAGCAGCCAGGCGCCGGCGCGCAGTTCGGCCACCGGCCGCGCGCCGCCGAAGGGCGCCCAGGCCGGCCCGAGGGGCGGATCCACGAGGTAGAGCGGGAGCGTCGTCACGGGAGCGCCAGCACCTCCGGCGGCAGCCGGTCCAGGGTCGACTTGAGGTCGGCCGCGTGCGTGCGCGGCAGCACCAGCACGCGGCCGTTGGCGGCGATGCAGGCCATCCCCGTCAGGTGCGTGAGCACCACGGGCGTCCCGTCGGACCACGCGATGCAGTCGCGACAGGCCACCAGCGTCACCGGGCCGACCACCACGTTGCCGTCGGCGTCGCGCGGGCGCACGCGCGCCAGCGCCTCCCACGTGCCCACGTCGTCCCAGCCGAAGTCGCCGGGGACCACGGCGACGCGCGCGCTGCGCTCGAGCACGCCCACGTCGATCGAGACCGGCTGCGCCGCCGCGAAGAACGCGTTCACGTCGCCCCGCTCGAGCGCGGGGAGCGCGGCCGCGAGCTCGGGGGTGTGGGCGCGCACCTCGTCGAGGAGCCGGCCGGCGCGCCAGGCGAAGAGCCCGCTGTTCCAGAGCGCGCCCGCGGCCAGCAGCGCGGCCGCGCCCCCCGCGTCCGGCTTCTCCACGAAGCGGGCGACGGCGCGTGCGGTGCCCTCGAGCGGGGCGCCGGCGACGATGTAGCCATAGCCCGTCTCCGGGCGGTCGGGCACCATGCCCACCGTGACGAGCCGGTCGTGCGCGCGGGCGGCGGCGAGCGCCGTCGCCGCGGCCGCGCGGAAGGCCTCGGGCCGGGCCACGAACCAGTCGGCGTGCAGCGAGAGCACCAGCGCGTCGGGATCGCGGCGCGCCGCCTCGGCGGTCGCCCACACGAGGGCCGGTGCCGTCGAGGCCGCGCGCGGCTCCACCAGGATGTTGGCGTCGGGCAGGCCGAGCGCGGTGCGGAGCGGCGCTGCGAGCGCGGCGCCCGTCACCACGAGGATCCGCTCCGGCGGCACGAGCCCCGCCAGCCGCTCCACCGCCTGCGCCGCGGTGGACGCGCCACCGGGCAGGAGCGGGAGGAGCTGCTTGGGACGCGCCGGTGTCGAGAGCGGCCAGAAGCGCGTGCCGCTCCCGCCGGCAAGTATCACGGCCCACTCCATGGCGGGGGGCAGCGGTCTAGAGGAGGGCGGCGAGCGCGGGCCGGTGGCGCCGCAGGTCGTGCAGCAGCACGCCGAGGTCGCGGTCGGGCTCCGCCAGGACCAGGAGGAGCCCCTCCGTACCGACGGGGGCGAAGATCACCACGCCCTGCGCCAGCTCGAGCACGCCCTGCCGCACGGCGCCGCGCTCCGTCGCGTCGGCCACGCGCTCGGCCTGGCGCAGCAGTGACACCGCGAGGGCCGCCAGGGCCTCGGCGTCGCCCTCGCCGGCGGAGTCGATCGGCAGGCCGTCGCGGCTCACGAGCACCGCGCCGAGCACGCCCGGGCGGCGGCAGAGCGACGAGAGCAGGTCGGGCAGGGTCACCATCGTGGCGGACCTCCGGCGCGGGAACGGGCAGGCGGACGGGGACGGGAGAGGGAATCGTACGGGCGGATGGTCGCGCGCGTCAAGCAACGACGCCGCAAGGAGTTGCCCCTCCCGAGCGGCGCCGGTAGCTTCCCGCGCCATGCGCTCCCTTCGTGCTCCCGTGGCGATGCTCGCGTGCCTCGCCGCCGCCTGCCAGACCGACCTCGTCCCCGCGACCGTCGAGAACGTCGAGGACACGGCGACGATGTACGCACTCTCGGGCACCGCGATCGCGCTGCCCAGCGGCTTCGCCATCGACCGGCGGCGCCCCGAGCGCACCGACACCACGTCGCAGTGGGACTTCGCGTTCAACATCACGCCGCAGGGGGACGCGTACTTCTACCCGCTGGCCGCGCTCGGGCTCGGGACGAGCGGCACCCCGCCCGGTTTCCAGACGACCGACCGCGACTGGGACGACATCGACGAGGCGCCGCTCGAGGGCTATTTCACGCGCGACTCGTTCCCGCTCGCGCCGGGCACGCGGCTGATCGCGCGGTCGCGCGTGATCTGCGTGCAGCTCGCCTTCCCGCACTTCGCCAAGATCGAGGTGCTGGCCATCGACCCCGTCGCGCGGTCGGTGACCTTCCGGTTCCTCGCCAACAACAACTGCGGCTACCAGGGCCTCGAGCCGGGGCTCCCCGACACCTGAGCCGATGATCGACGTCCGAGCCCTGCGCCAGGATCCCGGGGCGTGGCGCGCGGCGCTGCGCCGCCGGCTGGACCCGGCGGTGGACGCGCTGGTGGACCGCGCGCTCGCGCTCGACGCGCGCCGCCGCGCGCTGCTCGTCGAGGCCGAGGGGTTGAAGGCGCGGCGCAACGCCCAGACCGAGGAGGTCGCGCGCCGCCGGCGCGCGAAGGAGGACGCCGAGGCGCTCATGGCGGAGCTGAAGGCCTCGGGCGAGCGGGTGAAGGGTCTCGACGCGGAGCTGCGCGAGGTGGACGCGGCGCTCGACGCGGTGCTGCTCCAGCTCCCGAACCTCCCGCACGCCGACGTCCCCGATGGCGACGCCGGCGCCAACGTGGTGGTGCGCACCTGGGGCACCCCGCCGACGTTCGACTTCGCGCCGAAGCCGCACTGGGAGCTCGGGGCGGCGCTCGGGCTGTTCGACCTGCCCGCCGGCGCGAAGCTGGCCGGCTCCGGGTTCCCGCTCTTCCGGGGCCCGGGCGCGCGGCTCGTGCGCGCGCTGCAGTCGTTCATGCTCGACCTGCACACGCGCGAGCACGGCTACACCGAGATCCTGCCGCCGCTCCTCGTGAACGAGGCGTCGATGACGGGCACGGGCCAGCTCCCGAAGTTCGCCGAGGAGCTGTACGCCGTCCCGGCCGACGGCCTGTGGCTCATCCCGACGGCCGAGGTGCCGGTCACCAACATCCACCGCGACGAGATCCTCGAGGCGGCGCAGCTGCCGATCGCGTACTGCGCCTTCACCGCGTGCTTCCGCCGCGAGGCGGGGGCGGGCGGCAAGGACACGCGCGGGCTGATCCGCGTGCACCAGTTCGACAAGGTGGAGCTGGTGCGGTTCGTGGCGCCGGCGACGTCGGACGCCGAGCACGCGCGGCTGACCGGCCACGCCGAGACGGTGCTGCAGCGGCTCGGGCTGCCGTACCGCGTGCTCGCGCTCGCCGCGGGCGACACCGGCTTCGCCTCGGCGCGCACCTTCGACCTCGAGGCGTGGGCCCCGGGCGTCGGCACCTGGCTCGAGGTGTCGAGCGCCAGCACCTTCACCGACTTCCAGGCCCGGCGGGCCGGGATCCGCTACCGGCCCGCGCCGGGGGCGAAGCCCGAGTTCGTGCACACCCTGAACGCCTCGGGTGTCGCCTTCCCGCGCACGATCATCGCGCTGCTGGAGCACTACCAGCAGGCCGACGGCTCGGTGCGCATCCCCGACGCGCTCGTCCCCTACCTCGGTCTCGAGCGGCTCGTGCCGCGTGCCTAGGAAGCCGGGGCAGCGCCTGGTGCCGCGCCTCGTCGCGGCGCTGGTCGGCGTGCTCGTCGTCCTCAACCTGGTCTCGGCGGTGCTGGTGGTCCGGCACTTCCGCTCCGACGCCACCGCGATGAGCCGGCTCTACTCCGGCGTCTTCGGCGGGCTCAACAGCGACGAGCCCGGCGCCGAGGCCGAGGCGCTCCTCGAGCTGGGCGAGGAGGTGCGCCGGCTCGGGATGCCGCTCGTGGTGACCGACACCGCGGGCCGCGTCACGGCGGCCGCCAACCTCCCCTTCGACGCGCCGCTCGGCGACCCCCGCGTGGCGGAGTATGCCCGGACGCTCGACCGCACCAACCCGCCGATCCGGGACAGCACGGTCGGCACCATCCACTTCGGCCCGCTGCCGGCGCAGCGCCAGCTCACGGTGCTCGCCGTCTTCCAGGCGCTCACGATCGTGCTCATGGTCGCCGTCGCCGTCGCCGCGTACCGCAACGCGATGGCCGCGCAGCGCGACCGGCTGTGGGTGGCGATGGCGCGCGAGGCGGCGCACCAGCTCGGGACGCCGCTCTCGTCGCTGCACGGCTGGATCGACGCGCTGCGCGAGCGGACGCTCGACGGGACGGTCGTCGCGGGGCACCTCAACGCGGACGCCGAGCGGCTCGAGCGCGTGGCGCGGCGGTTCGAGCGGATCGGCAACCCCGCGCGGCGCGAGTCGATCGGGCTCGGCGCGCTGGCCGAGCGCGTGGCGGGCTACTTCCGCCCGCGGCTGCCGCGGCACGCGAACCCGATCGCGATCGTGGTGGACGCCGGCGGGCCGGGGCCGACGGTGCTCGGCGATCCCGTCCTGCTCGAGTGGGCGCTCGAGGCGCTGGTCAAGAACGCCATCGACGCCCTGCAGGGCCGGCCCGGCACGATCCGGCTCGCCGTGGACGAGGAGGGCCCGACCGGCGTGCTCCGCGTCTCGGACGACGGCCCCGGCGTGCCGCGCGAGCTGCGCAAGTCGATCTTCGAGCCCGGCGTCTCCACCAAGCGCGGCGGCTGGGGGATCGGGCTCGCGCTCGCCCGCCGCGTGGTGGAGGACGCGCACGGCGGGGAACTGCGCCTCGAGCCGCTGGAGGACGGCACTACCTTTACCCTCCGGTTGCCGCTCGCACCCCCGGAGGCCTGATCCCGCATGGCTGCGCTCCCCTGGCTCGGCTCGCTCAATCCCGCGCAGCGGGAGGCGGTGGAGCACGTGCACGGGCCGCTGCTCGTGCTCGCGGGCGCCGGGTCGGGGAAGACGCGCGTCCTCACCACCCGCATCGCGCACCTGATCGAGGCCCACGGCGTCCCGCCCGAGCGGATCTTCGCCGTCACCTTCACCAACAAGGCCGCCGGCGAGATGAAGGAACGCGTCGGCCGGCTCCTCGACCGCGACCCGTCGGGGCTCTGGATCGGCACCTTCCACGCCCTGTCGGCGCGGCTGCTGCGGCGCGAGGCCGAGCTGCTGGGCTTCACCCGGCAGTTCACGATCTACGACGAGGACGACCGGCTGGCCGTCGTGAAGCGGCTCCTCGAGCAGGCGGGGCACTCGCCGAAGCTCTTCCCGCCCAAGGTGGTGCAGGCGATCATCTCGTCGGGCAAGAACCGGATGCTGACGCCCGACGAGCTCGCCGCGGCGTCGCCGTTCGACCGCGTGGCGCAGGTGGCCGCCGAGACGTGGCGCCGGCTGGGCGACGCGCTGCGCGACCGGAACGCCATGGACTTCGACGACCTGATGCTCCATCCGCTGGCGCTCTTCCGGGCACATCCCGACCGGCTGGCGGCGTGGCAGGCGCGCTTCAGCTTCCTGCTCGTGGACGAGTTCCAGGACACGAACCGCGCGCAGTACCAGCTCGTGCGCCTCCTCGGCGCGCACGGCAACGTGGCCGCCGTCGGCGACGACGACCAGTCGATCTACGGCTGGCGCGGCGCCGAGGTGCGGCACATGCTCGACTTCCAGGCCGACTTCGGCGCGGCCACCGTCGTGCGCCTCGAGGAGAACTACCGCTCCACGCGGGTCGTGCTCGACGCCGCGAACGCCGTGATCGCCGAGAACCGCGCGCGGCTCGGCAAGACGCTCCGCACGCGGCGGCAGGGCGGCGAGCCGGTGACGCTCCTCGCGGCGGCCGACGAGCGCGACGAGGCCGAGTGGGTGGTGGGCGAGCTGCGCCGCCGCCAGGCCGCGGGCGACGCCGGCCCCGCCGACATGGCGGTGCTCTACCGCACCAACGCGCAGTCGCGCGCGTTCGAGGAGGCGTTCCGCCGGGCGGGGATGCCGTACCGGCTGGTGGGGGCCGTGAGCTTCTACGACCGCCGCGAGGTGAAGGACCTGCTGGCGTACCTGCGGCTCGCCGTGAACCCGCGCGACGACGAGGCGTTCGGGCGCGCCATCGGCGTGCCGCGGCGCGGGCTCGGTCCCACGAGCCTCGCCGTCCTCGCCGAGGCCGCGGCGCGGCAGGGGCAGGGGCTCCTCGCGGCGGCGCGCGGCGCGGAGGCGCTGGTCGACCTGCGGCCCGGCGTGCGGCAGGCGTTCGCCGGCTTCGCCGCGCTCGTGGACCGGGTGGCGCGGCAGGCGGCCACCGCGAGCCCCGCGGAGCTGCTCGAGGCGATCATCGGGGCGATCGACTACGAGCAGGTGCTGCTCGCCGAGGGGCCCGAGGGCGCCGACCGCTGGGAGAACGTGCGCGAGCTGGTGGCGAGCGCCGCGACCTGGTCCGAGGTGGTCACCGACGACCCGGAGGGCGGCCCGCCGGCGGGCCGCTTCCTCGCGGAGGCGGCGCTGCTGTCGTCGCACGACAGCGTGAGCGGCGCCGAGGCCGGCGTGACGCTCATGACCCTGCACACCGCCAAGGGGCTCGAGTGGCCGGTGGTGGTGCTCGCGGGGCTCGAGGACGGGCTCTTCCCGCTGGCGCGCGCCCTCGAGACGAGCGAGGGGCTGGAGGAGGAACGCCGCCTCGCGTACGTCGGCATCACGCGGGCCAAAGATGTGCTCTACCTGACCTACGCCTTCCGCCGCTCGATCTATGGCGACAGCACCGTCAGCGTGCCGTCGCGTCCGCCGTGCCTGAGCGTTGCGAGCTTCATGTCGCGGCCGAACCCCTAAGCCGGCCGACCCGTAACCACACAGGTCGACCAGTTTCAGGCCGGCCGCAAAGATCGCCTTGTACGGACAAGGGGAGCCTGCCTTTGTCTGTCCCCCAAACGGGAACGAGGGACGGACACCCATGCGAATCCTCCGCACGCGGCCCGCGCAGCAAGAGACTATTTCCTCTTCCAGGAATCGACATAGTCGGTCTGCTCCACGCCCGCAGGCAACTCGGCGACCTCGACCGGG
>Ga0101944_10007370_pt1 | contig 11047 bp, 9 predicted proteins | sample DewCreD2012metaG_FD_75245 | JGI IMG/M metagenome (GOLD analysis project Ga0101944, IMG submission 75245) | Hot spring sediment bacterial and archeal communities from British Columbia, Canada, to study Microbial Dark Matter (Phase II) - Dewar... ... | reverse complement strand
GGGAGATCCAGACTGGTGGAGGAGGCTCTTCGAGAAGGCCAAGGCGCTGAACAAGGCCTGGCTGACCTTCGACTCCCTGATGAAGAACGACACCAACTGCCTGAAAGTGCTGGAGGGCAATTATGACCGCGACTTCCACAGCCGGGGCAACGGACGGGGAGCAAGACCAGGGCCACCGGGGCCACAGACCCGCCGGGCCATGACCAGAGGCGGGACCAGTACATCGTCGAGTTCCCCCATCCGGACTGAGGTGGAGGTCGATGCCGAAGGGCGGGCCCGCTACCCGGACTGCGGCGAATTCGCCGTTGAAACCATGGTGAGCCCCTTAACCGGCAGCCTCATCAGGCGGGGGCCTTGTTGTGAAAGTTGCCAGGAGAAACGGGACGAGGCGGAAAAGGCCAAAGCCCAGGAGCAAGCCCTGGCCCGGGCCAGGTTCCCAAGGGAGCATATCAAGTCCCTCCGGGCCCGGGCCGGGGTGAGCAAACCCTACTTGGGATGCTCGCTCGCTGACTACAAGGACAAGGTCCCGTATCAGCGCCCGGGTATCCTCCCTGGTGCTGGATGATCTGGGGGCCGAGAAGGTGAGGAACTTTGTTCTCCAGACCTTCTATGACCTGCTGGACCGGCGCTACGGTGAATGCCTGGAACCCTGATCACCAGCAACCTGACCCTGGAAGAGCTTTCGGTGCATTACCTGGGCCATGACGACCGCCTGGCCTCCCTGGATCACCGACAAGGCCCTGCCTTTGGCCCAGGGGCTGGTCAGCCACACCCTGGAGCAGAACCCCGTGGGCGGCAATTGGAGCGTTTCAGCGGTAAATGGCATGGAGTTTCTGGCCAGGTCGAGGACCTGATCCATGGCGAATGATTTCTCCAGCGACAGCCGGGTGAAGGCCCTATGGCGGTTCGAGAATAACCTGAACGACCCAGGGGCGGCAACCACCTCACCGATGTCAACACCGTGGGGTTCACCTCCGCCGATAGAAAAGAAGGCACTTATGCCGCCGACTTTGAAAAAGACACCGCTAAATACGGCTACCGGGATGATGTCGATCTGGATGCCGGGTTCCCCTTAAGAAGCGGGGATGCCCTCAAAAAAATCTCGGTGTGCTCTTGGTGCAAGCCGGAAAGCTACGTCTCATATTCCGGCCTCTTTACGAAGTGGAACTCGTCAGTCAACAAGCGCAGCCTCGAAATTCAGCGCAACTCCAACACCCTGAAGATCAACTGCGGCCATACGGACGGCAGCCAGTATCAGAATTTCGACACCGGGATCTCGCTCTGGAACGGCGAATGGTACCACGTGGCCGTCTGCATTGATGGCGAAATGGGGAAGTCCATCTATGTGCGGGTTTTCCGGGCCAGCAATGCCCCCGTTTCCGAATATTTTGGGACGTTAAATAACGAGTTGTGGGTCGGGGACCATAAGTTGGTCATCGGCTCCAGCGACGGCGGCGGGAGTGACAACTACATCCCCTCGATGAAATGGTGGTCTTTAATGAGCTGCTGTCCGCCCTGGAGATCGACGCCATCCGCTCCGGGACCTTACAGCGGGCCACCAGGTGCGGTTCTTTACTGCGGCCGGCCTCATCAACCTGTTGACCGAAGCCCAAGCCGGCCTCCGGCTCTCGCACCTGGAGCGGAGTCTGGCCCAGGTGGACCTGTTGATCATCGACGAGATCGGCTACGTGCCGTTCTCGGAAAAGGGAGCCCAGCTCTTCTTCCAGGTGGCGGCCCGGAGCTATGAGCGGCAGTCCCTCATCCTGACCACCAATCTGGACTTTTCCCCATGGCCGCAGGTGTTCGGCAGCGAACAACTGACCGGGGCCCTGCTGGATCGGTTGACCCATCATGCCCACATCCTGACTATGACTGGGGAAAGCTTCCGCTTCCGGGAGAGTATGAGCAAAAAGGAGGGATGAACTGCAGTGGTTCCCTTTCGCATGGCCACAGCCTGGTGCTCAGGAGCCAGCCTCGGCGGGAATAATTTTTCCTGCTCCAGGCGCAGGGCGTGCTCGGCCTGCCCTGCATGCCCCTGGTGCCGGCAGGCCGAGCACGCTTGGCCCCGGCCAGAGACTGGCTTGTGCTGTCGCCCTTACCACAAATCAGGTGGATCCATTTTGAATGGCCCTTCGTGGTCCCATATTGCTTTTCCATTCACACCCGGGAATATTCCATGAGCCGGCTGTGCTTCGGGTTGCTCATCCTGGGCATCCTGGCCCTGGACGTCACGTCTGTTCTTCTGGGTTTGCTGCGGCGTCTGCCGGATGCCTGGGTGGGGCACCTGACCACCATGAACACGGTGGCCCTGGCGAGCGTGGCCGGAGTTTACGGGGATAACTCCGTGGTGGGGGCCTTGCGTAACGTGGGCGAGAGGGTTAAACTCTTTTTGAGCCCGCCCAGCAAGGAAGGCACGCCTGATTTTCCGGATGAGTAGGAAATGTTACAGGGGAATTTTCAAGGTCTTGAATAAATAACTGGCAGACCAAATCTCGATTATTTGACTTTAGCACTGATCCTTACTTGGTGCCTCAGGGATATCTCGGGTGATCTGCCGTGGTTCTGCAGGCTCAGTTTCATAAGGGAATGAAAAAGTTGCCAGATCACCTCTCCAAAAGGAGAGCCCGTAGGCGACATATAAACGTTTCATCCATTTGTTTTTTGTCTCTTCATTTAATTTATCAAAATCAAGGTCGGCTGGGAGTGGCAAACCAATTATCCGTGGATTTATAGGGGGATGAAATAGATTGCAGGAAAACGGCTTCCCAGTGATGGCCCTTTCATAAGGATATTCACAATGACCGCCCCCTCCAAAGAGTAGTTTTATGTTTCTCATTTGCTTTGAAACTTCCAATTTTCTCTTTGTCCCAGCAAGAGTAGCTGTGGTTTCTCTTGATAATCGCTCTGCCATTTTATGCTTTGCCTGCATCAATTCTTGGTCGTTATCCCCTCTTTCTTTTTTCAATCTGAACCTTTCAAGCGTCTCCAGGTCGTTTCCACCTTTGAATTCTGTGGCTAAAAATTCTATTTGACTTGAACCGAGAGGCAAGACCTTGGCATGTAAGTAAGTAAGATGTTCAGTATCATCGGGTTTGCGTATGAAAATAAAGGTGCTTTGGTCAACCGTTGCGGCACCAATGTCCGAAAATAGATACATTCCCTCGCTTGCAACGCGGGAACGAACAAAGCCTTGAACATTGGCACTCACTTCAGGATAAATAAAGCAGGCGTCACGAACGGATTTACTGGTGGCAGATGAATTAGACTTCCTCCGATATTCCTCCAACTCATTAAAATGTAATGACGGATATCCTGAGATATTGTCCGCAAAACTCCATGACTCACAGAGAATTTTATATAAAAGATCACGAATGGCTGGTTGCTCCACATCCGCAATGGGGACAGCCATATTCACTGCCATAAAATCATAAGGATGGCTGCCGAAATCATCCAGTCTCTTTCTTATTTGCTTTCTGACTGTGCCGAGGGTGCCAGCCAAGAAATAGACGGCGCATGCTTCAACAAAGTCACATAAATTATCAATATTAAACTGAGCACAAAATCTTTTGTATGGAGCCAGCTCTGGAGCGTCCATCTGATTTAAGGCAATCTTTACGAGTGCTGGCTTCAGGTGATAAATGCCCTCCTCAGGGTAATGGATACCTGGTTCGTGGACATATTGAAACTTTCCATCAATGAATAACAGAACGCTTGAAATCAAAAAAGGAAGTTCATGCCCATGAGGTGTTGATGGGATATGAACCCATGCGTTATCAGTAATAACGTCCCGGCAGATACACTTGGAGTAAGAGGTGCCGAAATCGAAGCCCACCTGGATAAAATAAGCCTGTTGTCTCTTTAAATTGGATGTAATTAATGGTGATGCCGCATAAATTATTTGGGGTTGTTTACCTTTAAGTGTAGGTCTTTGATCCTCGGTATTTGTCTTTTTAGAATATTTGAGTGGAGTGGCTTCTGCAATCTTGGATGGCTCCATATCAGGCACAGTTATTGAAAGTTCTATTTCATTTTCCGTCTTTTTTTTTCGGCCACCGAATAATTTTTTGAAAAACTTCAAGATCTTCCCCATGACCCTTCACCTCCTCAGCAGTATGTGCCGATAACCCTGAAAACCCCAGCTGCTACCGGCCCACGTTCCATATCAATTTGTGCTTTTTTCTCCAGTTCAGCAAGGCGCTGTTCCTTGTTCTTTTTAGCCGCTTCGAGTCTCCCTTCCGCTGCCCTGATCACCCGGGGATCCCTTCCTTTCTCGCGCAAAGTCTTTATGCGCTGCTCATCCTGTGCGATTCGCCGTTCGTAAAAGCTTTGAACCCGCTGAACCTTGATCTGATAAGCTGTAGTATTTTCGGCAGCGAAGTCTGAAACTACATCAGAGAAGCGGTTCTGTAAATCGTGCTCCAAACTTTTATACGCATCCTGAAGTGCCTCCATATCACATTTCACATAATCCCAATCCTTGCCCTGGCGCAGAAGTTGCTGGACGATATCTTCAGAAAAATCAGCTGAATAGCTTTCTCCAGTGGACAGACATCTTACCCCATAGGCCAGGCATTCACGGGTGGACAACCCCTTAAGTTTCCAGCGCTCGATGTAAAAGCAATATTCCCCCTGGGCTAGAACAGGGTGAGTGATCTGCAGGGCTGAGACGTTGTAGAAGGTATGTGCTCTCTCTCTGTTGATCCGGGTTATCCAGCGGATGAGAGGGGAAAGGTGGTTAACGAAATGGACGGTTCGACGGAGTCTGAGCGGCAGGCGCTGGGCAACCTCTCTCCTGAAGGTGATGATGAATTCTTTTTGCCTGAATGGACGAACAATTAACGAACGATCATCCCGAATGAAATCGGCAAGTGAAGAGTGCGCTTCGAAGGTCAGCTTCACGCGAATGCAGCCATCCAAAGGGGTGTTGAAGTTCAGCTCGCAACCCTGAAACTCTCGGTGAAAAAAGTCAATCAGGTAATCCTCCAGTTCTTCTGGTTTGATGTATCGCCCCTTTTCCCGATCACCTTCGATTTTTCTTTGAATGTAATCCGAGAAGGCGACCAGCACATCCCCGGATTCTTCCAGAGCCTGCAGCTGCAACAATTGCTGTTCAATCGCCCGCTCTGATTGATCGATCAACTCTGCTTCTTCTTCCGGCGTCAGTTCTCTGCTCAGAAGAGCAACCGTAAGCTGCTGCACTTCTCGCCCGATGACTGCCTCCAAGTCTCCCAGACTGTTGGCGAAACGCTCAAGTTTGGAATGCAGGCGGTCGTAGAGTCGTTCCTCGATGGTATCCTTGACCTTGAAATTGAAGATTAAGAGCTTTTTTTCACGCTGACCAACTCGATCAATTCGCCCTATCCGCTGTTCGACGCGCATCGGATTCCAGGGTAGATCATAATTGACAATCACTCGACAAAACTGCAGATCAATACCTTCGCTGCCGACTTCCGAGGACAGCAGTATGCGAGGGCCATGTGGGTCTCGAAAACGCTCAAGTTCCTCCCAACGCTGTTCCATCGGGATGCCGCCATGGATCAGGGCCACCTTCAGGCCATCTGCCATGAGACGGCTTCTTAAATAGGCGAGCGTCGGGCGATAGTAGGCAAAAATAATGATCTTTTCTTCCGGCAGTATTTCAAAAATCATGCGCCGGAGCTCATTATATTTACTGTCATTTTTGTCGTAATCATAATCAAGCAGTTGTGATATTGGCGATGATGCAGTGTCCTCCTCAAAGTTATCATTTAAAAAATCGTCAAAGACCTCTTCACCCATTGCTTCATCATAGAGCTCTTCAGGATCACCGAATCGCCCTTCCCGGAGTTCCCTGGCTATCACCGGAAGACTGCTGGCAGATCTAAGCCGCAGGCCGATGGATTGGAAAACATGAAACGGGCGGCTATCAAGATGACAGCGACGACGAACAATGTCGAGAATAGTTCGATAGAGCAGCATCTCTTCACGAGAGTATTCGACCGTAACGACGACCGGTTTCCGTAAGGGACGATTTTCTTTCACCTGTACTCTTCGCGTTCTATTAACATAACTGCCTAAAAGATTAAGCTTCTCGGCGAGATCCTGGCACTTCGCCAGTTGCGCTTTATCCGCAGGGTTAAGGAGTCTTAGCTTCTCGAGAAATTGCTTGAAAAGGGGTGATTCTCTGATGTAGCGGCTGTTTCCCATGCCAGCAACTGCTGTATCCAACAGCGAAGCATCGAGAGGAACCCGAGCCAAAGCGTTCCCGGCTTGTACCGCCGGACGATTAGCCGCAAGCAGTTCCTCGAACATACCTTGGGTTTCGAAGAAGCTCTCGTCGATGAGGCGAAGCAGGCTATGCAGGTCGGTATTGCTGTTGTGGATGGGTGTGGCCGATACACATAGGACAGCACCTGCGCTGGCGGAAAGGGCCTCTCCGAGATGAAAGGTCGCTGACGCCGGGGTTCGCATGTAATGAGCTTCATCAAAAATCACCATGTCAAGGGGCTCATATCCTAGCTCCCAGTGACGAAGCTCGCGAAGGAGAGATGTTTTTGGAGAACCAGACGGTTCAGCATCCGGGGGCTCGTCCAACATTTTCAATTCGGCCTTTGGGGGACGTAAGCCGGTATAGGTGGCAATCAAAACAAAGGGCTGCGCCGGCCCCATTTTTTTTAAGTCCCTGATTTCTTTTTCTAGATCTGAAAAACCCACCACCCTGGCATCCAAAAGGAATTTGCTGCGAAGTTCTTCACGCCACTTTTCAGCCAGGGTCTTGGGACAGACTACCAGCAATCTTTCCGCCTGGCGTCTCGCTTGCACTTCTATCCAGATCAGAGCAGACTCGATCGTTTTCCCCAGACCGACCTCATCGGCGATGATCAGCCTCTCGGTGGGAGAATTGATGAATTTCAGGACCGGCTTAAACTGATAGGGATAGAAATCGATTTGAGCCGCCTCCATCGAGTAGATCACCTCATGGAGGGTACCCTTGAGTTTCTCGTAAGTAATCAGCCTTTGAAGATCTCGAGACTTTCCGAAATGCCCATTACGAAGACGCTCTTCTATCGTCCCTTGTCCAATTTTGTGCATGGCCTCCAAGCAGGTCAGAGGACGAAATTTAGTGCTGCCATCGGGATACCGGAGCTGTACCATGACCTGGGGTCCTGCCCGGTGACAATTGCCGGTGTACTGCCCAGGCTGGGCAGGATTGTTTCGGTCAATCAGCCATTCCCCGGGAGAAAAGGGAATATCTGCGTTAGGATCATTTTCGTTCATGGGTATCCCTTTTATTGATTGGCTACAGTTAGAGAAGAGGTGTCAAGCAGCTATTGATTGCACAAATTCCACAAAATATTTCACCAAGATAGTCTAAAATATCTATAGCAAAAGGAAGCTTTTAACTGCGTTACCAATGTCAGTTAATACCGCCTCAATAGATTAGTCATCATATAGGGAATCCTCTGACGCCATTCGTATTGTTCCTGGACATCGTTTCTTTCCTTTGCCAGCCAGGCAAGCACTTGGCTGACGCTAAAGGCATTGGTCGCTCCACCGTTCATACCTGGAACCTTCTGTGTTTGTCGGACAGCAATAGTAGTCGGTGTTTGATTTTTATAGGCTCCGGCAACCTCCACATCATAACCAGCTATTGAGATATGGTAAGCCCTGGCAGCGGCCTTAAATCCCCAAGATTTGAACACATCTTTTTCTATCCAGGAGATAAACCGTTCGTCAATTTTTATGGGTCGCTTTTGCCATTTGCTGAGGTTCTCCCTCTCTTTACCTGCCGTCTCGAGGCCATAATTCAATACCTCAATAACGTCCAAAAGATTCAGACCCCAGGTATGGCGGCGGCGCAAATCCATATGGGTTACGCCGACGATAAGCCCATTGCTGCACACAAACCTATACCAGCCCATGAACGCCTGAAACTTGGTGCTGCCGTCCACCGAGTTGAGGCATTCCAGGCGCATGGCCATCAGGTTACCATCTCCAGGGTCAAAATAATATTTCGGTGGCAGATAAATTCTCAGATGCATCCGTTCCCCATACTCGGTCAGGGTCAATTCCACCTGAACCTCCCAGGGATCAACTTCGACTCCCTGCAAAGCCTCGCAAGCTATGTCGAGAACATCCTTATGCGGGATAAGGACATAATTCTTGGAAACCGCGCCCAGAGGGACAAAATGCTGGTCATCGCCAAAAGGTTTCCTGACTATGAGATCAAGTCTCTCGTGTATTCGGGTTTTTCCTCCATTGCTGTCAGTCAGTCCGAAAGCCCTCCTTTCGAAATCAGGAACGGATTGATAAATATAAGGCAGGTTGCCCACGGTAGTCGAAACTGGTGAACCCAGCCATCTTCGTCTGCGGTCATGGTTTCCGATGGTTCGAAAAAGAGACCTCTGAGTCATTTGACCTCGCCTCCTTTATTTCATCGATCACCTGGTCACCTGAAACGAAAAGAACTTTGGCTGAGGGAATGGAGGCTATGCCCTCATCCCCTCAATTTTTTAATCGGGTTCGGTATTCTCCCAAGTTATCGTTAATCTACCTGAAGTTCCCCCGCCGGCTGGCCCGGGCCATGCGGGAAACCGACCTATCCTGGACATTTTCCACGGCCCTGGCGAAAACCGAGAGATACACCAGGGTCTCATCATGGAGGAGGCCGGAGCCCACAAACCCTTTGCCCTCGAGCCGGAGGTCCAGCCCCAGACCCAAAGAGGGGTAGGCGGCCACCGGGGCGTTTTTCACCTCGGTCATCCAGCTCTCGGCCTGCGCTTTGGTGGCTGGGGCGGTGGGCCGCGGCTTTTGCCGTTTCAGGTCCAGGGCATCCAGGGCGTAGCTCTGCATGAGCTTGTCAAAGTACTTGGTCAGATGGTCGGCAGTATCGAAGAGCTCCAGCCCCGCCAGGCTCCTGTTGATGGCCGCCAGGAAACCGGTTTGGCCCGGGAGGCGCGGGAACTGCGTGGTGTAATCCTTCAGGTGGTCGTCATACGACTCATACAGGGCCGCCATGGCCAGGGTGTCGGAGTGCACCTGCATCCGGGCCGATTTACCGGCGATGTCCTCCCAGACCCGGGATTGGTCTGCCCGGTAGCCCCGGCGCTCTCTCACCGAGCAGGAAACATCCTCCTGGACAACGGAGCGGAGCTGAGGCGAGGACATGCGCTTTTCGCTCTTGAATTCCCGCTCCTGATAGTGCCAGCGGCCCTGCTCCACGCAGGACACCGGCACGGTGAGTGTGCTCAGGCCGGCCACCAGGAAGGTGGCGTTGACCAGGCGGTTCTGCTTGGCCCCCACCAGCTCCTCCCCCGCCAAAATCAAAATGGGGATCTCCCCCTTGTTGGCCACCAAAAGATTGGGCACCTCCCCCGACTCGCTCACTTCCGTAACCTCAATGACCCTGAGGTCCAGGGCTTCGTCCAGGGTGAGGTATCTCACCCCGGGGCCATGGTCGTGAAACAGAGGGAATACCGTCATATTCTCGAAGCGGGCTTCCGGCTTCAGCTCCAGGCTCTTCAGGTAAAGGGAAATATTTGGCAGCATGTGGACCTCCTTGGGTGATTATTCGAAAGGTATCACTTCCCGCCTTCCCGGTTGCTGTCCGGGGAAGACCTTTCATCTGCCTTGCAATGAGTGGAGGAGCCTGGCCACGATCCTCCTGATTTCCGACCCCCGCAGCTCCCCCTTGCGGTCGGTGCGGACGTGGAGCTCGATGCCGTCCCCCAGGACGAACCGCTCCCAGGAGCTGCCGGCGGGTGTGGGGGATTCCCTCTGAAATGCCGGGGGCGGTGCCGGCGCATAGGATCTTAACGGTGCTTCCGGTTCCTGGAGCATAAGGCGCCGCCGGCTGGGGGTCGCCATCCGGGCAACAATGCGGGAACCCAACGGTGGGCTGAAAGCCTTTTCGTTATTCGTGACCGGTTCCTCCAGTCCTTCTGCCAGAATCATTTCCAGCTCCTCGTTGCTTTTGTCGGCCAGGATTTCTCGGATGCGCCGGATGGGGAGGTAACTCCCCTGGAGGAGCTTCACCGCCACAATCTGCAGGAGGTGCCGGTAGCCGTAGAGGGCCGCGGTGCCTTCCTTCCCCAGGGGCCGGTCGATCAAGCCTTCGGTGATGTAGTACCGCAGGGTGCGCTCATTTAGCGTCTCTGCCACCCGATCGCTGGGCTGTTCCGGGACCACCAGGCTGATCAAGTGATTGGCGATCTCCACCAGCTCATCCAGCCTGATGTCGCTCCGGCCCCGGTGCTTTTCGAGTTCCTGGCGTGCTTCGAAAATCTTCATGGCTCCATTATAAAATCAAACATTATTACTGTCAACATATAATATGTATAATAAATTTTTCAGGCTTACCGGCCCTCGGCGGGCCTCCCCTCCTGGTGAGAAAAAATGTTACAGGGTAAAATCCGGCGAAGAAAAACTAAAGAGAGCAACAAAGAGACGGGGTGAGCCTTCGGGAGGATAAAAAGGTCGGCGAGAGGTTTGGGGCAATCAGGGGTCACCGGGCGGCCCCCTGTTCTCTGAAAGGCCGGCAAATCAGGTTCTCAGATGGTCGGCACTTGGGACTAAGGCCCCTCGCACCGGCAAGCGGTTGAAATAAAACTTCCCCAAATCACTGAGCAGGGTTACTGAGGAGGATGCAGCATTTATCCCTCTTTTGCCCGTGTCATCCGGGACTATGATCCCGCGGAAACACTGATATTTACTGGGGTATGGTTTAGTGCTGGAGAGAAGTTTAAAAAAATTTATATCTCAGTTCCTGTCACCGGCTCCTGGGAGCGGCTGAACCGGTTGGTTTGGGGAGCCAGCCCCCCCGGGATCAGGCCTTCCTGGAGGCCACGGCCTTAGCCCTATTATCCTGAAATAGTCTCATCCTCCAAAAGGGCCGCCAGTTCCTCCACAAAACCCCGTTGTCCCGGATGAATTTTGGCCCTGGCCACAGCCAAAGGAAACCACCCGGCCCGGTCCACTTCGGGGAACTCCTGGATTCTGCCGGAGCGGGGTGGCCACTCCAGGGTAAAGGTATTGCTGCGGATGGCCGCTGGGTCGGCATCGCCCTCCA
>Ga0101944_10007369_pt1 | contig 11048 bp, 5 predicted proteins | sample DewCreD2012metaG_FD_75245 | JGI IMG/M metagenome (GOLD analysis project Ga0101944, IMG submission 75245) | Hot spring sediment bacterial and archeal communities from British Columbia, Canada, to study Microbial Dark Matter (Phase II) - Dewar... ... | reverse complement strand
CCGATGTCCGCCATGCTCGCATCCTGCACGTTGGTCCAGCCATTGCAGCCGATATGGATCAGGATCGGCGCGGCGTTGCTCAACGGCCCTTGATGCGGCTCGTACGTGACGGTCAGGACGCCGCCCGGACAGCGCGTGGGCTGTTCCGGCGACCACGACGCCCGCGCCGGCAGGCCGGCGCCGTCGCAGGCGTCGGGATGGCTCGCGGCGCTGTAAATGTCGTAGAAATACGGGTTGCCGTGTTGCGCGTGGCCCTGTTGCACCTCGCACAGGTTGCTGAAGCCGTCGCCGTCCCAGTCCTCGTCGCCGTCCCACACGCCGTCGTAGGTCGTGTCCGCGTTCATGGGGTTGAGCCGCGTCCAATGCTCCCCCGGGTTGGGCGCCATGTCCCAGTTGCTGTCCCCCGGCCACGGCACGTTCGGGCCCGGACTGGTGCCGGCGCTGAAGCCCGGCATCTCGACGTCGTCCGGCAACCCGTCGCCGTCCGAATCGACTTCGCCCCGGCCGTACAGATCGAAAAACACCGTGCGCGCCAGCCGCGTGGTCTGGCCGCCGGCGACCGCCTCGGCCTCGAAGAAATGCGCGCCGTTGACGAAAGCCCCCCAGAGCCGGCTTTCCACGCCGCCCGAGAGGTAACGGCCGTCGAAGACGTGCGTGACCGTTCCCGTGCCGGCGAGCCCCGCCAGGCGATAGCCGTCCCAGAAGAGCGCGCAGTCCGCGGCGCCGACGCCGGCGGGCACGCTGAGCGCGGTGGTGAAGAAGGGCCGCGTCAACACCGCCCCTTCGGCATGGTTCAGCGCCAGCGCCGGGCCGTTCGCGTCCACCGCGAACGCGCGCGCGACGGCGGAGGTGCGGAGCGGCGCGGGCGGTTCGCCGCCGTCCGTCTCGACCGCGCGCACGGTCAGCGTGTGCGCGCCCGAGCCCAGCCACGGCATGGCGCACTTCCAGAGCCCTTTCATCACCTCGTGGGCCGCGTTGGTGGCCCCGTTGTCGAAGACGACGTCCACGCGCTGCGCCGTGCGGTCGGGATTGCGGATCACGACCACGGCCGAGCCGGGAATTGTTTCGCCTTCCGCGGGCGTCGCCACCTCCAGGTCCGGACCGCGGCGATCAACGTACACCACTTCCGCGAAGGTTTGAAACAGCGCCGGAAAGCCCGCCGGCCGCGCGTTGAAACAGCGCGCTTTCACCGTATGCAGCCCCTCCGCGACGTTGGTCAACGTGGCCGAGAGCCGCCAATGGCCCGGCGCCACCTCGACGGCCTGCTCGAAGCCGCCGCTGACCAGATCCCGGCCGGTGTCGTTGGCGGCGGCCGGATTCAAGTCCATGCCCGGCCCCCACTTGACCAGCACGTTGTCCACGCTGCCGCCCGGCGGGGCGGCGAAATGGACGTCGATGTCCACTGCGTCCGCGGTCAGGCGCGCCAGGGTGCGGGGTTTGGCCGCGGCCAGGCGGCCGCCGGGCACGACCCAGGGCATGGGCTGCGCCGGAGAAAATCGCAAAGGATCGCCGTCGGCCGCGGCGTTGTAGGGGGCGTAGCACACCCAGCCCTGGCCGTTCGCGCCGGGCGGCACGGCCAGCTCCGCCTTGCCGTTGCTCTTGACCGCGATGTCGGCGCCGTTGTTGCCGGTGTAGTCGTGCAGCACCGTGCCGGGGGCGAAGACGGTCTGCACCTCGCGCGTCTGCCAGACGCCGGAATCGTTCAACCCCACCAGCAGCAACCCCTCGGGCGCGTCCGGCTGGCTGTTGCCGTTGCGGTCGTCATAGCGCTCGTAGGCATAGAAATCCCCCTCGCTCCAGCGTTCCCATTCCCGGCCGCGGGCGAAGTGGTTGTGGATGTACACCAGATTGGGCAGGAGGTTGTGATAGTCGCCCAACGCGCCGCCGTGGCCGATCTTGAGCCAGGTGTTGCGGTCCACGTTGGTCTGGCTCAGGTTGTTTCCCGTGAAATAGACGACCGGCAAGCCGACGTGCGTCAGGAGGTAGGCGTACGCCAGTTCGAGCTTCCAGGGCGGGCTCTCGTCGTGACTGTGCGCGAACATGACGCCTTCCTGATCGGAAAACCCGCTGAACCCGCTCAGCGCCCCCAGGTTGCCGTTGTTGAAGGCGGGAAACAGCATCCCGCTCTTGCGGGGAAAATCGAGGTAGCGCATTTTGACGCCGGCGTTGCGCCAGTAGTCCACCTGGTTGACGCTGCCGACGAACATCTCGGCGAAGATCAGCGCGTCGTCGCGGCGGATGTCGTTGCGGTACAGCTCGTCGGTCTCGTCGGCGTCCGTGAAGCCCCGGCGGTTGTCGAAGTTCCACTGAATTTCGTGGTTGAGACGGCCGACCTGTCCCGGCGCGCCGAAGAACTCCGCCACGACGTGCTTGGGCGCGTCCAGCCGCGCGCCGTCGTAGTCCATGGCGTACCCCAGCCAGTGAATCCAGCGCATCAGATACTGCCGCACGTTCTCGGCCACGTTGCTGCCCTGCAGAAACGGGTATTTGTCGTTTTGGCCCGGATGGCGCACGAAGGGCGCGGGATCCGGGGCGTAGTGCGGCGCTTGCGCGCCCTGGAAACGGCCGTCGAATTCGGTCACCAGATCGATCAGGCTGACCAATTCCTGCTGGAAAGTCCCGCCGTAGCCGTTGTTGATGTCGTCGTAGGCGAACATGCGGGGGGGCCGCTTCCAGCCGCCGGGCTGGCCGCTGTCCTGCCAGACGTGAAAATCGTTGGGCGCCAGGCCGGGATAGGAGCGGTAGTCCGGCCCGTTGCCGTTGTGATTCATCACGATGTCGGGAATGATCTTGACGCCGCACTGATGCGCCTGATCCACCAGCCGGCGCAACGAGCCGCGGGTGCCGTAGGCCGTGCGCAGGCTGCCGCGCTGCGGAATATCGCCCAGATCGAAGCGGTCGAACAGGTTGTAGCCCACGTTGCCGCCGCCGCCAAAAGGAAAGACGCCGGCCACGGGCGATTTGGTCGGCGGAGGCAGCCACAGCCACTCGTAACCGATTTCGCCGATTTCCGGCAAACGCCGGTAAATCTCGTCCCAGTCCGTGGCGAAATACTGGAGCATGACCTCGCCCCGCAAGGGCGACACGAACCCCAGGCACAACAACCCCAAGCCCAGCCAGCGGGCGGCGGCTGTCTTCATCGCGCCTCCTAAGGTCTTAGAAGCTGTGACCGCATCGGCGGACGCCTTATCCCGCCTACTCTATCCCCGGCGCCGCGGCGGCGCAGTGACCTGCATCACCGCGGGCACCGCTCAGCGCCGCTCCGCCGGGGGAGAACCGGGCTCGATCGCATACTGGAGCGTCACGACGACCTTGGCGGTCTTTTCGATCGTGGAGGTGTCGTATTCGCCGTAGCCTGAAATGTCGGTCGAGTTTCGGCGCGTGATCTGAAACACGCCCTGCTGGGCCGAGATCAGCGCGCCGATTCGGCCGCCGCTGTTCGCGGCGATCGCCAGCGCGCGGCGGTTCGCGTCTTGCGTCGCCGCGGCCAGCAGGTCCAACTTGATGTCCTTCAAATCGGAGATCAGGAACGACGGCGGCGAGGCGCGAATGTCCACCCCGTCCTTGATCAACTCGGTAATCGCGGTGGCCACGCTGCGCAGGAGCGCGACATTGGTGGACGTGACCTCGATCCGCTGCGCGGCGTCGTGATACTCGATCTCGTTGGTTTCCTTGCCTTCGGCGTTGCGGCGCATGACCTTCGTCGTATCGATCGTGCCCAACTCCAATTCCCCGGGCTTGAAGCCGCTGCGCTCCAGATAGGCCGTGACGACCTGGCGGCTGCGCTGCAGTTCCTCATACGCCTCTTTCAGGCTGGCGCCGCGGGCGGAGACCGTGCAGGCAAAGGCGCCGATGTCCGAGACCACGTCGCGCTCCGCGTAGCCCTTGACGCTGATCGCCTGTTCCTGCCGCACCCGCACGAAGAGCTTGGACAACATCTGCGCCGAGAGCAACATGCCCAGCGACAGAATCAGCGCTGCCAGAGCGAGCTTGAGCGTTTGGTTCATTGTGCCGTCTCCTGCCGTGCCGGTTCCCCGGCGTCCTGGCCGCCAACCCTGGCCGCGCCGGCAACCTAGCCCATCGGCCGCGGCGTGTCAAAACCAACCGAAGTCTTGAACGCGGACCCGAGCAGGCCGTCTCCAGCGCGCGAACGACTGGCGCTGCCCGGCTTTGCGCTGCCGGCTTTGCGCTTGCAACGCCAGGCCGATCTTGATAGTCAGCGATTCCAAACCGCTTCAACGAGGTGCTTTGGCCATGAACAGCGACCGTTTCGCGCACACGAAGTACTTGGTCCGCCGCAAAGTCCTCAAACTCTTCGGCGGCGCTTTCCACATCTATGGCCCCGACGGCGCGCTGTGTTTCTACTCCCGCCTCAAGGCCTTCAAACTGCGCGAGGATATCCGCCTCTACACCGGCGAAGACCTGCGGGAAGAGGTGCTGCTCATCCAGGCCCGCCAGATCATCGATTTCTCCGCGGCCTACGATGTGCTCGATCCCGCCGCCGGCCGCAAAGTCGGCGCTCTGAAACGCCGCGGCTGGCGCTCGCTGCTGCGCGACGAATGGATCGTCATGGATGCCGAAGACCGGGAAATCGGCGTCATTCGCGAAGAGCACATGCTGCTGGCCCTGCTGCGCCGCTTCCTGACCAACCTGATCCCCCAGCGCTTTATCGCCGAGGTGGGGGGCAAGCCGGTTTGCGAATACCGGCAGATGTTCAACCCCTTTGTGCTCAAGCTGGCCGTGGACTTCACGCCCGACACCGCCGGGGTCTACGATCGCCGGCTGGGGCTGGCCGCCGCCGTGTTGCTGTCGGCCATCGAAGGCCGTCAGAACTGACCTGGCCATTGCGTTCGCGCGCCAAACCGCCTAGGATATGCGTTTCCTGGGCCATGACCGCAGGGAGGAACATGCAGCGATGATGCACCGCGCCATACGCTCCGCAGCGCTGGCCGCGCTGGCGCTGGCCGCCGCGCGCGCGCCGGCCGATCCCATTCACGAGGCGGTCAAGGCCCGCCGCGCGGCCGAGGTGCGCCAAATCCTGGCCCAGGACCCCGCCGCCGCGCGCGCGCCGACCGACGGCGGTTCGACCCCCCTGCACTGGGCCGCGGCCGCTGGCGACACCGAGATCGCGCGCCTGCTGCTCGACGGCGGCGCGGAGGTCAACGCCCGCACGGACAACGGTTCCACCCCCTTGCACTGGGCCGCCAACCGCAACGCCGTCGGCGTGGCGCGCCTGCTGCTCGACGCCGGCGCGCAAATCCAGGCCGTCACCGATAAGGGCTGGACGCCGCTGCACTGGGCCGCGATCGGCAACGCCGCCGACCTGGCGCGCTACCTCCTGGAACGCGGCGCGGCGCCCGATGCGCAGGCCCAGGACGGCGTGGCGCCCCTGCACTGCGCGGCCCAGAAGGACGCCCTGGCCGTCATCGAGGCCCTGCTCGCTGCCGGAGCGAACCCCGCCCTGCGCGCCCGCGACGGCAGCACGCCGGCGGCCTACGCCCGCAGCGCCGCGGTGCGCGAACGGCTGGCCCGCGCGCCGGCCGCGCCCGCCGCGCCTCCCGCGACGCCCGCCGCGCCGCGACGCGAGCGGCTGACGCTGCCCGACGGCGCCCGCTACGACGGGGAAACGCTCGCCGGCCGGCCCCACGGCCACGGCCTCCTGACCTACCCCAGCGGCGAAACCTACGACGGCGAATGGCGCCACGGCCGCCGCCACGGGCAGGGCCGCTACACCTTCCCGGACGGCGAGCGATACGAGGGCGCCTGGGAGGACAACCAGATGTCGGGCTACGGCGTGTACACCTTCGCCAACGGCGACACCCTGGTCGGAACCTGGCGGCGCAACCGTTTGGTCAACGGTTCCGGCGCCTGTCGTTTTGCGGAGGGCGACCGTTACGAAGGCCAGTGGCGCGAAGACCGCCTCTGGGGCCGCGGGGTCTATACCGCCGCCGACGGCCAACGGCTCGAGGGCTACTGGAAAGCCAATCGCTTTCTCGGCGCAACCCCGCCCGAACGCGCCTCCCGGTGAACGATATGAACGAGCGCTATCCCTTCGAGGAACTCGAACCCAAGTGGCAACAGTACTGGGCCGAACACGGCGTCTTTCGCTGCGACACCTCGGACACGGCCCGCAAGTATTACTGCCTGACCATGTTCCCCTACCCCTCGGGCACGATGCACGTGGGCCACGGACGCAACTACATCATCGGCGACGCCGTCCACCGCTTCAAACGCATGCGCGGCTTCAACGTGCTCAGCCCCATGGGCTGGGACGCCTTCGGACTGCCGGCGGAAAACGCCGCCAAAAGCCGCGGCATCCACCCCCGCGCCTGGACGGTCAGCAACATCGCCCACATGAAACGCCAGCTCCGCGAGTGGGGCGTGGGCTACGACTGGGACCGCGAAATCGCCACCTGCCATCCCGAATACTACAAGTGGACCCAGTGGATCTTCCTCAAACTCTACGAGCGCGGTCTGGCGTACCGCCGCCAGGCGCCCGTGAACTGGTGCGAACTGTGCACCACCCTGGCCAACGAAGAGGTCCTCCCCGACGGCACCTGCGAACGCTGCGGCCGGCCGGTCGGCAAGAAAGACCTCACCCAGTGGTTCTTCAAAATCACCGCCTACGCCCAAGTCCTGCTCGACGATCTGCAACTGCTCGACCAGTGGCCCGAAAGAGTCCGCCAGATGCAGGCCAACTGGATCGGCCGCTCCGAAGGGGCGCGCATCGACTTCGCCATCGCCGAAACCGGCGACCCCTGCCCCGTCTTCACCACCCGCCCCGACACCGTCTACGGCGTCACCTTCATGGCCATCGCCCCCGAACACCCGCTGCTGCGCAAGCTGCTCGCCGGCAACCCCCGCGCCGCGGAGGTCACGGCCTTCATCGAGCGCCAACTCTTGGTCTCGGCCTCCGTGCGCACCGATGCGGCAACGAAGAAGGAAGGGGTCTTCACCGGCTTTCATGTCCGCAACCCCTATAACGGCGAATCCGTCCCGCTCTGGGTCACCAACTACGTCCTGATGGAGTACGGCACCGGCGCCGTCATGGCCGTGCCCGCCCACGACCAGCGCGACTTCGAGTTCGCCCGCGCCTACCGCCTGCCGGTCAAGATCGTCATTCAGCCGCCGGGCCGCCCGCTCGACCCCGCCGCCATGACGGCCGCCTATGTGGACGACGGCCTCATGGTCAACTCCGGCCCCTTCGACGGCCGCCCCAACCGCGCGGCGATCCCCGAGGTCACGCGCTACGCCCGCGAACGCGGTTTCGGCGACGCCACCGTCCACTACCGCATTCGCGACTGGCTCATCAGCCGCCAGCGCTACTGGGGCGCGCCCGTGCCCATCGTCCATTGCCCGTCCTGCGGCGAAGTGCCCGTGCCCGAGCGCGACCTGCCCGTGCGCCTGCCCGACGACGTGGATTTCCAGGCCGAACGCGGCAACCCCCTCGCCGCCCACGCCGCCTTCGTCCACACCGCCTGCCCCCGCTGCGGCGGCGCGGCCCGGCGCGAAACCGACACGCTCGCCCAATGGCTGTGCTCGTGCTGGTACTTCCTGCGCTACGTCAATCCCCGCCTCGCCGAGCGCCCCTTCGCAGCGGCGGACGTCAACGCCTGGCTGCCGGTCGATCAGTACATCGGCGGCATCGAACACGCCGTGCTGCACCTGCTCTACTCGCGCTTCATCGTCAAGGTGCTGCACGACGCGGGCTACGTCGCCTTCCGCGAGCCGTTCCGCGCGCTCTTTACCCAGGGCATGATCTGCAAACGCAGCGAGAAGGACGGCCAGCTCTACAAGATGTCCAAGTCCAAAGGCAACGTCGTCAGCCCCGACGCGCTCGTCCGCCAGTACGGCGCCGACACGCTGCGCCTCTATACCCTGTTCATCGGCCCGCCCGAAAAGGACGCCGAATGGAGCGACGCCGGCATCGAAGGCGCCTTCCGCTTCCTGCGGCGCCTGTGGCGGCTCGTGGCGGAAAACCGCGAGCTGCTGGACGCCGCCCGCGACCTGCCCTGCGAGCTGCGCGCCATGACCGGCCCGGAACGCGAGCTGTATCGCAAACTGCACGAAACCATCGACCGCGTCACCCGCGACATGGAAGGCGATTTCCACTTCAATTCCGCCATCGCCCAGATCATGGAGCTGTTCAACGCCCTCGAGGCCCACAAGCCTCCCGCCGCCGGCACGCCGGCGCACCGCGCCGTGTTCCGCCGGACCGTGGAAACGCTGATCGTGCTGCTCTCGCCCTTCGCCCCGCATATCGCCGAAGAGTTGTGGGCCGCCCTCGGACACCCGCCGAGCATCCTGAACGCGCCCTGGCCGGCCGTGGACCCCGCCGCGCTGGCGCGCGAAGAAGTGGAATTGGCCGTGCTGGTCAACGGCAAGGTGCGCGGCCGTATGACGGCGCCCGCCGGCTTGCCGGCCGCCGCCGCGGAACAACAGGCGCTGGCGCTCGAATCGGTCCGCAAACACCTCCAGGGCTTGCGGGTGCGCAAAGTGGTCGTCGTTCCGGATAAGTTGGTCAACATCGCCGCGAATTAGTCCGCCGTGAAGCCGATGCGTCGCTGGCGCGCCATCCTGGCCGGCCTGGCCGGAGCGTGGTTCGAACTGACGGCCAGGGAACAACAGGCCGTCCTGCTGGTGCTCGGTCTGGCCTTGCTGGGACTCGCCGTCCGCGCCTGGCAGCCCGGCGAGCGCCCCGCCGCGCCGCCCCCCCCGGCGCCCCCGCCGGCGGCAACCGCCGCCCCATGAGCCGCGCGCCCCAATTGCTCGCGCCAGCCGGCAACCTCGACGCCGGCTACGCCGCCCTGCATTACGGCGCCGACGCGGTTTACGCCGGCCTGAACCGCTTTTCCGCCCGAGCCGAAGCGCAAAACCTCTCAGCGGAAGAACTCAGCCAGATCGTCGGCTACGCCCACTCCCTCCAGCCCCGCCGCGAGGTTTTCGTCACCGTGAACACCCTCGTGCAACACAGCGAATGGCCCGCCCTGCTCGAATGCCTGGCGCTGATCGAGAATCTCGAGACCGACGCCGTCATCGTCCAAGACTTGGGCGTGCTGCGCTGCGTCCGGCGCCACTTCCCCGCCTTGCGGCTGCACGCCAGCACCCAAATGGCCGTGCATGACCTGGCCGGCGCCCGGGCCCTGGCCGCCCTCGGCGTGCGCCGCGTCACGCTGGCCCGCGAACTCACCCTGGCGGAAATCCGCGCCATCGCGCGCGACGTGTCCCTCGAAACCGAAGTCTTCATCCACGGCGCCCTGTGCTACTGCTACAGCGGACTGTGCCTCTACTCTTCCCTGCTGCGCGGCCGCAGCGGCAACCGCGGCCGTTGCGCCTACCCCTGCCGCGACCGCTTCCAGCCGTCCGCCGCCCCCGGCGCCGCCGCGTTCCCCTTCTCCATGAAGGATTTGGCCCTCCCGGACGCGCTGGCCCCGCTCCGGGAGGCGGGCGTGGCCTGCCTCAAGATCGAAGGCCGCATGAAAAGTCCGCTCTATGTCGCCGCCGTCACCCGCCTCTACCGCGGCCTGCTCGACGGCACATTCTCCGCCGCCGAACGCCTGGAGGCCGAACAAGACCTCCAAACCGTGTTCAGCCGGCCCTGGACCGCGCTCTACACCCGTTCCCGCCGGGCGCGCGATGCGGTCGATCCCGATTGGGTCGGCCATCGCGGGGTGCGCATCGGCGCGGTCGAGGCCGTCGTGCGCCGGCCCGGCCGCGGCTCCGCCTTGCGCTTCGTCACCGCCCGCGCCCTGGAACGGTATGACGGACTGCAAATCGATCTGCCGGGCGGCGGCCGCCCCTTCGGGTTCTCGGTCGAACGCCTGACGCTCCTGGAAGGACGCGGCGCCCGCCCCGCGCGGCGAACGGAGTTCGCCGCCCCCGCCGGCAGCCGGGTCGAAGTGCCCCTGCCGCCCGGCGCGCCGGAAATCCCCGCCGGCGCGCCCGTGTACTGCGCGTCATCGCAAGCCGTCAAGCGCCGCTTCTCCTTCCCGCGGCCTCCGTCCGGCGCCTGCCGCGTCCGCCGGCCGGCGGACGTGCGCCTGGAGGCCGCCTCCGCTCAACTGCGCGGCTTCGCCCGCCTCGCCGGCGCCGACGTCGCCGCCCAGGCGGCGCTGCCCTTCCCCCAGCCGCCGCCGGCCGCGCGCAACCCGCAGGCCGTCGCGGAGGCGGCGCGCGCGGCTTGCGCCAAGCTCGGACGCACCCCGTTCTCCCTGGGCAGCTTCGAATGGCTCAATCCCGCCGGCCTGTTCGTTCCCGTCTCCATGTTGAACGCGCTGCGGCGGGACTTGTTCGCGGGGCTGGAGGCGGAATACCGGCGCGCGCGGACGGCGCGGCTCGCGGCGGTCGCGGCCGCGGAAGCCCCGCCCCCGCCCATCGTTGCCGCGCTCGAGCGCCTGCGCCGGCGCCTCGACCCCGCCCGCATCCGCCTGGCGCTGCCGGCCATCGTCCGGTCCTGGGACGCGCCCGCGCTGGCGGACAAGATCGCCGCCTTGCGCCAGGCGGGCTGGACCCGCTGGCAGGTTGCGAGTCTCGCCGGCCGCGAACGGCTGGCCGCCGCGGCCGGCCCGCCGCCGGCGATCACGGCCGACTGGCCGCTCTACGTCGTCAATCGCGCCGCCGCCCGGCAACTGCTGGAGCTGGGTCTGGAGGGCTTTACACTCTCCCCGGAAGATTCCCGCGAGAACATCGCCGCGCTGCTGCGGGAATTCGGCGCGCGGGCCACGGTCGTCGTGTATCTCGACCCGCCGCTGTTCGTTTCCGAAACCTGCGCCCGCGCCGCCCTGGAACGGCGCTGTCCCGGGCCCGAGCGCTGCGCCGAGGGCGAGATCGGACTGCGATCCGCCGCGGGCGAGGAGGTGCTCGTGGCCGCCCGCCGCTGCCGCACGTTCGTTTTCGCGCGCCGGCCGTTGTGTCTGACGCCCTTTCTGGGCGAGCTGCTTGCCGCCGGCGCGACGCGGTTCCGCGCGGACTTCGCGGGGCGCGCCTACGCGCCGGCCGAGGTCGCCGGGCTGTGGGCGCTCCTGCGCGCGGGCCGCGCGCCCGCCGGC
>Ga0101944_10007368_pt1 | contig 11051 bp, 7 predicted proteins | sample DewCreD2012metaG_FD_75245 | JGI IMG/M metagenome (GOLD analysis project Ga0101944, IMG submission 75245) | Hot spring sediment bacterial and archeal communities from British Columbia, Canada, to study Microbial Dark Matter (Phase II) - Dewar... ... | reverse complement strand
ACGCGGAGGCGGCCGCCCGCCAGCACGAGATTGATACCCAGCGCCGCCTGCTCCTCACCGGCCTGGCCTTTACCGTGCCGCTCTTCCTGCTCTCCATGGGGCGCGACTTCGGCCTGCTGCCGGCCTTCTTCTACGCGCCGGTGCAGGCGATGGTCGGGATGCTCGACGCGCAGCCGTGGTTCAACTGGCTGCTGCTGGCGCTGGCGCTGCCGGTGCAGTTCTACGTCGGCTGGCAGTACTACGTCGGCGCGTTCAAGGCGCTGTTCGTCGCGGCCAACGGCGTGTTCCCGTACCCGACGGACCTCTACTTCAACGGCAGCAACGACGGCACGCTGAACATCCCGGCGACGACGCTGTTCCCGAACCACCGTACAAACGGGATCATGTTCAGGACGGTCGGGTAGTTGCTCCACTGCGGGACCGCCGGCAGCCAGATCGGCGGGAAGACGAACACCTCCGGCGCCGTCTTGAGAGAGCTGGCAGCCGTCCAGAAGAACGGGAACATGAACACGATCGCTAGAACCGAGAGCAGCACGTAGGATCCGGCGAGGTTCAGCTGCCGGCGGATAGCGCTTCCGGCCGCGCGGCCGGCGACCTGACTCGCGGCCCTGGGTGTGAGCGATTCGGCCTCGAGCGCCATCTCACCGTCCCCCCGCGTAGTAGACCCAGCGTTGAGAGGCGCGCACCTGGATGAGCGTCAGTATCATCAGGATCGCGGCGAAGATCCACGCCAGCGCGGAGGCGTAGCCCATCTGGAAGTACTCGAAGGCGTTGCGGAAGATGTGCAGCGCGAAAAACCAGGTCGCCCAGGCCGGGCCGCCCTGGGTGGCGACGTAGGCGAGCGAGAAGACCTTGAGTGCGCCAATGATGCCCAGGACGAGGTTGAAGAGGATCGTCGGCGAGATCATCGGCACCGTGACGTTGCGGAACTTGCTCCAGGCGCCGGCGCCGTCAACCTCGGCCGCGTCGTAGAGCTCCTGCGGCACCCCCTGGAGCCCGGCCAAGAAAATGAGCATGTTGTTGCCGCCCCAGTACATCCACAGGTTCACCATAACGATCGACGGCAACGCCCACTGTGGGCTGGCGAACCAACCCGGCTTCCCGAGTCCCAGCCCGCCGAGCAGGTAGTTGACCGGGCCGACCTCCGGGTGGAGGAGCCACTGCCAGAGGATGGCGGCAGCGACGGCCGGAGTCAGGTGGGGCAGGAAGTAGAGAGTGCGAAAGAGCGTTGTGCCCTTGAGCGCGCGATTGAGCATCAGCGCGAGGAAGAGCGAACCGGAGAGCCCTAGCGGCACCGCGATGATCGCGTAGCGGAACGTTCGCTCAAGCGAGCCCCAGAACAGCTCGTCCTCGAAGAATGCCTGACGGTAGTTGGCGAGGCCGATGAACTCGGGGGCGCGAATGATGTCGTACTTGGTGACACTGAAGGCGAGCGAGGCGATGATCGGGCCGGCGACGAAGAGGACCAACCCCGCCAGCCAGGGGGCGACGAGGATGTAGCCCCAGAGGGCCTCCCGTGCCTGTCCGACGGTCTCGTAGCCGGCTAGTCTGGCGACTCTCGCGCCAGGGGTATTGAGCGCCGATCTACTCGCTTCTGAACCCGCGATCGCCATCGACAACCTCCATCGTAACCGTGGAGTGACGACGAGAGACCGACCTAAGGCCAGGGAAGGGCTGGGGCGATAGTATCAAAGGACGCCTCAGGCGTCAATGGACCGGCCAAACTGCTCGCCGGAATCTGCTACAGTAACCCCCTGGTGCCACCGACCACATCCCGGAGGGACACGCCCACTTGCGCATCCTCAACGCCGACAAGCTCGCATCCCACGGCAACGTCGCTGGCCGGCGCGCCGTGCTCGAGATCCTCGAAGCCAGCATGCAAGCCGCCGACCCCTACTACAACACCCTCAAGCTGCTCCGACGCGAAAACAACAGGCTCGTCGTCGGCAACCCCGACTTCGAGCCGAGCGGATCGCCCAGGACCGGCCCCGAGGTCTTTGACCTCGACCGGCTCGGCCGCATCTACGTCATCGGCGCCTGCAAAGGCATCCAAAGCGTCGCGAAGGCCATCGAGGAGGTCCTCGGCGACCGGCTCACTGGCGGCTGCGTCATCGCCAAGCACGGCGATGACCCGCTCCTCGAGCGTATCGAGGTCGTCTACGGCGCGCACCCCGTGCCCAACGAGGGCTGCGCCGAGGGCTGCCGACGCATCCAGGAGATGTGCCGCGATCTGCGCGAAGACGACCTCGTATTCACGATCGTCGGCAATGGCGTCTCGTCGCTCCTGACGCTGCCCTCGCCCGGCATCTCGGTCGAGGACGTCCGCCAGATGACTTACCTGATGCAGATCGACCGTGGCGCGCCGACGCAGGACCTCAACCAGGTCCGCAATATGATCGACCAGATGAAGGGGGGGCGGATCTCGCGGCTGATTCAGCCGGCGATGGCGATCCACATCTTCGCCTATGACCCCGACGGCAACTCGATGCGGCCCGGCCATGGCTACGACCACCTGATGGGCGAGAACCGGTTCCTGCACACGATGCCGATGAACGTCAGCTACGATAGCGCGATAGCCGCGCTGAGGAAGTGGAACGCCTGGGACGAGACTCCACGGTCCATCCGCGACTTCCTGCAACGCGCGGATCCCGAGTTCGATACTGTGAAGAGGCCGGAGTTCGAGCGGATGCGATCGCGCATCTTCGGCGTGATGCCGCGCCGGATCGGCACGGTGCCGACGGCCGTCGCCAAAGCCCGGGCGCTTGGCTACACTCCCTATGTCATGAGTCGGCTGTTCCAGGCGGAGGCGCGCGAGGCCGGCTTCGCGATGTCGGCGATCGCGCTCTCGGTCGAGCGCGAGGGCACGCCGTTCGAGCCGCCGTGCGCGCTGATAACGAGCGGCGAGCTGCTCGTGACCGTCGGCGACGAAACCGGTGTCGGGGGACGCAACCAGGAGTACGCTCTCGCCGCGGCGCTAAAGATTGCTGGGTCGGAGAACGTCGTTGTCGGGGCGGTCGACACCGACGGCACCGACGGCCCGGGCACCCAGTTCTCCGAGCACGCGAAGCACATCCCGTGCCTCACTGGCGGCCTGGTCGATGGCCAGACCTTCACCGAGGCGATGGAGAAGGTCTGGCCATCGACCAGGCCGCCAGTGAGGCACGACACGACCCCAGCGCTCTGGGCGCTCGATAGCGGCATCGTCGCGACGCACAACATCGCAGTCGGCGACCTCGGCATAGTCCTGATCCAGGGGCGGTCTGAGACACGGCTAAACTGAACCTTATGGAGGAGCTAGCGAAAATGGGCACGGCGATAGTCTCGGTCACGGCACGGCAAGTCTATACAGAGCGAGGACACCCGGGCGTTGAGGCTACGGTGGTCGCGGAGAACGGTGGACGGGGAACGGCCGTCTGCACGGCCGGCGTCTCGGTGGGCATGCACGAGGTCGAGTTCGCGTACGATGGCGGGACGAAGTGGCGCGGCAAGGGCGTCATGCGCGCCGTGAACGCGGTCAACGAGATCATCGCGCCAGCGCTCAAGGGCGTCAACGTCGCGAAGCAGAACGATATCGACCAGGTGATGCTAGACATCGGCAAGGACAAGGTCGGCGGCAACGCGACTGCGGCAGTCTCGGCGGCGGCGCTGAAGGCTGGCGCGGCTGCGCTCGGCATCCCGCTCTACCAGCACATCGGCGGGGCCGGCGCGGTCACGCTGCCGGTGCCGGGCGTCGGCTTCCTGGCTGGCGGCGATCGCTACAACAGCGGACTCCCGCCTGTGAACAAGCCCAGCCACGAGTTCATGTGCTTCGGCTTCCCGACCTTTTCGGAGGCGTCGTACGCCGCCTGGGAACTGCATACCGAGTTCACCGACCTGATGCGAAAGCGCTACGGTGTCACGCGGGACTCGATGCGCGGCGGCGCCGGCACGCCAATCGCCCCAGGGATGACGAAGTCGGACCGGGAGATTTGGGATCTGGCCGTACAGACAATCGCGAAGCTGGGGTATGAGGGCAAGGTCGGCCTGCAGATCGACTGCGCGGCCGCGAGCTACTACCACCGCGACAAGCAGATCTACCAGGGCCTTTTCGAGCCCGGCCAGCTTACGCGCGACCAGATGATCGCCCGATATGAGGAGATGGTGAGGAACTACCCGTTCGTGATCCTCGAGGACCCACTGGACGAGGACGACTACGAGGGCCACGCTATTTTGACCAGGCTTCTCGGCATCCAGATTACCGGCGACGACCTGTTCACCACTAACCCGGCCCGGGTGAAGGAAGGCGTGGCAGTTGGCGCCGCCAACTGCGTGCTGCTCAAGGTCAACCAGATCGGCACGATCTCCGAGGCGCTGGACATGATCAATCTTGCCTACCGCAACGGATACGGCGTGCAGCCGTGCTCGAGCCGGGGCGAGGGCGCGGACATCGCGGACTACAGCGTCGGGATCAACGCCGGCACGGTGCGCGGCAGCGCGATCGGGCCGTCGGGCAACCGATTCCTCGCGATCGAGGCCGAGCTGGGCAAGCGGGCGCAGTTTGTGGGCAAGGCGGGCTTTAAGGGCGGAAAGAACAAGTAGGATCTCTCACCCGCTCGCCCTCTCCCGCCGCGCGGGAGAGGGCGAAGGCCCGCAGGCCAGAGCGAGCGGAAGACTGCGATCTCGCGACTGGACGGACGCAGGCGGAGGACCGCACGATGAACCGCGAACGGGCGCTGAAGGCACTCCGAGGGGAGCCGGTCGACCGGATCCCGCACTGGGAGCACTTCTCGAACCCTCGGTATGAGGAGCTGGTCACCGGCATCGACCCCTGGGCCCGGCCGCGCAGCGCTCGCCAGGCGCTCCTTCGCGCGTTGCCGATCGACGTCATTGGCGCCGGCGGCATTCCTGCCGACGACACGCCGCTACCGCGCCTGCCCGACGACCAGGAGGTCTTCACGGACGCCGAGGGGCGGCTCTCCGTTCGCTGGGGGACTGGCACGACCTGGCACTGGGATTGGGGCCGGCGCTTCCGGACGATCGAGGACGTCCTGGCCTACGACCCGATGGCCGACCTAGACCAGACGAACGCCGACGTGGTCGTGAACTATGACTACCGACTTAGCGTAGAGGAGCTCGCGCGACAGTTCCAGGAGAGCCTCGACCGGTCGCGGGAAGCCGCCGGCGAGAGCGCGCTGATCAGCCTGGGGTTCTACAACTCGCTCTTCATGTGGCCGCTGCTGACCTTCGGCTGGGAGCTGATGCTCGAGCTTGGCGCGGGCCACAAGGGCGAGATGAAGCGACTCCTCGCGGGCTTCGCCTATCGTTCGCGCAAGGCGTTCCAGGCGCTCGCGCTGACCGATGTCGAAGTAATCACCAGTCACGACGACATCTGCTACCAGGCTGGGCCGGTCTTCAGCCCGGCCTGGTACCGCGAGATGATCTTCCCCTACTACGAGGAGTTTTGGTCATACCCGCGTGCGGCCGGGATCAAGATCATTTTCCTTTCGGACGGCAACGTCGATTTGGTGGCGGACGACGTCGTCGCGTGCGGCGCGGACGGGATCATGTCCGAGCCATACACCAACTGGCCGGAGATCGCGCGCAAGCACCCGGACATCATCCTCGTGGGCGATGGCGACCACCGCGTTCTGATGACCGAGGAGCGCGGCGCCATCGAGGAGATGGTAAAGCGGATGGCGGCGCTCGGCCGCGAGCACCCTCGCTACTATATGTCGCTGGGGAACCACACCCCCTGGCACCTCTCGACCGCGAGCATCCAGGCCTACTTCGAGGCCTCCGAGCGCTACGCTCGGTACTGACACTTACAGGAGACGCACTCAGTGCTTCGTCGTGGCTCTCTGGCGTGGCTCGTTCGCGTGATGGATCATCTGCCGGTCGTCCCGCTGATGGGCTTTCCGGGCGTCAACCTCAACCAGACCAGCCTCAAGCAGAACAACTTCAACTGGGGCGTGCAGTTCTGGACCGTCTTCGAGTTGGTTCGGCGGTACCAGCCAGATGGCATCTTCACGCTGATGGACCTCTCGGTCGAGGCGAGCGCGCTCGGTCTTCCGGTCCTCTACCCGCTGAACGAGTCGCCGACCGTCGAGTACCCGGTCGTGACGTCGATCGCCGACCTAGACTCCTTCTCGTCGCTGGATCCGCTGCGTGACGGGCGTGTGACCGTGTTCGTCGAGACGATGCGGCTGATGACGCAGCACCTGAACATCCTCCGGGGCGGATATGTCATTGGGCCGTACACGCTCGCCGGGCTGATGCTCGGCGCGTCCGAGGCGGCGATCGCGTCGATCGACGATCCCGACCTGCTGCACGCCACGCTGGAGCTGGCGACGCATGTCATCGCTCGGTATGCCAACGCTCTCTCGATGGCCGGTGCCGACATCATCGCGGTGCTTGAGCCGAGCGGAGTGATGCTCTCGCCCCGGCTCTTCAGCGAGTTCTCGGGCCAATACGTGCACCGCATCTTCGAGGCCATCGAGGCGATGCCGGTGCTGCACATCTGCGGCGACACGACGCACCTGCTTGATGCGATGGTCGAGACCGGTGCGCAAGGACTGAGCCTGGACTCCGCGGTGGACCTGCCGGCGGCCGCGCGGCGCGTGCCGAACGACGTAGTGCTCATCGGCAACGTGAACCCGACTGCCGTGATGGTGTACGAGACGCCGGAGAGGGTCTACGCGGCAACCCGGGCGCTGATCGAGGCGATGCGGCCTTACCCGAACTTCATCCTGAGCACAGGCTGCGACCTGCCGCTGGAGACGCCACTGGACAACATCAAGGCGTTCATGGATGCTGGCCGGGGGCGTCCGCTCGACATAAGCGCGCCGGAGCGTGGGGCGAGCATTCCGGAGGCCAAGCAGCACCCGGACGAGATACTGGGCGTGATCCGCCGTGGCTGGGCGCCCTGGCGGGCGACCTCGCACCGACAGTAAACGCGCCGCAACGTCCGAGTAACGAAGTGTTGACTTACCCGCACGGCGTTGGCTACACTGCGGGCAGGGCTGGCACTTGAGCGGGCGCGATTGCTTACGACGTTTCGGTGACTCCTTGCACTGACATTGCGTAGCCATAGGGCAGCCCTCTCGAGACCCGCCCTGGGTGTGCTTACCTATTCGTCCCGCGCGGTCGATCCGGTCGCCCAACTCGACGATGGCATCAGGGGGGATCCGCATGTCCGCACGAGCTCGAACCAGTCGACGCAGGTTCCTTGCTCTGGCAGCCGGAGGCGCTGCCGCCACCGCGGTGGTGGCCGCCTGCGGAGCACAGCCCACACCGGTAGCAACGAAGCCAGCCGCCCAGCCCACCCAGGCCCCGGCCGCAACTACGGCTCCAGCCCCAACCACTGTCGCGGCGCCAGCGGCGACCAAGCCAGCCGATCCAACCAAGCCCGCAGCGACCGCGCCGGCGCCTACGGCAGCCGCCAAGCCAGCCGCGTCTCCGAAGCCCGGCCAGGCGCTCGGCGCGCAACTGATAGGCAACATCGAAGGCCCCGAGATCATCACCGACCCCGCCGCGTTTCCGAAGGCCTTCAAGGAGGCCCCAATGCTCGCCGAGCTTGTCAAGGCGGGCAAGCTACCCCCGGTCGAGCAGCGGGTTCCGGCCGAGCCGATGGTGCTGAAGCCACTCCACAGCACCGGGAGGTACGGCGGCACCTGGCGACGGGGATTCACCGGTCCCGGCGACGGCGAGAACATGAACCGGATCATGGGCACCGACAAGCTCATCTTCTCGGACTTCACGGGCATCAAGAACGTCCCCAGCGTCGCCAAGGGCTGGAAGATCGAGGACGGCGGCCGCACGATCATCCTGAGCCTCCGCAAGGGTCTCAAATGGTCGGACGGCCAACCGTTCAGCGCTGACGACATTATGTTCTGGTACGAGGACATGTACCTGAACAAAGACATCACCCCGAGCCCAACCCAGGAGATGGCAATCAACGGCAAGCAAGGGAAGGTCGAGAAGATCGACGCCCAGACGGTTGCCTTCAAGTTCCCCGACCCGTATCCGATGTTCGTGGACGTGCTCGGCGGCTTTACCCTCGTCGGAGGCGGGCATGCACTCGGAGGAACACAGTGGGGCGGCTTCATGGGTGCCTATGCCCCATCCCATTATCTCAAGCAGTTCCACCAGAAGTACGCCCCGAAGGAAGAACTCGACAAGAAGGTGAAGGACGCCAAGGTCGACAACTGGGTTCTACTCCTGAAGCTCAGGAACAACTATCAACTGAACCCAGAATGTCCAGTGCTCACGCCGTGGCGCACTGTGAACCCCATCAACACGCCGAACTGGGTGCTCGAGCGCAACCCCTACTTCTGGCAGGTCGACACCGACGGCAATCAGCTACCATACTTCGATAAGGTCTCACTCACGCTCGGCGAGAATCTGGAAGTCATCAACCTCAGGGCGATCGCCGGAGAATACGATCTCCAGACCCGACACCTGGACATCGCCAAGCTGCCCGTGTACCTCGAGAACCAGGCCAAGGGTGGTTACCAGGTTCGCCTCGATCCGACCGCCGACGCGGCGAACACGGCTCTGCACATCAACCATTCCTACGAGGCGGATCCCGAAGTCGCGAAGTGGCTGACCAATAAGGACTTCCGACGCGCGCTTTCGATGGGCATAGATCGAGACCAGCTGAACGAGACGTTCTGGCTAGGCCTCGGCAAGCCGGGCTCGCTCGCGCCCGAGGAGACCGCGCCCGACAGCCCGGGCCCCGAATGGCGCACGAAGTGGTCTACCTTCGACCCCAAGCAGGCCAACGACCTACTCGACAAGATTGGTCTCGACAAGAAGGACTCCGAAGGCTACCGACTGCGAACCGATGGCAAGGGCCGCCTACGCATCGAAATCACGACCGTCGCCGCCGCGTTCCTCCCCTGGACTGCCCAGATGGAGATGGTCGCCCAGCACTGGAAGCGCATTGGAATCCACGCGGACGTGAAGGAGACGGAGCGCACGCTCGCGGTCACCCGCTCCCAGAACAACGAGCACCACATCTACGTCTGGGGCGGCGGCTCGTCCGAGATCTTCCTCTGGTCGCGACACGACTTGCCAACCGAGCCCAACGAGCCGTTCACCGGTCCGCTCTTCGCCAAGTGGTATGCCTCCGGTGGGACGCAGGGAAAGAAGCCGACGGACCCAGATCTCCTCAAGGCGATGGAGCTTCTGCAGTCTGGATCTGCGGTCGAGACGGAGCCGCGCTACAAAATCGCCCAGGAGATCAAGAAGCTCATCATCGACAACCAGTTCGTTATTGGCATCGTCGGCTTTGCGCCGAACATGCGGATCATCAGCAACAAGCTGGGAAACGTCCCGCAGCGGATCGTCTGGCGTCCGCGCGCGCGCACTCCGGGCTGCACTCAGCCATCCACTTACTTCTACAAGGCCTGACCTGAGGGTCGGTCCGAGACCTTCGGACCAAGCACGGGTGCCCGCCGACGTCCGCTGTCGGCGGGCTGCCTCTCGGCAGGCGATCGCGCGGCTCCAGTTCAGCCACTCCGACCGGCAGTCATCCGACATCGACTGAGGGAAGCACATGCGATACGTGACGTTTGGGCGCACCGGCCTCCGGGTCTCCACCATCTCGATGGGATGCAACCGGCTCGGTGACCCGGGCGTCGATCCGGCGCAGTGGCCGCCAATCGTTCGGCGGGCGCTGGACCTCGGTGTCAACTTCTTCGACACGTCCAACAGCTACAACCAGGGACGTAGCGAAGCCATCCTCGGCGACGTGCTGGCCAGCCGCCCCGGAGCGGCCGTGGTCGCCACGAAGGTCGGAGTGCCCGTGGAGACAAACGACTTCCCGAAGCGCGAGTTTTCCGCTCGCACCATCCTGACCGAGGCTGAGAACAGCCTCCGCCGTCTCCGCCGCGAGAGCATTGACATCTATATGCTGCACAGCCCGACCGTCGAGCAACTCAACCACGACGACTGGCCGGAGGCGGTCGCGCGGCTGAAGTCCGAGGGCAAAGTCCGCCACTTCGGCATCTCGACCGATGATCACGCGTCCGGAATCCGGGCGATCGAGATGGGCGCCGAGCTGCTACAGATCGAGTACAACCTGCTCGACCCGACCGCCGAGGACGAGCTCCGCGCGCTCGGCGCGAGAGCGGTGAACCTGTTCGTGCACCGCACGCTGATGGGTCGCATTGGCGATCAGGCCGCCATCGAGGCGTTCGTGCGCGCGGCACGGGCCATGGGGGCACAGGTGATCATCACCGCCGACTACCCGACCGACTGGCAGCGCGATCCGCCCGCCTCCTGTCGCCAGGGTCTGGAGCGGATGACCGACTTCCACGTGTTTCTGGCGCGTCGCTTCCGGCCGGACATCCTGGTGCCCTTCATCGAGCCATACGGCGCCTACGTCGCGATCACCGGGCGGACGCACCCACCCGCGCAGTGGCGCGACACGCTAAGGGAGGCCTCGCGCTCCGTGCGGGAGGCGGCGCCGGGCGTGCGGACAGCGGCCTATCTCGGCCAGCTCGACGCCGACGGCGAGCTCTATGCGCTCCTGTGCGAGCCGGGGAGCGGCGTGGACGTCGTCGGCTTCAGCCTCTACTCGATCTACGCATCGCGCGGTGAGATGGAACCCGCGCTGCGCCGCATGGATGGCTGGATCGAGCGCCATGGTCAGGCTCGCGATCACTGGCTGTTTGAGTTCGGGCAGTCGCCGGTGACGATGGGCGGCGAGCGAGCGCAGGCCGGGTACCTCCGGTGGGCGCTGCGCTGGGCCGCCACTCGGCCGGAGTTCCGCGGCGCCTGCGACCTCTACAACGGCGCGCTGGAGTCGACGCTTCGCCTGGTGCGGCAGCAATACGGGCTGCGGCCGGGCCAGGTGTATACCATTCGCACAGCCAGCGGCACGTGGGACATCCACTGCGCGCTGCGCGGCGGGAAGTGGCGGGCCGAGGATTTCGACCATTTCGAATTCGTTTCAGACTACGAAATCAAAGGCCTGCGCAACCATTACCAGACCTACGGCCTGGGCGTCCCGCTGATTGCCGTTCGTCCGGCAAGTTACCAGGGGGAGCCGGAAGCGGCACGCTACTACC
>Ga0101944_10007367_pt1 | contig 11052 bp, 12 predicted proteins | sample DewCreD2012metaG_FD_75245 | JGI IMG/M metagenome (GOLD analysis project Ga0101944, IMG submission 75245) | Hot spring sediment bacterial and archeal communities from British Columbia, Canada, to study Microbial Dark Matter (Phase II) - Dewar... ... | reverse complement strand
TTGAAGTCCATCCCACCGGTGCTGAAGGAAGCAACCGTCGTCCAGTCGATGCCGTAACGCTCTTCGGCACTGTGCGTCGTCTCAATGAACTTCGCCTCTATGCTGATCTGCGGCACCGGGCGGTCCAACTCCGCGATGACCTCGGCGATCCTGTCGAGCGCCTCAGGCACATCGGAGACTATCAGAGTCGAGCTTCGCTCTTCTGTTCCGCCCTTTGTGCTGACTCGCCGGAATCCTTCCGTCGCCGAACCTAGCTCAGAGAGCATCTTGGCGATAGCCTTGGCCGCGTCGGTGGCTTCGATGTAATCGAGGTTGAATACCCGGGTCTCGGTCTCGCCGTACATCGCCTTCTTTAGCGGCTTAACCACAATAACGCCGTTGCGGTCCTCAACCATATTGCAGATACCGGCTTTCAGCAGAGCCTCGAGCCCTACGCGCAGTGGAACGTTGTTCAGGTGCACACTCACCAACGCCTTCACGTCCTGCGTCACCAGGATATTGAGGCCGTATTGCCGGGCTATCATCCGGACGATACTGGCAACCTCCGCCTCTTGAACAAGCAGCGTCAACGGCGGCTTGTTAGCGAACGGGTCCGAGCTCTCAACCCGAACCGGCACCGCGACCGGTTGCTTGCTAAGATTGACCACAACCAGCCCATTCTCGGAGGTGATCGCGTGTTCAACCAGCTCCTTCAGGTAGATTGTGACCCGCACACCGGCGGCCGCCTCGCTCGGCTGAACCGAGACGCTCGAGACTGGATGGTGGCCGGACGTTATTATCCGGTCACTGGCGAGCTTGGCAACGGCATCCATGATGTCGATGACAATCGCCGGCGGTTCGCTCGACACAAAAGAACTGACGTTCGGCGTCCCCGTGCACGCGATTGTCACCCGTACTCCGTCAAGCACCTTGTCAACCGCGACGTCGCTGACGGCCACCGCGCCTTGCGCCGACAGACCGGTCCACAGACAGCAAGATATCAGAACCGCTACTGCTATTCTCTTCATGCGTTACTCCCCCAGCGTCAAAGTGAAGGTCCGACCGCCCTGCTCCAGCGTTACCCTGTCAAGCTCGATGCGGACAATCCGCTTGCCAGCAATCTGGTCTCCCTCTTGGAGTATCTGGTCGTTGATCAAAGCACTCGCTCCATCACCGCCCAGCGTGGTAGCTTTGAGACGGAGATTAGCGAGCTCGTTTATCATTATCCAATCCCTCACAAACGGATCGGCTCCCCACTCGACCGGCCCGAGCGCAACCGGGGTTTGCGGCTCCGAGTGTCCCACGCTTCCGCTCCCTGTCGCCTTGACCGGCTCCGCCGCGACTTTCGGCACCTCTGCCGACTTAGCCGAGCGCGTGGCCCGTGCTGCAACCGCACCCGCAAGCCGCTCGGAGGCAGCGACTCCTACAAACCTAGGCCCGGCTGACCGCGGCCTAACTGCAAGGGTGTAGACGGTCAGAGCCACGACTACAACTGCAAGAAGGGTCAGAATCCTCTGCCTCAAGTTACTCCTTTCCTCAAGGTCGCCATTCTGTCTGCGCCTTGAAATCAGCTCCGCCCCCGTCGGGAACCGGGTGTGAAGGTAGGCGGCAACAGACTCTCACCCACCCGCACGCTTATCCTCTTACCAAATGCCTCGACTTCCAGACGGTCCGGCTGAATCGCCACAATGCGCCGACCGATAACCACATCGCCCACTCGCACGCGACGGCTGTCAACGAGTGCGTAACTGTCACCGCCCAGCGAAACAATCGCTCTCACCACGTAGTACTGGCCCTTGCGGCCGCCGGAACGTCTGCCGCTCTTTCCTTGGCGACGGCTGGCCAGACGCAACTGGCGTCTACGCTCACGTTCACGTCTCCGTTGTTCCTTCAGCTGTCTACGCCGCTCCTTGCGCAGGCGCTTGGCCTCTGCCGTCCTCTCTTCCTTCGTAGTAGCCTTCACCCTGCCCGCGGTCTTGCCCCTCTTCCCGGCGCTCGCCGCGGGCCGCGCGGGACTGCCACTGGCTGAGTCGCTGCTGGTACTACTGCGCCGTGACGACTTCGCCGGTGCCTTCTTCGGCCTCAAAAGCATGAAAGCCGCAAGCCCGACAACCGCCACAAGAACAACGGCCAAGACTATTCGCCTCACAACCTTCCCCCGCCCGCCAGACTGGACGCGTAGATATTGACCAGCAGTTTTGCCTCAACCTCAGGCCTGAGGTCGTCCCGCGCCCGGATCTCAAAGTCGGGTATCCGAACGAAGTACGGAAACTCTTCGAGATTCTCTACATACCTGCCGATATCAACATAACGACCTTGACTCGTTACGAGAAACGGAATCGGTCTCACCTGTGCAGTGGGACTCTCCTCCTGCAGCAGAGTGTCAAGCCCGGGCGGGGCGATCTCAAGAAAACGCACGCGTCGTTGGGCGGCGACTTCCGCCAGTCGCCGCAGCATCAGCAGCATCTCGGATCGCGGCACGACGCGCTGCCACATGCCGCTGATCGACGATTCGAGGTCCTCCTTCTGCTGACGCAGCCGGGGCATCTGGCTGATGCGGTCCTGAGTGCTCTTGATCTGCTCTTTCAGGTCGCTTACCTCGGCAACTGCTTGGCGTCTTGCCTGTAAGCGAGGCTGATAAAGCGCAAACCACGCAACAACCGCAAGCAGAATGTATACTGCCAGTCCGATGAGCAGGACTCTTCTTTCTATGAGACCCATTGATTACTCCGTGACGCACTGAATTTCGAACTCCAGAACCGTCTCTCCCTGAAGGCTACCTCGGTTCTTGGAAACGAGCTGTACCTGTTTGAAATTCGGGCTTCGCTCGAGGTCTATCATGAACTGCGAAAGATCAATGTCGAGTAGATGCGGCTCGCCCGTTACTGTCCCGGTCATCTTCACGTTGTTCCGGTTTGTAACTGCGAACGTTGAGAGCTGAATGTTATTGGGAACGAGTGATGTCAGCGCGGCCATGTTGGAAACCGTAGGCAGTACATCGCCGACAACCTGCTTCAGCGCACCCTGCCGCGACTCAAGCTCCTTGACCTCTTTTTCCAAGGCGAAGTAGCTCTTATTGGCCTCCTCAAGCGCAGTGAGCTCACTCTTGAGTTTACCCACCTGCCCGCCGGCTAGTGCAGACCAGCCGGAAACGAGGACAAAGCCGACAATCAGAACCCCGACCCAGAGGATACCACCGACTGTCACCATCCTGATGTCACGGGCAACAAACTTGCCCGTCCTCATCTCGCTGGGCAACAGGTCTACCGAAGTATGGTCGAACGACAACCCCAGCGCTGTCACCAACCGGTAACCAACCTCCTCCTCTGGCGGCGTCCCCTTCTTGTAGAGACCGAACTCCTTGAACGGGTCAAACAGCTCGACAGGTATGCCCAGACTCGTCTGCAGATACTCACGCAGACCTTTCATCGCAGCCGTACCGCCGCAGAGCAGCAGCCGGTCGATCTTCTGCTCGCCGAACTCCCGGCGGTAGTAGTCGATAGAACGATTGACCTCGGCTACGAACCGCTCCAACGCCGGTCTCTGAAGCGTTGCGAGTCGCCTGACCATGATACCAGACGACAGTCGCTCCTGACTGTCTTCGGAGGGAACACCGTACTTGCGCTTCAAATTCTCAGCGTCGTAGGCATCAAGAGCAAGCTGCCCTTCTTCCGTAGTTATCGCAACAGTCATCGCCTCGGTTATGGCATTCCCCGCCGTAGTGATTGTCCGGGCGAGGTCGAGCCGCTCGCCTTTCATGAACACCATGTCGGTAAACTCAGCGCCGACGTCAAGCAGGCAAACCGTCTCGTCAGGACGCACCCTCCCGAACTTCCGCACGGCAGCCTGCAGACAGAAGGGAATGACGCTTATCGAAGTCGGCTCCAACCCGGCTTTGCGCAACGTCGAAATGTGGTCTGAAACGATATCTTTGCGCGCGGCAATCACCATCACGTTGTCCTTGATGGCACCAGCTTCGCGCACCGGCCCCAGAGTCTTGAAGTCAAATATTGCTTCGTCGAGAGTAAACGGCGAGTACTTCTCCAGTCTGAGGAGTATGGCGTCCTTGAGTTCCCTGCGGTTCATTTTCGGAAATGGTGCCTGCCGAACGCTCACCGACGGACCAGAAACAAACGTGTAGACTTCCCGCGGCTTATAGTCTTTGACCAGTTCGCGCAATATGGAGGGAACGTCGAAAGCTTCACCGATTTCCTTCAAGCCGTAGTCCACAACTCGGCCCGCCTCCAGCTTGACAAACTTGACCGAGTTGGACCCGATGTCTATACACAGCGTGCCTCTTCCGCCGCCTATAGCCTTAGCCAATACTCCTCCTTGTGTCTGCCGTCACGGAGTGACGCCAATCTCGGAGCCGTCGCTGAACAAAAGCCTGAACTGCTTGCCCCGGACATTAGCCTTCGGGTTTGGGGGGCCATTCGGGTCTGTAAAGAAATCATAGAAGCCGAACTCCACTTCCTCGGCCGCGTTCGCCAGCACAAGGTAACTTGGGAAGACCGTCATCGTGTCACCCTGTCCCTTGAGTGGTGGCGCATAGCTTACGTCGCGCATCCCCCCCGAAAGGCTGTTGATGTACAGCCGCCCCATGAACATGTGCGCCGAGTCCTGGACGCTCAGCAGCTTTATCCACCTGACCGTGTCATCAGCGGCGCCCATACAAACAACCGAAATCGCAAAGCCGGAGCTATCGTTCGCCGTCCTTGTCGGTCCCACCTGCACCAAGCGACTGCGAAACGGCTGACTGAACCGAAAGTCAACTACCGACTTCGACCTTGGAACAACCGTTACCCAACGGACAATGGAATCACCTGCCGGACGCACGACCTTGATCTTGTGACCACCAACTGGAACTGGCCGTCCCACCCTCGGTGAGAATTCGTAGTAGCCTCCCTTGTCCGGCGTCGTGAAATGCATCAGCGAGTCACCATTAGTATGATAGATGTAGACACCTATGGACGGCGCCATCTCTCCCGGCGGGGCGTTGTCGGCGTCGGCGATATTGCCCACGACCGTGTTGTCACTCAGATGCACGATACTGTCAGAAACCCTGACAGTTATCGGGTACTTCCCGTTCCCGAGACTGGCTATCGTTCCGGTTCCGTAGTCGTATGTGTAAGGATTGCCCCAGCCGTCATACAGGTATCCTGCGGTATCGCCCGTGAACTCGCGCCTTAAGTAAGGACCACGCCAACTGGACGAGCCGCTGGTGTTATAGACAAGTTCACGCAGGTCGTTGGGAAGACGACGCATGTCGCCGTAGAAACCGAAGTCCACACGCTGGCCATTAGCGAAGAGCTCCGGGTTTCCCGTCATGGCATGCACCAGCTGTCGCATTTCCCGTGACGTCTGCTCGAAAAGACCCCGGTCCCTGGTCGCGTCAATGGTTCGGAGAGCAACGGTGCTGAGAACGCCGATTATAAGCAGGACTACGAGAAGCTCCATGAGCGTGAAGCCGCGCATACTTTTCATATCACACCTCACGGCAATCACCAGTCAACATTCATGCGGACTTCTAGTCCCCGGGCGCCCGAGCCAGGCATGACGACGATGCTCCTGCTCACGGTCTCGCAGACCGGGTAGGGAACTATCTGAGACCAGTAGGTCGCGCGCAGCAGCCTGATGCCCTGCGGGATGTCAAGAAAGCGAAAAGAACCATCAGCACTTGGTTGCGTCGAGTCGCGCACCGTCCTGCCGTTGCGAGGATACTCGAGGGAAACTGCAAGCCTCAATCTCACTGAATCGCTGGCAGGAGGACTCCCACGCTGGTCTAGAACAAGTCCACTCACCTCGTTGCGCAGAGCGGCTCTCTGCGAGACACCGAGTGACCTTGTAATCCACCGTGTCGGGTCAACCAGACCAACTCCCCCGTAGCTGCGCACAAACATGCTTTCCGGGTTATGCGACACTCCATAAAAGATGCTGTCGCCCCAAGCATCAATGCGATAGGCGTCCGGCGATTGAGCGAACGCTGCCCTGATATACGGCCCCTGCCACTTGCTGCTTTCTGGGGGCGAAACCGGAGGCGAAACCGCCAAATCGGCAAGCGAAACCGGCAAGCTGCCCATGTCACCCACGTATCCGAAGTCTGCACGCTGACCGGCGACAATGTAGTCCGGGTTCCCGACAATCGCGGTCGCAAGCCGATCCAGCTTCTGCCGCGTCTGTTCGAATCGGCCACGCTGCAGCGCTACATCCCATGTCCTGATCGCTGCAGTAAGAATCAGACTCAGAATCATCAACACGACGAGAAGCTCTACCAGCGTGACTCCGCGTACCGCCGCTGCCCGCACTCGCATCAGAACCTCACTTTTATGTCGTCGTCTACCAGCGCGCCGGGCTGACCCCAGAAAAGACCGTCTGGCCCCGGGCTCTCCAACCCGACGGTATCAGACCCGTCAATCAGGAACCGATAAGGAGCTCCCCATGCATCATAGAGATAAGAAAGCCTCCCGTCCTCACGAATGTACGGCCCGTTCCACCCACGCTGGAGGTAAGGATCCCAATTGGGCAATGACTCCTTCCCCAGGTACTGGATATTCTCGTACAGCCCCGTGAAAGGATTCTTCGTTGCCAGCTCAATCAGGTGACGGGGCAGTCGGCCAACGTCCTGTTTGAACCCCACCGCTACAAGCTCACCTGCTACGCGGACTTCGGGCGTACCCATAATCGCATCACGAAGCACGTTCATCTCCTGCTGGGTAGCTGTCTTGCGGCTGGCGGTTGTGATCCTTGAAACCATCGGCGGGACAAAGAACGCAAGGATAATGCCCAGAACAGAAATGACAACCAGCAACTCAACCAGTGTGAAGCCGCGCCCAACGGCTGAAGTCTTTACCACTGAATGGATTATAGGGTTACACCGACATGGTGTCAAGCAGCAGGCAGAGGGGTCGCGTCTTGCCATGGCTCTAGTTATGCAATAGGAATATCACGGCATTGTCGTCGGCGTCGTAGTCCCGTATCGCCACGCCCCCGGTTCCAATGCCAACGAGATTGTAGTGAGTCGGCGCAGGCGCCCCGGGCGGGTCCCACACGCCATAGACAATACCGCCGGTTTCGTATCCGACATGGTCGTTCGGCCCGTCTTCGCTGGTGTTACTTATGTCTGCCTCGCTATCAAGGTCTTCGGGGTTGAACTCATCTGGGTCCATCTGTCGGCCTGTCCACGGATTAGACGGCAGCCTTCCGAGCTGGACTTCAAAGACGCCACCGGGAAAGTAGCCGCCGTAGCCGTCCTCATAGAAATCGTCGGCGTAGTATCCTTGGTCCTGATGAAAAGTCTCCACCACGACTTGGACATTGTGGACATTCATCTTCATCGCCGCAATCCGGCCCAGCTCACGGGCGTTGCGAAAGTTAGGCAGGGCCATCGCCATCAAAGTTCCCAGAATGAGGATGACGACCAGAACCTCCACGAGCGTGAAGCCATCTTGGTTGCGCATCAGTTCACCTCACCAGATTCTATAGGCCACACTCAGCCCCTGTCAAGCTCAGCCGAAGGCTAGTTGCGACTGCCCGGAGGGGTCGTTGTCCGAACCAGACCGCTATCAATGTAGAAACTGCCGCCGAACGGCTCCTCCGGCACCTCGTCAACGTAACCCCGCTCCACCAATTCAACGATATCCCTGGGCAACCTGCCGGTCTCCTCTCTGAACCTGTCGACCGCGTCCTGCAGCGCAGCCATACCTTCTTCCAGCTTCAGGCTCTTGAGCTGTCGCAGCACGAGCTCGCGTAGTCGACGGTTCTCGGTGCTGTAGTACACATCTCGCCACATCCGCCGTGCGGTCTCAAAATCGCCACCCTTCGCCGCGACGTAAGGTGCCCAGCGGGCCACCACCGACCAAGCATCCGGCAACCGGGACGCGATGTCAAACAGCCGGGCTGCGGTCTTGTAATCGCGGAGGAGCATGTAGTTGATGAATCCAGCATCAAACGGCAGTTGCCAGTTCAAAGGATTGGCCTTCATGCCGGAATAGAGCAGCCGTATAGCCTCGTGCGGCTTGCGTGCATCCCACGCAAGTGTGATGGCCCCGAAATGATAGGCGCCGACGAATCTTTCATCAAGGGCGGTCAGTATACCGAAGATGTGGCCCAACCACTCATACCGCCGGTCGGTCTCTTGATGCCGCCCGTAGTAGTCGATCGCCGTCAACCAGACGAAATCCGAGGCCAGCTCTCTGTATTCGGCCGTCACCAGCCTCAATGCCTTCCCGGAAGGAAAGTAGGCCAGCTCCCGGACTATCTTCTCGCGGCGGCGGACGTGCGCCCCGCTTTCAATACCCAATTGCAGAAGGTAGACGCAGACGAATCCCCATATCGCCAGCACAATCGGCAACAAGCCGGCCAGTCGCCCGGGGCCGGACGGTTCTGCCGGCCTTATCTCCTCAACCACGTCTCAGAAATCCTTGCGGCGAAAGATGCCTGTGGCAATCAGCAGCAAAGTCAGTGAGTAGACCACCGCATAGACCACGGACAACAGGAGCACACGCAGGTCGAGTGGGGCAGAATGGACGACATCCCCACGGATGTTGAAGTTCTCGAGATTGGGCAATACATAGTACAGCACCAGTCCGATCACTTTGACTACTGGAGAAGGACTCATAGCTGCCAACTGCTTCAACAGCACCGTGCTATGTCCGATGAAGTAGAGGACCATGGTGAATACCGACCCGGCTATCGGCGTGACAAACGTCGAAAAGAATACCGCCAGCGCCGTAATCAGCGCCAGCTCACATCCAGTCATCATCACCGACCACAGCAACACTGGAGAAGCCCCGACCCCGGTCACTGCGAGCACAACATAGAAGACAGCCGTCATCGCCAGCACGCTCACATAGAGCACGGCCAGCAGCCCGCAGTACTTACCCATGATGAACTCGCGGCGCCGCACCGGGCGGGCAAGAATCAGGTACACGGTTCGCTTCTCCACCTCCCGGTAGACCAGACGCCCGCCGACCAGAATTGCTATCAGGACGGAGAAGAACGTTATGGCCGAGAGCCCGATGTCCTTCACAATTTTGTCCGCCTCACCCAGCGCCACCGGCTGAATCACCTTGGCCGCACCCATCGCCAACACGGCAAAGACGACCAGCGTCAGCAGAACGCGGTCGCGCAGTGACTCACGGAAAGTATTTACGGCAATCGAGTAGACGCGACGGAACACTGCTTACTCCCGGCGACCTTCTGCTGGCTGCCGCAACTTGTCCATGAAGTGGTCTTCCAGTGTTCTGCGTCGGGGCACGACCGCTTTGATTCGCGCCCCGGCCTCGCGGGCTATCGCCATGACCCTCTCCACATCCTCCTCGTCCCGCAGGGTCAGCAGAAGCAGCTCACCCGACTGCATCGACCGTTGTGCCACGCGCTCAAACGCCTTACGGTATCTCCCCGTCACCCCGGCGACCGTCACTTCAATCGCGTCCACCTCCTCGGACAGGATTTCATCAAGTCGGCCAAGCTGCACCATTCGGCCAGCGCTGATGATACCGACCCGATCGCAGACTATCTCAACGTCGGCCAGAATGTGAGTAGAGAAGAAAACGGTCTTGCCACGGTCACGGAGGTCGGCCATGATGTCACGAAACTCCCGCCTGCCGACCGGGTCAAGCCCCCCCATCGGTTCGTCCAGCACCACCAGCTCAGGGTCGTGGATGAGCGCCTGTGCAACCCCTATGCGCTGCAGCATCCCGCGTGAGAGCTGACGCATCTGCTTGCCGGCAGCGTGGTCCATGCGCACCAGCCGGAGCATCTCCCGTACCCGCGACGGGACATCAGAACCCGGAACGCCCGACAACTGCGCGGCCATGACGAGAAACTCGGTGGCAGTCAAGTATTCGTAGAAGTAAGGCGACTCGGGCAGAAAACCGACTTTGGCTCTCACACGGTAGTCGCTTGGAGGGCGTCCGAGAAGCCGGGCAGTACCCCCGCCCGGGGAGGTTAGGCCCATCAGTATCTTGATGGTCGTGGTCTTGCCTGCCCCGTTTGGCCCAAGGAAACCGAATACCTCGCCGCGGTTGACGGTCAGACTCAGGTCTACAAGTGCCTCGGTCCGCTTCATCCGGAACCCCGTGCGATACGACTTACTCAGGCGAACTATCTCGACGGCGGGTTCAGATAGAACTGCCATTGACAGGCGGGATTATAGAATCAGCCGGTGCTAAGTCAAGTCACCTGGAGCAAGAAGCGGGGCGGAACCTGAGTTCCGCCCCGCCGCTAGACCGTTCGACGGTTAGTTGTGGAGGACGAAGAAGATCCAGAACTCCTCGTCGGTCGGATCGTCGCAAGTCGGGTCGAGGTCGTACATCGGGAACGTGACATCACGTCCGTATCCGTAGATACCGTACTCCTGCGGCGTCTCAAAACCGCCGACATCAGGAACGTAGGTCGCGATACCGATGCCGCCCGGGTACTCCGGAATACCCTCGTAGTCCAGGTACGGGCACTCCTCGTCGTTGCCCCGCTTCTGCGCGTTCTGACCGGGCTCGAGTTCGCCGTAGTTATCCTCGTAGTTGAGGTCCATCTCGTCCTTGTCTTCGTCGTTGTAGCGCCGGCCATCGTAAGGATTGACCGGGAACTGGCCAGGCTTCGGCTCGCCTTCCATACCGATCGGGTCGCCGCCCGGGAACCACAGACACATACCGGCCTCGTCCAGTGCCTCCCAGGAAACGTCCTCGTTCGGATAGTTACCGTAGTGGTCCACGGCATAGGCTTCGAGCGAAGTCTGCACCACGTGCATGTTGTTCTTCACGGAGCTGCGACGGGCGCGCTCCTGGAACAGCACGAAGTTCGGGATGATGAGTGCGAGCAGGATACCGATGATGAGGATGACCACGAGCAGCTCGATCAGGGTAAAGCCCCTGTTCTTCATGGTTCTAACACCTCCTCTCTTTTTTGGGATATTGAACAGAAAAAGCCCCGACGGACTCAAACGCCTCTTCAGGTTGCTATATAAAGAAAAAACGTCTGAGCGCATCGGGTCTCCTCTGCTCGGAATAATTGTAACCGAATCCGTCCGGCTGTCAAGAAAAACCGTGTGGGATGAAAACAAAACCCGGCAGCGAC
>Ga0101944_10007366_pt1 | contig 11054 bp, 11 predicted proteins | sample DewCreD2012metaG_FD_75245 | JGI IMG/M metagenome (GOLD analysis project Ga0101944, IMG submission 75245) | Hot spring sediment bacterial and archeal communities from British Columbia, Canada, to study Microbial Dark Matter (Phase II) - Dewar... ... | reverse complement strand
CAGGCTGCCAGGCTGTCGGAGGGGCGGGATTCCGCAAATCTCCCAGAGTCCAGTACAGGCCTTCCGAGGTGGCAGCATAGATGGCGCCGGTTTCCCGGTCCGCTGCGACGGAGAAGACGTCTCCGGGCGGCAGACCCGGCGACAGATCATCCCACCACGCGCCGCCGTTGAGGGTGCGCATCAGGCGCGGCGCTCCCTCGCCGCCCGCGGCCAGGGCTGCAAGCGCGAAGTTCCGGTCCGAACCGTCCGTCCAGATCCGCAAAACCGCGCCTGCACCGCTGGAGTCGAACGTTCTCCAGGCGCCGCCCCCGTCGGCGCTGGCATACAGCCGCCCGTCGCTGCTCCCGAGATAGAGCGTCCCGCCCGCGGCGGCGACGGCCGTGATCGCGGCCCCCAGCTCGGCGCTCCAGCGCGCCCGCTGCGCTTCTTCGCGCTCGATCAGTCCTTCCGGTGCGGGGAACCACCCCAGCCGCTGGCCCGGGTACCACTCGAACTCTTCCAGCCGCCCGCCGCGATCCACGGCGATCCGCACGCCGCGGCTGCCCGCGGGCGCCGCCAGAATCCGGCGCACGGCCAGAGACGGCAACCCTTCGTTCATTCCGGTCCAGGAACGGCCGCCATCCAGCGAGACCCAGACGCCGGAGTCCGTCGCGGCGGCGATTCTTTCCGGGTCGCGGGGGTCGGCAGCCAGATCCCGGACTGCGCCGCCCAGCAGCGACCCGCCCGCCCACGCCGTCAGGTTCTTCCAGGACAATCCGCCGTCTTCGGAGCGCCACACATGGCGGCCTCCGGCGTACCGGACGCTGTCTGCCGACAGGACGCGCGCGCCCGCCTCCGGCGCCGCGGCGCTGTTGACCGCGGGCGGAGGGGACGGGAGTTCCCCGGCTTCCGTCCAGCCTGCCTGCCCGTCGCTCGCAAAGATCCTTCCGCCGGGCGCCATCACCATCAGCCTGCCGGACGGGTCGAACCATACGCGCTCCACAGGGCCGCCTGCCACCGACGTCTGGCCCGCCACCAGGGAGGTGTTGCCGATCTGGCGCCACGAGAAGGCCTGCGCACGGAGGGCAGACGGGGCCGCAGCCAGGGCAGCCAGAAAGAGGACTGTGGCAGTTCGACTCATGCCTGCGTCCATTCTACCCTGACAGAATCGGCTGGCCATTGATTTCGCTGCAGGCATCGTGTTGACATTTCAATGAATTCAGGGGGCGGACCTATTCTTGCTGAGCAATTTTGGTGGTACATTAGAGCTTCGAGGTCCCGATGACGAGGACCGCACAGCTGCCGTATCTCCGGTTGGCGGCGGCCATTGCACTGCTGCCGCTGATGGCGCTGCCCGTCTGCGCGCAGTTCTGGAACAGCTCCGCCAGCTCTGCAGCCGCCACTGCGGTGACGGTGCAGGGCAACGTGTCCCTTCTGCGCGACTCCTACCTTTGGGCGGTCAACTCCGGCGATCTGGTGCTTCCGCAACAGATCATCGTGACCGGACCGGACGGGTACGCGGTGTTCCGGGTCGCTGATGGCAGCACGTTCGAGGTTTTCCCGAACTCCCGGGTGACCTTCCGGGCCAACAGCGGCAACTGGAAGGACCTGGTGGACGTGTGGCTGGGGCGCATCCGGGTGCAGATCCAGAAGCTGGGCGGCGCACCGAATTTCAACCGGGTGCACACGCCCACGGCGGTCATCTCGGTGCGCGGCACCGTGTTCGACGTCAGCGTGGATCCCTCCGACGAGACGACGCACATTGTCGTTGAAGAAGGGCAGGTGGCGGTCGAGCACCGTCTGATGCCCCGCGACGGCGATCCCAAGATTCTCAATGCCGGCGAAGAACTCGTCGTGTACCGCAACAGCCCGCTGTCGGCGCTGCGGCGTCTGGACAGGGGCCGCGTGATGCAGCTGATGGCGGATATCGTCTGGCAGATCCTGGTGCGGACTCCGCGGCTCCCGGGAGGCGGGGGTGGCGTGCCGACCGGGGGCACAGTGCCTCCGCCGCCGGTCGGCGGCGGGCTGCCGGGCGATACGGGATCGACACCTCCGCCTCCACCGCCGCCTCCGCCGGGCAACTGACCCGTCCCGCGCCCTTTTTCTCTGCTGACTCGGCCTCTGCCTCCCGCAGCCGTTCCCTTCGCTTCGTTTCTTCCATTCGGGTTCGTCTGCATGCTGTCCCGGACATGGAGGAGAATGGCGGAAGGATCTGTGCAGCCGCGGCTGCTTGCAGGTACACTGGCTTCAGAGTGTTCGCGCACATCGCATTCCTGCTGCTGGCGGCGCAACCCCCCGCCGCTTCTCCGGAGGCGGGGTTGCTGCCGGACTGGGAGCTGAAACCGCGCGCCGCGAAGCTGGCCGAAGGCCTGGAACGGGTCCGGCCGCTTCTGGAGCGGTTGCAGCCGGAGCGGTGGACCGCCGCCGGTGCGCCGAAGCAGTACGAGCAGCAGTACAGGGACTGTCTCGAGACGCTGAACTACGTCCTGGGCGCCGCCGCCCGGCTCGGCGAGAGGCCGAACCGCCTGACGGTGGCCGTCGAGACGATGGTGCGGCTGGAGACGTTCGTCAACCTCGCCCGGTCGCTCAGCGAAGCGGTACGGCGCTACCAGAACCCGGCCGTGGCCGATCTGCTGGACAGCGAGCTCGCGGCTTCGAGCGACCGCGAGTGGCTCCGGCGCCACGTGCTGGAGCTGTCCGCCGTGCGCGAGCGCGAATGGGAGACCGCTGAACAGGAGGCGCAACGGTGCAGAGAGCAGACGCTGAAACAGGGGCCGCGCAAATGAACGCCGCCGCGCCGATGACGTTCCCCTGCAGCATCTGCGGCGAGCCGGCCACGCGCATCTGCGTCTGGTGCACCAAGGACGCCTGCGACAACCATCTGTGCGCGAAGTGCCGCCGCTGCAGCGATTGCTGCGAGTGCGAACTGGTACGGGTCATCCCGGAACAATCGTCATGAGAATTGTCTGCATCCACGCCCACCCCGACGACGCCGAGTTCCTGGCGGGAGGCACGCTGGCGCTGCTGGCGCAGGCAGGCCATACGGTCGTGATTCTGACGATGACGTCCGGCGACTGCGGCAGCACGGAATACGGTCCGCAGGAGATCGCCGACATCCGGCGGCTGGAAGCGCAGCGCGCCGCTGCGGTGATCGGGGCCGAACATCACGTGCTGGGTTTCAAGGACCTGGCCATCTTTGTCGACGACCCCTCGCGCAGGCGCGTGACGGCGGCGATCCGCCGTTTCCGCCCCGACATCGTGCTGACGGCTTCGCCGCGCGATTACCACTGCGACCACGAAGCGACCAGCCGCCTGGTGACGGACGCCTGCTTCGGCGCCCCGGCGCCCAACTATCACACGCAGGCCTATGATCAGGCGCCCGCGATTCCGGCCATCCCGCACCTGTACTACATGGACCCGGCCGAAGGAATCGACCGGGAAGGCCAGGTCGTGCCGGCGCACTTCTTCATCAACGTCGCCAGCGTCATGGAGACCAAGCGCCGCATGCTGGCCGCCCATGCCAGCCAGCGGGAGTGGCTGAAAAAGCAGCACGGCATGGATGATTACCTGGAAACGATGGAGGAGTGGACCCGCAGCCGGGGCCGCCTCTGCGGAACCGAGTGGGCCGAGGGCTGGAGGCAGTACATGGGACACGCCTATCCCCGCACGCCGCTGCTGCAGGACCTGCTCGCGCCTTTCCTCCGTCAGCCGGCGGCCTGAGCCTTTCCGCGCGCCAGCGCCAGCCACAGAAGGAATCCTGCAATCGGAACCGCGGTGGCAGCCAGGAACGCGCCGTCCCATGCCTGCTGATCCATCAGGCGGCCGAAAAACGGCATGGCCAGAGCGACAAACGCCGACCAGGAGCCCGCGCCCAGCCCGGCCAGAAGTCCGGCATGATCCGGCGCTACGACGCGCGCCGCGTAGCTCAGGCTGACGATGACATTGCCTCCGGCGATGAACATGGCCCAGAACAGCAGCGCCAGCAGCCAGCCGAACGAGCCGATCCGCGCGCCGAACGCCAGCGGCAGCGTGCCGGCCAGAGCCGCGAGCGTCAGAGCGCGGTAGACCGGCGTGGCGTCCTCGCGCCCGCGCGCCAGGCGGTCCGCCAGCCAGCCCCAGAAGAAATAGCCGCACTCCCACCCGAGAGGCGGAATCCACAGCACCCGGCCGATCTCGATCTGCGTCTTGCCCAGCGCGCGGCCGAAGTACAGCGGCGCCTGGTACAGAACGAACGCCAGCGGCAGGCAGCCCAGCGCATAGGAGGCGATGAAGGCCCATAACCGCCGGTCGCGCCAGTCGAGCCGCGCCTGCGGGCGGTTGGCCGCGGCGTGCGGGCGCTGCAGCTCCCCGCGCAGGCTGACGCGGCGCCACATCAGAAGCCACAGGACGCCGATGACGCCGGTGAAGAGAAACGCGGCGCGCCAGCCAAAGGCGGCAAACACGGGCGTGATGATGACGGGCGTCAGCACCGCGCCCAGCGATCCGCCGCTGTAGGCCAGCGCCGCGCCGCGGCTGCGCAACCCCTCGGGCAGGGTCTGCACCACGGTGCGCAGTCCGCCGGGAAACGTCGCGCCTTCTCCGAAGCCCAGCAGCGCACGGGCGGCGGCGAAACTCCAGAAGCTGGAAAGCAGCGCATGCGCGGCCGAAGCCGCCGTCCACAACGACACGGCGGCGCCCATCGTGCGGCGCACGCCCGCGCGGTCCAGCCACCGGCCCCACAGGGGATTGCCCGCCATGTAGGCGACGGAGAACGCCGACAGAATCCAGCCGTATTGTTCCGCGCTCAGTTGGCACTCGGCCAGAATCGTCGGCGCCAGCAGCGCCAGCGTGTTGCGGTCGATGTAGCTGATCAGCGAAGCCAGCAGCATGGCGGCTGCGGGCGTCCACAGCCGCAGGCCCTCGCGCAGGGATCGCGCGCCGCGGGCCGTCACTGCCGCGCCTGGCCTCCCGGCGGGAAGAGCTCGCTCAGGGTCGCGAACTCGTAGCCATCTTCGATCCACTTTGGCAGCAGGATTTCCAGGGCGGCGAGCGTCGGCGAGATGTCGGGGTGATGGCGCATTTCGCGGCCGTCATGAAAGCAGAGGATCGCGCCCGGACGCACGCGCGGCGCGGCATGCCTGACGATGCCTCCGGCGTCGAGCGCATAATCGCGCGCCAGCACCGTCCAGGCCGCGTGCGTCAGTCCCAGCTGGCGCAGGACGCCGCGCATGCCGAACCAGCGCACTCCGTAAGGGGCGCGGAACCATCTCGGGGCCGCGCCCGCCACGCGCGCGATCGACTCCTGAGCCCGCTCGATCTCGTCGCGGATGAACTGCGGCGAACGCAGCCAGAATCCGTGGTGACGGTCCGAGTGGTTGCCCAGCTCGTGGCCTTCCTCGACGCAGCGTCGCACCGCTCTCGGCAGACGGCGGGCATGGTGGCCGAGCTGGAAAAACGTGGCGCGGACGCCGTAGGTATGCAGCAGGCTGAGCAGATCCAGCGTGGACTCGCTGGGGCCGTCGTCGAAGGTGAGCGCAAGGGCGCGCCGCGACTTCGGCCCGCGCCAGACGGAAGGGCAGAATAGTTGCGCGGAGCGGCCGCGCGCTCCGTAAGCCAGGACGCCCGCCGCGCCCAGCAGCAGTCCTGCCGCTTCCGCGATCATCGCCGCGAGTGTACCATGCCGCTTCCGCCAGAAACGCCGGAGCCCCGCGCGGCTTGCGCCGGCGGGGCTCCGGAAGGCAGCCGGAAGGAGAAGAGAATCACAGACCCTTCGACGCCATGTAGAGGCACAGATCGACGACGCGGCAGGAATAGCCCCACTCGTTGTCGTACCAGGCGACCACCTTGGCAAGGTTGCCGTCGAGCACCTTGGTCATCTGGCCGTCGACGATGGACGAGTTCGGGTTGCGCATCATGTCGGTGGAGACCACCGGGTCCATCGTGAAGGCGAGGATGCCCTTCAGCGGGCCTTCGGCGGCGGCTTTCAGCGCCGCGTTGATCTCTTCCGCCGTGGCGTTCTTCTTCAGCAGCGCCACCAGGTCGACGACGCTCACGTTGGGCGTGGGCACGCGCATCGCGTAACCGTCCAGCTTGCCCTTGAGCTCGGGCATCACCAGGCCGATGGCCTTCGCCGCGCCGGTCGTCGTGGGGATCATGTTGATGGCCGCGGCGCGCGCCCGGCGCAGGTCCTTGTGCGGGAAGTCGAGCACGTTCTGGTCGTTCGTGTAGCTGTGGATCGTCGTCATCGAGCCTTTCTCGATGCCGAACTGCTCATGCAGCACCTTCACCACAGGCGCCAGGCAGTTGGTGGTGCAGCTGGCATTCGAGATCACGTGGTGTTTGGCCGGATCATAGGCCGTGTGGTTGACGCCGATCACCACGGTGATGTCTTCGTTCTTGGCCGGAGCCGAGATGATGACCTTCTTCACCGAGCCCTTGATGTGGGCCTTCGCCGCCTCGGCGTCGGTGAACTTGCCTGTGCTCTCGATGACGATCTGGGCGCCCAGGCTGGACCAGTCGATGGCGGCCGGGTCCTTCTGCTGGAAGACCTTGATCGTCTTGCCGTCCACGGTGATCGTGTCGGGCCCGGCGCTCACCTCGGCGTCGAGCGGGCCGAGGACGGAGTCGTACTTCAGCAGGTGCGCCAGCGTCTTCGTGTCGGTGAGATCGTTGGTGGCGACGAACTCGATGTCAGGATTCCTGTACCCGGCCCGCAGGACGTTGCGCCCGATGCGGCCAAACCCGTTGATCGCGACTTTCAGTGCCATTCAGGAGTATCCTCTCTGGAAGTAGAATGAAGTGCTCCTTATCAGGATATCAGACGGAAGGATCGACAAATGACCCGCAAGCTGCTGACATTCCTGCTGCCCCTCGCCCTGCTCGGACAGGCCCAGCCGCCGTTCACGAAACAGTACATCCCCGTCCAGCCGTTTGACGCGCAGGAAAACGCGCGTCTGCTGAAGCTGTTCGACGGGCTGCGCGTCGCCGATGTCAACGACGGTCTCGACATCGCGGGGCTGGCCAACGTCATGATCATGTCGCCCGACATCCTGCCCATGTGGCGCGACGAGAAGGAGTTCAAACACCGCATCACCGGCTTCGCCGTGACGCTGCGCATCGTGCCCGCGCAGGCGCGCACGCCCGACTTCCCCAGCCACGACGAGTTCGCCAGATGGGAGGGCCAGTGGTACAGCCAGAAGACGCCCGAGGAGTTCGCCCGCTGGCTCAGCCCCGGCGCGATTCTCGTCATCGACGCCCAGGGCACGCACGACTCCGGCTTCTGCGGTTCCAACAACGCGCTCAACTGGACCTCCCGCGGCATGCGCGGCATCGTGACCAGCGGCGGCTGCCGCGACTCGGATGAAAACATCCTGCAGCGCATTCCCATCTACCAGCGGCAGTACACGCGAGGCATCAATCCGGGGCGCGTCTGGGTGGAGAGCTACAACCAGCCGGTGACCGTGGGAGGCGTGCTGGTCATGCCAGGCGACATCGTCGTCGCGGACAGCGACGGCGTGGTGGTCGTACCGCGCGCGAAAGCTGAAGTCGTGGCTGCCGCCGCGCGCAGGATTCTCGAAGGCGACAAGAAGGCGCGCCGCACCCTGTATGAGAAAACCGGCCGGCCGCTGGATCACACGGTGAAGTGACCTCCGCGGGCGGCGCCCGCCGATTCCGTATCAAAACGTATTGGAACCAGGCCGCATATTTGCTATACTCAGGTCTGAATCTCTGAAATATGCCCGCGACCACTGCAGCTTCCGACTCCGTCCGCGACAACCGCGAGAAGATGCTCGAGCGCGCCATGTCCCGCCACAACTACTCGGGCGATGCGCTGATCGAGGTTCTGCACGCCGCACAGGAGCTTTACGGCTTTCTGCCGCCGGAGCTTCTGAAGAAAGTGGCGCGCAAGCTGAAGCTGCCGCCGAGCCGCGTGTACGGCGTGGCGACGTTTTATCACTTCTTCTCGCTGCAGCCCAAGGGCGAGCATTTCTTCCAGGTCTGCACGGGCACGGCGTGCTACGTGGCGGGAGCGCAGGAGCTGCTGAACGTGCTGGAGCGGCGCTGCGCCAGGGCCGGATGCACCAGCCCGGACGGCAAGGTGAGCGTGCAGGCGGCGCGGTGCATCGGTTCCTGCGGGCTGGCGCCGGCGGTCATTTACGACGGCCGGATTCTGGCCCGCGTGACGGAGAAGCAGCTGAACGAGGAGCTGGACAGGATCGGCGTGTCATGACACTGGACGAACTCATCGAGCGGCAGGAAAGCGAGCGGGAACGCCAGCGGAAGCTGAAGCGGCGGATTCTGTGCTGCACGGCGGCCGGCTGCATGTCCTGCGGCGCGGAGACGGTGCGCAAGGCCGTCGCCGCGGAAATCCAGGCCCAGGGGAAGGATTCCGAGATGGAGGTGTGCGGAACCGGTTGCATGGGGCTGTGCAGCCGGGGGCCGCTGGTGCGCACCTCCGACGACGGCGCCCTGTACGGCAACGTGGATGCCGAAGACGCGGCGGCGCTCGTGTCCGAAGCGCCCGCCGCGTACGCCAGGCTGGGCGTCAAGCGCATTGACACCTCCGCGCCGTTTTTCACGAAGCAGAAGAAGATCGTGCTGGCGCACAGCGGCGAGGTGGATCCCGAGCGGCTCAACGACTACATCGCCGCCGGCGGCTATCAGGCGCTGGGCCGGGCGCTGGCCGAGATGACGCCAGAGGAGGTGATCGCCGAAATCCGCAAGAGCGGTCTGCGCGGCCGCGGCGGCGCAGGCTACCCCACGGCGCTCAAGTGGGAGCTCGTGGCCAAGCAGAGCGCCACGCCGAAATACGTCGTCTGCAACGCGGACGAAGGCGATCCCGGCGCCTTCATGGACCGCAGCATCCTCGAGGGCGATCCGCACCTGGTGCTGGAAGGCATGGCCATCGCCGGCTACGCGGTGGGCGCGCAGCAGGGCTACATCTATGTCCGCGGCGAATACGCGCTGGCCATCCAGAGGCTGCAGGCGGCCATCCGGCAGGCGGAGCGCGAGCGGCTGCTGGGCAGCCGCGTGTTCGAGGAATCATTCCAGTTCCGCATCGATCTGCGCATCGGGGCGGGCGCTTTCGTCTGCGGAGAGGAGACGGCGCTGATCGCGTCGATCGAAGGCAGGCGCGGGCAGCCGCGCCAGCGTCCTCCCTACCCGCCCGAATCCGGTCTGTGGGGGCAGCCGACGCTGATCAACAACGTCGAGACGTTCGCCAACGTCGCGCCCATTCTGCTGAACGGCGGCGACTGGTTCGCCTCCATCGGCTCCGGCGCGAGCAAGGGCACGAAGGTGTTCGCGCTGGCGGGCAAAATCGCCAACACCGGACTGATCGAAGTGCCCATGGGCATTCCGCTGCGCGAAATCATCTTCGATATTGGCGGCGGCGTGCCCGGCGGAGGCGGATTCAAGGCGGCGCAGACCGGCGGACCGTCGGGCGGCTGCATTCCGGCCGAATATCTCGATACGCCGGTCGACTACGAGTCGCTGGCGGCGATCGGCTCCATCATGGGATCCGGCGGGCTCATCGTGATGGATCAGGCGTCGTCGATGGTGGACGTGGCGCGCTTCTTCATGGAGTTCTGCATGGACGAGTCCTGCGGCAAGTGCATTCCCTGCCGCGCCGGCACCGTGCAGATGCACGACATCCTCACGCGCATCCTGCAGGGCGAGGGCACGCCGGCCGACATCGGGATGCTCGAGCGGCTCTGCATCGTTCTGCGCGAAACCAGCCTCTGCGGGCTTGGCCAGACGGCGCCGAACCCCGTGCTGAGCACTCTGAAATATTTCCGCCACGAGTACGAGCAACTCGTGCAGCCGAAACCCGCCGCTGCCGGAGGCGAGTCATGAGCGTCAAAACCCTGGAAATCGACGGCAGGGCCGTCACTGGCCGCGCCGGCGAAACGATCTTCACCGTCGCCTGGGAGAACGGCATCCGCATTCCCCGGCTTTGCCATGTAGGCGGGCTGTCCGATGTCGGCGCCTGCCGCCTCTGCCTGGTCGAGATCGAAGGCTGGAAGAGGCTGGCCGCCGCCTGCCTCACGCCCGTGGAAGAGGGGATGGTGGTGCGGACGGCCACCGAACGGCTGAAGGAGCACCGGCGCGTGATCATCGAGCTGCTGCTGGCCGAGCGCAATCACGTCTGCTCCGTCTGCGTAATGAACGGCGCCTGCGAGCTGCAGGACCTGGCGGCGGAGCTCGGCGTGGATCACGTCCGGCTCCGCTACCGCTTCCCGAGGCTCGGCGTCGACACCAGCCACGAGCGCTACGGCATGGACCACAACCGCTGCATCCTCTGCACGCGGTGCGTGCGCGTGTGCGACGAAGTGGAGGGCGCGCACACCAAGGACGTGGCCGGACGCGGCGCGCACTCGGTGATCATCACCGACCTCGGCGAGCCGTGGGGCGAATCCGACACCTGCACCTCCTGCGGCAAGTGCGTGCAGGTCTGCCCGACCGGCGCGCTGTTCTCCAAGGGCAAATCGGTGGCCGAGATGCGCAAGGACCGCGGGTTCCTGAAGTACATCGTCACGGCGCGGGAGAAACGGCAATGGATCCGGTGAACCGAAAACTTCGCGTGGCGACCGCGTGGCTGGGCGGCTGCTCCGGCTGCCATATGTCGCTGCTCGACATGGACGAGCGGCTGCTCGCTCTGGCGGGGCGCATCGAGCTGCTGGCCTCCCCGCTCACGGACCTGAAAGATTTTCCGGAAGCCGACGTCACGCTGGTGGAGGGCGCGGTAGCCAACGAAGACCATCTGGCCCACATCCGCCACATCCGGGCGCACACGAAGCTGCTGGTCAGCTTCGGCGACTGCGCCGTCACCGGCAACGTGCCGGCCATGCGCAACGCATACGGCATCGAGGACGTGCTCAACGAGGCCTATCAGGCCAGCAGCTCCGTCGTGAAAGGCGTGCCCGCGGGCAACGCGGTGGTTCCCAAGCTGCTTGGCCGCGTGCGCCCCGTGCATGAAGTCGTTCCGGTGGACGTGTTCCTTCCCGGGTGCCCGCCGGACGCGGATGCGATTTACGAGCTGCTTGCGGCGCTGCTCGACGGGCGGCGCCCGGAGCTGGGAGGGCGGAGGTTCGGAT
>Ga0101944_10007364_pt1 | contig 11056 bp, 10 predicted proteins | sample DewCreD2012metaG_FD_75245 | JGI IMG/M metagenome (GOLD analysis project Ga0101944, IMG submission 75245) | Hot spring sediment bacterial and archeal communities from British Columbia, Canada, to study Microbial Dark Matter (Phase II) - Dewar... ... | reverse complement strand
GAGAAGGGGATGCGCATGGGAATGATTCCTGTCTGTTGACGCAATTCTGATTGCCGCGTGCCGGCCGTCCATTCGTTTGTTCCAATGTCCTCCATAGATTCGAACGCGATACCGGTCATCACCATCGACGGGCCGACCGCGTCCGGCAAGGGCACGGTCGCGCAGCGGGTTGCGGCCGCGCTGGGATTCCACTACCTCGACAGCGGCGCGCTGTACCGGCTCGTCGCGCTGCTCGCGCTCGAACGCGGTATCGCCGCAGACGACGCGGACCGACTCGCGCAACTCGCGGCGACGATGCGGCCGCGCTTCGCGGGCGGCCGTATCGAGCTCGACGGACGCGACGTGACCGATGCGATCCGCACCGAGGAGGTGAGCGCCATGGCCTCGCGCATCGCGGTCCACGCGCCGGTCCGGGCGGCGCTGCTCGAGACGCAGCGATCCTTCCGCCAGCCGCCGGGGCTGGTGGCCGATGGGCGCGATATGGGCACGGTCGTCTTTCCCGACGCGCGGCTGAAGGTGTATCTGACCGCGAGCGTCGAGGAGCGGGCGCGCCGGCGCTATAAGCAGTTGATCGAAAAAGGGATTCCGGCTAACATCGCGACCCTTTCGCAGGAACTGCGCGCGCGCGACGAACGCGACTCGAAGCGTTCGGCCTCGCCGCTGAAACCCGCGGAGGACGCGTACCAGCTCGACTCTTCGGCGCTTTCGATCGACGAGGTCGTCGCCCGGATCCTGGACTGGTATCGCAAGGTCTGAGGGCTCAGGTCCGCGGACCCAGGGTGCGTGCAGGGCATCTCGGATTTTCTGCACGCGGTGTTCAACTCCGGCCGGACGCAACGTCCGGGCGAGATTGAAAGTCTTTTTCATGCCTTCCGTTGCAACTCAAGAAGCCGCCGGCAAAGAAGAGTCGTTCGCGGCACTGTTCGAAGAAAGCCTGGCGCGCCAGGAGATGAAGCAGGGCGAAGTGATCACCGCCGAGGTGGTCCGCGTCGACGGCAATTTCGTGATCGTCAACGCCGGCCTCAAGTCCGAGGCCTACATCCCGATCGAGGAATTCAAGAACGATCAGGGTCAGATCGACGTCAAGCCGGGCGACTTCGTGTCGGTCGCGATCGAATCGCTCGAGAACGGCTACGGCGACACGATCCTGTCGCGCGATAAGGCCAAGCGGCTCGCGGCGTGGATGAACCTGGAGAAGGCGCTCGAGAGCGGCGAACTGGTCACCGGCACGATCACCGGCAAGGTCAAAGGCGGTCTGACCGTGATGACCAACGGCATCCGCGCGTTCCTGCCGGGTTCGCTGATCGACGTGCGCCCCGTCAAGGACACCACGCCTTACGAGGGCAAGACGCTCGAGTTCAAGGTCATCAAGCTCGACCGCAAGCGCAACAACGTCGTGCTGTCGCGGCGCGCCGTCATCGAGGCGAGCATGGGCGAGGAGCGCCAGAAGCTGCTTGAGACGCTGAAGGAAGGCGCGATCGTCAAGGGCGTGGTCAAGAACATCACCGACTACGGCGCGTTCGTCGACCTGGGCGGGATCGACGGGCTGCTGCACATCACCGATCTCGCGTGGCGGCGCGTTCGCCATCCGAGCGAAGTGGTCCAGGTCGGCCAGGAGATCACCGCCAAGGTGCTGAAGTTCGACCAGGAAAAAAACCGGGTTTCGCTGGGCATCAAGCAGCTCGGCGAGGATCCGTGGGTCGGCATCAGCCGGCGCTATCCGCCGGGAACGCGACTGTTCGGCAAGGTCACCAACATCACCGACTACGGCGCGTTCGTCGAGATCGAGCCGGGCATCGAGGGCCTGGTGCACGTGTCCGAGATGGACTGGACCAACAAGAACGTCGACCCGAAGAAGGTCGTCGCCCTCGGCGACGAAGTCGAGGTGATGGTGCTCGAGATCGACGAGGACCGGCGCCGTATCTCGCTCGGGATGAAGCAGTGCAAGCCGAACCCGTGGGAAGACTTCGCGCTGTCGCACAAGAAGGGCGACCGCGTCAAAGGCCAGATCAAGTCGATCACCGACTTCGGCGTGTTCATCGGCCTGCCGGGCGGCATCGACGGACTCGTTCACCTGTCCGACCTGTCGTGGAGCGAGCCGGGCGAAGAAGCCGTTCGCAAGTACAAGAAGGGCGACGAGGTCGAGGCGGTCGTTCTCGCCATCGACGTCGAGCGCGAGAGAATCTCGCTGGGCATCAAGCAGTTGGGTGGCGATCCGTTCACCAACTACGCGAGCACGCACGAGAAGGGCTCGATCGTCACCGGCACGGTCAAGAGCGTCGACCCGAAGGGCGCGGTGATCTCGCTCGGCGGCGACGTCGAAGGCTACCTGCGCGCCTCCGAAATCTCGTCGGATCGCGTCGAGGACGCGCGCAACCACCTGAAGGAAGGCGACAAGGTCACGGCGATGATCATCAACATCGACCGCAAGAACCGCAACATCAACCTGTCGATCAAGGCGAAGGACAACGCCGAGGCGGCGGCGGCGATGGAGCGCATGCAGGCCGAGGCGCAGACCGGAACGACCAGCCTGGGTGCGCTGCTGAAGGCCAAGCTGGACACGCAGAACAAGTAGCCGGCGTCGACGCCCATGTCCGAACCCAAGACGATGACCAAGTCCGAGCTGATCGCGCGGCTCGCCGAGCGCAACACGCGGCTCGCCGCGCGCGACGCCGAAGAGGCGGTCAAGACCATCCTCGACGCGATGAGCGCCGCGCTCGCGGCGGGCAACCGGATCGAGATCCGCGGCTTCGGCAGCTTCTCGCTGAACTATCGGCCGCCGCGCATCGGGCGCAATCCGAAGTCCGGCGAACGGGTTCACGTGCCCGCCAAGTTCGTTCCGCACTTCAAGGCGGGCAAGGAGCTGCGCGAGCGCGTCGATGGGATCGACAGCGCGGCCGCCGTCGACTCCGGCGAGCGCGAGTCTGCCGGCTAGCCGCAGGCGCAGGAAACTTCCGTTGCAGGCCCCGCGCGAGCGGGGCTTTTTTCTTTGGCGCGCAGACCGGGACGCAGGGCGGCCTGCGGTGCGCGCCTTACAATGCCGCGCATGCGACGGAGCGTGCAACGATGAAGGCGATCGCCTGGCTGGTCCGGCTGGTCTTCTTCGCCGTGGTTCTTTGGTTCGCGGTGAAGAACACCACGCCGGTCCCGGTGAAGCTCACCGAAACGCTGCACTGGGACGATGTGCCGCTGATCGTCGTGATGCTCGCCTGCGTGCTGATCGGCGTCGCCGCCGGTACGATCGCGCTGGCGCCGCGGCTGTTCAGCCTGCGGCGGCAGGTCGCCGCGCTGCGCAGGCAGGCCCATCGCGCCACGCCGGCGGATGCGGCGGCCGAGCGCCTCGCCGATCAGGTCGCCAGCGCTGCACGCAACGTGGGCGCGGTCGGTGAACTCGGTGCGGACACGCGTTATCCCCGCTGACCGCGGCGATGTTCGAGATCGAAGCCTGGTATCTGGTCGTGCTGCCGCTGCTGTTCGCGGCGGGCTGGTGGTTGCGCGGGTTCGATTCGCGCGTGCGCGCGGCCGATCAGGGTGCGGCGCCGCGGTCGGTGTTCCGCGGGCTGAATCTGCTTCTGAACGAGCAGCCCGACAAGGCGATCGACGCCTTCATCGAAGTCGTCAAGCTCGACCCCGAGACGATCGAACTGCACTATGCACTCGGCAACCTGTTCAGGCGACGCGGCGAGGTCGACCGCGCAGTGCGAATCCACACGCACCTGCTGAACCGCGCCGACCTGCCGGCGCGCGAACGCTCGAACGCGCTCGCCGAACTGGGCCAGGACTTCCTGAAGGGCGGGTTGCTCGACCGCGCCGAGGATGCGTTCGTGCGGCTGATCGAGGATCCGCAGCAGCGGTTCTCCGCGTTGCGCGCGCTGTTGCGCATCTACCAGATGGAGCGCGAGTGGCTGAAAGCGATCGACTGCGCGAGGCGGCTCGAACGCGAAGCCGGCGAATCGCACCATGTCGCGGTCGCTCAGTTCTACTGCGAGCTGGCGGAGCAGGCGCTCGCGAAATCGGATCTGCAGCGCGCGCAGTCGTATCTCGACGAGGCGCTCGTCGCCGACCGCAAGTCGGTGCGGGCCACGCTGCTCGCCGGCGACGTCGCCATGCAGCGCGGTGAACGGGACGACGCGATCAAGCACTGGCTGCGCGTCGAAGCGGCTTCGCCGGAGCATCTGCCGCTGGTCGCGGCCCGGCTGACCGAAGCGATGGACAAAGCCGGCCGCCGCGACGAGGCGTTGAATCTGCTGCGTCGCGCACTGCTCGACTCGCCGTCGATCGACCTGCTCGAGATCGCCTACCAGCGCATCGGCGAATGGGAGGGGCCGGCGGCAGCCGAAGTCCTGCTGCGCGATGAACTCAGGCGTCACCCTTCGCTGCTCGGATTCGAAAAGTTGCTGGCGCTGCGCAGCGCGCAGGTCAAGGGCGACCCCGAGCTCGATCTGCTGCGCTCGCTGATCCACGCGCAGACGCGCAAGCTCGCGCGCTATCGCTGCAGCAAATGCGGCTTCCGCGCGCGCGAGTTCCACTGGCAATGCCCGGGCTGCACGAGCTGGGACAGCTATCCTCCGCGGCGGATCGAGGAACTGGACGCCGCATGACACCCGGATCGCGGATTGCGGATTGCGGATGGCGCTGGGTGGCGGCCGGGCTCGTGTGCTTGCTGCCGCTCGCGGCGGCCGCACTGGAGATCAACACCGCGACGCGCGCGGAGCTGGAGCGGTTGAACGGCATCGGCGTTGCGATGGCCGAGCGCGTGCTCGTCGAGCGCGCGAAGGCGCCGTTTCGCGACTGGGACGACCTGCAGCGGCGCGTCAAGGGCATCGCGGGGGCGCGCGCCGAGCGCCTGCAGGGTCAGGGCGTGACCGTCAACGGCATCCCGGGTTCGCGCATCGCGCGCGATGACAAACCGAAGCGGCGAGCACACGAATGACGTATCCAACGATCGAGTCGACCATCGGCAACACGCCGCTGGTGCGCTTGCAGCGCATCCCCGGCGCCGACAATCAACGGCGCGGCAACGTGATCCTCGGCAAGCTCGAGGGGAACAATCCGGGCGGCTCGGTCAAGGACCGGCCGGCGTATTCGATGATCCGGCGCGCCGAGGAGCGCGGCGAAATCAAGCCCGGCGACCGGCTGATCGAGGCCACCAGCGGCAACACCGGCATCGCGCTGGCGATGATCGCGGCGATCAAGGGTTACCGGATGACGCTCGTCATGCCGGACAACCTGTCGGCCGAGCGGCGTGCCAGCATGACCGCGTACGGTGCCGAGTTGATCCTCACGCCCGCGCAAGGCGACGGCAAGGCAGTCGGCATGGAGTACGCGCGCGACTTGGCCATGGCGATGCAGGCGCGCGGCGAGGGCAAGGTGCTCGATCAGTTCGCCAATCCGGACAACCCGCGCGCGCACTACGAGACGACGGGCCCGGAGATCTGGCGCGACACCGGCGGGCGAGTCACGCACTTCGTCAGCAGCATGGGGACGACCGGGACGATCGTCGGCGTGAGCCGCTACCTGAAGGAGAAGAACCCGGCGATCGCGATCATCGGCGCGCAACCGGCCGAAGGCTCGCAGATCCCCGGCATCCGCAAGTGGCCCGAGGCGTATCTGCCGAAGATCTACGATCCGTCGCGCGTGGATCGGCTCGAGTATGTGTCGCAGGCCGACGCCGAAGCGATGGCGCGCCGGCTCGCGGCCGAGGAGGGTATCTTCGCCGGGATCTCCTCGGGCGGCGCCTGCGCGATCGCGCTGCGCATCGCCGCCGAAGTCGAGAACGCGACGATCGTGTTCATCGTCTGCGATCGCGGCGATCGCTATCTGTCGACCGGCGTATTTCCGGCGTAGCCGAAGCGGGCGCTCAGGCCGTCCCGCGCTTGGTTTCGAATGCGATCCCGACCTTCTTGAGCAGATCGAACGGCAGCTCACCGCCGGCGCAGACGATCACCGCGTCGTTCTTCAGCCGCACCTCGCGGTCGTCGTGCACGAGCGTCACGTCCGCGGGCGAAATGCTCCTGACGGTCGATTTCAGCAGCACCCTGATCCGACGCTCGTCCTGCCGCTCCTGCAGCCGCGCGCGGTTGGCGGGTTTGACGCGCGAGAACGCCTCCGAGCGGTACGACAGCGTGACCTCGCATCCGGGTTCATCGGCGAGCGCGATCGCGGCTTCGAGCGCGGCATCGCCGCCGCCGACGACCAGCACCTTCTGGCCGCGGTACTGCTCGGGATCGATCAGCCGGTACACGACCTTCGGCAGTTCCTCGCCGGGCACGCCGAGCTTGCGCGGCGTGCCGCGGCGGCCGATCGCCAGCAGCACCGCACCGGTGCGATAACTCGCGCGCGTCGTCTGCACCACGAAGCTGCCGCCTTCGCGCTCGATGCTCTCCATCTTCTCGCCGAAGCGGATCTTCAGGCCAGCGCGGCGGGCGATCTCGTCGAACTTCGCGAGCAGCGCTTCCTTTGAGATCTCCGGCCCCAGCTTGACGCGGCCGACCACTGGCAGCTTGACCGGCGCGGTCATCGTGATCTTGTTGCGCGGGTAGTGATAGACGGTGCCGCCGAGCGAGCGCTCCTGTTCGACGATCGCGTACTTGAGCTTGTGCGCGATGGCGCCGAGCCCGGCCGCGATCCCCGCCGGTCCTGCGCCGACGATCACCACGTCGTAATCCGCGCCGCGCCGCCCGGCGCTGCGAATCGATTCGATCGCCTGCCTGCCCTGTTCGGCCGCTTTGCGAACGAGCCCCATCCCCCCCAACTCGCCCGCGATGTAGATGCCCGGCACGTTCGATTCGAAGTTCGGTTTGACCTCGGGGATATCGATGCCGCGCTTCTCGGTACCGAAGACGAGCCGGATCGCGTCGGTCGGGCACGCCGATGCGCACGCGCCGTGGCCGATGCAAGCGGCGGCGTTCACGAGCACGGCCTTGCCGTTGACGATACCGAGCGCCTGCTCCGGACACGAGCGCACGCACACTCCGCTGGCCAGGCAATTGTTGGGGTCGACGACCGGATGCAGCGACGCCGGCTCGTTCAGCCCGGCCTGCAACGACGCTTCGAGCTGCCGCGCATGCTCCGCCTGCCGCTTCGCGCGCGAGCGCACGTACCACGCGACGATCAGCGCGAAAGGTAATCCGTAGAGCAGAAGCAGCGTTGCCAGGGACAGTTTCATCCGGCGCGGAGACGGGAGATTCCGATGCGGCGTGCATCGGCGCCCACGACCTTCGGGCACCAGATTGATACCACGATCGCGAATCCGCGGAGCGCCGAGAACGTCCATCCGCGGCGCGTCCTTCGGCTTTGCATCGCGCGGACTTGTGACGGGGAAAGTAGGGCTCTCCCTACTGCCCAAATAGGGGTGGTTTCGTCCGTTCATCCGACTGTAGAGCGCGGCGTGTTGGGCGAAACTCAGTAGGTCTCACGCAAGGATCGCGCCGGGAGGGCGCTGCACGCGGTGAAACGGGTTCGCAACCGCGTCGCTGCACTTTGTCCACGCTCCGGCCGACTGACCGACGAATGCGATCAGGGAGTTCTCTATCCGGACAGGGCGCGCGCGCCGGCGCTGCCGTCGCTCTGCCGCGGCCGTCTGTCCCGAAGGTCTCGAGCGACCAACCGCGGCGGCCAACCGCGATCCGCTGGCTCGTGCTCGGCATCGCCGTCGTCATCGGCGTCGGCTGGCTGGCGAGCCGTGCTTTCGGGCTGACGGCTTCGTCACCGCTCGCCTACTGGCTCGGTGTGGCCGGCGGGGTCGCGATGCTCGTGACGTTCCTGTATCCCCTGCGCAAGCGCATCCCGCTGATGCGGCACTGGGGTGCCGCCAAGCACTGGTTCGTCGTTCACATGGTCTGCGGCATCGGCGGACCGCTGCTGGTGATCGTGCACACGGGCTACAGCGTCGGCTCGGTCAATGCCGCGATCGCGCTGTCCTCGATGCTGCTCGTGGCCGGCAGCGGAATCATCGGCCGGTTCATCTACCTGCACATCCATCGCGGGCTTTCGGGTGCGCACTGGACGCTCGCCGAACTGCAGGCGGCCGTCGGCTTCAGCTCGGGCGAGGTGCACTCCAAGCTCGCGTTTGCGCCGCGCGTCGAACAGGCGCTGCGGCAGTTCCGCGATGTCGCGTTGGACCCCGGCGGCGGCGCGTGGCGACGCGCGTGGCGCTTCGTCAGCCTGCCCGCGCGCGCACAACTCGCCCAGCGGCGCTGCCGGCAAGAACTCGACATCGTGCTGAAGGCAAAGGCGGCGGCGCTGAAGTGGGACCGTGCCGATCTCGAACGCCGCCGCCGCAAGAGTGCGAAGTTAGTCGAGCGTTTTCTGGAAGCCGTCGTCACGGCCGCGCAGTTCAGCACCTACGAGCGCCTGTTTTCGCTGTGGCACGTGCTGCACGTGCCGCTGGTATGGATGCTCGTCGTCAGCGCGGTCGCGCACGTCGTCGCCGTGCACGCGTACTGAATGAATGCGGACGGAACGTTCGATGCCGCCGCCGCGTCGACTCTGGCGGCGATTCGCCGCGCTGGGTGCCGCGCTTCTGCTCGGCTGCCTCGGCGCGCGCGCGCAGTCGCTCGAAGGCGTGCTGATGCCGGGTCCGGTGATCCAGGGGCATGCGAAGTATGAGTCCGAGTGTCGCAGCTGCCACATCCCGTTCGACCGCGCTGCGCAGAACCGGCTGTGCATGGACTGCCACAAGGAGGTCGGCGCCGACGTGCGCGAAAAGCGCGGTTATCACGGGCGGCTCGAACCGCAGCCGTGCCGCGCCTGCCACACCGATCACAAGGGGCGCGACGCCGTGATCGTGCAGTTCGACGAGAAGAAGTTCGACCACCGCGCGACCGACTTCGAGCTGCGCGGTGCGCACGCTTCCACCAAGCTCGAATGCCGGAGCTGCCATCAGCCGAAGCGAAAATTCCGCGAGGCGCCTTCGACCTGTGTCGGCTGCCACCGCAAGGACGACACGCACAAGGGCCGGCTCGGCGAGAACTGCGCGCAGTGCCACAACGAGACGAACTGGAAGCAGGCGCAGTTCGACCACGACAAGACGAAGTTCCCGCTGCGCGGCAAGCACGCGAGCGAGGAGTGCAAGTCGTGCCACAAGTCGCTGCGTTTCTCCGACGTCGGAAAGACCTGCATTGACTGCCACCGCAAGGACGACACGCACAAGGGCAAGCTGGGCGCCGCGTGCGGCGACTGCCACACCGACCGCAACTGGCGCGAGAGCAAGTTCGATCACGACCGCACGCGCTTCGCGCTCGTCGGCAAGCATCGCAGCGCGAAGTGCGAGAGCTGCCACGAGAGTCCGGACTTCAAGAAGACGCCGAGCGAGTGCATCGCCTGCCATCGCAGGGAAGACAAGCACGAAGGCCAACTCGGCACCCAGTGCGCCGACTGCCACAACGCGCGCGGCTGGAAGGAGGCGGTCAGGTTCGACCATGCGCGGACGCGCTTCCCGCTCGTGGGCCTGCACCTGAAAGTGCCGTGCGCGAAGTGTCACGCGACACCGCGCTACAAGGACGCGAAGTCGGACTGCTATTCCTGCCACGAGCGCGACGACGCGCACAAGCGGCGGCTCGGGACGCGCTGCGCCGACTGCCATAACGCGCGCGACTGGAAAGTGTGGGACTACAACCACGACCGCCGCACGCGCTTTGCGCTCGACGGCGCGCACCAGCGCATCAAGTGCGAGGCCTGCCACAAGCGCCCGGTGGCCGACAAGCCGACGCTGCCGACCGCGTGCGCCGCGTGCCATGCGACCGACGACGTACACGAGGGCGCGTACGGCCCGCTGTGCGAGCGCTGCCACACGACCTCGTCGTTCAAGCAGATCAAGCGGCGCGTGAGCACGCTCGCGTTTCCTGCCGCGGTGAGCAGTGCGAGGCTGCCCGAGTGGTGGCCGCACGCGAGCCGATCGAGGAGCGCACCGTCGGGTGCGTTGCACTGAAGGAGGTAAAGATGTCGATCTCAGAGCGATTGCTGACCGCGCTGCGGCTCGCGCCGTTCGCCGTGCTTCTGTTCGGATTGCTGCCCGGACAGGCGCAGACGCCGGGCGAGCGCTTCTCGCACTCGGCGACGCGCTTCCCGCTGACCGGCGCGCACGAGGTCGCACGCTGCGAGTCGTGCCACGTGCAGGGCGTCTTCCGCGGACTGCCGACGCAGTGCTCGATCTGTCATGCACGCGCCAGCCGCACGCCGACCGCGACCCCGATGCCGCCGAACCACGTCCCGACCACCCAGCCGTGCGAGCTGTGCCACACGACGTCGACCTTCGTCGGTGCGCGATTCCGCCACGTCGGCGTCGCACCGGGTTCGTGCATGTCGTGCCACAACGGCACGGTCGCACCGGGCAAGTCGCCGAACCACATGGTCACGAGCGCGTCGTGCGACTCGTGCCACCGCACGACCGCCTGGCTTCCTGCCGCGTTCAACCACGCGAACGTCGCGCCGGGTACCTGCATGAGCTGTCACAACGGCTCGCAGGCGACCGGCAAGCCCGCGAATCACGTCGTCACTTCGGCAAGCTGCGACTCGTGCCACCGCACGACCGCGTGGATCCCCGCTTCTTTCAACCATGCCAACGTCGCGGCGGGCACCTGCATGAGCTGCCACAACGGTACGCAGGCGCGCGGCAAGCCGGCCAATCACATCGTGACCACGGCGGCGTGCGATACCTGCCACCGGACGACCGCCTGGATTCCGGCGACCTTCAGCCATGCCGGTGTGGCGCCGGGTACCTGTGCGACCTGCCACAACGGCACGCAGGCGCGTGGCAAGCCGGCGAATCACATCGTGACGACGGCGGCGTGCGATACCTGTCATCGGACGACCGCCTGGATCCCGGCGACCTTCAGCCATGCCGGTGTGGCGCCGGGCACCTGTGCGACCTGCCACAACGGCACGCAGGCGACCGGCAAACCGGCCAATCACGTCGTGACGACGGCGGCGTGCGATACCTGCCACCGGACGACCGCCTGGATCCCGGCGACCTTCAGCCATGCCGGTGTGGCGCCGGGCACCTGTGCGACCTGCCACAACGGTACGCAGGCGCGTGGCAAGCCGGCGAATCACA
>Ga0101944_10007363_pt1 | contig 11056 bp, 9 predicted proteins | sample DewCreD2012metaG_FD_75245 | JGI IMG/M metagenome (GOLD analysis project Ga0101944, IMG submission 75245) | Hot spring sediment bacterial and archeal communities from British Columbia, Canada, to study Microbial Dark Matter (Phase II) - Dewar... ... | reverse complement strand
CACATGCCCCACGACCCCTTCGCCCAGCTTCAGGGTTCTCTCCCGCAGATACTCTTCGCTCATGGCCTGCGTGGCCCGGATCTTCAAGGTATGATCCCGCTCATCGATCAGCCATAAGGAACAGATCTTCGACTTCATGACTTCGGCGGTCACGACCACCACGAGGCTCAGGATATCTTCCAAATAAAGGTCCGAGGAGATGGCCTGGCTGATCTTGGACAGGGCCTCCAATTTTTTGATCAGGGACCCTTTGGTGCTGGTTTGTGGCATCATCCGCCCCTACATTTTGATTTTCCCCACCGGGGCCAAATAGATGGCGAATTCCTCTTCCCCATCGACCCGCAGGAGAAGATCCATGGCCTCCTGATCATAGGCCGCGATGGCGCAGGTCCCGGCCCCGATGGCTTCGCAGGCCAAATAGAGATTTTGGCAGACATGGCCCGCATCGATGGCGATCACCTTGTGGGCCGCCAGATCATAACGCCACTCCATGCGATAGGGGATGGCCGTCCAGACGAAGGTCACTGCCGAACTTCCCACAAAGGTCTGACCGAAGGCGGCCCCGACCAATTTTCGCGGAAGCTGATCCTCCTGGAATTCCAAGAGGAGCTGATGGGTGAGGGGAAGATAACGGTAAACGGCGGAATCGAGTCCTTCCACGTGAAGGACGACCAGGTACGTCTCCAGGGCATGGCGGCAGCCCGCTGAAGGAACCGTCCGGTAGGCGTGCCCCCCTGTTACTTTCCCACGGATCCCCTGGGTCGCCCATAGGAGAAAGGATAGCTCCTCGAGGGTGAGCGGCTTTGGAATGAAGGCTCGCCGGCTCTGGCGTCTGGCAATCGCTTCGGCCAGGTCGCACTGGCCCTGCAAGTGCGCGGTCAGCTCTCGATAGCCAAGTGCTTGCATCGCCGTGCGGCTCATGGTTCGGCCTTGGCGCGCGCAAGCCGCATGGACTTTAGCCACTTCAGCCGTCAGACCATCGGCGATCATGGCATCGACCCGTGCGTCGATCCGCCGATGAAGCAGTTCGCGGGGCCATTGCAGGACGAACACCCGGCATCGCTCGGCCGGCAAGGCGACTTCGAACTGGCGTTGATGGCGGCTGATCGGCACGCCCGTCAACCGAAAAACCTCGATCGCGCGAATCAATCGGCGATGGTCGTTGGGGTGCAGCCTCGCGGCCGCCTGCGGATCGACGGCCGCCAGTTGCCGGTGAAGCCAGCCGGGCGGCTCCGCGGCCGCCTGACGGGCCAGCTCGGCGCGCAGCGACCAGTCGGCAGCCGGCCCATCGAACACCCCGCGCAGCAATGCCTTCAGATAAAGAGCCGTTCCGCCGACGAACAGCGGGCGGCGATGCCGCGATTCGATCGTTTCCACGGCGGCTGCCGCCGCGTCGAGATACTGAGCGACACTGAATTCCTCGTAGGGTTCGAGGATGTCGAGCAGATGATGCGGAACCTCCGCCCGCTGCGCCGGCGTTGGTTTGGCAGTGCCGATATCCATTCCGCGATAGAGCGTCATCGAATCCATCGCGACGATTTCGGCGTCGATCAGCCGGGCCAGGGCCAATGCAACCTCGGTCTTGCCCGAGGCGGTCGGCCCGGTTAAGAACCAGCATTTTTCCGCGAAAACCGTCATTCACGCAACCTCATCGGCGGCCGAACGCATTAGTCGAGATGCGATCGGGCGGGGATCGAGGGGCTTTCCTTCTTTGGGACAGATCGGCCCGGAAAACGCCCGACAGCGGCGTTTGTCTGTCCTCTTTCAGCACGCTCCAAAGCGATTATAATCCGTGGGGCGTCGTTTCGTCTTGACCCTGCCGCCTGTCGGTTGTTGTCTGTCGTCCGTCGTCCGTTCGGTTGTTGGACGGCAATGTGCGACTGTGCGGCAAGCGGCTTTGCGGCGGCAGCCCGCCTTGCGCAGCAGTACAGTGCCGCGGTCGAAAGAGGCTTGGAGATGGCCGAGGACAAGACATCTTTGCCTTGCGCCGGGATCGTCGCTCAGCTTGATGCAGTGATTGCCGATCGCGCCCGAAACCGCCCCTCGGGTTCGTACACGACGCGGCTGCTCGAAGGCGGCCCGGCGACGATCGAAGCCAAACTGCGCGAAGAGGCCGCCGAGCTGGGCCGTGCCTTGCACGGAACCCCGATTGCGCCGAGCGAGCTTGTTCACGAAGCGGCCGACCTGTTCTACCACATTTTGGTGGCTTTGGCTTCAGCCGGGGTTTCTTGGGCCGCCGTCGAAGAGGAGCTGGCGAGAAGGTTTGGAACCTCGGGCCTCGTCGAAAAAGCAAGCCGCGCCTCGGGCACGCCCCGCCGCGCCGCCGGCTGCGAGTAGCGGCACATTGGGCCGCCCTCGGCCGCACATTCCCGCAGCATGATCGACCTGCGGCGGAGCCGGCCGCGACATCGAGCGGTTGCCGTGCCGCTGGCCTCCAGAAACGCAACAGGACTATCGACTCCGCGTGTCGGTCTTCGCGGCCGCCCAGTGGCCGACGGGGAAGCGAATTCCGCCTGAAGCCCCGACGATGGTGCGTCGATAGTCCTATTCCGCGCAAGCAATGGGGTGCCGGTGATCGTTCGCTCGCGAAAGGGGCGCGTCTTCTCGTGTCCTGCCGCGAAGCCGCGCCGGGCCTTTCGGTGTTCATTGATTCTCGGAGAAGCGATGCGCCTTGGCGACGACCGAGGAAGCCGGCCTGGCGATGGTCGGCCGTGTGGCATTGCCCTTCCGAGTTTCAATAAACCGGCACCAAACCGTTGCGGCACGCTCCGTTGGCTGTCGGCCAAGTCCAAGATGACGGATCGGGACGACTGCCGGGTGCATCCGGGAACGCCCGCAGAAACGGTCGGAGAAACCGGCCGTTTTGCCAGTCAAACCGAACTTGGCGGCTGCCGGTTGCGTTCGCAACGACTGCCCGCCATTGATCGCGACGACTCTCTCCAGTCTTCGCGTGCTGTTTATTCATCGTATTTGCATGCAAACGATGTTGACGTGAAATCGGCCTTTACCGGTATTCCTTGCCGCACCAACGTAGATTCTGCCGTTTGGTAACGATTGTAACGTCTATAACGCGCAGTCATCGGCCCGTTCGTATTTCGGTTTGGGGCGGGCCGGAAGGCAGCAGCTCCGGCCGCGATCGGCAGCAGCAGTGGAACACCCTTGGCGGCACGGCGACGGCGGGACTTCTCAAGCGTCGTTTATCATCGGTTGATCGCGGTACCGAACCGCCAGCCAACTGCCCACCAGTCCGAGAACCAGATAAAGAGTCGGCAGGCCCCAATCTAGAACCACCCCGCCCAAATCGCGGCCCAAGATGCCCTTGGTCGTCAGAGGCCCAGCGACGGCCATCAAGGCAAGTACGAACCATAGGCGACGGTCCCCTTCCAACACGGCAAGCCGCGCCAGAAGAAAACACGGCAGCAACATCACCACAAAATGGGCCTTGCCCGTCATCGGACTGAGCAGCAGCATCAGGCAGCAGACGGCCGAGCTTTCGATGGCCAACTGAAGGGTGGGCCGCGGCCGGTGTCGATCTGCGTTCGCGTGCGAACCGGCATCGAGCCGCTGGCCGGCCGCGTCGCTCGTGGGCGGCCCGGCGGGCGTTTGGCCAAGCGGCTTCAGGGGCCGACCGCAAACCAGCACGGTCGTCAGCAGCAAGAGAAAACTTGTTCCATAGACGATGATTCGCAAGAGCCGTGCGTTCTCGCCGTCACGTTCGGCCGAGCGGTCGTTATCAATTGCAGCGCGATCGTCGGCCGCGCCGGGGGCATCAATCTCAGAAGGGCCGGCGTTGCTCGGCCGGCCGAACCAGCGCGCCATGGTGCCGGCCAACGACTGATTCTGAGAAGGCTCGGTGAACCACTGGCCGGGACCTTGCCGCGCTGGGGCTGCCGCAAACGAATCGATCCAGTCTTGTCCGTAGCGGCGGCCGTTCGTTTGCGGGAAGACCGCGTCGGGCAGCACGTTCAGTCCCACGGCGAGGGTCAGCAGCAAGGCCGCCGCCTTCCATTCCCTGCGCCACAAGAGCCATGGGAGAAAAAGGAGCGGAGTACACTTCATTGCGGCGGCCGTTCCGATGCTGATTCCGGCCGCGGCCTTTCGGCCGGCCGCCAGCGCCCAACACCCGCCGACGACCAGGGCGGCGATCACCAGGTCGAATTGCTGATGCTGCAAGGGCGCGATCGTGTACCGCAGATTGAGCAGCATTGCGGTGATGAAGACGAGCAACCACCGGCCGTCGAGCGGTTCAAACGGCCTCGGTCCGCCGCAAAGCCGCTGGCAGCCGGTCATCAAAACGGCCAAGGCTGCCGCGTTGATTGCCAGCCACGCCAGCGCGCCGAGCCGAGGCGAGCCGTTGCTCAGCGGCACGGTGAGGAAGGCCATCGCCGGCGGATAGGCGTAGGCCACTGGCTCGATCACATTGACCGGCTCGCCTGCCTGCATTCGCAATGCGGCGCGGCGATAGACCCACGCCCATTCCGTCTTTTCCGGCGTACTGAGAAACAGCGGCGCGCTGCCCGCGACAATCCCCGCCCAAAGCCCCCAGACCAGCAACCAAGGGCCAAAAAGTCGGCGGACGACGGAAGACTCGGCAATCTGCAACGGGCGACTCATGGCGTGATGATAAAGGAAATGCCGCGAAAGCTGAAGCGACTTCGGGCAGTTCACGGGGCGGCATTGTTTCGTCGCGTGCGGCAACGATCGGCACAAGCTCCTATGGAACGCCGGCTTAGGTTCAATCGGCGACCGGGCGAGTGCGGCTCCGGCCCTCGATCGGAAAGACGGCAGGATCGAGTCGCTGTCGGCTCCGAATGAACGATCGTTTCTCCCGAAGCCCGCCCGGTGAGGTGGTATGAAGGCGGCGGCTTTTTACGAAAACAGCCTTTTTTTCTTGCCCTCCTTTTATTGCAATCGTCGTGTCGGGGGTAGCTCGGTGGCAATTGCCTGTTTTTGAACTGTCGCAGGCTCCTCCTTGCGGTCGGTCATCCCGGCAGGGATTGATGCACTGCTTGTATGATGTCCGCTGATCGACGCACTTGCCTCATATAAGCACCGCTGAAATACGGTGTTTCCCATGCTCGACGTGCCATTGCCGAGAATGGTCGAACGACGGGCAGAGCGTTGAGCGAATGGCATGATTGCGGCGCATTACAAGCGTCTTGTATGTTGCGGGAGCATTCAATGGCCCGATTACGCATTGAATCATTCATGCCATTCGATGCCATCCGTCGGTAGAATGGTCGCCCCCCCCGAGACATGGTAAAGTTGGTTTTTCCTGACAGAGGATGTGAGGAATACGGTGGCCGCTGTACGATGAGAATACTATGCAGGCAATTCGAACACGATTTGGTTCGAAAAGAGTAGCGGCGGCCGATGGTGCATGCGTCGCCTTCGGCCTTTTGGGAGAATGTTGAAATCGCAACGATTCGCTGTTCGCGCTGTTTTCTCACTTTTCCGAGCAGATCATCGATAAGAGGAGCCCCACCTGTATGAAACTCTCGCAGAGCGCCTCCTATGCCGTCAACGCCGCGGTGCGTCTGGTCGAGCAAGGCGGTCGGACGCCCTTGTCGTGCAGAAGACTGGCCGACGAAGGCCAGATGCCCGAGCGTTTCTTGCTCCAGATTCTCCGCGATTTGGCCAAGAAGGGCATTCTTCATTCGGCCCGGGGCGGCGGCGGCGGCTTTACCCTCGATCGCGATCCGAAAGAGATCACGCTGCTCGACTTGGTCGAGGCGATCGACGGCCCGTTGACGCCATCGATTCCACCGATGAACACGCTGCCGGCGGATTCAGCCGAGATGCTCCGCGACGCGATGCGTACGATCACCGAAACCACCCGTCGGCAGTTGGCTGCGATTACGCTTTCCGATCTTGTCCGATCGCGGTCGGGCGGGGGACGGCTTCAGACGGCCATGCTGAGCGATCAGAGCCAGTCGTTGTTGATGGCGGCCGATCTCTGATCGCCGGGCGAATGATGGGTTACTTTTCCCGCCGGCCGGTGCGCCGACTCGCGGGCTTCGGCGGGATATAGCCTTTCGGTGCGGGCGCTGGGCGTGCTTTCGCGCCGCTTCGCCCTTGCGGTGCTCGGCCCTCGGACGGGCGGAAATCGAGCGTGCGCCGTTCCAGATCGACCCTTGCGACCGTCACGCGCAGCTTGTCGCCCAGGCGATAGGTTCTTCCCGAACGCCGGCCGGCGAGGCAATGGCCGTCGCGGTCGAAAATGTAGTAGTCGTCGGTCAACGCCTCGACGCGGACCAGTCCTTCGGCCGGCAGGGCGATTCCCTGCACGAACAGCCCGAACGGCTCCACGCCGGTGACCAATGCGTCTATCTCTTCGCCGATGCGGCTATTTAGATAGCTGAGCAACTTGAGCTTGGTCAGGTCGCGCTCGGCCTCTTCGGCGCGGCGTTCGCGCTGCGAGCAATGCTGACCGACGACAACCAACTGGTCGTAATCGGCACGAGGCGGAAGGCCGCGGATCAAGGCATCGAGCGTTCGATGGATCGTCAGATCGGGATAACGCCGAATCGGCGAAGTGAAATGACAGTAGTGCTCGATCGCCAAGGCATAATGGCCTATTTCCTCCGGCCCGTAATAGGCTTGCTGAAGCGAGCGGAGCACGGCGAAGTGGACGGCGTGTCGTTCCGGCTTGTCGGCGAATTCGTCGAGCAGGCGTTGCAGCTCGAAGCGGCTTTCCAGTCGTTCGTGCTTCAGCCGCAGCGCCTTGAGGAACTCGGCCAGGGCTTGCAGCTTGATCGGGCTGGGGGCGGCATGGATGCGGCGGAGGAACGGCACGCCCTTGGATTGCAGGAACTCGGCCACCGCCCCGTTGGCCGCCAACATGAACTCCTCGATGATCTGATGGCTCACGGTGTTTTCGACGACATGAGCGCCGCTGATTCGCCCCTGTTCGTCGAGGTCGATTTTGACCTCGGGCATGTTGATCTCCAGCGCGCCCTGCCGGCGCCGACGCGCGCGGAGCACCATGGCGAATTCCACCATGCGGTCGAGCAGGTCGGCCACGGCGCGGCCCAGTTTCCGACGGCCGGCGGTGCGGTTCGCCAGGTATTCGTCCACCTGTTCGTAAGTCAGCCGCTTGCAGCTTCGAATGGCTGAGTGGTGGAACGCGGCATCGGTGCGCAGCCCCTCGGCCGTGAACTCCATCAATGCGGTTTTCGTGTAGCGGACTTTCTCGGGCTGCAAGCTGGCCAGGCCGTTGCTGATCGTTTCGGGGAGCATCGGCAGCACGCGATCGGGCAAGTAAACGCTGGTGCCGCGGGAATAGGCCTCGCGGTCGAGAGCGGTGCGGGGGCGGACGAAATGCGACACGTCGGCGATATGCACGCCGAGGCGCCAGCGGCCGTCGTCGAGTTTGACCAGCGAGATGGCGTCGTCGAAGTCGCGGGCGTCGATCGGATCGATGGTGATTACCGTTTCGCCGGTCAGGTCGAGCCGCCCGCTGAGGTCGTTTTCGTCGAAGGCGGCGGCCGCGGCGCGGGCTTCGTCGAGGGCGTCGGGGGCGAACTCGTCGGGCAAGTCGAACTCGCGGATGATCGAAAGCGTATCGACGCCCGGCTTTCCTCTCGGGCCGAGCACTTCGACGATCACCCCTTCGCCCTCTTGAACCGGCGAAGGGAAGCGGAGCATTTCGATTACCACCTTGTCCTCAGGCCGGGCGCCTTTCGCCCCGGGGTCGCCCACCGCGACGGGCGCCGCGAACACCGTGCCGTCGACTTGAACGAGGCCGACCCCGCCGCGTTCGAAATAGGTGCCAACAAATCGCTGCGTTTGCCGCTCGATGATCTCGACGATTTCGCCGCGCACGCCCGGCTCGTCGCGGCGGCGGCGGAGCAGTTGCACAACCACTACGTCGCCGGTCGAAGCGTCGCCGGCTCGTTTGGCCGGGATGTAAATGTCGCGCACCGTTCCGTTGGCGTCTTTGAGCGAGGCGACGGCCGTGCCCGGCCGCGGGCGGACGAACCCAAAACCCTTCTGCGTGCGATGGAACACGCCGATCACGCGGTTCCGCGGCACGGCCGCCGCTGCCTTGATCGGCTGCACCACGCGGTTGCCGCCATAGACGAGCAGTCCCTGGCGGGCCATGCGCTTGACGACGCGCTTGATCCCCTCGGTCTGCTCGCCCGAAAGCCGCAGACGTTTGGCAATCACTCGCGGTTTGGCGGGCTGATAGTCGGGGCTGTTGACCAGTTCCAGAATACGTTGTTGCAATTCGGCAGACATGAAAAGTCTCGTTCTGAGAATCGTTGGTGCCAAGCTGGCGTCTGATGGTGCCGCGAGGAGCGGAAACGCGGCGCCGGCGGGCGCCGCGCGCGGGCGGCCGCTGCGTCGGGCGGCCGCTTTACCCATTGTTACGATCGATTTCGTGTAGACGCGTCGATGGCGCTCCCGATGTTACATACTCCGGCGATCGCGCCTTGCGCGGTGCATGGCGATTTCGCCCAGCGGCAGCGCCACGGCAAAACAACTCAACACGGCAATCGCGGCCGTTGTTCCCCACGAGGGAGCAAACGGCATCATTACGGCCGGCGCGGCGCCAACGGCGGCCAGCAGCGCAATCGCGGCAACGGCGCGGCCCGAACCAAGCCCAAGGGCCGCCAACCGATGCGAAAGGTGGCGATGGTCGGGCTGAAACGGACTTGTGCCCGCCCACAGCCGCAGTACCACGACCGATGCCGTATCATAGAGCGGCACAGCGAAGAGACACAATAGGCCGAGCACGGTCCGCTGGGTATCGACGGAGCCGTGAGCCGGCATGATTAGCCCGAAAACCGCCAGCAAGTAGCCCACCGGATAGCTGCCCGCATCGCCCATGAACAGTTGCGCCGGCTGTTTGTTGAACGCCAGGAATGCCGCCAACGCACCGACCAGGGCGGAGGCGAAGAATGTCCACCAGGGGGCGACGGCCGGCGACCATGCCCAGCCGCAACCGATCAGCGCGAGAGCGATAATCGAAGCGACTCCGGCGGCCAGGCCGTCCATGTTATCGAGCATGTTCAGCGAGTTGACCAGCCCGACGATCCACAGCACACTCAGCCCATCGAGCAAAAGGCCGATCGAGTGCGCCTCGTGCGACAGCCCGGGCAGATGGCGAAGACTGAAGCCCGCGATGACCGTGGCGACGGCCGCGATGGTTTCGGCCGTCAATCGCAGCGGCCAGGCGATTCCGCACAGATCGTCCCAAAGCCCCAACAGCATCAGGCCGGTGGCCGTCATGGCGACCAAGACGATTCGGGGATACGCGAAGCCGGCGCCTGTGTTGCCGCGGTGCAGAGGAGCGATCGACTCTTGCAGCGGCGCGGGCAGGCGGCCTGCTTCGCTCAACAAAGCGAGCGAAAGAACAACGATTGTGGGCAGGGCGATCATCGCGGGCCAAAAGGCCAGCCCTCCGTCCGTCGGCGTAGGCCGGGCGTGGTTCTTTCGTCCGCTGGGGCGATCGATCAGGTTCCACTGCTCGGCGCGGGCGATGATCGCGCGGCAGCCAAACGCACAAAGGATTGCGGCCATGCCCGCCACGACCAGCATCGAGCCTACCGTCGCCCTGTTCACGATATTGCCCTCATTAGAACCTTGTTCGTCATGAACCGCCGGGGCTTCTGCGCAGCAGTTCGTGCAGCCAATCGCGGCATTGGGAGAAGAAGGCCTGATAATCCGCCCGGCGATAGTCGGCAAACGTGAACTGATGATGTTCCCACTGATGTTTGCGGAAGAAGAGCGTTACTTCCGCATAGATTCCATCGCGGAGGTAGATGCGATGGGCGAAGTCCTTGGTCGAGGCCAGTACGAGTTTTCCGAGCGTCAGATAGCCGGGGTCGAGGTTCAACGGGCGCGGCTCGGGATGGTTGCCGCGTTCGGCGTATTCGTCTTCCCAGCGGTTGGTTTCGAGCTTGATTTCGGCCAATTGCCCGGGATCGAACGGATCGGCAAAGGCCCAAAAACACTTCTTGAGGCCCGGGCCCATTTCCGCATCGTAGTAATGGGTTTGGTCGAAGTCGAAGTCGGGGCTGGCCAGGGCGATCGGTCCGAAGCGGCATTCCGCCCGGCGTCGCGCCCACTCGAGGGCTTCGGCATACCGGCTGAAGGCGGCCATCAGCAGCAGCGTCGGCGGATGAGCGTGCGGTGTGCCCATGAACGCAACATCAAAAGGCGAAGCGAATGATCGCGCGGAGCAGGTCGTAAGGATGTACATTATCGCCTCAAAGAGGCTGGCGGAACAGTGCGGGCCGAGGGCCGCATCGGGTGGGCTGATAGCCCTGGGGACGCGAGTGATTGCTTTGGTCGTTGGGGCGGGAATATAATCGTGAAACACTCCGCGGCCGGGCGAGACCGGCCCGCGTTGCTCGCCTTCCCGTTGCGTTATCCCGCGCACGGCGCGAAACGGTCTCTTTCTTGCAAGAAGACAAGCGATCATTTCGGTGTGCGAGGAGCGTATTGGCATCATTGACGCCGCGTTTGTTCAAGCCGAGGTTCGATCATGCACATCTCCACTATTTCCTGGCGGATTCTCGCCCTGTTGGTCGCTGCGATCTTCTGTTCGGCCGCGACGATTGCCTTCGCTGCCGAGGACGAAGGGTATTTTCCTTTCCTGCCGTCGTTCGACGCGCCGGAGAACATCACGAACGTTTCGGCCTGGCTGCCGCGGCCCGCAGGCGGCGAGGGATTTGTTCGGGCAAGCAACGGACGGTTGGTCGTCGGCCGCGACGGCACGACACAGACCGAGCGGCCGATCCGATTTTGGGCGACGAACACTTGTTTTTCGGGGAACTTCCCCGATCGCGCGCAGGCCGAACGCGTTGCCGCGCGATTGGCCCTCGGTCGGAAGTCTCAACGCTGAAGCCGCGAAGAAGCGTGCGCCGCCCGGTCGAATGGCGAAATCTCGCTCGTCCAACGGCGTCGAGCCCAGCGTTGAACTTTGACGACTGAGGATCAAAGATGTCCTTCTGCCAACTTGTGTAGCGGGAGCCGAGTTGCTTGCGATGATTTCCCCAACTGCTAACGAATACTGTTGGATCGTGCTTATCCGCCACGGCGCCACGCC
>Ga0101944_10007362_pt1 | contig 11057 bp, 9 predicted proteins | sample DewCreD2012metaG_FD_75245 | JGI IMG/M metagenome (GOLD analysis project Ga0101944, IMG submission 75245) | Hot spring sediment bacterial and archeal communities from British Columbia, Canada, to study Microbial Dark Matter (Phase II) - Dewar... ... | reverse complement strand
AGACGGTGAACGCGCCGAACGCGTTCTGGTGGGCGGGGCTGCTGAAAGACGGCATCCCTGTCATCAACCCGCCGAACCTTGGCAACGGGATCGTGGACCTGCCGCGCAACGTCGTGTTCAATACGCTGGACAGCAATTTTGTCCGCGGCTACATCCAGAGCTGGAACTTCACCATTCAGCGCGAACTGCCCCTGAAGCTGGTGGCCAGCGCCGGCTACGTGGCCACGCGCATGACGGGTTTCCTCGGCTATGAGGAACGCAACTACGGGCGCGTGGGAGGGGGCGCCGCGAGCCGGGTTTACTTCCCGCAGACGCAGCGCAACGTCTCCCTCGCCGTGGTCAACCGGCTGGGCAACAGCGCATACGATTCGCTGCAGGTGACGGTGGACCGGCGCTTCAGCGAAGGGTTCCAGATCAACACGGCCTATACCTGGTCGAAGTGCATCTCGCTGGCCGGCTACGGCAACAGCGGCGACCGCGTGGAGATCAAGATCCCCGAGTACTACCGGCTGAACCGCTCTCAGTGCGGCATTCACACGCCGCACCGCTTCACCGCCAACGGCATCTGGCAGCTTCCGTTCGGCCAGGGCAAGCGGTGGGCGCAGAACGGCGCCGCAGCGGCCATCCTCGGCGGCTGGCAGATCAACGGCGCGCTGATGCTGCAGAGCGGCAACCCGTTCACCGTCTCCAGCTCCGGCGCCTCGCTCAACGCTCCTGAAAGCAGCCAGCGCGCGGACTGGATCGGCGGCAACGAGAAACCGCGCAAGCTCGGCGGCGTCGGCCGCGGCATCCCGTTCTACGACTGGCGGCAGTGGGCGCCGGTCACCGAGCCGCGCTTCGGCACCGCAGGCTTCAACACCCTGCTCGGCCCCGGCATCGTGAACCTCGACCTGGGCCTGTTCCGGCAGTTCCGGATCAGCGAGAAGGTGAACCTGCAGTTCCGCGCTGAAGCGTTCAACGCTACCAACACGCCGCACTTCTCCAACCCGAGCGGCAACATCTCGAACCTCGTGCTGAACAGCGATGGCAGCTTCCGCACGGGCGTCTTCGAGGTGACCGGCGTTCGCAACACCGGCCGCGAAGGCATCGACGAGCGGGTCTTCCGCTTCGGCCTTCGTCTCGGCTGGTAAACGGCAACTCCATCTGGAGCGGAAGGCGGCCCCGCGCGGGCCGCCTTTCGTGTCTGCCCTTCCCGCGCGGCAACGCTTGCGCCCCGGCGCGCGTCCATCGCACCGCCGGCCGGAATCGTAGAATGAGGAGTTGCCACGAATGCGCAGACGCCTTGCGGTTCTCTTCGTGACGGCGGCGGGGCTCTTTGCCGCCGCTCTTCCCCCCGAGCTGAAGAAGGCCCGGGACGCGCAGGATCGCGCCGCTCTGGAGCGGATCGCCGCGGAGCTGGACGCCGCGGCGCAGTCCCGGCCGCAGGAGGCTTCGGCGCAGTACAACGCCGCCCTGGCGCAGCTCGTCCGTGCGGAAGTCGCCATGGAACAGCGCGACCGCAACGCCGCCCGCGCCGCGGCCGAAGCCGGCATCCGCGCAGCGGAGAAAGCCGTGGCGCTCAAGCCTTCGAGCGGCGAGTATCACCGCGTGCTCGGCGCCCTCTGCGCACAGGTGATCCCCGCCAATCCGCTGCTCGGGCTCCGCTACGGCAAGTGTGCGATGGAAGAGGTGAACCGCGCCGTGGAGCTCGAGCCGAAATCGGCCGACGCGTGGCTCAGCCGGGGCGTTGGCAACTTCTATCTGCCGGAGTCCTTCGGCGGCGGAGCGGAACTCGCCCTGAAGGACATCGACAAAGCCCTGCAGCTCGATCTCTCCCACGCGGACGCCTGGCTCTGGAAGGGCATCGTGCTGCGGAAGCTGAACCGCAACGCCGAGGCGAGACAGGCCATCGAGCGGAGCCTGAAACTGAATCCGGCGCGCGCCTGGGCCAGGCAGCAACTGGAGAAGACCCCCGCGCAGTGACACGCCGTCAAGCCGGACTGGCCGCCCTTTCTCTGGCCGCATTCACGCTGCTTGGTTATTCTGTCTTTCCCGGCCGCACCTGGCTTCAATCCGACACGCAGATCTACGCGCCGATTCTCGAGCGGCAGTTTGATCCAGCCCTGTTCGCCCGCGACGAGATCGCGCTGCGGCCGCACGTGAAGTTCACCTTTTACGACGAGATCGCCGTGGCGCTGCGGCGCTGGACGGGAGCGGAATTCCGGGAGGCGCTGGCCGCACAGCAGCTGGTGTTCCGGGCCATCGGAGTCACGGGCGCGTTCCTCGCCGCGCTGGCGCTGGGTCTTCCGGCGCCGGGCGCTCTGGCCGCGGCAGGACTCTTCGGCCTCGGCGCCGTCATCAACGGCCCGGCGGTGCTGACGCTGGAGTATGAACCCGTCCCGCGCGGATTCGCCGTGCTGGCCCTCATGCTGGCCCTCGGACTGGCCATGCACCGCCGCTGGATGTGGGCGGGCTTCGTGGCGGTGATCGCGACGCTCTATCACCCGACGACCTCCGCGCCGTTCTGGGTCTGTCTGCTGCTGCACTGGCGCTATGCGCACGACCGGCGCGAGGGAATCGCACTGGAATTGTCCGTGGCCGCCGCAGCAGCCGGACTGGCCGTGATCGCCCTGCTGCAGCCGTTCGGCGCGGACCGCCAGGTGATGCTGGGCCGCATTCCGCCGGAGCTCGAACAGATCCAGAAGTACCGCGGCGCCTACAACTGGATCTCGTTGTGGCCTGCGGGCTGGCTGTGGCAGTATCCGATGCTGGCCGTCGCCGGACTGGCCGCCTGGCGCCGGCTGCGCGGATGGATGCGGCCGGAGGCGAGATTTCTCTCCGCGGCTCTCATCGGCTACGGGCTTGCCATGATTCCCCTGCAATGGCTTCTGCTCGACATCGGCAAGTGGGTGCTGATGCCGCAGTTCCAGCCCGCGCGCGCCGTGCTGTGGGTGGCGGTGATGGCGGAGCTGCTGGCGATGGCCGCCGCCTGGAAAGCCGCCATGGAGAAGCGTTGGACGGAAGCTGCTGCATGGCTCCTGCTGGCGTTCCTGCTGCCGTCTGCGGGAGCGGCGCCCATCGTCGAGTTGTGGAAGCATCCTGAGCGGCTCGCCGCCGCCGCGCTGGCAGGCGGTCTGGCTCTGGCCGGCGCGCGCTGGCCCCGCCTGGCGGCCTTGACGGCGATGGCCGCGTTTTTCGTGATTCCCCGGGCGGGACGGCTGGAGCTGCATCCGAAGCTGCACTCTCCCGAGCTCGACGACCTTGCCGCCTGGGCGCGCGCTTCGACTGGCAGCAACGACGTCTTCCTGTTCGCCGACGCCGGCCGCAGGCTGGAGCCGGGCGTGTTCCGCGCCAAGGCCCTGCGGGCGCTGTATGTGGACTGGAAATCCGGCGGGCAGGCCAACCTGCTGCGGGACTACGGCTACGAGTGGAAGCGGCGGTGGGTCGCAGTGCGCGAGGCGCGCCCGCCGCTGCTCGGGCTGGAAGAGTACGCCCGGCTCGGCATCGATTGGATCGTCGTCTCGCCGGACAATGCGCCCGCCGGGGCGCCGCCGGCGTACCGCAACGCGCGGTATGCGGTGTTCAGCACTGCGGCTGCTGCCGGAGGAACTGCTCGGCCTCTTCGCGCGCGGGTATTGAAGCCTGCGCGCCAAGGCGGGTGACCGACAGCGCGGCGGCTGCGTTGGCGAAGCGGAGCGCTTCCGGAACCGGCCGGCCCTCGGCCAGGGCCACGGCCAGCGCGCCGTTGAAGGTGTCTCCCGCCGCAGTGGCATCGATTGCCTGCACCTGGAAAGCGGGCGCATGCCACTCGCCCTCCGGGCCGGAGTAATAACAGCCCTGATCGCCCAGTTTCAGCACCACCGCTCGCGGGCCGCGCTGCCGCAGGGCGGCAGCCAGACCGGGCGCTTCCGCGGCGCGGATCCGCCCGGGCTCGCGTCCGGCCAGCAGGCACGCTTCGGTTTCGTTCGGCGTCACCAGATCGACCAGTGCGAGCACGTCCCCGGGCAGCGGGCGCGCCGGAGCGGGATCCAGAATCGAGAGAGCGCCGCCCGCCCGGGCCAGGCGCAGCCCTGCGGCCACGGTCTCGAGCGGCGTTTCCAGCTGGAACAGCGCGCAGGCCGCTGAAACAAAAGCCTGACGTTCTGTTTCCAGGTCCGCCGGCGCGAGCTCGTCGTTCGCCCCGGGCGCGATCACGATGGAGTTTTGCCCCGTGCGGTCGACCCAGATCAGCGCGACGCCCGTGGGCGCGCGGCGGCAGCCGTGGATGCGCGATGTGTCGACGCCGGCAGCGGCGAGGCTCGCCCGCAGGTGATCGGCGAACGCATCGTAGCCCACGCGCCCGATCATCGAAACCGGATTCGAGCGCGCCAGCCGCGCAGCCGCGCACGCCTGGTTTGCGCCTTTGCCTCCGGGGATCGTCTGGAAATTCGATCCCCGCGCCGTCTCGCCGGGCGCGGGCAGCCTCTCCACCTGCACCACGAAATCCATGTTCAGCGAGCCGGTGACGATGATGGCGCCGTCTGGCATGGCTCCTATCTTAAGCAATCAGGGGCTGCGCGGCGCGGTGAGCTTCGGCTTTTCACGCCCGGATCCAGCCTGCCGCCGGCGAAGCGTTGCGGAGCGGCCGCATGGCATGCCCCAGCGCCACCTTCCGCCAGCAACCCTGGCGGGCTGCGCGCCTTGCGCTCGGGGGCCAGACACGGCAGGGACGTTTCAGGGGGAAGGGGCGGAAAAAAGGGGAATTTTGTTCCTGTCCCCTTCTTGGGGAGTCAGGAGCGGCCGAGGTCGATGCCGTGGCTCTTGAGGGCTTCCGAGTAGTAGCGCTCCAGAAGCAGCTTCCATTCTTCGGTGCCTTCGATGATGTCGCGCTTGTGGCTGCGGATCTTGTCGCGCGCCTGGCGGTCGGCGCGCTCTTCCACCTGGAGGATGTCGGTGATCAGCCGCACGAGTTCCAGCCGGACGTCATTGGGATTCTTCTTCAGCCGGCAGCCGCGGGACCGGCGGAGGGCGTTGACGAGCTTGTGCGAGATCTCGGTGATCTTGTCCCGGCTCAGCTTCATGCCGTCGCCGGTTTCGCGCCCGCTGGCGCGCACGATCTTGCGCTGCTGGATGAGCTGGTTCTTGATGCGCCGGAACATCTCCGTATAGCTGATGCCGTTGTTGGCCATGTACACGGAGTACTCTTCCAGAAGGTTGCGGACTTCCTCGTTCAGCTTGTCCTCGACGGCAAGCTCCTCGAGGAAGATGTTCTCCATCAGCCCGCTGACCGCGCCCGCATCGATCACTTCCAGAAAGTTGGAGCCGATGCGGGCCGTGACCTGCCTGCAGAGGTACGAAACGAATTCCTTCGGAAGCAGCATTCCGGGCGGGGCTAAAGAACCCTCAATCTTCAGTCTAGGGACGGGCCGCCGGGGGTGTCAAATGAGCGCGGGCGCAGCGCGGTAGATTCAGAAGGGCATGGAGTTGATTGAGTACCTGAATACCGTTGACACCCCGACGCTGTCCAACGCGATCGAGCTGTTGAACATCCGGCGGCGGAGCGATGGTTTTGCGCCGCTCACGATCCGCTGCCTGTTCCCGGAACTGGGCCGGATGGCAGGCTACGCGGTGACCGCCCAGGTGGAGACAGTGACGCAGACGGAACGGGGCGGGCCGCAAGGACACCTGGAGCTGTACCGGCTGGTGGAGGCGAGCCCGAAACCGGCGGTGGTCGTGCTGCAGGAGATTGGCGGTTTCGGAGACTTCGCCGCGCATTGCGGCGAGGTGATGGCCACGTTCTTCACGCGCCTCGGCGCCGCGGGGCTGGTTTCCGACTGCGGAGTCCGCGATCTGCCCGAAGTGCGGGCGCCGGGATTCCGTTATTTCGCCCGCGGGGCATGCGCGTCGCATGCGTACTTACGGATTGTCCGAAGCGGCGTGCCCGTCACCATCTGCGGGATGCCCGTGAGGCCGGGAGAGCTGCTGCATGGAGACGAGAACGGCCTGATCACGGTTCCGGAGGTGGAACTGGAGCGGCTCCAGCAGGCGGTGGAGGAGATTCGTTCCAGCGAACGCAGGGTTCTGGATTTCGTCCGCGGCCGCGGTTTTACCCTGGACGGCTATGAGGCGATGATCCGGGGGAGTTACAGCGGTTGAGGCGCTGGAGGCGGCGGGTCCGGATGTTACAATTCGGAGAGCTTGACCCGCGCAACTGATGCCAGAGCCGGCAGGCGCCAGCGGCTGCTCGAGGCCCTTCGCGGGCTGCGGTGCGATGCGGCGGTGATTTCGCACCTGCCCAACGTCCGCTACCTGACGGGGTTCACGGGCAGCAACGGCATTCTGCTCCTGTCAGCGTCTCAGGCCATCCTGTTCACCGATCCGCGTTACGACCTGCAGGCGCATGAAGAGTGCGATTGCCGGGTCCGGATCGAGCGCGGGCCGGCGTGGGACGCCGTGTGGAAATACGCCGCCCGCAGGAGCCGCACCATTGCGCTGGAGGCTGATCATGTCAGCCATGCCGTCTGGGATCAGGCTGCGCAGCGGCTGGGCCGGGGCGTGAAGCTGAAGCCCCTGGGCGGCGCAGTGGAGCGGCTGCGCCGGGTGAAGGAGCCGGAAGAAGTGGAAGCGATCGAGTCTTCCGCGCAGCTATGCGCGGCGGCCTTCGCACAGGCCATGCGGCGGCTTCGCCCGGGGGTGACGGAGAACGACGCAGCCGCCGAGATCGAATTCCGCATGCGGCGGCTGGGGGCGGAAGGTCCCGCGTTCGAGACGATCGTTGCCGCCGGCGCGCGGGCTGCGCTGCCCCATGCCCGTCCCGGCGCCGCAAAGATCGCGCCTGGCCAGCCGGTGCTCGCGGACATGGGCGCCAGTCTTGGCGGCTACATGAGCGACATGACGAGAATGGTTCATATGGGCGCCCCGCCGAAAGAGTTTCTGGGCTGGTACAACGCCGTCCTCGAAGCGCAGCAGGCGGCGCTGGCGGCGGTCAGGGCAGGCGTAGCGGCCAGGCGCGTGGACGCGGCCGCCCGGAAGACGTTGAAAGCCCGCGGGCTGGACAGGTATTTCACGCATTCGACGGGGCACGGCGTCGGGCTGGAGATCCATGAGGGACCGCGCGTGGGGGCCAGGTCGGAGGACGTTCTCGAGGCGGGGATGGTAGTGACTGTGGAGCCGGGCATCTATTTGCCCGGCAAAACCGGCATCCGGATTGAAGACACGGTGCTGGTGACCGGAACCGGCGCCAGAATCCTGACGCCAGCGAGCAAGGAATTGATGGTACTGGAATCATGACGATTGAAGAGATCCGCGAATTGATCCATGTAGTCTGCTCCAGCGGGATTGCCGAGCTGGAGGTGCAGCGCGGAGAAAACCGCGTCTGGATCAAGAGAACATCCGGGACCGTGGTGACGGAGGTTCCCGTGATGGCAGCCCCTGCGGCGCCGCAGGTTCCGGTGACGCCGGCCATCGCGACGCCTCCCGAGAGCGTGACGGTGGCTGCGCCGCAGGCGGCGCCGCCGCCGGGAACGCCCGACCTGACCGATCCGACGCTTCAGCCGGTGAAGAGCCCCATTGTCGGCACGTTCTACGAGGCGCCCGCGCCGGGCGCGGAGCCGTTCGTGCGCGTGGGCGACGTGATCCAGCCCGGCAAGGTGCTGTGCATCATCGAGTCGATGAAGCTCATGAACGAGATTGAAGCGGAGATCTCGGGCACGATCGTGAAACGCCTGGTGGAGAACGGGCAGCCAGTCGAGTACGGCGAAGTCCTGTTCCTGGTGAAGCCGAGCTGAGCATGGCCTTCGAGAAGGTTCTGATCGCCAACCGCGGCGAGATTGCCGTCCGGGTGATCGCCGCGTGCAAGGATCTGGGCATCCGGACAGTGGCCGTCTATTCGGAAGCCGACCGCTACTCGCTGCACGTCCGGTTCGCGGACGAGGCGCTCTGCATCGGACCGGCGCGGAGCACGCTGAGCTATCTGAACATCCCCGCCGTCATCAGCGCCGCGGAGATCACGAACGTGGACGCCATCCATCCGGGGTATGGCTTTCTCAGCGAGAACGCCGACTTCGCCGAGGTCTGCCGCGCATCGGAGATCAAGTTCATCGGCCCTACGCCGGAAGTGATCCGGATGATGGGGCTGAAACAGCTTGCTCGGGAGAAGATGCAGGAGCATGGCGTGCCCATCCTGCCCGGCTCCCGCGGCGTGCTGAAGACGGTGGAAGAAGCCGTGGAGACGGCCGCGCAGATCGGCTACCCGGTGATGCTGAAGGCGTCGGCAGGCGGCGGCGGACGGGGCATGCGGGTCGTGCGCAGCCCGGAGGAGCTTCCTTCGCTGTTCGCGCAGGCGCAGCAGGAAGCCGAGAACGCCTTTTCCAACGGCGATCTCTACTGCGAGAAGTTCATCGAGAAGCCGCGCCACATTGAATTCCAGATCCTGGCCGACGAGCACGGCCACGTGGAAGTGCTGGGCGAGCGCGAGTGCTCCATCCAGCGGCGGCACCAGAAGCTTATCGAGGAAGCGCCGAGTCCGGCGCTGACGCCGGAGCTTCGCGAAAAGGTCTCAAACGCTCTCCGGGAGGCGTTCGCCGCCATCGGGTACACCAATGCCGGCACGGTTGAATTCCTGATGGATGAGACCGGGCAGCTGTACTTCATCGAGGTGAACGCCCGCATCCAGGTGGAGCACCCGGTGACGGAGATGATCACCGGCATCGATCTGGTCAAAGCCCAGATCCTGATCGCGCAGGGCGAACGGCTGGACCGGATTCTCGGCGGACCGGTGACGCTGCGCGGCCATGCCATCGAGTGCCGCATCAATGCCGAACACCCGGTCACGTTCGTGCCTTCTCCGGGCAAGATCCAGTCTCTCTGTTTGCCGGGCTCGATCGGCGTCCGCGTGGACACGGCAGTGTACGCCGGCGGCGTGATTCCTCCGTATTACGACTCGCTGGTGGCCAAGCTGATCGCCCATGGCCGCAACCGCGAGGAGGCGATCCGCCGCATGCAGCGGGCTCTGGAGATGTTTGTCGTCGACGGCATTCACACTTCGATCCCGCTGCACCAGGCGATTCTGGCCGACCCCGAGTTTCAGGCTGGCGCCATCGACACGCACTTCATCCAGCGGCATCTGGCCCGGCGCGGGTGACCCTCAGGCGCAGTCCGTGAGCGGCCTGCCCCGCCCGGGTTCCATCGGGGGCGCGCGGAGCCGAGCCGCGCTCTTCGATCAGATCTCCGCCGCTGCGGACGACACGCTCTGCCCGCGGCTCCGGACGCGTGGCTCCAATTCACTCTTTCGTGCACGGCAACGGGCCTGAAATCGCGCGATTCGCAAGGGTGGGGATGGTTCGATGCCATCCCTCCATTGCGGGCCTGTCGTGGCGTTACCAGACTTCACTGCGGTGATCGATGGTTCTTTGGGCTACCTGGAGCGGCCGGATCTGGCTTCCTTTCCTGCCTGCATCCCCAAAGGAAATTCAGACACAGGCCCCTGCCATACCAGATCATCTTGATTTCACTCCATCTTTGCCATAAAATCAGGAAACAAACTTGGAGGAGAGGGGATTGCCCCCCCGCCCGAAAGGAGGAGCTTTCCGATGCACAGATTTCCCGCGAGATTTATGGGTACGCTTGCACTCCTGCTCTGCTGCATGAGCGCGAGTGGCGCCGTCATTACGCTGACAACCGCCTCTGGGTGGCAGCAGTCCCTGGATGGGGGGGTAACCTGGACTCCGGCTCAGGCGACGATGGTGAATTATCTGCCGGGAGGTCAATCCATGCCCTCCCTCTGGCCGTTGGGCGTTGGAGATGGGACTCCCGTCCTGTTTCGGCTGAGCTTCCCGCTGTCTGGCACTCCGGTCTCCGGAACCCTCTGGATCGCGCAGGACGATGACGGAACTTTCAAGGTGAACGGCGCAATGGTGCTGGTCGACGGCGATTATGTCGCAAACGATTATGGCCCGTTCGACATCACACCGTACCTGCAATCTGGAAACAACCTTTTTGAAGCTTCCGTGTACAGCACCTTTTGCTGCGTCAGGGGATTTGCGGCATATGCCGTGATCGAGACACGGGAAGGTGATGTCGTGGTTCCCGAACCTTCCACCGTCGGGCTGATGGTCGGAGGGCTTGCCGTATTCGTCTGGATCGGGCGCCGGCGGATTCTGGCCGGCTGAGACGCGAAATCTGCCAGTCCTCCCGCCGCCGGAGCGCCGGAGATGGCGGAAGGAATCCGTTTACACGGTTGCGATGGAGATTCCTGACAGGCACGCGAACTTGCTGAGGTGCGCGCCCCAGCGGCCCGAGCCCAGCGCAAAATGGTGCGTGGGCGCTTCCTGGCACCAGCGGTTCACAAACTCGGCCGGTCCCATAGGGAAGCGCACCCGCGTGTTCGTGTTCCCGATTCGCAGCACTGGACCGGGGATGGACTCGCCCTCGGCCGTGATCAGTTTGAGCCGCCCTTCCGCGGTCTGCGTAACGGCCAGCAGGGTCACCGGGCCGTGCTTCACGCTGAACTCCACGCTGACGCCATGTCCGCGCTTGCCGTGATAGAGGCCGAGGCCGCGGAGAACGGGCTTCTGCGAGCAGAGCGCGAGGTGTCCCGGTCCATCATGGCCCACGAGCACGAACTGCTCGACGAAGTCCATCGCATAGAGTTCCGTGAACGCGCCGCCCGCGCCCAGCGAATCGAGGATCTTCATCGCCACGCAGTTCTTCAGATCGCCTTCGCCGCTGGCGGGAACGCCGCGCCCGGTCAGCAGCGAGTTGCCCAGAATCATCCCTGCGGCCAAGCGCTCGTACTCGTTGCCGTCCAGACCGCGGTAGTAATACGCAAGCCCGTCGAGATCGAACCGCCGCGCCAGCCGCTCCAGCGCCGCCGCCACGCGCGCAGCCCACTCGAGATCTTCCTCCGGACAGTCTTCCAGGAGGAATGTTTCGCGGGTCATTTCCAGGATCGCTTCGGCTTCTTCCGGGCTCGACTCGCGCAGGCAGCGGTCCAGGTCGCACATTTCCAGCACTTCAATATGAGCGCCTGTCTGGGCGCTGATCATCGTGAAATCCGAGTACATGTCGAGCATGCCCGGATACGTATGGCCGAGGAAGCC